>Ga0187890_10002639_pt1 | contig 12510 bp, 11 predicted proteins | sample June2016WEW_21_1_FD_133005 | JGI IMG/M metagenome (GOLD analysis project Ga0187890, IMG submission 133005) | Peatland microbial communities from SPRUCE experiment site at the Marcell Experimental Forest, Minnesota, USA - June2016WEW_21_10 | ecosystem: Environmental > Terrestrial > Soil >... | reverse complement strand
TGCAGCAGGAGAATTAGCTTAAGCAAAACCCGAATTTGTGCGCTAACGCACCGCATTCAGATTCAGCCGCAACAGCTTGGCGGGGTCGAGATAAGCGTCTTGCCAGCGGACGGCCCAATGCAGGTGAGGGCCAGTGACGCGGCCAGTTGCGCCGCTTAGGCCAATGCGATCGCCCGAGGCGACATGCTGCCCCTCTTTTACGTCGATCCGGCTCAAGTGCATCGAAAGTGTGAACAACCCAAGCCCGTGGTCGATAACCACGCAGTTGCCCTCGTAGTAGAGCGGACGGGCCAGCACAACCACACCGCTATTTCCGGCATGAACCGGCGTACCAGTCCTTGCGCGAAAATCCATCCCTCTGTGGATGCTGGCCAGCTTGCCGTTAAATGTGCGCCGCATGCCAAAGCTTGAGGTCGGTGGTGCGGTTACTGGGGCATGAAAACTCGACGCCCACAAAGGCTCAGGCGCACTCGAGGCAAAGACCTTTGCTTTGAGCTGCTGATCGGCATCGATTTGCTTCAGCGCTTCGGGATCGGGCTCGACGAACTTAGGCTCGACGGATAGCGAACCAGTACGATAGTGCGCGGGCTCAATCTCAACCGTGCGGCTCAGATCGCGCAGGCCAGTAAGGGCAAGACCGGCAGAGATCGTCAACGTCGACGGCCCGGCTGGTGCTTCGACATCGACACCGGCCAGCGCAAACCATGTCCGACCATCGCGTCCGCGAAAGAATTCCAACTTGCGCCCCAGCCATTCGCCGTCTATGCCTGTCGCACCGGTTAGCTGAACTCGAATCAACTCTGGGGAACCGGCCACGACCGCGGCTGGCGTGAGCGTCACGTTGGCAGTCTGCGCAGGAGCCGGAAGGCCGGTCACTGCAACTAAGCAAAGGAGGAGAATGGTAGGCGGAACAGCACGCTGAGCCACAGAAAGTTGCATTCTCGATAGAATAGACGAGGCGCCCAACCCCCTATCGGCAAAAAAGTTTAAAACCTGCGCCTTACGCAATCGTCAAATAGACCTATGGCTTCCCGCTTTCCTTTCCCAATTCGTAACGCGGGCCTGGTTCTGGCCGGGGCCCTTGCATCCGGCGCATGGGGTGCCGGCGTTTTGTGCCAGTCACCTGAGAATTCTGCCGCGGCTGGCTCGTCGACTCAGAGCCAACCCGTGCTCGTGGAGCTTTTCACGTCGGAGGGCTGCTCCGACTGCCCTCCAGCTGACGCGCTGCTGGAACTGATCGATGCTAAGCAGTTTGTTCCTGGCGCGAGGGTGATTGTGCTGAGTGAGCACGTCACTTATTGGGATCGACTCGGCTGGCGCGACCCCTTCTCGCTCGACGCCGTGACCGAACGGCAACAGCGATACGAGGAGCACTTCAAGCTCGACTCGAGCTATACGCCACAGATGGTCGTGGATGGCGCCGCGCAGTTCGTCGGCAGCGATCGGAGCAAACTCAGCGAGGCGGTGGCTCGCGCAGCCACAATACCGAAACGTCAACTCACCATCGCAGATGCGCGCCTGACCGATGGTGCAGCCTCCTTTTCCGTGCATGGCGATGACAGCCCAGGAGCAACCCTGATCGCCGTACTTGCGCAAAACGCCACCCGGTCCGTTGTGGCGCGCGGAGAGAATGCCGGCAAGACGCTACACCATGTGGCCGTTGTTCGCGCGATCAAAGAGTTCGGCTCGAAGTCGACCGATGGAAGACCGCTTCGCCTCGCCGGCGTGCCTTCCTCTGGTGCTGACAAAGCGGCTGGACCGCTTAGATTGGTCGTTTTTCTCGCCGACCGCAAGACCGGCCGGGTGGTAGGCGTCGCGGAGCAAACCTTGAGCGAATGAGTGCTCACGCTCAACGGCCTAGCGTCGATGCGCGGTCTGCCATTTGGCTGCGCGGTCCTGAACCTCTTCTAACTCATCGGTCGTGATGTGTGTGCCGATCGCCTGCCTGTTCGCTGCGTACTGTTCCTGCTTTGGGCCTTTGACCGACGCTGCAAGATCGAGCCAGAAATAGGCCTCCACATCGCTCTTCGGAACGCCTTGGCCCAGCGAGTAGAGCAGACCAAGCGTGGCCTGGGCGGTCACGTCCCCCTGTTCGGCGGCTTTGCGATACCAGGCTGCGGCCGACGCCATATCGCGAGAGAACCCTTTGCCGCCGTCCCGATAAAGCGCAGCCAGATGCATCTCGCCAGCTATGACACCCTTGTCGGCGGCTCGTTCGTACCATTCCGCTGCTTGCTTCAGGTCCTGTGCCACACCTTTGCCGGCTGCATAACTCTCACCGACCAGCACCTGCGCGACCGGATCGCCGTCCTTTGCCTTAGCCAGCAAAGCTGGGTCAGTCATCGCTGTCTGCGCAGAGGCGGACAGCAATCCAATAGCAGATGCTATCGCCAGAACGAATTGTGTCCAGTATCTTCTCATAGGTTCAGCGTCGATTATTGAAAACGATAACAGGTTTCAGTTAATTGAGTTGTGTTTGAGCCTGTCTGGTATTAAGGCGGAGATCGGTCAAGAATTCAACGTCATCTCATGCTGCAGATTGGATTCGCCGGCTGGATGGCCGGATGGAATAAGGGTGAAATCGGGGCGATTTTGGCTGCCACTGAAACGCCCTGCCGCCCTTTTGAAAAAGGGCGGCAGGTTGGAGATCGATCTGGGAAATACTGCTTGCTCCAGACTTATCTTCACCCTTCGACGAGTCTCTCCCCTAATCAATTTTGACTACAATTGAAAGATTCTCGAGGCCTGTTCTTGAATCGGGAAGGTGCTTTGTTCGGGGAAAAGGCGCTAGAATTTCACTATGACTGACCGTATGTCTTTGACTCTTGCCGAAGCCGACCCTATCGTGTCCGATGCCCTTAACCGGGAAACCCTCCGTCAGCATGAGGGGCTGGAGCTGATCGCCAGCGAAAACTTTGTCTCCGAAGCGGTGCTCGAGGCGGCTGGTTCGATCTTCACCAACAAGTACGCCGAAGGCTACCCCGGACGGCGTTATTATGGCGGCTGCGAGTACGCCGATGTGGTGGAGAACCTGGCGCGCGACCGGGCCAAGCAGATCTTCGGCGCCGAATTCGCCAACGTGCAGCCACATTCTGGTTCGCAGGCCAATGCCTCGGCCTACGGGGCTGTCTTGAAGGCCGGCGACACGATCCTGGGTCTCGACCTGTCCCACGGCGGCCATCTGACCCATGGGCACAAGCTCAGCTTCAGCGGCAAGCTTTACCACACGACTTTCTATGGCGTGCGGAAGGACAACGAGCTGATCGACTATGACCAGATGGAAGAGGTTGCCGAGCGTGAGAAACCGAAGGTCATCATTGGCGGCGGCAGCGCCTATCCGCGCCTATGGGATTTCGAGCGGATGCGCTCAATTGCCGACAAAGTTGGAGCTACATATATTTTTGACATGGCACACATCGCCGGCTTGGTGGCGGGCGGCGTGCACCCTTCGCCGGTGCCCCACGCCCACATCACCACTACGACCACACACAAAACGCTCCGTGGGCCGCGCTCGGGACTGATTGTCTGCGGCAAGGACTATGTGGTTGGCCCCAAGCCGGAACAGACGATCGGCAAAGAGATCGACAGGGCAGTCTTCCCTGGCCAGCAAGGTGGTCCATTGATGCACATCGTGGCCGCAAAGGCTGTGGCATTGGGTGAGGCATTGCGGCCCGAGTTCAAAGCTTACGCCGCGCAAATTGTGGCCAACGCCAAGGTGCTGGCCGAAGCGCTCAAGGAGGCCGGATACCGCATCGTCTCCGGCGGCACTGATAACCATCTCATGTTGGTGGATGTCTTCCAGAAAGGCATCCTCGGCTCGGAGGCCGAACTGGCCCTGGGCAAGGCCGGAATTACTGTCAACAAGAACACGATTCCTTATGACGTCAATCCGCCGCTCAAGGCTTCGGGCATTCGCATCGGAACGCCCGCGATGACCACGCGTGGGATGAAGGAGTTGGAGATGCGGCAGATCGCCGCATGGATCGCCAAGGCGCTCGATCAGCGCAATGATGACACGGCCTTGGAGCGGATTCGCCGTGAGGTGGCTGAGTTGGCCAATCAATTTCCGCTTTATGCGTGGCGGCGTCCATCTCAGCACTGATCGCATGAACCTTACCGGAGCCTCATTCTTCGCAATATTTTGGGGAAGGGTGGGGTACTTCGATTTTCATCAAGACGCAACTTGCCTCCCGGTACCGGGTTGTATCTGATGTAGTTGGGGTGACTGCTCAAGCAGCATAGAGGGCTGCATTCCTCGGCGGCCACCCGGAGGAGACGATGAAGACGATTCAATTTACATTGGCCGCACTGTTGGTGCTTTCAGTTCCAGCGTTTGCGCAGCACGAAAGAGGCGGAGAGCATCCTGCAATTCCGTCTCATGGACCCACGGCGCATCAGGGCGCGCCTCATGCGGTAGAGCCCAACCGCAATTTCAGCGACAAAGAAGGCCATCCCAACGCTCCGCACGTCGATAAGGGCAAGAACTGGGTTGGTCACGACACTGGCCGCGACGACGCCAGGTATCATCTCGACCATCCTTTTGAACACGGCCGGTTCACCGGCGGCTTTGGTCCACACCACGTCTGGCGTCTTGGCGGGGGCGGTCCTGATCGCTTCTGGTTCAATGGTTGGTACTGGCACGTTTCGCCCGTCGACATTGGCTTTTGTGACGGCTGGCTATGGGACACCGACCAGATCGTAATCTACGATGATCCAGATCACGAAGGCTGGTACTTAGCCTACAATGTGCGGCTCGGCACCTATGTGCATGTGGAGTATCTGGGATAACAGGCATTGCCGTAGAGCACGGTTCATCAACGTAAGGGGATAGGCCGCAATGCCTGTCCCCTTTTGTATGCCTGCAGGCAGTCAAACGCAGTGCAATCGGAATGAATGCATTTTGCATATAATTACTCGCATCGTGCTAACCTGAATTTGTCTCGCCTGTTTCCAGCGCATCGCATCGACCGATTTCAGCAGCCCTTTCGCGAACATTAGAACCTTAATAGGCACCTTCCGCACAACGCCATGGGGTTCCGCTTTACTTTCCGCGCGGGGTACCCCCACCCCCCCTATTTCCTGTGAAACTGTGGAACTGTGATGGAATTTGCCCTCATTCATGCGATTGACCTGCGATCAAACGTTGTAGAGGATTTTGTACCGAATGAGGCGTTAGAATAAGTCGTCCGTTCGGGGAAATTGCCCGCCGCGTTGAAAGACGGACATATTACCGATCTTGTCTGCCGAGGTTGCGAAATGAAGCGCCTGTCTGCTCGTCTGTTTGCCTTGCTCGTTACTTACATCGGTATCCTGGTTGTAGTGAATGCAGCGCCCGCGTCCTCGCCAATCGTTCTGACCGGTGCCGACCGGCGGCCTGCGATTCCGCTGGATGGCGAATGGGCTTCAATTGTCGATCCATACTTCTCCGGCTTATACAGTTTTCATCACGAAGAGAAGAAGGACGGCTGGTTCATGAACCGCAAGGCGCAACCCGGCGACCCGTTTGTAACTGAGTACGACTTTTCCAAGGCGCCGAAATTGAAGGTGCCCGCCGATTGGAATACGCAACGCGAGTCGCTCTTCTTTTATGAAGGTCCGGTCTGGTATGAGCGTGACTTCACTTACCAGCCAAAAGAGCGTACGCGGGTCTTCCTGCATATCGGTGCTGCTAATTATCGTTCTTTCTTCTGGGTCAACGGGCAGAAGGTCTGCGAACACGAGGGTGGATACACCAGCTTTAACTGCGAGGTGACGGACGCGATTCATGCGGGCGCTAACTTTGTGGTGGCCGCGGTGGACAATACACGCCACGAAGACGGCGTTCCGACGCTCGAAACCGATTGGTGGAATTACGGAGGACTCACACGGTCTGTTTCGCTGATTGAGGTGCCAGAGGCTTTCATTGATCAGTACGACATCCATTTGTCCAAAGCCCCGCAAACTGGTGTCGGTGCAACTCATCTCGAACACATCGAGGGTTGGATCCGTGTTGAAGGAGGCAAAGCCGGCGATAACGTGAAGGTCAATCTACCTGAGCTCAGCGCCACAAGCTCAAGCGTTCTGAACGCCGACGGACGAGCGAAGATCCTTCTGGTCGCGCCGAAGCTCGAACGCTGGTCACCGGAGAGGCCGAAGCTTTATGAGGTGGAAATCAGCACTGCGGCCGACTCGGTCACGGATCAGATCGGCTTTCGCACCATCGAGACACGTGGCACGCAGATCCTTCTCAATGGAGAACCGATTTTTTTGCGCGGGATTTCCATTCACGCTGAAGCGCCCTTTCGCACGGGACGAGCAAACACAGACAAAGATGCGGAGACGCTTTTGGGCTGGGCCAAGGAGATGGGCTGCAATTATGTGAGGCTTGCGCACTATCCACACGATGAGTCGATGTTGCGCGCCGCTGACCGAATGGGCCTGCTCGTGTGGTCAGAGAACCCCGTTTATTGGGCATTACAGTTTGACAATCCCAAGGTGTTGGCCAAGGCCGAGCAGCAGTTGGACGAAGAGATCGGAACCTCGCGCAATCACGCCGCGATCATCTTGTGGTCGATGGCCAACGAGACACCGTCGACCCAAGCGCGAACCAAGTTTATAGAAACGCTGGCCAGCCGCACGCGTGCGCTCGACCCGACCCGGCTCATTACCGCAGCTCTGCTGGTCCGCACGGAAGGACAGACAAAGATTGTGGATGATGCGCTGGGCAACGCTCTCGATGTGATCGGGATCAACGAATACATCGGCTGGTACGAAGGCAAGCCCGAGACAGCCGACGCAACACAATGGCGCATCGACTACGACAAGCCTTTGATCGTGAGTGAATTTGGCGGCGATGCCAAGGCTGGGCTGCATGGCGGCGATGGGGAGCGTTGGACCGAAGAATACCAGGCCAATATCTATCGCCATCAGCTCAGAATGCTCAACCGGATTCCGCAACTCAGAGGCATGAGCCCGTGGATTCTGATGGATTTCAGATCGCCGAACCGGCCTCTGGTGGGGATTCAAGATGAGTTCAATCGGAAGGGATTGATTTCGGATCAAGGTCAGAAGAAACAAGCGTTTTTCATTTTGCAGAAGGCCTATGAAGAGAAGACCGTAGGAAAACCGGAATGAAAGTCGAGACCATTGGCGTGTCGCGGGACGAGCCATTGTTTCAAGAGGCGGGGAGAGTGAGTTATCCTTGACTTATGACTAATGAATCCATTATTGCCCTCATCGATGCTGAAATCGCAAAGCTGACCCAGGTCCGCGCTTTGTTAGCCACGACCGGTAGAGTCGCCACCAAGGTGACGGATCACATGGCCAGAAAGGCCACCCACGCTGCTCCCGCCAATAAGGCGAAGAAGCGCCGCGCATTGAGCCCCGAAGCGCGCAAGCGGATTGCCGACGCGCAGCGCAAGCGCTGGGCCGCACAAAAGGCCAAGAAATAAGCGCAGCCAGAGGCGGCCTACTTCTCGGGCACTCGCCCGGGCAATCAACTGTTCCAGCTAAAGCCCCGCGATCACCAGCATGCGCGGCTCTGTCATCTCTTCGATGGCCGCATGAATGCCTTCGCGGCCCAGGCCCGAGTCTTTGACGCCGCCGAATGGCATGGGGTCGAGGCGCCAACTAGGCGTGTCTCCCACAATCAAAGCGCCCACTTCAAGTTCGCGATAAGCAGTCAGGATCAGGCCGGCATCGCGCGTGAGCAAGCCGGCTTGTAGTCCGTACTTCGAGTGGTTGACGTCCGCCAGCGCCTGCTCATAGTCGTCGTAAGGTTCGATCGCCACGACCGGACCGAAGACCTCTTCGTCGCGAACCTTCATGCCCGGTTTGGTCCCGGTGAGAATCGTCGGAGCTATCATGGAGCCGTTGCGCTGCCCGCCAGTTACCAGCTTGGCTCCGCCCTCGACAGCCTCCTTGATCCAGGCTTCAATGCGCTCGGCGTCGGCCAGCCGGATGAGTGGGCCTAACTCGGTAGCTTCCAAGGCCGGGTCTCCTGATACCAACTTACCGGTCGCTTCCACCACCTTCCACAAAAAGGTCTGATAGACTTTGCGATCGACAAAGACTCGCTGCACGCTCACGCAGGATTGTCCCGCGTAACCGAAGGCCGCATGGGCTGTGCGAACGGCCGCATCGTCGAGGTCCGGCCAGTCGCCGTGGACGATGAGAGCGGCATTGCCGCCCAGTTCCAGGAGTACGCGCTTGCGCCCAGAGTGAACCTTCAGTTCCCAGCCAACCTTGGCAGAACCGGTAAAGCTGACCAGCTTGATGCGGTCTTCTTTTTCGGCCAGCCATGCGGTGTCTGCGTTGCTCAGCGTCAGCACGGCCAGCGCTTCCTCGGGCCAGCCGGCCTTGAGAATCACCTCGCCCAGCGCGAGCGCGGTAAATGGAGTCTCCGGTGCGGGCTTTAGAATCACCGGGCAGCCAGCGGCGAGTGCGGGAGCCACCTTGTGCGCCACAAGATTCAGCGGAAAATTGCAGGGCGTGATGGCCAGTACCGGACCCATCGCGAAGCGCTGCACAAGGCCCCAGCGTCCTTCGTTACCCTCCGCCAGATCAAGCGGAATGCTGTCGCCGCCCAACCGCACCGTCTCTTCGGCAGCGGTCTTGAAAGTGAGCACGGCGCGATCCACCTCAGTTCGCGCCATGCGAATTGGCTTTCCCGCTTCCGCAACGATCAACTGCGCAAATCGCTCCTTTTGCTCGATGAGCGCGGAAGCGACGTCCTCCAGAATCTCGCGCCGCTTCCATCGCGGCAGGGCGCGGGTGCGTCGCAAAGCTGCCACGGCATGGTTCACGGCCTGGCGCGCATCGGCGCGTGTAGCCACGGTGACACGGCCGACCAGCCCTTTGTCCCAGGGCGAGTGCACCTCCAGCGCTTCCCCCTCGATCCACTCTTTGCCGCAAAGCAGAAATCCAGTCTGTGTTCCCGGCCGCATCTTCATAGTCTCGGAGCTCCCGTTGGTCTCTGCCTTGGATTCTACAAGGGCGGCAGCCGCAAGGGTCAACGCTTTAATAGGGCAGGGGGCGGCCTTCGCAACAAAGTCCCGGAGCGGTACACTGTTCTCCTATGATTCATAATGGCCGAAGCCGCAAACTTCCCTTCGACCCCGAAGAAGCGTTAGCGCATCTGCGTGCTGCCGACGCCAAGCTGGGCACGCTGATCGACCGCGCCGGCCCATTCACGCTCAAGCTCGATCCACTTCCCTCGCCCTTTGAGTCGCTGTTGGAGTCGATTCTGTATCAACAGTTGCATGGCAAGGCGGCGGCCGCCATTCACCGCCGCTTGCGTGAATACTTTGGTGGTGATCCGGCACCGCAACTCCTGCTCGATACGCCAGACGATCCATTGCGCGCGGCCGGAGTCTCCGGGAACAAGATCAAGGCCCTGCGCGACCTGGCTGCACGCACGCTGGATGGAACCGTGCCAACTCATGCGACGATCAAGAAATTATCTGACGCAGAGATTGTCGAGCGGCTAACAGAGGTTCGTGGAATCGGCCCATGGACGGTGGAGATGCTGCTGATTTTTCGTCTCGGGCGGCCTGACGTGATGCCGGCGACCGACTACGGAGTGCGCAAGGGCTTCGCGCTCACCTTCCAGCGGCTGCCCAAAACCCGTCCCCTGGCCGCCGAGGATCTGCCCAAGCCAGAGGTCGTGTTCAAAAGGGGAAAACGATGGGCGCCGTTCCGCTCCGTGGCGAGTTGGTATCTGTGGCGCGCTTGCGATCTGGTCCGGAACACAGCGCCGACCGGGCGGTCCAGCCTACAATAATCAAGCACAACCAGTTCACGCCAGGCGACGGGGAACCTTCATGCCCGCAAGTAAACACTTTATTTGCATTCACGGTCATTTTTACCAGCCGCCACGCGAAAATCCATGGCTGGAGACAGTCGAGATTCAGGACTCGGCCGCGCCCTATCACGACTGGAATGAGCGCGTTTGCGCCGAGTGCTACGCGCCGAACGGCGCGGCACGCATTCTGAACAGCAAGAACCGAATCATGCGCATCGTGAATAACTACGCGCGCATCAGCTTCAATTTTGGCCCTACGCTGCTCAGTTGGCTAGTGGAGAACGCGCCCCGCACCTACCGTATGATACTGGACGGGGAGCGGCGCAGCCGGAAGACCTTTCGAGGCCATAGCTCCGCGATGGCGCAGGTTTATAACCACGTCATCATGCCGCTCGCCAGCACCCGTGACCGCATCACGCAGATCCGCTGGGGTATCGCCGACTATCAGCGCCACTATGGCTCCGCGCCCGAGGGTATGTGGTTGGCGGAGACGGCGGCCGACAGCGAATCGCTGGAGTTAATGGCCCAGCACGGCATCAAGTTCACAGTGCTTGCACCGCACCAGTGTAAACGCATTCGTCCGCTGAGAGGCGGTACAAACTGGGTCGACACACCCAGCGCGAGCGTGGACATTACCCATCCGTATCTGGTGCGTTTCGACTCAGGACTTTCGATTGCTGTCTTTTTCTATGATGGCCCGACCTCGCGGGCGATTGCATTCGAGGGACTACTCAATTCCGGAGAGAGCCTTGCTGCGCGGCTCAAGGCAGGATTCAAAGATAACGCGGAGCCGCAACTGGTTCATGTGGCAACCGATGGCGAATCCTACGGCCACCATCACAAGTACGGCGAAATGGCGCTGGCGTACGCGCTGCGCATGCTTGAAAGCGACAAGAACGTCAACCTGATCAATTACGGAAGCTTTCTTGAGCAGTTTCCTCCCGAACACGAGGCCCAGATTGTCGAAAACACTTCATGGAGTTGCGTTCATGGCGTCGAGCGCTGGCGCTCCAACTGCGGCTGCAACTCCGGTCATGGGGGCTGGAGCCAGGCGTGGCGCGCGCCGCTCCGCAAGGCCCTGGATGGCCTGCGCGACGGTCTCGTTCCGCTGACCGAACAGGAGGGCGCCAAGCTCTTCAAGGACGTCTGGGCGGCACGCGACGGATATATCGATGCCATGCTTGACCGCAGTCCGCAAATGCTGGAGCAGTTCTTTCGCCAGCACCAGCTTCATGTGCTCACCGTACCGGAGCGCGTGCGCGCATTGGAATTGATGGAGATGCAGCGCCATGCCCAGCTCATGTACACAAGCTGCGGTTGGTTCTTCGACGATATTTCAGGCATCGAGACGGTACAGGTGATCGCCTACGCCGCACGGGTGTTGCAACTGGCCCGAGAGGTTTCGATCGAACTGGCGGCGCCGCTTGAGCCGGCGTTTCTGGCTCGTATGGCCGAGGCTCGCTCCAACGTGGCAAAGGCCGGCGATGGAGCGCAAATCTACATCGAGCAGGTTAGCACCAAGCAACTAGGATTGGAGCAGGTCGCGGCACATTATGCCATCAGCTCTATCTTCTCTTCCTTTGCCGAGGAGACCGACCTCTTCAGCTTCCGCGTGTGGCGCAACTCCTACGACGTCTATACCTCTGGCCGGGGACGGCTCGCCTTAGGAAGGGTCAAGATTGTTGGCGCCATTACGGGAAAACAGCGCAGCTTCTCATTTGCGGTACTGCATTTTGGCGACCAGAACATTACCGCCGCTGTGAAGCCTTACGAATCGGAGGATGCGCAAGCCTTTGAGGCCTTCGCTGCTCAAGCCGCCGTTACCGTGCAGCGTGCGGATTTTCCCGAGACGATTCGCCTGCTCGACCGTTACTACGGACACATGGACTACTCGCTCACTTCACTCTTCGGCGATGAGCAACGGCGCATTGTGCAACTCATTCTCACTTCTACGCTCTCCGACATCGAGAATTCACTCACCTCGATCTACCAAGACCATGCCAGCCTGCTGCACTTTCTGTCGCAAGCCGGACTGCCGAAGCCGCCTGCACTTACACTGGCCGCTGCTTTTGCCATCAATGCGGGGCTGCGCCGCGCGCTCGAGAGCGATCCCATCGACCACCCTCAACTGCGTTCCTACCTCTCGCTGGCCAAAGCCGATCAGGTGACGCTCGAGACGGCCATGCTATCTTACATCGCCGACCTGCGCATGAAGCGCGCCATGATCGACCTGCAAATGTCTTCCGGTTCGCTGGAGATGCTGGACCGGGCGCTCGGGCTGGCTCGCTCGCTGTCAGAGTTGCCCTTCGAATTGAATCTGTGGCAGGCGCAGAACATCTGGTATGAGATCCTGCGTACCACGAGTTATGCCCTCACTGCGCTGGCCGTAGACGACCGCTCTCGTTGGGACAAGACGTTCGGCCAGTTGGGAACGTGCCTCTCGATCGACTGCGTTGCCATCGGTGCACAGGATCCGGGGGCCCTGACCACGGGCGATTAGTTATAGTTAGAGCGGTTCTAGGGGTTATGCCAGCCGCCGTGAGCAGCGATGATCGCATCGGCCCCTTTCGGACCCCACGTGTGCCGCTTGTAAGGGCGAACCCGGTGATGGCTTTTGAGGACCGGATCGACTGCCGCCCAAGCAGCTTCTACAGCGTCTTCCCGGGTAAAGAGCGCGCCATTGCCGGCCATGGCCTCGCTCAAAAGCCTTTCATAAGGCGTTTCGTCGC
>Ga0187890_10002636_pt1 | contig 12512 bp, 10 predicted proteins | sample June2016WEW_21_1_FD_133005 | JGI IMG/M metagenome (GOLD analysis project Ga0187890, IMG submission 133005) | Peatland microbial communities from SPRUCE experiment site at the Marcell Experimental Forest, Minnesota, USA - June2016WEW_21_10 | ecosystem: Environmental > Terrestrial > Soil >... | reverse complement strand
GCGTGATCGTCGTTCGCCAGCGTCATAAGATGATCCAAAACAATCGCATCGACCGTGCGCTGAATTGCTCCCTTGTAGCCGGAAAGCGGCTGCGCCTTCCACGTGGCGGCAAGCAAACTGGTCGCCAGTTCGTCAAAACCGGGATTGTCGGCATCGAGTGCGTGATACTCGATCATGCGCTGGGCGCGCTCTGGCTGAAGCAGCAGGTTCATCACGATTTCCGCCGCTGCTTCCGCGGGAGCCAGCGCATCAAATGCCGGCGAAGTGCGGCGGTAGAAATTCTCGCGACCAGTGGGGTTTTCAGGCGGGCGCGGCGGAATCATCTGCAGCAGCAGTTCAGGCAAAGCCAGTATGTCAGGCGAGAGCGTGCTGAGAACCGCGTGAATCGATTTCCGTTGCTGCGCGGCCGGTACAACTTCCAGTGCTTTCTGTTGGTCTTGAATTCCGCGAAGATTAAAAGAGTAATCCAGTCCGCCGATCGATTTCGCGACCGCCATCACCTGATAGCGGTGATAGAGATACATCGGCACGAGCACATCTTCGAGGGTCGCCATCGGAGTGTGCTCGGGAATTGCGTCCTCCGAAAGATTTTTCAGGGCCGCTGCACGCACAGCCATCACGCGACTCAAGCCGTCGAGAGCATTGCTGCCCGTGTCCCAGAGGTGCGCCACGGGGCTGGCGGAGCCGAGCGGGCGCGCATCCTGATCGGTGAGGTACAGAAGTCCCCGTGAAAAGGCGTCACTGAGAATTTTATCGAGAGCCCGGGGCTCGTTCGCTTCTCGATAAAGATCGCTGTAGCCATACATGATCGAAACCTTATCCCACTCGCCGATGCCCACCGCATAGGCATCCGAAACGTCAGGCCGGCCGTCCGCACCGAGAGATACGGTCGGCGACGGATAATCCATCACTGAGCTGCGATTTACGATGCTGGCGGCGTAGTTGTGCATGAGGCCGAGGGTGTGGCCGGTTTCATGAGCGGCGAGTTGCCGAATGCGTGCCAGCGCCATTTCGTTGGCCTGCTTAAGGGCAGCCGGGTTCTTGCCGAAGGGATCGAGGAGCCCCTGCGCGATCAGAAAGACCTGGCGGATTCTCAACGCGTCGAAATTCACATGGCCGTTGACGATCTCGCCCGTGCGCGGATCGGCGATGGCGCTGCCGTAGGCCCAGCCCCGCGTCGCGCGCGGAACCCATTCGATGACGTTATAGCGAACGTCCATCGCGTCCACCCCTTCCGGCAGCAGCTTTACTTGAAATGCATCCTTGTATCCGGCGGCGGTGAAGGCTTGATTCCACCACGAAGCCCCTTCGAGAACGGCGGAACGAATCGGTTCGGGAATAGCGCGGTCCACGTAGTAAACGATGGGTTTCACAGGCTCGCTAATCGGGGCGGACGGGTCTTCTTTCGTCAGCCGAAAATGATCGATGTAGCGCTTGACGATCGGTTGGTCGACCGGCGTCGCAAAATCCATGTAGCTGATGCCAAAGAAGCTGGAACGTGGATCGTAGGCTCGTTCGCGAAATCCCACCGGCGGCGCCTGAATGAAAGAGAAGTGCTCGTGCACAGTGATGGCACGAGGATCAGGTGTGACCTGCTCGACCCAAGGGCCTGGATTGTCTCCCACCAAAGTCAGCGTCGATTCCACGTCCGTGTTCTCCGGAAAGTTCTTGGTCCGGGGAAGGTAGATCGCCGACCGCGACAAATCGACGTGGTAGGCGCCTTGCTTGACCGCTGCGAGTCTTGCCGCAACCTCGTGCGCATCGCTCAGGAAGAATGGCGTAGCGTCCACCAGAACAGCTTCCCCATCTTTATCCTCGGCAGCGACTTCGAACCCCCAGAGTACAGATTGAGCAAAGGACTGTTCGACCGCCGTTCGCTGCTCCAGATCGTCGGTAACCGCTCGGTAGCGTTCATTTTCGGCGACGAGCAGAACGCGCGGGCCAATGCGCTCGAAATGGACTACACTCGTCCTGCCGGGCTGGCCGCGATCGAGTCCAACGTCATTCGACCCCACGCCGTTGGGAAGCGACTCGTAATAGAGGAACGGCACGTCCCATTTGTCGATCTGCAGCCAGACTTTTCCTTCACGTGCATCCCAGTAATAGGTGAAAAATCCAGGCAGCTTTTGCATGCCGGTGGTTTTCTCGGCGATGGTCTTAACGGAGGGTGTCTTCTGCTCCAACGCGGTCGGCGTTTTCGACTGCGTTTCCGTCGTGGAATTCTGCGCAACGGCAACGGCAGCGACGAACGTCAAGGCTGCCAGAGCCGCGATCGGGGCGCGCTTCATCGATAGTTCCTCCTGGGAGAAAGCACGTCGCTATAGTAAATGTGTTGGGCGTTTCTGGCTTGGCGGCCGCGGCTCTCATTCGCCGCGGCGGAAACTATCGCTTCGAAATTGGATGATTTTCCGGCGATCCCGTTTTGACGGCCGGCCTGCGGGCAACTCCTCAAATTGCTTCGCGGCCTTCCGCTCCGCCGCCACTATCAGGCGCTGCTCGCGGCTAGCCTCGGTCTCGCGGTAGAGCGTTTGCGCCACCGCAGCCGGGCCGCGCACGTCGCTCAACAGCAACACTTTGACCTGAAACTCGCCGCCCTCGTTGGTCACCCGCAGCATGTCTCCAATGCGAACCTCGCGCGCAGCTTTGGCGGGCTGCCCGTTGCATTGAATTCTGCCGAGTTCGCAGGCTCGCGCAGCTAATGATCGCGTCTTGAAAAATCTCGCAGCCCAAAGCCACTTGTCCGTTCGCACCGAGGTCATGCTTTATTTTGCTACACAAGTGGGCATCAGCGCTTGCTACTCCATTCGGTACTCGACCTTGATTCCTCGCCGTGCGATTTCTTCAAGAAAGGCGTCGGCGGGGACGTCTCGCTCCTGTAGCACTGCTCCGCGCTTGCTCACCGTCCCCGTGCACATCATCTGAAGCACGATGGATGCTGGGAACGCGGTGGTGCGCATCATGGCGCTCATGTCGCTTTTGGGATCGTAGTGGTCGACCATGGTGAAGGTGGCCACCCGGCCTTTGAGTTTGCCGCCGAGCAGGCCGCGGACTCCATGAGTTTTGATGGACTCGTGGGCCTCCAGCCGCATGATGCAGACGTCGGGGCCTTTGCCCGCGAATTTTCCTTCGAACACCTTGGACATGAGTGCCCGCGGCGCGACTTCCACGTTGCCGACCCGCATTTTGTCGCCGGAAAACAGGCCGAGTTCCTTCAATTCGCACAGCAGATCGTAGTGTCCGGGATAGCGCAGCGTTTTCTCGAAGCATTCGCCAACCTTGCCCTCGAAGGTCTCGGGCAAAGTCGAAGTTCCGCCAGAAGTTTGGAAAGCGACTAGCGGCGCGAATCCTTCCATATGAAACGGTTCGGGTTCAGTGAGCGCCTCGATAGTGGTCAACTTGCCTTTGCGCAGAATGCGCGCGGGCTCCACGTATTCATTAATCAATCCTTCGACGGAAAACACGAGCTGATAATGAAACGGAGGCATGGGTTTTTCGGGCAAGCCGCCCACGTAGAGCTTGAGCGCGTCGGCGCGTCCGTCGAGACGGCGCACCAGTTCTCCGCCCAGGATCGAGGCCATGCCGGGAGATAGGCCGCAATCGGGAGCCAATCCTACGCCCTTTCTTTCCGCCTGTTTGGCAAGCGCGAGTTCCTGGCGGACGACAGTGTTGTTGCCGCCCAGATCCGCGAAGTGGCATCCGGCGGCGATGGCGGCTTTGGCCAAACCGAGGTTCAGGCGGTAAGGAACGGCGGAGAGCGCTCCATCATGGCCATTCATCAGTCGCGCCGCTTCTTTTTCTTTCGAGGCGTCGAGCGCGACGGCTCGAACTTTTCTGTTGCCGGCGATGCGGTTGACGCGTGCCGCAACATCCTTCGCGCGCTGGCGATCGCTATCGGCGAGTGTTACGGAGTCGACGTGGTCCTGACGGGCCATGTCATAAGCAGCGGCGGATCCCATCATTCCGGAACCGATGACGAGCAGTTTCATAAGTGCTCCTTATCTCGAATCTTCAGGCCTTGCGATGTTGAGGTGAATCAGATGACGGATCAGGCTACAGGAAGGCGTTGCAACGCAAAGTGACTTGGCTCACGTCGATGCGGTCGATGGAGAAGGAATGAGCGGGGCGGGATGCGAGGCCACGGGCTTGCTTGCCTGGCGAGGATCCGCCGCGGGCCGAAAAAGCAAGCGAAAAGGAGCGGAAGATCACCGCCGTAGCGGGTTGCACGGAGGGAACAAATCGCCGCATTTTCAGTGGTTTGCTCGCGCGTCCAAGTACCTTCGTACCGTCTCTAGTACCTTAGTTACCCCAACGCCGGTGACCGGGGCTTGACTTGCCATTCCATGTCTATATGTAGGTTATTCCTTGCGAACGTATACAACCTATAGACAATCATTGCAACTACGCATTTTCTGCAATCCAGAAAAACCCCATAAAACCCAGCAAAACCGGGAAATTCACTGGGAGAGTCCCGGACTTCCGGTTGAGATATGCTCAGCACACCAAAATAAACACGAACGCGCAGGGAAACGGAAATGGCCGACTCGCGAGAAGTGATGAACATTCGACAAGCTTCCCAGTATCTGGGAGTGAGTGCGGACACCCTTTACAAGTACGTGAACGAACAAAAGATTCCCGCGTTCAAGTTGGGCAACCGCTGGCGCTTCAAGAAATCGAAGATCGATCAGTGGATGGAAGAGAAGTCGGTGGAAACGGAAGCGCGAGACAAAAAGAAAATCAAGGCGGCGGCGAAGGCCGCCGGAACTCTGTAAACGAACTCGAAGCGAATTCTGAATACGAGGGCGAGCACATGTTTGGAATGGGGACGAAAACGATAGTGGGATTGGATGTGGGTTCTTCGAGCATCAAAGCCGTCGAACTGAGGAAGACACGCACGGGAATCGAAGTGGCGCATCTTGGTCTGGAGCCCATCGCGCCGGACATCGTGGTCGATTCCATGATCGTGGACTCGGGCACGGTTTCGGCGGCAATCGCCAAGCTGTTCACCGATACGGCAATCAAGTCGAAAGCTGTGGCCACGGCGGTGAGCGGACACTCGGTAATCGTCAAGAAAATCTCACTGCCCTCGATGAGCGATCAGGAATTGGCCGAGACCATCCAGAAGGAAGCCGCCCAGCACATTCCGTTCGATCTAGCGGACGTGAACCTCGACTACCAGATTCTTTCCGACGATGCGACCAGTCCGCAGATGGACGTCCTGCTCGTGGCTGTCAAGAAAGACAAGATTTTGAACTACACCAACGTACTCTCGATGGCCGGCAAAACTCCGGCTATTGTGGATATCGATGCGCTCGCACTGCAGAACTGCTACGAGTTCAACTATGAACCCGCTCCGACCCAGGTCGTCGCGCTGCTCAACCTGGGTGCGAGCGTGATGAACATCAACATCGTGAAAGGCACGACGCCGTTGTTCCCGCGCGACGTTTCGGTGGGCGGGCATCAGTACACCGATTCTCTGCAGAAGGAACTGGATCTGAGCTTCGACGACGCCGAGTCGCTGAAGCTGGGACGCAAGGTGGGCACGACCCAGGATGACGCGAAGACGCCGATCCTGCAGCAGGTGACCGAAATCATTGTGCTCGAAATTCAGAAGACGTTCGACTTCTTCCGCGCCAGCGCTTCGGGCGAGCACATCGAGAAGATTTATCTGGCCGGCGGTTCCGCCAAAGTTCCAGGACTGGTGGAAGCGTTGCGGCAGGAGTTCTCAATGCCGGTCGAGTTGTTTAATCCGTTTCAGAAAATAACGGCTCCGGTGGATGGCGCCGGGGCAGAGCTGGTCGAACAGAACGCAGGCCAGTTGGCTGTGGCCGTAGGTTTGGCCCTGAGGAGCTTTGAAAAGCTATGATCCGAATCAATCTGCTGGGATCTCCGAAACCGAAAGGCAAGAGCAACGCCGGTTCCGCCGTCGGCATGCCGAGCTTCGAGATGGGCAACCTCGGCGGCCCGGTCATGCAGGTGGCGGCAGTGCTGTTGATTGCCGGCGCCGTGAATGCGGGGTATTGGTACAAGCTGGATCGTGAAAAGACCACGATCGAAGCTCAGTCCCGTCTGGCGGAACAGAAGAATCGCGAACTGGCCGACATCAAGGTGAAGTACATGGAGCGCCAGAGGCAAGCCGACGCCTACAAGCGCCGGGTGGATGTGATCGACCAGTTGCGCAACGGCCAATCCGGTCCGGTCAATCTGCTCTCCATGATCGGCGATACGGTCAACGGCACCGAGGCGGTTTGGTTGAACAGCATGCAGGACCTGGGCGCTAATGTGGCCATTGACGGCACGGCGCTATCGAGCGATGCCGTCGCCAACCTGATTTCCAACCTGCAGAAGACCGGCTTTTTCAAGAACATCGAGATCAAGGAAAGCTACCAGGACGACGCCATCAAAGATATGCAGGCGTTTCAGTTCACGCTGACCTGCGAAAAGGCGAAGTCGTAAAGGCGGAACCGACTATGAATCTTGGCGAAATCACAGGTGTGAAACTGCTGGGCGTGCTGCTGCTGGTGGCCGTGGTGGCCACGGGCGGACTGTACTACACGGTCTACAAGTCGCAGCGCGACCAAAATGATGCGGCGCGGGTGAAGCTGCAGGCCAAACTGCGGGAAAACGCGGAACTCGAAGCCTATAAGCCGAAACTGGCCGACATGGACCGCCAGCTCGCGAGTTTGAAGCAACAGCTGGATATCGAGCGCCGAATCGTCCCCGATGAAAAAGATGTGGACGATTTCATGCGTATGGTGAGCGGAGAAGCCCGCAAAGCAGGAGTCGAAATCCGCCGCTATACGGCTCGTCCCTACAACGCTAAAGAGTTCTACACCGAGGTGCCGTTCGAGGTGGAGTTGGACGGTCCCTACTACTCGATGCTGAGTTTCTTCGACCGGCTGGGAAAAGTGGAGCGGATCGTCAACGTCTCGAACCTGTTGGTGGCCTCGACCCGCAAGCCGGGCGATGCCAAGGCGAAGCATACCTATCAATACGCGCCGGGGGAGAGTGTTGTCGCGACCTTCTTGACGACGACGTATTTCAGTCATGACCTGGATCCGGCGGCGGCGGGCAAGCCCGCACCCCCGGTGAAGAAATAGGAAGGACAGGATGAAGATGAAGCCAGCGATCACGATCACGACGACAATTCTGGTTTCTGTGCTGGCCGTGGGCACGGCTATGGCCCAGAGTCCCAGCATGATCCAGCACGCGCGCAGCACGATGAACGGCGTGAGCAACCGCGCCACAGCCGCTTCGAATGAGGCGCTGGGCGTTCACGACGGCCCGCCATCGGCGGCGACCGCCCGTGCTGCCGCCAAATCGAGCGGGGCACCGGCAAAGACATCTTCATCGCCGGCGCCTGCGAATTCTGCTTCCATGAAACGCAGAGAGAGGAGAGGGCGAGGCGCAAATCTGGTTGTGCAAAGCGCGCCCACGGCACCCGCAGAAGCAGAAAAGGAAGCGGCGCAAGTTGCCCGGGCGGCGGACAACGGAGTGAGTGGCAACAACGAGGAAAGCGAACAGTCGGTTCTCCCGGACAGCAAGTACAACGCGAACGGCAGGCGCGATCCTTTTATCAGTCCAGTGGTAAGCCACGCTGGCGGTTCCGGTTGCAGCACGGGCAAGAAATGTCTGGAGATCGGCAACGTCAATTTGCGCGGCGTGGTACGGTCCGAAGGCGGTTTCATCGCCGTGGTTAGCAATGGCCTCAATAAAGCCTATTTTCTGCGGGAAAACGACCCGGTGTTCAACGGCTACGTGATGAAGATCACCGGCGATTCCATCGTTTTCCAGGAAACACTGCAGGACCGTTTGGGAAAGACGTTTACGCGGGAAGTAACGAAGAAGATCACGACTCCGGCAGTGTAGGTCTGGAGAACTAGGGCTAAAGAACTAAAGAATTCGAGGAAGCGCATGGAGGCGTAAACGCCTCGCATGAGGAGATAGGGAAATGCGAAAGCAACTGATGGGTCTCTTGGTTCCGGTGTTCGTGTTCGCAGCGATGACGAACGCGGCGGCGGGTGACATGACGGCGAAGGAAGCGGCGGCGAGCGCTCGGTTGCAGAAGATCGAGATCGCGCACGGCCAGGACGGATTGCGGGTCGAGTTCAAAACCAAGGGCGCGCTGGCACCCGCGGTGTCAACGCTCGAATCTCCGGCACGCATTGTCGTCGACCTTCCCAACACCGTAATGGCGACGGCGCAGAGCCACATCAGCGTGGGCAGCGATGGCGTCAAGGATGTCCGCATCGGGATGGACGGCCAAGTTCCGCCTAGCACGCATGTGGTCATCGATCTCGCCGGCGGCGATCCAGCCCGCAGTCGCCAACGGGAACTCGTGATGGGCCCGGACGGCAGTTTCACCCTCGAGATTCATGACGCTGTGTTGGCGCATCGCCAAGCAGCGGCGGTGTCGCAGCAGTTAGCGCAGGCTTCGGCCGGCCCCGTTTCCGCTCCGGTGGTTGCTTCGGCAAGTCCAGTTCAGGCGGCGGTTCCGGCAACGGTGATCGCGCCCGCTACGGGAGCGCCAAACCCCGACAAGCCGGCGGAATTCGCCTTCGTCGAGCCCAAATTCTCGGTCAAAGAGGGCAAAGCGGACGACAAAGCGGCCGTACCGGCGCTAAAAGCCGGGGAAGCGGCCAGTCGCTTTGCCGACAAGACAGCGGCGGAGTTGGTTGTGACCAGCGCCAATGCTGCGATGGGGCAGGGGCAAGCTGCGGGCAACGGGCAGGGCATTCAGCCGGCTGTGAATCTGGCGGCGGAACAGAAAGCCGAAATGGCGCAGAAGCCGACGGTGAATAACGGTTCGAAATACACCGGCGAGCCCATCTCAGTCAACCTCAAAGACGTGGATCTGAAGGACTTCTTCCGGCTGATTCACGAGATCAGCGGATTGAACGTGGTGCTCGACCCCATGATCCACGGCAACCTGACCATCGTACTCGATGATGTGCCTTGGGATCAGGCGCTGGACATCGTCCTGAAGAACAACGACCTGTCCCGTCAACTGGACGGCAACGTGCTGCGCATCGCCACCGTCGATACGCTTCGCAAGGAAGCTGAGGGCCGCCGCGCTCAAATCGACGCCGAGGCGCTGGCGGTCGATAAAGTCAGCATCACACGCTTTCTCAGCTACGCGCACGCCAAGGATGTATTGCTTCCCGTTAAGAAGTTCTTGAGCCAGCGTGGCGACATCGTTGCCGATGAACGCACCAATTCGATCATCGTTTCCGACATTCCCGCGGTTCTGCCCCAGATCGACCGCATCATCCAACAGATGGACCGCAAGACACAGGAAGTTGAAATCGAAGCCCGAGTGGTGGCCGCCACCCGCAGCTTCGCGCGCGACATCGGTACGCAACTCGGCTTTGGCTGGGGCAACGGTACAACCGCCGTTGGCGGTGCGGGGGCCGCGGGCAGTTCACCTCTCACCGCCTCAGGTCTGACGCCCAATTACATCCAAAGCACGACTCCCTTGGGGTCGATTCCGTTGTTCTCAAACCTTGGAGCAACCGCGCCCACCAGCGGCTTGTCCTTCATCAACGCCACCAACAACATTCGAATCGACGCTGTCTTGACCATGGCGGAGTCGCGCGGCTTGCTGAAGGTTCTTTCCCGTCCGCGCGTGGTCACGCAGAACAACGTTCAGGCGGTGGTGAAGCAGGGCACGAAAATTCCGATCATGACGGCGTCCACCATCGGCGCGCCCGCCACGGCGACCTATGTCGATGCCTTCCTGCGGCTGACGGTGACTCCGCAGATCACCTCGGAGGGAACGATTTTCCTTAACGTGGACGTGGAAAACACTTTGCCCGATTTTGGCCACGAAGACACTGCCGGAAACCCCGCCCTGATCACGCAGCAGGCCACCACGCAAGTCCTGGTGACCGATGGCGGCACGGTGGTGATTGGCGGCGTCATCCAGACGCAGAATTCGCTAGCGATTTCGCAGGTGCCTCTACTGGGCGATATTCCGTACTTGGGCAACCTGTTCAAGCATCGGACCGTGAGCACGTCAGACTCGGAACTGATTTTCTTCATCACTCCGCGCATCATTCAGACCTAATTCTGTCAGAAGCGCGAAGTCGAACGAGCCACAGCCGCCGGTCTTCTCGGAGAAACTGCCGAGAGACCGGCGGCTTGCTTTCCAGTCTCAGTTGGCAGGTCGCAGGTCTTTGGAAAATCGTTTCGCGGAGTTACAGAACATTGTTGCCATCGCATCGAGTTGAGATTTTGACTTCCTGAGACCCGCTTCCCGCTTCTTGCTACACTCCTCCCTATGGATCACGCTGGTCGCCTGAGTCGCCTTCGATCGGACCTCGAAGAGAACGATCTGGACGTACTGCTGGTGACGCATCTCCCGAATCTCCAATATCTGTGTGGATTTACCGGCAGCGCGGCTGCTTTGATCGTTGCCGGCGCGGGCTCCATCCTTTTTACCGATGGCCGCTATCGTACGCAGGCGCATGAGGAGGTTCAGGGCGCCAGAATTGTCGTCGCGCACAAATCTCCAATCGTCGCGGCGGCGGAGTGGCTGGCCGCGCGGCGACGAAAATCAACTCCGTTCGTGGTCGGCATCGAACCGGAATCGATCACCGCCGCCACGCGCGACCGCTTGGCCTCCACGCTAAAAGGAAAGGCGCGCCTGCGTTCCGCGCCGCCCCTGGTCGAGCGCGCCCGTATGGTGAAGGACGCTGCCGAGATCCTGCGCATTCGGCGGGCGGTTGAGCTTGGCGCCAGTCTCTTCCGGATTGCATGCCGCAAAATTCGGCCGGGCGTGCCTGAGGTCGCGGTTGCCGCCGCCATGGAATACGAGGCGCGTTGTGCCGGGGCCGAAGGCATGTCGTTTCCAACCATTCTTGCGTCCGGCGAGCGCTCCGCGATTGTGCATGGCCGGGCCTCGCGGGCGCGCGTTCCGCGGCGCGGGTTCGTGGTCTGCGATTTTGGTGTTATACTCGCCGATTATTGTTCGGATCGCACCCGAACCGTGCATGTTGGACGTCCTTCGGACGAGGCGCGGCGGTTTTACCATGCCGTGCTCGAAGCGCAACTGGCGGCGATTGCAGCAGTACAACCGGGAGTCACTTGCGCCCAGGTGGATGGCGCTGCGCGTGGCGTGTTGCGCAAGAGAAAACTGGCGCGCTATTTCACCCATTCGACCGGGCATGGTTTAGGATTGGAGATTCACGAAGCGCCGCGGTTGGCGGCAGGGCAAGCCCAGAAGTTGGAGCCGGGAATGGTGATTACGATTGAGCCCGGCGCCTACGTTCCTGGGAAGTGGGGCGTGCGGATCGAGGATGTGGTGGTGGTTACGTCTTCGGGCTGCGAAGTGCTCACGCCGGACAAGAAGGAACTGGTTGTTATTTAGCAGATCGCATTGAACGGATCATAAAACGGATCACAAGAAGAGCGGAACCCGCCTTATCCATGAATCAAAAAGAGCTGAAAGAACTCATCGAGTTCTTAATCGAAAAAGACATTGCCGAATTTGAATTGGAGCGCGGCGACGTCAAAGTTAAGATCAAGCGCGGAGCCGAACTCGCGCGCCTGCCCGACTCGCGATATTTCGCGGTGCATCCAGCGGTCGATTCGTCCGCCCAACTTCCTGCCGCCCAGTCAGCCAAGGTGGAACTCGGCGCAGCTGCCACGCCTGCTCCTGAACCCGAAGAGCATCTGCACATCGTGAAATCGCCCATCGTCGGAACGTTCTATGAATCGCCCTCGCCCGGTTCTCCGCCATTTGTCAAAGTCGGCGATACCCTGGAGGTTGGCCAGGTTTTGTGCATTGTCGAAGCCATGAAGCTGATGAACGAGATCGAATGCGACGTGGCGGGAGAGTTGGTCAAGAAACTCGTCGCCAACGGCCAACCCATCGAGTACGGACAGGATTTGTTTGCCGTCCGGCCCAACAAATAAGCTCTCAGTTCGCAGGTCTCAGCTCTCAAGGAAATCCAGTGCTGTGCAGTCCAGTGATTTTTCTGAGAGCTGACGGATGAGAGCTTTTACATCATGTTTAAGAAGATCCTAGTTGCGAATCGCGGAGAAATCGCGCTGCGCGTCATCTGCGCGTGCAAGGAACTCGGCATCCGCTCGGTCGCGATCTACAGCGAAGCCGATCGGAATTCGCTGCACGTGCGCTTTGCCGACGAAGCGATCTGCATCGGCCCGCCGCAACTCGCGCAGAGTTATCTCAATATCCCCGCCGTGATCAGCGCCGCCGAAATCGCCAACGTCGACGCCATTCATCCTGGCTACGGCCTGCTTTCGGAAAACGCCAATTTCGCGGAAGTCTGCGAAGCCTGCCACATCAAGTTCATCGGGCCCACTCCTAATGTCATCCGGCTGATGGGCGAAAAAGAAAAAGCTCGCGCCACCATGAAACAGTATGGCGTGCCCATCGTTCCCGGCTCGGACGGTGTCGTCGCCACCGCCGAAGAAGCGCTCGAATGGGCGCGGAAGATCGGGTTCCCGGTCATCGTAAAAGCCACCGCAGGAGGCGGCGGGCGTGGCATGCG
>Ga0187890_10002635_pt1 | contig 12513 bp, 10 predicted proteins | sample June2016WEW_21_1_FD_133005 | JGI IMG/M metagenome (GOLD analysis project Ga0187890, IMG submission 133005) | Peatland microbial communities from SPRUCE experiment site at the Marcell Experimental Forest, Minnesota, USA - June2016WEW_21_10 | ecosystem: Environmental > Terrestrial > Soil >... | reverse complement strand
GGTGTCGGCCATGGCGCTACAGGGCGTCGCGCTCGAGGGAGCGGCGGGGATGGCGGCCGTCGACGTACCCCATGAAGGGGGGACGGATGTTGTAGCCGAGGAGATCCTGGAGGCGCTCGGGCAACGTGGCGGCAAGGGCGGTGGGCACGGCCAGGAAGTGGTTCTCCTGGGGCCGGAGCCACGACGCCACGTACTCGAGGATCACACCCAGACGGGCCCGGTCGGTGGTGTTGGCCCCGCCCCCGTGCCACACGCTGCCCAGGTAGAACAGCACCGACCCCGCCGCCATCTCCGCCGCCACCGTCGGCGTCGTGGGGTCGGGCTGGTCGTCACCCCAGCGGTGGCTCCCGGGGATGATGCGGGTGGCCCCGTTGGCCTCGGTGAAGTCGTCGAGCGCCCACATCGTGTTGAGGACCACCTCGTCGTGGGGACGGGGCAAGGGGTAGATGGCGTCGTCGTGGTGCAGGATCTGGGCCACCTCGCCGGGGCCGATCTCGATGCCCGTCGGCGCGCTCAGGTGGCAGTGGCCGAGGACGCGGTCGAGCACCCCGAGGACGAGGGGATCGGTGGCGGGCCCGTCGAAGGTCCGGGTCTTGGCGAACAGGGCGTAGACGCGCTTGGTGCGGGCCCCCTCGAAGGGGTTGCGGCCGCCCGGTGTCGCTTCGAGCACGCCTCGCATGTCGTGGCGCGCCGCGGCGAGGTCCGGCGCGGGCAAAAGGTTCTCCACCACCGCGTAGCCGTGTTCCTCGAGGCGGGCCACGACGTCGTCGACCGAGGTGGCGACGCTGCGCATGCTCCTCAGTCTTCCAGAGTGGTCGGTGAGGGGCTCAGGGTTGTGGGGGTCGGGTCAGGGGGTCGAGGGCGTCTCGGCCCGGGTGTCGAGCCATCGCCGGAAGCCGGCCGCGTTGGAATGGACACCGTTGAGGGTGTCGAGCTTCTCGCGGTGCACGGCGTCGACGTCGGAGATGTCCCCGGCGAAGGCGGCGTCGAGGGCCGCGGCGATGTCCTTCCCGTCGCGCCAGGCCTGTTCGGCCACGCTCGCCCAGCGGCGCAGGGTCTCCTCGGCCTCGGCCAGCACGGCGCCGGGATCGGCCAGCAGGCCGTAGTGGGCGAGGGCCAGCCCCGTGGGCCGGCGCGCCGCGAAGCGGTGCAGGGAGTGGACGGCCTGGTCGAGGTCGAAGTCCGGGGGCGGGGTCGAGGGGCGCAGCACCCCCGCATCGGGCAGCCGCACCCCGACGGCGTCGCCGGCGAAGAGGACGCCGCTGATCGAGTCGTGCAGGGCCAGATGGTGCTTGGCGTGGCCGGGCGAGTCCACGGTGGTGAGGACCCGATCGGGCGACACCCGGATCTCCTCGCCGTCGGCCAGGACGTGGATGCGCGACGCCGGGGTGGCGTCGAGTCGACCGTAGAGCGAGTCGAGCAGGGGCCCGTAGACGCGCGCCGCGGAGTCGATGAGACGGGTGGGGTCGACGAGGTGTCGGGCCCCTTTCTCGTGGACGTAGACCGTGGCGGAGGGAAAGGCCCGGGCCACATCCCCCACCCCGCCGGCGTGGTCGAGGTGGATGTGGGTCACGGCCACGCCCGCCAGCTCGCCCGGGCTCACCCCCAGCGAGTCGAGGGCGTCGAGCAGCACCCCGACCGAGCTCTGGCTCCCCGTCTCCACCAGGACGGGGGCGTCCCCGTGGACCAGGTATCCCGCCGTCACCTTGTCCCAACCCCCGAGGAGGGTGTCGATCTCGACGATGCCCGGGGCGATCTCGGTGGTGTTCACGCGCCGACCTCGATCACCACCTTCACGTCGTCGGGCTGTCGGGCCAGCGCCTCGGACCAGTGCTCGAGGGGCACCCGCCTCGTGATGAGCTTGGAGAGCCAGGCCTGGTCGGCCTGCACGAGCACCTCGGCGGCGGCCTCGTAGTGGCGCCGGTTGGCGTTGACCGAGCCCACCACGGCCTGGTTCTCGAGGACCATGGACCGGTTGACCATGGAGCCGTCCACCCGCACGGCGTGCTTGCCGCCCGAGACCCCGGTGAGACAGGCCACGCCGTCGGGGCCGAGGTGCTCCATGACGTCGAAGACGAGGGTGGCCACCCCGGTGCACTCGATGACGACGTCGGGATGGGGACAGGAGTGCTCGATCCGGCCCGTGTGGTAGGTGGCGCCGAGCTCGTGGACGAGGTCGGGCTTGGGGCCCGAGGTGACCTGGTCGAAGACATGGACCTCGAGGCCCCGCTGCACGCCGATCAGTGCCGCCAGCATGCCGATGGGCCCGGCGCCGGTGACGACGACGATGTGGGGGTCCCAGTGGGCGCGACCGCCGACGCGGTCGACCTGTTCCCAGGCCTTGGCCACCACGCTGGTGGGCTCGAGCAACACCCCGAGCGAACCGAGCCCCGGGTCGACCTTCACCGCGAAGTCGGGGTGGATGCGGTAGTGCTCCGAGCAGTACCCGTCGTGGCTCTTGATGCCGCGTTCGGTGTACTGGCCGTTGTGACAGAAGTCCCATTCCCCCACCGCGCAGTTCCCGCAGGGCACGGGGTCGGGACGCCGGACGATGCCGACGACGAGGTCCCCGGCCGCCACCGCCGCTCCCGCCGGTGCCTCGACGACACGGCCCAGGGACTCGTGGCCGAGGACGAGGCGGTCGCGTCCGGGCGGTGCCCAGCCGTAGAGGCCCGACACGATCTCGGCGTCGGTGCCGCACACGCCGACGGCCAGGGTCTCGACGAGCACGGGGCCGTCACTGGCGGGGGGATCGGCCACGTCTTCGAGGCGGGCCGAGCCTGCGGTCAATGGTTGGACCGTGAGCGCCTTCATCGCGCCGGCCTCCTCTTCGGGTTCGCGCCTGGGGCGTCGGTGGTGTCGGTGTCGGGAGATTTCGTGTTCCGGGAGTTGGGTTTTCGGGTTCGGCGCGACGGGGCCAACCCGTGCATGGATCCGGCCCGCCCCCACCGCTTGCCCACCGCGGCGCGCAGCAGGTGCTCGTCGGCCACGATCTGCTCCCCCATGGCGGGGTGGCCCGAGAGGTTGTAGGCGGCGTTGACCAGAGAGACGTGGCTGAAGGCCTGCGGGAAGTTGCCCACCTGGCGCCCGGCGCGCACGTCGTACTCCTCGGCCAGCAGACCGAGGTCGTTGCGCAGGCCGATGAGCCGGTCGAGCATGGCATGGGCGTCGTCGTAGCGGCCGATCAGGTACAGACAGTCCGCCATCCAGAACGAGCATGCCAGGAAGGCGCCCTCGTGGCCGGTGAGGCCGTCGACCGCCCCGGTGTCCTCGGTCCGGTAGCGGAGCACGAACCCGTCCTCGGTGAGCCCGCGCTCGATGGCCTCGACGGTCGAGCGCACCCGCTCGTCGGTGGGGGGCAGGAAGTCCACGAGGGGGATCATGAGGAGGCTGGCGTCGAGGGCGTCGGAGCCGTAGTACTGCGTGAACGCCCCCACCTCGGCGTTGTAGCCCTGGGTGCAGACCTCCTCGTGGATCTTCCCCCGCAGGTCGCGCCAGCGCTCGAGGGGGCCGTCGAGGCCGAAGTCCTCGACACTGCGCACCGCCCGGTCGACCGCCACCCAGGCCATGACCTTGGAGTGGGTGAAGTGCCGGCGGGGCCCGCGTACCTCCCAGATGCCTTCGTCGGGCTCCTCCCAGTGGGCGGCGACGAACTCCACCAGGGCCGTCTGCAGGTCCCAGGCCGACGCGCTCAGCGCGCTGCCCACGCCGCAGGCGTCGTAGAGCGCCGAGAGCACCTCGCCGTAGACGTCCAGCTGGAACTGGCCCGAGGCGGCGTTGCCCACCCGCACCGGGGCCGAGTGCTCATAGCCCGGGAGCCATTCGACCTCCCATTCGTTGAGGCGCCGCTCGCCGGCGGGCCCGTACATGATCTGCAGCTGGGTGACGTCCCCGGCCGCGGCGCGCAACAACCAGTCGCGCCACGCCATGGCCTCTTGGTGAAAGCCACCGCGCATGAGCGACTCGAGGGTCAGCGTGGCGTCTCGCAACCAGCAGTAGCGGTAGTCCCAGTTGCGCCCGCCCCCGAGGGTCTCGGGCAGCGACGTCGTCGCCGCGGCGACGATGCCGCCCGTGGGCTCGTAGGTGAGGGCCTTGAGCGTGATGAGCGAGCGCACCACGGGATCGCGCCACTCCCCTTTGAAGGTGCACGTGGAAACCCAGTCCGTCCACCACATCTGGGTGTCGTGGATGGCGAAGCTGGCGTCGACCGGGCGCGGTGCCACCTCGTGGGACGGGTACCAGGTGAGGACGAAGGGGATGTGCTCGGTGGCCGACACGGTGAACTCCGCCACCGTCGTCATGTCCTCGCCGCGTGTCTCGATGGGCGTCCACAGGGCCAGGGCGTCGGGGCCGGCGACGGCACACAGCAGCCCGTCGGTGCGTCGCACCCAGGGGACCATCGACCCGTAGCCGAAGCGGATCACGAGGTCCATGCGCATGGCGACCTCGCCCCGCACCGCCTCGACCATCCGCACCACCTGGGGGTGGCTCTCGCGGATGGGCATGCAGTCGACCACCTTGGCCACCCCGTCGGCGGTCTCGAACTCCGTCTCGAGCACGAGCGTGTCGCCCCGGTAGCGGCGCCGCACCTCGTAGTCCGAGGTCGTCGGCGCGATGCGCCAGTAGCCGTGCTTGTCGTCGCCGAGGAGCTGGGCGAAGCAGGCGTCGGAGTCGAAGCGGGGCAGACACAGCCAATCGATGGACCCGTTGCGGCCGACGAGAGCGGCGGTATGGGTGTCCCCGATGATCCCGTAGTCCTCGATCGGCAGGGTCACGGGGGTCATTCTTACCCCCCGGTCCGCGGCGGCGTGGGCCGCTACCTAGGAAATACAGCTCCCGGTGCCCACCGTCTGGGGCTTGGCCAGGGCCCGGGCGACATCGGCGCTGACCGCAGGCATGGCGAGCGCGTAGCCCACGTCGGTGTTCGACGTCGAGCGCGCGAAGACGACGCCGATGACGGTGCCGTTGGCGACGCCGGAGTCCCCCGACGCCACCAGCGGGCCACCCGAGTTGCCCGGCTGGACCACTGCGTCGAGCTGGTAGATCTCCCGGGTCGTGCTCGAGCTCCCGTAGATGTCGAGCCCCTCGGCTTCGAAGGCGGCGGCCACGCCGGCCTTGCGGGCCGTGAGGGGCCCGCCCCCCGGATACCCCATCACGACCCCGGTCGTGCCGCGTCCCACCACCTTGGAGTCGACGGGCAACGACGGATCGGCGAGCCCGCGCACCCGCAACACGGCGATGTCCAGCTTGGGGTCGAACAGTGCCACCGACGTGGCGTGGCGCCCGGTGGCGTCGATCACGTCGGGCGAGGGGATCCCCGCCACGACGTGGGCGTTGGTGACGACGATCCCCGGTGCCACCACGAAGCCCGAGCCTTCCTGGATGACGCCGCAACCCGCCCCCGCGATCTGGACGGTGGACCCCTCGGCGCGCAGCACCGCGGCGCGGGCCGCGGCATCGGTCGGCAGCGTCACCGGCGCCGCGGTCTGGGGGGGGAGCCCGGAGAAGACGATGGGGAAGCCGTTCTGGGAGAGGAACCGCTCCACACCCGCGAACACCGAAGGGATCGGTGGGAGCACGTTGTCGAGGGCGCGCACGATCCGCGACTGCTGCAGCGCCCGGTCGAGCCCCGAGTACTGGCTGTTCTGCAAGAGGATCGCCACCACCCACGTGACCACGAGCGCCGCCGCCACGGCGACGGCCACCCCGAACACCGAGTCGACGGGCCCGAGCCGCAGTCGCTGCAGGACCCGGCCCGAGCGCGCCCCGAGCAGCCGGCCCAGGCCGCTCACGATGCTGGCCACGCCGATCAGGACGATCACGGCCACGAGGGTCTTTGACGTGCGTCCGTGGACGAGGCGGGCCACCGAAGGAGCGAGCAGCGCGCCGAGGACGAGGCCGAGCAGGAGGCTGCCGAAGGTGAGCACCTGCATGGCGGCGCCGAGCCGGAGCCCGTGGATGCCCGACAAGGCCACGATGACGAGCAACAGGTAGTCGACCCAGTTCATCGTCGTAGATCCTCCCCCACAGGCGGCACCGCGCATGCGCACCCGGGGACCGACCCTCCCGTGGCGCCGGGACCGCGAACCCACGGGTGCGGTTGGCGAGGGCGCTCTAGGGTGACGTCGGGACCGAGCGGGAGGCAGTCGTGGCCGAGATCGTCGAGTTGCTCGCCGAGGTCGTGGGGGCCGGCAACGTCCTCGCCGGCGACGACATGGACCCCGACTACGCCCACGACGAGGCGCTCACCGCCACGCCCAGTGCCCCTCTGGCCGTGGTGCGCCCGGGGACGACGGCCGAGGTGGCCGCCGTCCTCAAGATCGCCGACGAGCTCCACGTCCCGGTCACGGCCCGGGGCAGCGGGACCGGGCTCTCGGGGGCGGCCATCTCGCCCCCCGACGGGATCCTCGTCTCCTTCGAGAGGATGAACGCCATCCTCGAGATCGATCTCGACAACCACGTGGCCGTGGTCCAGCCCGGGGTCACCCTCGAGCAGCTCAACACCGCCCTGGCCGAGCACGGGCTCATCTACCCGGTGTTCCCGGGGGAATCCAGCGCGTCGCTCGGGGGCAACGTGGCCACCAACGCCGGGGGCATGCGGGCCGTCAAGTACGGCGTCACGCGCCATCACGTCCTCGGGCTCGAGGCCGTCCTCGCCAACGGGGACGTGATCCGCACCGGCGGGAAGTTCGTGAAGACCTCGACCGGGTACGACCTCACCCAGTTGCTCATCGGGTCCGAGGGCACCCTCGCCCTCGTCACCGAGGCCACCGTGAAGCTCCACCCCCGGCTGCCCCACGCCGCGACGGTGCTGGCCCCGTTCACCACGCTCGACGAGGTCACCGCGGCCGTGCCCCGGATCGTGGCGGCCGGGATCGGTCCCCTCGTCCTGGAGTACGTCGACATGGTCACGATGGCGGCCATCACCGCCAACGTGGGCCTCGACCTCGGCGTCCCCGAGCCGGTGCGCGAGGCGGCCCTCGCCTACCTCGTCATCGTGCTCGAGAGCACGCACGCGGCGCGCCTCGACGACGACGTGGAGGCGCTCGGCGGGCTGCTCGAGGAGCTCGGCGCCATCGAGGTGTACGTCCTGCCGTCGCATGCCGCCGCCCAGCTCATCAGCGCCCGGGAGAAATTGTTCTTCGTGGGCAAGGCCAGCGGCATGGACGACATCATCGACCTGGTCGTCCCCCGCGCCGCCATCCCGAAGTACATGGCGGCGGTGGCGGCGGTGGGTCAGGAGCACGGTGCGCTCCTGACCGGGTGCGGCCACGTGGGCGACGGCAACGTGCACCTGTCGGTCTTCCAACCCGACCCGCAGCGCCGCACCGAGGTCATGCGGGCCGTCTTCCGGGCCGGCCTCGACCTCGGCGGGGCCATCTCCGGCGAGCACGGCATCGGCACCGAGAAGAAGAAGTACTTCCTGGAGTTCGAGGACCCCGTGAAGGTGGAGCTCATGCGGGCCATCAAGCGGGCCTTCGACCCCCACGGGATCCTCGGGCCCGGCAACCTGCTCGACTGAACGCACCACCGAATGATCGACTGCACGTCATGAACGGCGCCCAGGCCCTCATCCGCACCCTGCTGCGCAGCGGGGTCGACGTCTGCTTCGCCAACCCGGGGACCTCGGAGATGCACTTCGTCGCCGCCCTCGACGACGTCCCGGAGATGCGGGCCGTCCTCGGGCTCTTCGAAGGGGTGGTGACCGGCGCCGCCGACGGGTACGGCCGCATGGCGCAGCGCCCCGCCGCCACCTTGCTGCATCTCGGGCCCGGCCTCGGCAACGGCATCGCCAACCTCCACAACGCCCGCCGGGCCCGGACCCCGGTCGTCAACGTGGTGGGCGACCACGCCACGACGCATATCAAGTACGACCCCCCGCTCACCTCCGACATCGAGAGCCTGGCCCGCCCGGTGTCGCGCTGGTTCCGGGCCTCGACCACCCCCGAGGCACTGGCCGGCGACGCCGTCGACGCCGTGCAGGGCTCCTTCGGCGCCCCCGGGGGGGTGGCCACGCTCGTGGTCCCCGCCGACCTGTCGTGGCAGGAGGCCGGCGATCCCGCCTCGAGTCGACCCGGCCCCGTGGTCGCCGGTGTCGGTGACGACGCCGTGGCCGGCGCGGCCGCGGCCCTGCGCTCGGGCGAGCCCACCGTGCTCCTGGTGGGGGGGAAGGCGGTGCGCGCCCGGGGGCTCCTGGCCGCCAGCGCGGTGGCACAGGCCTCGGGGGCCAAGCTCCTGTGCGAGACGTTCCCGGCCCGGATCGAGCGAGGGGCGGGGCTCCCCGCCGTCGAGCGGCTCGGGTACCTGGCCGAGTTCACCATCGCCCAGCTCCAAGGGGCCAGGCACCTGGTGCTCGCCGACGCGCTGGCCCCCGTGTCGTTCTTCGCCTACCCGGGGATCCCCGGCTACCTCGTCCCCGACGGGTGCGAGGTCCACACCCTCGCCACGGGGTCCGAGGACGTCGCCGAGGCGCTCGAGGCCCTGGCCGACGCGCTGGGCGCGCCCCCCGACAGCGCCATCCTCCAGGCGCCGGCGCGCCCCGACCGCCCCACCGGCGCGCTCAACGCCCAGAGCCTGGCCGCCGCCATCGGTGCCCTTCTCCCCGAGGACGCCGTGGTGAGCGACGAGGGCAACACCTCGGGGCTCTTCGTGTCCGGTGCCACCGCCGGAGCGCCCCGCCACGACTGGATGACGCTGACCGGCGGGGCCATCGGCCAGGGCCTGCCCGTCGCCACCGGCGCCGCGGTGGCGTGCCCCGATCGCCCCGTGCTGTGCCTGGAGGCCGACGGCAGCGCCATGTACACCCTCCAGTCGCTGTGGACCCAGGCCCGCGAAGGCCTCGACGTGACCACCGTGCTCATCAACAACGGCTCCTACGCCATCCTCGAGCTCGAGCTGAGCCGGGTGGGGGCGGGGGATCCGGGGCCGCGGGCCCGGGGCATGCTCGACATCTCGCACCCGGACCTGAACTTCGCCGCCCTGGCGTCGGGGATGGGCGTCCCCGCCTCGCGGGCCACCACCGCCGAGGAGTTCACCCAACAGCTGGAGCGGGCCTTCGCCACGCCCGGACCCGCACTCGTCGAGGCCGTCCTCCGCTGAGCTCGATCGACCTGAACGCGGACGTCGGCGAAGGGGCCGGGAACGACGAGCTTCTCCTCGACCTGGTGACCAGCGCCAGCGTGGCCTGCGGCGTGCACGCCGGGGACACCGACACCATGCGCCGCACCGTGCGCGGCGCGGCCCGTCGGGGGGTGGTGGTCGGGGCCCATCCTTCCTACCCCGACCGCGAGGGATTCGGCCGACACCCCATGGACATGGCCCCCGCCCTGATCACGCAGCACGTCCTGGCCCAGGTCGCCGCGCTCGACGCCGTGGCGCGCGAGTGCGGGACCGAGGTGCGGTACGTGAAGCCCCATGGCGCCCTCTATCTCCGGATGGCGGACGACGAGGCCTGCGCCCGAGCCGTGGTCGAGGCGGTCAGAGAAGCCGGCGACCTGATCCTGCTGGCGCCGGCGGGGACCGGCGCCGTCGAGGTCGCCGCGTCGTTGGGGGTGCGGGTCGCCACCGAGGCCTTCGCCGATCGCGCCTATCTCCCCGACGGGCGCCTCGCCCCCCGCACCGACGACGGCGCGCTGCACCGCGACCCCGACGAGGTGACCCGGCGGGCGCTGCGCATCGCCATCGACCATGAGGTGACCGCCGTGGACGGGACCACCCTCGCACTCACGGCAACGTCGATCTGCCTGCACGGTGACACCCCGGGCGCGGCCGTCATGGCTCGGCGGGTCCGCTCCGAGCTCGAGCGCCTCGGGGTCACGCTGGCGCCGTTCGTGTCGTGAGCGCGGTGTCGTGAGCGCGGTGCCGTGAGCGCGGTGTCGTGAGCGCGGTGTCGTGAGCGCGGCGGTGCCGTGACGGCGCCGCGTCGGGTGCGCCGGTTCGGCGACGGTGCGCTCGTGGCCGACGTCGACTCGGTCGGCGACGCCCACGGTCTCGCCGCCGCGGTCTCTGGGGCCGGGGGTTGGCACGGGGTCGAGGACGTCGTCGTCGGCTACCGCTCGGTCACGGTCGTGGCCGACCCCACGGTCACCGACCTCGAGGCCATGGCCGCCGAGCTGTCCCGGCTCCCCGCCGCGGCGCGCCACCGGGGGCCGAGGCGGCAGGTGGAGATCCCGGTGGCCTTCGACGGTCCGGACCTCGACGACGTCGCCGGCCTGGCGGGGACGACCCGCGCCGCGGTCGTCGACGCGCTGGTCGGCGCCGAACTCTGCGTCGCCTTCCTCGGGTTCCTTCCCGGATTCGCCTACGTCGACCGCCTGCCCGAGGCCTTGGCCGCCGTGCCCCGGCGGTCCTCGCCGCGGCCCACCGTGCCGGCGGGCTCGGTGGCGCTGGGGGGCGGGTTCGCCGGCATCTATCCCCAGGCCTCCCCGGGCGGGTGGCAGATCCTCGGGCGCACCGGGTTCGAGCTCTTCGACCCCGACACCGCCCCCTTCGCCACCCTCCGCCCCGGGGACACGATCCGGCTGCGCGCCGCCGCGGACCCCGGGGTGACGGCGACGCGGGTCAGGCCCCCGCTGCGATCGACGGGGGCGCGCACGGTGGCGGTGGAGGCACCGGGCCTCCTGTCGATGGTGCAGGACCTGGGCCGGCCCGGCGTGGCCCGGTTGGGAGTGCCCCGGGCGGGGGCCGCCGACCCCTACGCGGTCCGGGCCGCCAACCGACTGGTGGGCAACGGGGACGGCGCCGCCGCGCTGGAGGTCACCGCGCTGGGGCCCCGGCTGCGCTTCGGCCGTGACGCCCACGTTGCCGTCGTGGGCCGGGCCGAGGTGACCGTCGACGGTCGGCCCGTCGACGTCGACACCGTCGTCCCGGTCGCCGCGGGCCAAGCCCTCGCCGTCGGGAGGACACTCGGCGACGTGCGGTGCTATCTGGCGGTGTCGGGTGGGTTCGAGCTGCCACCGGTCCTCGGGAGCCGGTCCTCGGACGTGCTCACCGGCCTCGGCCCCGGCGCGCTGCGGGCCGGGGACGTCCTCGGACTGGGCCCCGCGGCGCGGCCCCGGGGTCGCATGGTGCGCGACGACACCGCTGTCGGCCCCGGCGACGGGGCGCGTGTGCTGCGGGTGATGGCGGGGCCCGACGAGCTCGACACCGACGTCGTGGCCCGCCTCGCCGCGGACGTCTGGGAGGTGGGATCGGCGAGCGATCGCGTCGGGGTGCGGTTGCACGGCGGCGGGCCTCTCCCGGTGACCACGCCCGGCATCGCCTCGCGTGGCACCGTGACCGGGGCGATCCAGGTCCCCCCCGACGGCGCTCCGGTGGCGCTGCTCTGCGACCACGCCACGGTGGGCGGCTACCCCGTCGTCGCCACCGTGGTGCGCGCCGACCTGGGCGTGCTGGGCCAGCTCGGGCCGGGGGATCCGGTGCGTTTCGAGCCCGTGGACCAGGCAGAGGCCCAGCGGGCCCGGGCCCGGGCCGAACGAGCCCTCGAGATCGCCGCGTCGGGCTGGTACCCGGTCCGCACCGACTGACGCCCCTTCAGGAGTCGGGGTCCGGACCCGAGACTCAGGTGGAAGGATGGAGCGGCGCCGTCCCCGGCGCACCCAGGAGTGGGACGTGGAGGTGGACGTGACCCCGAAGTCGGAGCAGCCCGTGGGCTCGAGTGGGACCTTCATGCTCGGTGACCTGCCCGTTCACCGCATGGGGTTCGGTGCCATGCGCGTCACCGGCCCCGGGATCTGGGGCCCGCCCGACGATCACGACGAGGCCATCGCCGTGCTGCGCCGTGCCGTCGAGCTCGGCGTGGACTTCATCGACACCGCCGACTCCTACGGGCCCTATGTCTCGGAAGAGCTCATCTGCGAGGCGCTGTACCCCTACCCCGAGGGTCTCGTAATCGGCACCAAGGCGTGGCTGACCCGTATCGGTCCCGATCCCGCCGACTGGCCCCCCGTGGGGCGCCCCGAGTACCTGCGCCAGGAGTGCCTGATGAGCCTGCGCCGGCTCCGCCTGGACTGCATCGACCTGTTCCAACTGCACCGCATCGACGTCAAGGTCCCCGCCGCCGAGCAGTTCGGGATCCTGAAGGAGCTGCGCGACGAGGGCAAGGTCCGTCACGTCGGGTTGTCCGAGGTGACCGTGGGCCAGATCGAAGCGGCCCGCGAGGTCGTCCCCATCGTGTCCGTGCAGAACCTCTACAACCTGGCCGACCGCCGGTCCGAACCCGTCCTCGAGCACTGCGAGGGTCAGGGCATCGGCTTCATCCCCTGGTTCCCCCTCGCCGAAGGGACGCTGTCGGGGCGGCGGGGGGCGCTGGCGGCGGTGGCCGAGGCGCTGGGTGCGAGCGCCCATCAGGTGGCCTTGGCGTGGTTGCTGCGGCGCTCCCCGGTGATGATCCCCATCCCGGGCACCTCGAAGGTGTCGCATCTCGAGGAGAACTGCGCGGCGTCGACGGTGGTGCTCTCCGACGACCAGTTCGAGGCCCTGGCCCGCGGCGGCGCATGAGGGAGAAGTCGCGCG
>Ga0187890_10002632_pt1 | contig 12519 bp, 11 predicted proteins | sample June2016WEW_21_1_FD_133005 | JGI IMG/M metagenome (GOLD analysis project Ga0187890, IMG submission 133005) | Peatland microbial communities from SPRUCE experiment site at the Marcell Experimental Forest, Minnesota, USA - June2016WEW_21_10 | ecosystem: Environmental > Terrestrial > Soil >... | reverse complement strand
GGTCGAGACGATGTATGACGCGCCGGGAATCGGCCTTGCGGCAAACCAGGTTGGCCGCCCGCTCAGTGTGATGGTAATACATATTCAGCGCGAGGAATCCGAATACGGGCTGATCGTACTGATAAATCCCGAGATGGTGAGTTGTCGAGGCGAGACAACGTTCGAGGAAGGCTGCCTCAGCGTGCCGGAATATTATGCTAATGTGGCGAGGCACGAAGAGGTCGTGGTGCGCGGGCTTGACCGCCGGGGCGAAAAGATCGAAATAGCCGCCGGGGGCCTGCTTGCGATTGCGCTCCAGCACGAAATGGATCACCTGGAAGGCAAACTGTTTATCGACCGGATAAGCCCGATCGCCAGGGACATTTTCAAAAGAAGGTGGAAAAAGAAATCTAAGGAGCAAGGGGAAGAACCGCTGCTGTGCCTGGACTAGTCTTTCTTGGGACCCCGAATTTTGCCGTGCCGTGTCTTCGGAAATTGCTGGAATGCAAGGCCGGGGTCCGCCTTGTAGTCACCCAGCCCGACCGCCCGAGCGGCAGGGGCCGCAAGATCTGTGAATCGCCTGTCAAAACCTTGGCGAATGAGGCAGGGATTCCGATATACCAGCCCGAACGCGTCCGTGGCGGCGAAGTTATCGAAAAGATCCGGGCATACGGCGCGGAGTGCGCTGTGGTTGCGGCTTTCGGACAGATTGTTCCCCAGTCTTTCCTTGACATTTTCCCTCTGGGAACTTTGAACGTCCACGGGTCTCTTTTGCCGCGCTACAGGGGGGCCGCCCCCATCCAGCGCGCCATAATGGCGGGGGAGGAACTGACGGGCATCTCGATAATGCTCCTCGACGCCGGCATGGACACCGGACCGGTGCTTTCTCAAAAAGAAGTCTCGATAGGTCCTGAGGATACTTTCGGGACGGTTTGCAAAGCTCTTGCCGAATATGGCGCGGAGCTTTTGGTCGACACCCTGCGCGACTGGACGGCCGGACGGCTTACTCCCCGCATTCAGGATGAGGCTTTGGCTACTTACGCCCCTCCGATCCAAAAAGAGGAACTTCGGATTGATTGGAATTCTCCGGCAAAAGATATTATAAACAAGGTCCGGGCGTTTGATCCGGCGCCGGGCGCGTGGTTTGCGCTGGGAGGAAAAAGGGTCAAGTGCTTCCGGGCTGCCTCATTTCCCTGGGCGGCAGCCGGAACTCCGGGCGAGGTGGCCGGCATGGCGGACTGTGGCCTCATAGTTGCCGGGGGCTGCGCTCAGTCCCTGTGCATCGGGGAGCTTCAACTGGAGGGTCTGCGGCGCATGCAGGCGTGTGAATTCGCTTGCGGCAGGCCAATACCTAGAGGCTCGTTTCTGGAATGACTCACGTGGAAAAACCGACAGAACTGCCCCAAAAAGAAGCCTTTGCCGGTTTCAGCCAGCCTGCCGCCGGTTCCGAAAAGTGGATCGTAATATCTCTTGTCGTGCTTTTCGGGATCATCACCACCGCCGTTCTGATCCTTCTCTACATAGTGCCCTATTACGGTTTTAGCAGGATTTCCGTCCACCTTCCACTGATAATGGCAATCCTTACAGCCCTGGTTGGCGCCGTGCTGCTCGGAAGCCTCGGGGTCCTGGTCGCCGTTTTTGCCCTGGGCCGTGATATTCCTTTTTCGCGAAAGCTCCGCAGTGTTGCGATCAAGCTGCTCCTGCCCATGCTGGTCGGCCTCGGCAGGCTGGCGGGCTTTCGCCGCGAACAGGTCCAGCATGCGTTCGTCGCCGTAAACAACGAGCTTGTTCTGGCCCAATGCCGCAACGGAAGTCCTCCGCGCTCCGTCCTGCTCCTGATGCCCCACTGCCTGCAGGATAAAGACTGCCTGGTGAAGGTCACCCACCAGGCTCAGAATTGTAAACGCTGCGGCAAATGCAGCATAAAGGACCTTCTTGGGCTTGCGGAAAAATATGGCGTGCACATCGCGGTTGCCACCGGAGGAACCATTGCGCGCCGGATAGTCATCGAGGTCCGTCCGGACCTGATTATAGCCGTTGCATGCGAGCGGGATCTGACCAGCGGTATCCAGGATACCACCCCGCTGCCCGTTTACGGCATTTTCAACCAGCGCCCTTTTGGACCATGCCTCAATACCCAGGTGGCGTTGGATCGGGTCGAATCCGTGCTTCGGGAAGTCCTTCCGGGGAAGAGTGAACATTGAACAGGGCGCACCCGTTCACTGCTCACTGTTCCTCGCGAAGCGATAGAACCAAAAGGAATTATTTTCTTTTGCTCTTTCTGCTCACTGTTCACTGAACATGGTTACATCACGAACCCTGGCTTACCAGATTTTGCTGCACATCGAGCAGAAGGCTTCCCATCCAGACCGGTTGATCCGGACCGCCCTCGAGCGCCGCTCGCGGCTCGATGAGCGTGACCGGGCGCTTCTGACCGAGCTTGTATATGGTGTTGTGCGGTGGCAGGGCCGGCTCGACTGGCACATCGATGAGCTTAGCAGGACGAGGCCCGGCAAGATCGCGCCGCCTGTACGGGTCCTCCTTCGGCTGGCCCTCTATCAAATTCTCTTTCTCGACCGCATACCGGACCACGCAGCCGTAAACGATACGGTTGACATCGCCAAAAGCAGCCAGCCCCCTTATGTTATCAGGTTCATAAACGCGATTTTGCGCGAAGCGGCGAGAAAAGGCGGGGCGGTCGGACCGCCGGCCGAACTTAATCCCTCTGACCCCGGCGTCCGCCGGGGTTGCGGGCAGGTATCCCGGGAGTCTTGCGCCGGAGGCGGCGAGTGGAACTGGCCCGACCCGATGAAGGACCCGGCGGCGCATATGGCGGTAATGACCTCACACCCGGTTTGGCTAGTACGCAGGCTGATCGATGAGATCGGCTTTGAAGAAGCAGGGCTTTTTTGCGAGTCGAACAACCGGGTCGCCCCGGCGGTTTTCCGGGTCAATACACTCAAATCCTCGCGCGAAGACGCAATTGAATCCTTGAAGGCCGAAGGAATCGAGGCGGCGCCTTCACCCTGGCTGCAACAGGCGCTGAGGGCAAAAGCGCCGAGGCGGGACATGACCGGGACGGCCGCTTTCCGCCAAGGGTGGCTGCAGGCGCAGGACGAGGCCTCGCAGATGGTTTCCTTTATGCTCGCTCCTTTGCCCGCAGAGCGCGTCCTCGACCTTTGCTCCGGTTTGGGTGTTAAGTCGGCCCACATTGCCATTATGATGAAAAACCAGGGTGAAGTGCTCTGCGTTGACAAATCGGCCTGGAAACTCGAAGAGGCGCGCAAAAACGCCCTCAGGCAGGGGATAACGATAATTCGCTCTCTTGCTGAAGATGTCCTGATGCTTCGACCGCAATCGACCGGTCTTTTTGACCGGGTTTTGCTTGACGCCCCATGCACCGGCCTGGGGACGATTCGGCGAAAGCCCGACATCAAGTGGCGCAGGCACATAAAAGATCCCTACCGGCTGTCCCGGCTCCAGAAAGAGCTGCTCTCTCATGCCGCACAGTTTTTAAGAGCAGGCGGAGTACTGGTCTATGCAACCTGCACGGTTTTAAGGGACGAAAACGAATCAGTGACCCAACACCTGAGCGAATCACACCCGGAACTTGCAATAGAATCGGCGGCCGAAAACCTGCCTGACGCCTGCCGGGAAATGGTATCGGGGCCTTACTATCGTTCCTGGCCTCATAAGCATGACGTGGATGGTTTCTTCTCGGCAAGGTGGCGGAGGAAAGACTGACGCGGTGATGGGGAGAGGGGGAGACGCGGTGAGGGTTTTGTCCCCGCATCTCGGTGTCCCCGCATCTTGCTCTTCACACGGTGGCCGCAAAATTCTTGATTAATCAAAAGTTTCCTTGACATTGAGCTTTTTGCTGTATTAAGAATAAAGTTCACATTGACAGGAGTGTATGATGGCGGCCGTTTTCAAGAATTCATCCATGGTGTGGTTGTGGCAGGCTTTGAGGTGAGCCTGTCCACATAAGCCCCGTTTTGCATAAATCAAGGGCCGTGGGGCCAGGTTCAATTTGTTGACCTGGCCCCACGGCTTTTTTTGTCTTTTGGCCGCTTGGTTTCCAACCCATAACAGGCAAGGAGGAAAACGAGAAATGGAACAGACAAAGGTCGTCCTGGCAGACAATGAAATCCCGAGGCAGTGGTACAATATCCTGTCCGACATGCCCACGCCGATGAGTCCGCCGCTGCATCCGGGAACGGGCAAACCGGTAGGTCCCGAGGACCTGGCCCCTGTTTTTCCCATGAATCTGATTGAGCAGGAAGTCGCAACCGACAGATGGATAAACATCCCGGAACCGGTGCTCGAGAAATACCTTCTATGGCGTCCAACGCCGCTTTGCCGCGCGCGCAACTTCGAAAAGATCCTCGATGCCCCCGTAAAGATTTACTACAAATACGAAGGGTCAAGTCCGCCCGGCTCTCACAAACCCAATACGGCGATCGCCCAGGCCTACTACAACAAGGCTTTCGGAATAAAGCGGCTGTCGACGGAAACCGGGGCAGGCCAATGGGGGAGCGCTCTTAGCATGGCCTGCGCGATGTTCGGCCTGGAGTGCAGGGTTTTCATGGTGAGGATCAGCTACGATCAAAAGCCTTACCGGCGCCTTATGATGGCCACGTGGGGGACCGAGTGCATCCCGAGTCCGAGCGACAGGACACGGGCGGGACGAAAAATACTGGCCGAAAATCCCGACTCTCCGGGGAGCCTGGGAATCGCCATAAGCGAAGCCATCGAGGACGCGGTTGGAAACAAGGATTCCCGTTACTCTCTTGGAAGTGTTCTCAATCACGTGCTGCTCCATCAGACCGTTATCGGCCTCGAGGCCCACAAGCAGCTTGCCCAAATTGGCGAATATCCCGACGTGGTAATGGGGTGCGCAGGAGGGGGCAGCAATTTTGCCGGACTTTCCCTTCCGTTCGTGCGCGACAAAATCCACGGTAAAAAGATGTCCGTGGTTGCAGCCGAGCCGGCGTCCTGCCCGACTCTGACCCGTGGTCCGTTCGCATACGACTTCGGGGATACGGCCATGACCACGCCTCTTCTGCCCATGCACACGCTTGGTCACGACTTTTTGCCCGAGCCGATCCACGCCGGCGGGCTGAGGTACCACGGAATGGCCCCCATAGTTTCCCATCTTGTTAAGGAGGGCATCGTCGAGGCAAGGGCCTATGACCAGATCGAGACTTTCGCGGCAGGAGTAAAATGGGCGAGGTCCGAGGGGGTAATCCCGGCGCCGGAGACCAATCACGTGATAGCCGCCGTGGTTCAGGAAGCAGAGCGCGCGAAGCAGGAAGGAAAGCAGAAGGTGATCCTGTTCAACTTCAGCGGTCACGGAATAATAGATTTGTCCGCCTATGATGCCTTCCTTTCGGGAAAGCTCACCCAACACAGGCTGACCGACGAGGAAATTGCGCGAGCCCTGAAATCAATCGAAGGTTTTCCAAAACCGTGAGCGACATGGAGCAGTGCTCGAAAACGAGCGAAGGACTTTGGATGAGGTGCCCCAGGCTGGGTGGGGAAACGCCTTTCACATATTGCCTGCACGAAGCCGGGGAGCTTCCATGTCATAGGATTATTGTCTGCTGGCAAACCTTCTTTCCGGTTGAAGCATACCTAAGGAAAATGCTTTCGCCGCAAAAGTGGGAGGAGTTTACAGACAGAAAACCCAAAGAGAAGATCGCCTCTTTGCTCGAGCTGATTGAAGAGGCGAAGAGCAAATGGGATGAAGAGTGAAGTGAATTCTGAGGGTTGGAGTGGGGGGGACATTGGCACGAGCTTGACCCCCCGCACCCCTCGTATGACAGACGTGTTAACAACAAACGATCATTTGGTGAAACGCTCTCGCGGACATCCCTTAGCGATCTACTTCGCGTAGCGCGGAAGGCGACCGCTCGACGTGTCTAATCTGGTCTTAATCTGGTCATTCCTTTTACCGCCTCTAGGCGGAAGATCCTCTTACCGCCGTTAGGCGGAAGTCATCCGCTTTGGGCGTGCGCGGGATGCCTTCCGCCTGAAGCCCGAAACGATTCAACCAATGATTCGCGCCTGTCGGCACAACCTCCCCCTGCAACCCGCCCTGTCTTCCGAGGGTTTCGGGGCAGGTCAGCCCCTGATCTCCGCAGATTCTATCAAAGAACTCACCTCGCGGAGCGTGGAGACCGCATTTCGCGCCCCTGCCCCGATCGAGGGCAAGGCCCGCCCCTACAGCAATCGGTCGTTTGCGCATATGGCACTGCGGCCCGGGCGGATGCTTTTGTTGAAACGATTGAGCAGAAATTTCAGGCGTTGGCCGCCCAGCCCACCATGGGCCGCGGGCGCGGTGAGCTGGCGGAAAGCTTGCGAAGCTTGCCGGTTGGCCGATATGTCATATTCTACCGCCCCATCGCCGGGGGTGTCGAAATTATCCGTGGGCTGCACGGTTCGCGAGACCTGGACGCCGTTTCCCATTGCGAAGAGTAACCCCACCTGAGATGCGCCGCCAGGCACTCGGGTTTGCTCGCCAGGGGCCTTTTTCCCGTTAAATAAATCGTGCTTTCTGCTTTGCTTTGGAAAATTTATTAGAGATTCACGAGGCGTATGCTTAACTTTGCAGTCAGGAGGGAATCAAAAAATGAACTCTTTGAGAACTGCAATCGCTTCGGCAATGTTGCTTGCCTTGTCAACGATGCTTTTCCCCACCCTGTTTGTCCACACGGGTTTCGCTGAAGCTCCATCCGCTGCCTCGGATAATTACGGGTGGGTTTGCAAAAACTTACAGGAGGATTGGAATTACCTGTTTCACCCCGATCGTGTGAATCAGTGCCGGCCACGCGGGCTTGAAAGCGATAACAGGATGGAAGAACTTAGCAAGAAGGCTTTTACGCGGGACGATCCGCTTATTCCACGGTATTGCGGGTCTCCGTTCAGTTCCTCGGGCTCATCCTATGCCGGGGCCGGGAAATAAGCCGCGCCCTGAGTCTTCATAAGATTCGGTTTTGGTGTCGGAGAAAAAAATTTCCGAGCCGCCTTCAGTGTACCTCTCAATACGTTCGATACACTCTAAGATGTGGATCAGGTAAACCCTGTCGTCTTTCAAAGCGGCACGGCCTCCTCGATGATGCGTTCCCGAATGGCCCAGTGCAGAGCTTCTGGTTCGACCAAATGCACTCGGCAACCGAGCAGTTGTTCCATGTCCTGGAGAAGATTAGAGAGATCCAAAAGACTACGCCCCTCTTCCATATCCACCAGCAGGTCCACATCACTGTCCGCGCTCTCCTCCCCGCGGGCCAGAGATCCGAAAAGACGCACGTTCTTTGCCCCACGCCGAGCGGCAACTTTGAGAATTTCTTCTCGCTTTTCTCTAACGGCTTGAGCAATAGCCATATGTCATCCCCTTACACTGGTGCTCACTTACAGGTAGTGGGAATCCCCACCAGCAGCCGTATCGTCATAAGCTTTTATCTTTTGTTAGTGATATATCCATAAAGTCACAGACTGGTGCTCAAGGCCGGGGCCGGGTCACTCGGAGGCGCAGCAGTGAAGCTCACCGTCGAAGTTCGAGCGCTATTTTTTCATAGAGCTCCAGCGCTTCCGGGTTAATGAGGGCGTCCCTGTTAGTTACCGGCCTTCCGTTCAATATGTTCGCCACCGAACTCTCCACCTTTTTCATGTTGAAAGCGTAGGGGATGTCGGGGACCTCGATAATCAGGTCGGGAACGTGACGTGGAGAAGCCTGATTTCGCAGGGCGGTCTTGATCCGGTCCTTGAGCTCCTCGCCCAATTCATATCCCCTCGCTAGCCTGACAAAGAGGACGACCCTCTGATTGCCCTTCCAATCCTGGCCGACTGCCATGCTGTCTGCTATACCCTCGATATTTTCAACGACATTGTAGATTTCATCGGCGCCAATGCGCGCTCCAGACGGTTCGAGAGAGAAATCCGAGCGGCCAAGGAAAGTTATACCTCCGGAATCGCTATGGAAAAAGACCCGGTCGCCATTCAGCCAGACCCCCGGATAGACATTGAAATAAGCGCTCCTGTAACCGGCGAAATCAGTCTCGTTCCAGAAGTATAGAGGCATGGAGGGGGCCGGGGCCTCACAGACCAGTTCCCCTTCAGCATCCAAGACAGGATTGCCCGATTCATCATAGGCATTGATCTTCATGCCAAGGGCAGGCCCTTGCAGTTCGCCCGCATACACCGGCTGGATCGGGCTTCCGAGCGCGAAGCACCCGTTGATGTCGGTCCCTAGGGAAATGGAGTTGAAGTGCATGTCTTCTTTGATATCCCTGTAAACATATTCCAATACATCGGCGGAGAGTGCAGAGCCGGTTTGCGACATGGCCCTGAGCGAGGACAGGTCGTAAAGTCTTCGCGGCCATGAGCCCACGCGCCTGAGATGATTCAGGTAGCTGGCTCTGCACCCGAAAATGCTGATCTTTTCGTCCTGGGCCAGTTGCCACATCGCGCCACAGTCCGGGTAGTTGGGCGCGCCGTCGTAGAGCACAATGGTCGCGCCGGCAGCCAGTGAGCAGATGAGCCAGTTCCACATCATAAAGTTTGGCGAGGTCAGGTAGAAAATCCTGTCCTCGCGTTTGAGGTCCGTGTGGATTATCAGTTCCTTTAGCTGATTTATGAGAACGCCGGGTCCCTGGACCATGCACTTGGGTTTTCCGGTCGTTCCCGAGGAAAACATGATGTAGACGGGATGATTGAATGGAAGCTGCTCGAATTGGACTTCGGATACATCCTGTGACATGAAGTCGGCAAGGAGCACGGCGTCTTTGAGATTACCGATTTCAGGCCGATGATCTTCCAGGGACGTAACTATTATTTTTTCAAGCGAAGGAATCTGTTTGGCAATCTTGGCGACATTTGGGAGGATGTTTGCGGGCTTTCCCTTGTAAACCTGTGCGTCAACTGTGAACAGCACCTTCGGACCGATCTGGCCCAGCCGGTCAACAACGGCCCCCGCACCCAGTTCCGTGCCGCAGGATGACCAAACCGCCCCGATGCTCGTGGCTGCGAGCATTGCGACCGCCGTTTCGATCACGTTTGGCATGTAGGCGGCAACCCGGTCTCCCGCAACTATTCCCATATCTCTAAGCGGCTTCGACAGGCGCGCAACCGAATTGTAGAGTTCGGCATAGGTCATTGCCGCCGATTTTCCGCCTTCACCCCGATACACCAATGCCGGGTGATCGTCCCGGAATCTCAGAAGGTTTTCGGCAAAATTGAGTCTGGCGCCGGGAAACCAGTCCGCCCCCGGATATCTCGACAGATCGTCCACGACTCTATCGTACCTGCGGGAGGCCTTGATCTCGACGAACTCCCAGACCGCAGCCCAGAATTCCGGTATCCGGTCCACAGACCACCTGTAGAGGTCGGCATAGGAGTCAATCTGCTGACCGCAGGTCCTGTTTACAAAGCTGATGAAACGGGTCACGTTGGCCTTGTTTTTCCATTCTGCCGGGGGAGTCCAAAGCGGTTTTCTCATCTTTTGCCCTTTAGCCATGTTTTTTTTATTTCCGAGGGCTTTAAGGATCGTTCCATGTCTTTCCTCCTCGTATGGTAGACGTATAAACAACCCTGTGCACTGTACGCCGCATAGCGCGAAGGCCGACCGCAGGATGGTCTATCATGCGCGATGGACGTGCGCGGGAGGCCTTGCAGCACTTTTCTACAAGCTAATCACGCGGGTCGAGCCGGCATGGCGCCCCTCGGCAAGGAGCGCTAATGCTTGCCGCAGAGTCCTGCAACTGTGGGCGAGCCCCGCCTTCTCTAGCTTATTGTAGCTCAAAAGAGCACCCGACTCCAGTAGACTATCCTGCGTCCTGAAATATGCTTCGACGAGCCCACACACGCCTGGTACCAACATGATCAGTTCTGCCTCTTTGCAGGATTTCGCGCGCTAAACCGGTGGTCTCCAGTAAAAAACGACCGATGGTTCGAATCCAGTCGTCCCGATTAGAAAAATTGCTTTCTTTTATCCTCTGTGCAATAAGCTCCCTTGGGTAATTGTATCACCGGACTGCCGGTTGGACTCCCACTTCGTTTCAGATGGATTTTCTGCAGAATTGCCTGTTATATTATTCTTGGTTCGCTTAGTTGGCGGAGTTTTTCTGAAGGTGGAGTACACCGATGGCAAGGAAACGGCCCGGAAAAATTGATAAGGTGCTTGCTGAAGCAAAAGCATTGCTGAGCGCCCAATACGCCCATCGCCTGGAGGGGATCGTTCTTTTCGGCTCCTATGCCCGCGGGGATTTTACAGCAGGATCGGATATCGACTTATTGGTGTTGCTGAGCCCTCTTGCCGATCCACTTGCCGAACGCGAGCGCATCTTCCCGGCCATTTGTGACCTTTCACTTAAGCATGATGTTGTTTTATCTCTCGTCCTCATGGATTTTGATGCGTTCCGTTCCCGGAAGACCCCTCTTATTCTGAATGCAGGAAAAGAAGGGGTCTGGATATGACAGAGGCTGTCAGGGAACTTTTGGACAAGTCGCTTCAGAGCATCCGTGCTGCAGAACTGCTCCTGAAGGAAGGTTACTTCAGTTTCGCGGCGAGTAGAGCTTACTATTCTATGTTCTATGCAGTGGAAGCCTTACTGCTGAGCCGTGAACTTTCCTTTTCCAGGCATTCCGGCGTCATCACTGCCTTTGGAAAAGAGTTTGTCAAGACCGGCGCTTTCGACAGTCGTTTTCACAGGTATCTTATTAACGCATTCGAACTCCGAAACGCTGGAGATTATGGCGCAGTCCAGGCCGTCAGTGAAGAGAATGCGCGTCAAGTTATCGAAGAAAGCCGCGAACTGCTCGCGGTCATAGATCAATTTCTGGAAATTGAGAGGAACGGCTGAGACACGATCAAATTTTCTCAGGCATCTTCATTTCTTCCAGCCCACCATTTCGGCCCTTTCCACTGATGGCCGGCAGACTCGAACAGGTTACGGTCAGGCTATCCACGCAACGACTCGGCGCTATGAACTTGGAACGTCTCAATCTCGACGCTCCGCGATGCGGGATCTAAGCCTGACGGCCGCCTGTCACGGATTCTAACTTCTCAACTCCAAGCCCTCCAAGGTCCCACTTTTGCGCAACGATACGTAATAAACGGCATCCAGGTGATTCCCCTTCAATTTCTATGAAAGTCTCCTGCAAAGTCAAAACATGCAGATCATTTTGAGCAGAAGGATTTCGAACCTCCGCATGCAGAAGAGGAAGGGGTATCCAGAATTGGTCCGATACCCTCTTTTTACTCACATATTCCACCTGTGTACCACTGGCTGTCAGGACAGTAGCTGGTAAAGGACGTCCACTGGTTCGAATCCAGTGTCCCGGTTTCAGTGTTGCACATGTCGGGCAGATGCCTATAAAGTGGCTCCCTGCTTATGTATGTGTGGGATCGATTCTCTCCTCCGGCATAAGAAAATCAAGTGGAGAAAAGAGCCTCCATAAACTGCAAACCGGCCATCACACCCCGGCCCCGGATCAAAACAACGCATTCGTAAACTCCTCGGCGTCGAACGGGCGCAGGTCGTCAATGCGCTCTCCGATCCCGATATAGCGAACCGGCACCTGAAGCTCGTCGCAAATGGCAGCGATAATCCCCCCCTTGGCGGTGCCGTCGAGCTTGGTCAAAATCAGCCCTGTCAGGCCTATGCCCTCCTTGAAGAGCTTTGCCTGCGAGAGCGCATTCTGGCCCGTTGAGGCGTCGAGGACCAGGAACACCTCGTGCGGGGCCTCCGGCATCTTTTTGTTAATGACCCGGTGGATTTTTTTCAGCTCCTCCATGAGATTGACCTTGGTGTGCATGCGGCCTGCCGTGTCCATCAGTAAGACGTCGATATCGCGCGCAACCGCTGCATCGAGCGCGTCAAAGGCCACAGCGGAAGGGTCCGATCCGCTTTTCTGCTTCACCACCGGGACCCCGGTACGCTCGCCCCAGATTGACAACTGCTCGACTGCGGCGGCCCGGAAGGTATCGCAGGCGGCGAGCATCGGCTTCAGGCCCTCCTGTTTCAACTGGTTGGCAAGCTTTCCGGCGGTCGTAGTCTTGCCTGTGCCGTTTACTCCCACGATCATGACGACCAATGGTTTGTGCTTGCGGTAGTCGAGCACAGGGGCTTCAACGCTCAAAACGGACCTTATTTCCTCACGTATCTGCTCCCGGAGCCTGGCGGGATCGCTCAACTCCTTTCGCTTTACCTTGTCGGCGACTTTGCCGAGCAGCATCCCGGTGGTTCTTACCCCCAGGTCGGAGGTAATGAGAATTTCTTCGAGTTCATCGAGCAGTTCCTCATCTATGACCTTTTTGCCCAGAACCAGCCGATCTATCCGGTGGACGAATTTCTCCCGCGTTCCTTTGAGCCGCCGGCGAAGGCGCCTGAAAAAACCCCCTTTCGGGACGCCCTCCTCCGAGACCTCATCTTCTTCCTCCGGGGCCTCCTCTTCTCCCTCCAGGGTCCCCTCTTCACCTGCCATGGCAGAGGGCATCGTTTCGGGTTCGAGTTCCTCTACGGTTTGGGCCATGGCTGCTTC
>Ga0187890_10002631_pt1 | contig 12520 bp, 8 predicted proteins | sample June2016WEW_21_1_FD_133005 | JGI IMG/M metagenome (GOLD analysis project Ga0187890, IMG submission 133005) | Peatland microbial communities from SPRUCE experiment site at the Marcell Experimental Forest, Minnesota, USA - June2016WEW_21_10 | ecosystem: Environmental > Terrestrial > Soil >... | reverse complement strand
TGGGGCTGCTCCTTGTCGGCATGGGGTTGATGGTCATCAACCGTGTGGCCGGACTGGTGTTGCCTTACACCTCAAAACCACTGCTGGACAAGGTGCTCAACCAGGCCCATCCGCGCCCCGACTTGCTGCCGGGATTTATCGCACTGGTCTTCTCGGCGATGCTGGTGCAGGCGATTACTTCTTTCTCGTTGACGCAACTGCTTTCCAAGGCCGGCCAACGGCTGATCTCCGAAATGCGCCGGCAAGTGCAGAGGCACGTCGGTTTGCTTTCGGTGGCGTACTACGACGAGAACCGCACCGGCACGCTCGTAGCTCGCATCATGACCGATGTGGAAGGCGTGCGCAATCTGGTAGGGACCGGATTGGTCGAGTTTGTAGGTGGACTGCTGACTGCGGCGCTGGCTTTTCTTTATCTGTTGCATCGCAGCGTCGCGGTTACCTTGACCGTCTTTGCCGTGATGGGCTTGTTTGTCTTTATCCTGCAGTACGCTTTTCGGGTGATTCGCCCCATCTTTCGCGAGCGAGCCAAGATCAACGCCGAGGTCACCGGCCGGTTGACTGAGTCGCTGGGCGGTGTGCGGGTCATCAAGGGCTATCACGCAGAGGAGCGCGAGGCCGGGGTCTTCTCGATCGGCGTAGAGCGGCTGTTGGCGAACGTGATGAAATCGCTGACGATGACCAGTTCGATGTCCGCCGCATCGACGACAGTTTTAGGACTGGTGTCGGCGTTGGTGATGTGGCTCGGCGGCCACAATGTGCTGAGCGGTACATGGACGGTCGGCGACTACTTCAGCTACAACATGTTTCTTGCCTTCATGATCGCTCCGGTTTTTCAGATTGTGAACATCGGCACACAACTGACAGAGGCTTTTGCCGGCCTCGACCGCACCAGCGAGATCATGGCTGAGATCGAAGAGAATCAGAGCCCAGGTCGCACTCTCACGATGCCGCCCATTCGGGGCATGGTGCGCTTTGACGATGTTGAGTTCGCCTATGACCCGGAGAAGACGGTGCTGCACGGCATCACATTCGAGGCGGCTCCGGGAACGGTCACCGCCTTGGTCGGTTCGTCGGGTTCGGGCAAGTCTACCGTGATCAGCCTGCTCTGCGCCTTTCACACACCCACTAGGGGACGCGTGGTGGTTGACGATGTAGACCTGGCGCAAGTGAATCTGAACACTTATCGTTCGCAATTGGGCGTGGTGCTGCAGGAGTCGTTTCTCTTCGATGGAACGATTCGCGAGAACATATTGTTTTCGCGCCCCGATGCCACCGAAGAGCAGTTTCTTTTTGCCTGCCGCACAGCCCGCGTGGATGAGTTTGCCGAGCGCTTTCCGGATGCCTACGAAACCATCGTGGGCGAACGGGGCGTCAAGCTTTCGGGCGGGCAGAAGCAGCGCCTCTCCATTGCGCGGGCGCTGCTGGCGGAGCCGCGAATCCTCATTCTCGATGAGGCGACCAGTTCGCTGGATTCGGAATCAGAGGCGATGATTCAGGCTGGGCTGAATCAACTGATGCAGGGACGCACGACCTTTGTCATTGCCCATCGCCTCTCAACCATTCGCCGTGCCGATCAGATCCTGGTGGTTGAGGAGGGGCGCATCGTCGAGCGGGGCAACCACGCACAGTTGTTCGCATTGGGCGGCCGGTACTACGACCTCTATACACGCCAGCACGGCCTCGAAGAGAATCTCTTCCTTGCGCCGGGCGAGGGTGGGGACGCGGATGCCGACGAGGTCAGTGCTTGATGTGCTCGTGATTTCCGAGCATTCGCAGGAATTGTGTCGTCCGGAGTTTTGTAGGTATTCCATCCGTTCCGCAAAAAGACGCGGAATGGATGGGGCACGGAAGACCACAGTGTAGCCGAAAAATGCTCTACGCTCGGTTTCACCGGCGAACGATGAAAGGCCCTGCGATCTTCACTCCGTCGCCGCCGGCAAATGCGGTCTGAGCGATCGAGGGAACATCCCATGAAGGGGATGCGAGTTCGGGCATAGGCTTCGCCCGGAAGAGCTTTTTGCACTGGTGCGCCGTCCATCTGGCCCAGGCCTTCGACTTTTTTCGGCGCGCGCTATCGGTGGAGATGCCGGTGCCTGCATACATCTGCCGGTAGAGTTTGGACAGGAACATGAACGCCACCCTGGAGGTGATCGTCGGGCAGCAGGCCGATCTCTTCCAGATATCGCCCCAGTTATAAAACTTGTCCCATACCTTTTGCGTGCGGCCTCGAATTTCATCGGACGACATGGTGGGATGCGGGGTAAACATCTTGGGGCGAACCGCGGTGGGAATCAGCCAATAGCGTGTGATCGGCACGTCGCCGACCATGGTCGGATTCGCGGACTGCTCCTTCTCCCAGCGGCCGAAGTCCACCGTGCCGGGAAAAGGCGTCATCATGACGAACTGCGCAAAGGTGATGCCTGCCTTCTTGGCCATTGCGACGGTAGCATCGAAGGTCGAGGGCCGATCTGTCGGCAGTCCGAAGATGAACGAGCCGAGAACGTGGACTCCATGAGCCTTGAAGGTCTGTAATTGCGTGGCCATGGCATCGCCGGCGAGGTTCCAATCTTTGTAAATCGCCTTGAGTCCCTCGGGCGTGACTGCCTCGATCCCGACCAGCGCTCCCTTGATGTTGGCCTTCTTCATCGCATCGAGAAAGACGACATCTTCACCGGCTTCCATCGTCATCTGGGTGTAAAAGACCATGTCCTTCGGCAACTTGGCGAGCTCTTCCATCAGATGAAATCGTTCGGCGCGAATGGCGGTCAGCTCTTCGACCTTGGCGGTGTTGTTTTGTTCTCGGGCCAGTCTCAGATCAGTGAAGGTCACTGGATAGAAGTTGTCGTCGGCCAAGGCAATGAAGCGAAAGCCCAGCCGGCGCAGTGCGACGATCTCGTCGATCACGCTTTGAAACTTTCGCTGCCGGGGCTTTTGTCCATCGGTTCGCCAGACGCTGCAGAAGGAACAATGCTTCGGGCATCCGCGAATAGTCTGCACCGAGGCCCACATATATTTTTCCGGATCCATCAGATCCCAGCGCGCTGTTAGAAACTCGCCGCCACCGATCCGACCGCCATCGTAGATTCTTTCCAGTTTTCCCGCCAAGCAATCGATGACCGCCTTGCCCCAGGCCACATCGCCATCCCCGGTGACGACCGCATGCGCCTGGCCACGATCCATCGCTTCCTCTGGGAAAAGAGTCGCGTGAATTCCGCCATAGATCACAAACGCTCCGCGGCTGCGCGCGATCCTGCCAACCTCATATCCACGTAACGCATTGCCCGTGTGCACACTGATCCCCACAATGTCGCCGGGCTTGATCGTCTCCGGAACAATTTGTTCGATGGATTCGTCGACAAGAATGGGATCTCCCACCACTTGCGGAGTTGCGGCGGCAAGCACGAATAGCCATCTTGGTGTGATCACAGCGGTGCCGAAGGAATTGTCACTTGGGTTGACAAGATGAACGCTCACGGGCCCAACCTTTCCACGTCGCAGTGCTAGGTGCAAACTTGGTGGCTCTCAGAGAGCGTTTTTATTGGAACGTACCAGTCATTTGTGGCGTTCGATTGCCACGGGACTGTTGGAGGCAAGTTTTTCGTCGTAATGTCTGTTCGATCTTACAGGAAGGGGCCGACCGTCGTTGGTCAATTCAGATCACTTATGGAGAATTGAGTTATTAAAATTGAGTAATCTAGCGAGCGTGCAGTCGAATGCAGGCGGGCACTGCGTGGCTCGAAGCGAGATTTGTTGAGCCAAGGCGCTCAGATAGCCTGGCTGCACTCGGCGATGGGAATCGCCACTTGCTCGACGATCTCAAGGCCGAAGCCCTCAAGGGCGGGGATGTGCGTAGGTGTATTCGACAGCAGCCGAATGCGGCGGATGCCTAAATCCGAAAGAATCTGGCCGCCGAGTCCGATGGCGCGCAGGTTGCGCCCGGTGCGAGCCTGGGAGCCCTCGCGGGCTCGCAGTTCACGGTGCAGGATCAGTCGACCGACATCCGAGTCTGGCTCGGCAGGCAAAGCTGCGGCGCCATCCGCCTGAAATGGGCTAACCGAAACGGGTGCGTGATCAATCTCAAAGCCTCGCGAGGTGTTGTGCAGATAGAGCACGGCGCCGCAACCGGCCTCGGCGATCATGCGCATCGATTGGTCAAGGATCTCTCGGCAATTGCAGTCGGCGGCAAACAGGTCGCCCGCCGTGCAGCGGGTATGAACGCGCACCAGAACGGGCTGCTCGCAAGGCGGCCGCAATTGCTGTTCGCCGCAGGGCAATGAGCCTGGCTCTGCCGGCATGTAAATGACGGCGGGACCGGTATTGAAGGCCGCGCAGTCTGTGCAGAGGTCGCCGCGCACCAGGGCGATATGGCTTTCGCCTCCGTTCACCTGGCTCTCGTAAGCGATCATGCGGAATTCGCCGTAGCGGGTTTGGATGCGGCTCTCGCCGGCGCGCACGATGTAGCGTTCATGACGCAGGCGGTAGCGGATCAGTTCGGCAACCGTAAGAATCCGCAGCTTGTGTTCGCGGCAGAAGGGGATGAGGTCTGGAATGCGGGCCATCTCGCCGTCGTCGCGCATGATCTCGCAGATGACGCCCGAAGGATTGAGCCCAGCCATCCGCGCCAGGTCGACGGAGGCTTCAGTTTGCCCTGCACGCACCAGCACTCCTCCTTTGCGGGCGCGCAGGGGGAAGACGTGGCCGGGACGGGCAAGATCGACGTAAGTGGACCTGCTGTCGATGGCAGTCCGAATGGTGTGTGCACGGTCGGCGGCCGAGATGCCAGTCGTAACCCCTTCACGCGCCTCAATCGTTTCAGTGAATGCTGTCCCAAAACGCGAGGAGTTTTGGGCTGACATGGGAAAAAGGCGGAGGTGATCGGCGCGCTCCTCGGTGATGGCCAGACAGATCAGGCCTCGGCCGTAGCGGGCCATGAAGTTGATGGCCTCTGGGGTGACAAATTCAGCGGCCAGGGTCAGATCGCCCTCGTTTTCGCGATCCTCGTCGTCGACGACGACCACCATGCGTCCTGCGCGGATCTCGGCCAACGCACCGATCACGTCGGTAAATGGGGTTTCGAAGGTGCGGGCAGATTCTGGCATGGCGACCTTTCTATTCTCGCCGATGGGCAACGTAAACAGCAAAAAAGGACGGTCCCGGTCGGTTATATCGGGTGTGCGGAAGCAAAAACGGCGTCGGCTTGAGAATCAAACTTGTTCGCCAGACAGCAAAAGCGCCACCCGAAGGCGACGCTTTTGTGTATCCAAGCTGAAGTAACGGCGGTTATAGAGCCGATTCGATCTCGAAACCCCAGGCTTCAAGAAGAGCTTCAGGGATGTATTTGGAGTTCTTGTTCCGGCGAGCCCACTCCCGTAGGCGGGTAGACCGTATATATTGGTCTGGGCTGAGCTTGAACTCCCTCACGATCTGTTCGAAGGAGGTCACCGTAGGCACTACCGGCCCAATGGGCTCCGGCTTGCCCCAATTCGGGTTTCCACGACGCTTTGCCATTTTTGTTTGTGTCCTTAAATGGGTTTTATTGCCATGTACATCCTCCACGGACGGGCACTACTGTCGGCTCGGAGGGAATTGATTACTGTCTCATTTTACGGATTTTAACTTCATAAATCAATAGCAAAATTGCACACTTTGGGGTACAATCGCGGCGCAATTTCAAACCACAATATGGGACTAAGTTTATATTTTAAAGATGTTTAGACGAGAATTCGACCCTTTTTGTTCCGATATGGAATTCTCTTGACATGTGCAAAACTGGTCCCAGATGGGTCGTCGGTGGCAAGATACTAGTATGGCAGCAGTCTTGAGAGTGGTGGCCAGCGTGCTTGTGTGGGCGGCCTTCGGCGGCCTCAATTTGGGCGCAGTGGAGTTAAAGGTCAGCCGGGAGGCGCTGGAACGTACGCTGAAGCAGCAGCTTTTTAACGGCTCCCAAGGCCGCTATTATTTGAAAGGAAACGCGCAAACTCCCTGCTTTGTCTATGCCGACGAGGCGAAGCTGCGCTTCGTTCAGGATCGGTTTGTGGTGGCGATGAAGACCCACTCCCGGCTGGGCAAGAAGGTTGGCGGGGCGTGCCTGGGCATTTCGCTCTCGATGCCGGCGGAGGTCTCCTTGGCTCCGGAGGGCGAAGGCGAGACGATCGGGTTTAGAGATGCCCGCGTGGACCGCGTCAGCGATTATCAGGAATTGAACTTCGTGCTGATGCCCTTCCTGAGCCACCAGATTCCGTCGAGCATGAAGGTGAACGCGGCCGAGCTGCTGCGCAAAGCGCTTGAGGGATCGACGGCTTCTTCAGGCTACAAAGTCAGCCTGGAAAAGCTGAAAATTCACTCTACGCAGATCGACGGCGATTCGCTGGTGGTGGACGTGGACGGCGACCTGAGCATCAAGTAGTGCACCAGGCGTTGAAGGCGCCGGTTCTCACGGCTGCGGCAAGCGCTTCGATATCCGGCGCAAGGCTTCGATCCTCTGTGAGACGCGGGACAATTGCACGCACAGCGGCGTGGGCGCGCTCGACCTCCCGGCTGGCCTTGAGCGGCCTGCGGAACTCGAGACCCTGCGCCGCGCACATCAGTTCGATGGCCAGTACACGCTCGACGTTGTCGACGATCTGGCGCAGCTTGAGCGCCCCGGTCATGCCCATCGAGACATGATCTTCCTTGCCGCCGTCGGTGGGGATGTTGCCGGTCGACGAGGGATGCGAGAGCACCTGGCACTCATTGATCAGAGCTGCGGCCACGATCTGAGCGATCATGAAGCCGGACGACAAGCCGGGATCGGGAGACAGGAAGGCCGGTAGCCCTTCGTTGATGTCGACGTTGAGCAGCCGGTCGATGCGCCGCTCGGTGATGGAGGCCAAGTCGGTGAGCACGATTGCGGCGTAATCGAATCCATAGGCTAGCGGCGCTCCATGAAAGTTGCCCCCCGACACGACTCTGTCGTTTTGCGTTTCGGTTGAGTTCGTTGGGAAGACGAGAGGGTTATCGGTCGCCGAACCCGATTCGATTTCGATAATACCCCGGATATGCTCCAGCGCATCCCGCACGGCGCCATGGACTTGCGGCATGCAGCGCAGGCAATAGGCGTCCTGGACGCGCGAATCGTGCTCGCGATGGGCCTCGCGAATCTCTGAGCCGGCCAGCAAATCGACCAGATGAGCTGCGGAGCGAATCTGGCCGGCGTGGGGACGGACCTGGTGGATGCGGGGATCGAAGGCGGCTGGCGTACCCATCAATGCTTCAAGCGAGATCGCTCCTGCTAGGTCGGCCAATTGAGCCAGCCGCAAACCGCGGGCCAGAGCCAAAGCGCCGACGGCAGTCATGGCCTGCGTGCCGTTGAGCAGCGCGAGGCCTTCCTTGGCGGCCAGAACAATGGGGGTGAGTCCGGCGCGGCGGAGAGCTTCACCGCCGGGGAGACGTTCGCCCTTGTAGAACGCTTCGCCTTCGCCGATAGCCACCAGAGCCAGATGTGCCAGGGGCGCGAGGTCGCCGCTTGCGCCTACGGAGCCCTTCTCGGGAATGACCGGATGCACGCCTGCGTTCAGCAGTGACAGAAGCAGTGTCACCAGTTCCGGACGGCAACCGCTAAAGCCCTTGGCGAGGACATTGGCGCGGAGAAGCATGATAGCCCTGGTTTCGGCTTCAGAGAGCGGTTGGCCCACGCCGCCGGCATGGCTGCGAACCAGATTGGCTTGCAATTGGGCGAGGCTGCCGGGTGGAATATGCACATCCGAGAGCTTGCCGAAGCCGGTGTTGACTCCGTAGACCACCTGCCCGGCGGTCAGAATCTCTTCGATCAGGGTCCGGCTTTGGGTCATGCGCCCGATGGCTTGGGGGGCCAGAACTACCGGAGAGGCAGAGAGCGAAACAGCTTCAATCTCAGCCAGCGTGAGGGGCTGGCCATCGAGTACTACAGCTTCCATACTCTTGATAGTAGGCCGCCGCATCGCACTGGTCTAGAGCGATGCGGCGGCGACTGGGCGGGGAAGCCGAGTCACTTTGAAAGCTTGTCGAGATCAAGGTTGAGCAAAAGAACATTGACTCTGGGTTCACCCAGCAATCCAAGCTGGCGAGGGGTGATGTGTTGCTGGATAAGCTGGCGGACGTTGTCCTCGGTCAGGTTGCGGGCCTTGGCGATGTGCGGGGCCTGATAGAAGGCATTGTCCGGGGTGATGTCTGGATCGAGACCGGAGCCGGAGGTCGTCACCATGTCGATGGGGACCGGCTTGCCGGGATTCTGCGCGGCCAGCTTGTCGATGTCGCCCTGGATGCGGGTTACGAGCGTCTTCGAAGACTGGGCAAGATTGGAGCCGCCCGAGGGAGAAGTCGTGGAGTTGGAGGCGAAATCAGAGCTGTCGGAATAGGCAGCGGCCGAAGGGCGGGGATGAAAGTAGCGGTCGGAGGTGAAACTCTGAGCCAGCAGTTCCGAGCCGATGATCGTACCGTCTTTGAGCTGAATGAGGCTGCCGCCGGCCTGGTGCGGGAAGATCAGCTTGGCGATTCCGGTGACCAGGAGCGGGTAGCCCAGACCCAGCAACAGTGCGGTGACAAGGGTGAAGCGGATGGAGGTCATCCAGATGGAATGCCCAGTGGATACGGCCTTTGCTGTTTCAACAGGAGCAAGTGTAGATGCGGAATGCACGGTCGATCTCCTTGAGGGGGCACCGCCCCCAGGTCCTACGCCAGATGAAGGGCTACCAACATCATGTCGATAGCCTTGATGCCGATGAACGGGATGATAATGCCGCCAAAGCCGTAGACCACCAGGTTGTTCCGCAGCAGAACATCGGCGGCCTTGGGCTCATACTTCACGCCTTTGAGGGCCAGCGGTATGAGCGCCACAATGATGATCGCGTTAAAGATAACCGCCGAGAGAATCGCTGACTGAGGCGTCGCCAAGTGCATGATATTCAACGCGGTCAGCACCGGGAAGACGCCGGCGAACATTGCCGGAATGATCGCGAAATATTTGGCCACGTCGTTGGAGATGGAGAAGGTAGTCAGGGCGCCTCGGGTCATCAGGAGCTGCTTGCCAATCTCGACGATTTCGATGAGCTTGGTTGGGTTGGAATCGAGATCGACCATGTTGCCGGCTTCCTTTGCGGCCTGCGTTCCGGAGTTCATCGCCACGCCTACATCGGCCTGAGCGAGTGCTGGAGCGTCGTTGGTGCCGTCGCCGGTCATGGCCACGAGCTTGCCTTTGGCTTGTTCGCGTTTGATCAAATCCATCTTGTCTTTGGGCTTGGCTTCGGCCAGGAAGTCGTCAACGCCGGCCTCGCGGGCGATGACCGCCGCCGTGAGCGGGTTGTCTCCGGTGATCATGATGGTGCGGATACCCATGGCGCGCAAGCGGGCAAGACGCTCTTTGAGGCCGCCCTTGACGATGTCTTTGAGATGAATTGCGCCCAAGGCCGTTGAGTTTTCGGCGACGACGAGCGGTGTGCCGCCCATCCGGGCGATCTCGTCGACACTGTCGCGCACCTTCTTCGGAAGCGTTGTTCCCTGTTCTTCCAAAAAGCGGGCGATGGCGTCCACTGAGCCCTTGCGAATGCGTACGCCGGGCAGATTGACTCCGCTCATGCGGGTCTGCGCGGTGAAGGGAACGAATTCGGCGTGAATGCCGGCAAGATCGCGGCCGCGCAGGCCGTACTTCTCTTTGGCCAGCACAACGATCGACCGGCCTTCAGGGGTTTCATCGGAGAGCGAGGAAAGCTGCGCGGCGTCGGCCAGCCGCTCGTGGCTTACGTCAGGGGCCGGAATGAATTCGGTGGCTTGGCGATTGCCGAGGGTGATGGTTCCGGTCTTGTCGAGCAGCAGGGTATTGACGTCGCCGGCGGCCTCGACCGCGCGACCGCTCATTGCCAGCACGTTGTATTGCACGAGGCGGTCCATGCCGGCGATGCCGATGGCCGAGAGCAGCCCACCGATGGTGGTGGGAATGAGACAGACAAGGAGTGAGACCAATACAAAGACTGTTTGCGGGGCCTTGGAGTAAATAGCGAAGGGCTGCAACGTGACGACCGCGAACAGGAAAACAATAGTGAGACCGGAGAGGAGAATGCTCAGCGCGATTTCGTTGGGAGTCTTCTGACGGGTCGCGCCCTCGACCAGGGCGATCATGCGATCGAGGAATGTTTCGCCGGGGTTGGAGGTGATGCGAACCTTGATCCAGTCGGAGAGAACTTTCGTTCCACCGGTGACGGCAGATCTGTCGCCGCCGGCCTCGCGAATCACCGGGGCCGATTCGCCGGTGATGGCCGATTCGTCCACGGAGGCAACGCCCTCGATGACTTCGCCGTCCCCGGCGATATAGTTTCCGGCAGGGACGTAGATCACGTCGCCCAGTCGAAGCAGACCGCTTGCGACCTCTTCAAGGCTGTTGTCGGCGGCGTAGCGCTTGGCGATGGTCTCGCCCTTGGCTTTGCGCAGTGTGTCGGCCTGGGCCTTACCGCGTCCCTCGGCCATGGCTTCGGCAAAGTTTGCAAAAAGCACGGTGAACCACAGCCAGAGAGTGATCTGAAGGTTGAAGCCAAACCCGGGCCGATGGTGGATGGTGTTGTCGATGAGCAGCGCCGTCGTCAGCACAGAGCCGACTTCGACGACAAACATCACCGGGTTCTTGACCATGCCGCGAGGATCGAGCTTGCGCACCGAATCCACGAGCGCCTGACCCATGATTTCCGTATTCCAGAGAGACTTTTTTTCTAGCATGACAGTCCGTTTCGCCTTGTCGTGGTGAAATACCGGTTAGAAAAGCTGACCTGTCTTGAGCAGCAGGTGTTCCAGAATCGGTCCCAGGCTCAGCGCAGGGAAGAATGTAAGTGCGCTCAGAATCAGGATGACGCCAATCAAAAGCACGGTGAAGAGCGAACCGTTGACCGGGAAGGTGCCGGGCGACGGTGGCACGCTCTTCTTCTGCGCCAGGCTGCCGGCCAAGGCCAGCACTGGAATCATCATGAAGAGACGCCCGAAGAGCATGTCCCAGCCGATTGCCACGTTGTACCACCATGTGTTGGCGTTGAGGCCAGCGAAGGCCGAGCCGTTGTTGCCCGCGCCCGAAGTGAATGCGTAGAGGATCTCAGTGAGCCCGTGGGGGCCTTGATTGGCCAAGCTGCTCAGGCCGATCGTCGGTGCCATAACAAAAGCGGCCGTGAGCGAAAGGATGATGAACGGGAAGATGAGCACGTACAGCATCGACATTTTCACGTCGTAGGCTTCGATCTTCTTGCCCAGATACTCAGGGGTTCGGCCCACCATTAGTCCGGCGATGAAGACCGAGAGCACTACCATGATGAGAATGCCGTATAAGCCGGAACCGACGCCTCCGAAGACCACCTCGCCCAGCATGATATTGGTGAGCACCACCATGCCGCCAAGTGGAGTGAAGCTGTCATGCATGCTGGTGACGGCGCCGCAACTGGCGTCGGTGGTGATGGTGGCGAAAAGGGAGCTGGCAGCGATGCCGTTGCGGACCTCTTTGCCTTCCATATTGCCGCCCGGTGCAGTGGCGGTGCCGGTCTGCACTGCGTTATTGATCATCGGATGCGGCTGTGACTCAGCCCAGTAGACGACCGTGAAGCCGGCGGCAAAGAGCACGAACATGGCGGCCAGCACGGCCCATCCGTGGCCGGGCGAGCCGGTCATGCGGCCCAGCGTATAGGTCAGTCCAGCAGGAATGATGAAGATGGAGAGTATCTGGAGGAAGTTTGAGAAGGGCGTGGGATTTTCAAAGGGATGGGCGCTGTTGGCGTTGAAGAATCCGCCACCATTGGTGCCCAGCATCTTGATGGCTTCCTGTGATGCAACAGGTCCCTGGCCGATAGTCTGGACCTGTGCGGGCTGTTCGAGCGGATGGGCCGTGGTGTAGGCTTTGAAATTCTGCGGTACGCCTTGGCCAACCAGAAGCAGCGCATAGATGAGAGACGCCGGTACCAACACATATAGATACGAGCGCGTCATATCGACCCAGAAGTTGCCGATGGTGCCCGAACTGGTTCGCTTGATACCGCGAATCAAGGCCACGGCCACCGCGATGCCTACCGCTGCGCTGCCGAAGTTGTGATATGCCAGGCCGACCATTTGGGTGAGATAACTCATGGTCGTCTCGGGCACATAGGACTGCCAGTTGGTGTTGGTGGTGAAGCTGGCAGCGGTGTTCCAGGCCAGATCGGGGCCGACGGCGGCCAGCCCTTGCGGGTTCAAAGGCAAGAGGTTCTGAAGCCGCTCGATCGCGTAGGTCATCACCATGCTGACTGCGGAAAAGCCCAGCATGGCAAAGGCGTACTCGCGCCAGTTCATCTCTCGGTCGGCCTTGATGCCGGAGATTGTATAGATCAGTCGCTCGATGGGGCGGAGCACGGGATCGAGCCAGGTGCGTTCGCCTTCCAGCACACGGGCAAGATAGATGCCCACGGGGCGAACGGTCAAAAGCAGAATCACGGAATAGATGGCGAATTGCAACCAGCCGTTGGCGGACATGTCAGAACTTCTCCGGGAAGAGCAGTGTGAG
>Ga0187890_10002630_pt1 | contig 12521 bp, 13 predicted proteins | sample June2016WEW_21_1_FD_133005 | JGI IMG/M metagenome (GOLD analysis project Ga0187890, IMG submission 133005) | Peatland microbial communities from SPRUCE experiment site at the Marcell Experimental Forest, Minnesota, USA - June2016WEW_21_10 | ecosystem: Environmental > Terrestrial > Soil >... | reverse complement strand
TAAAGGCATAAGGGATGAGTTCTGGAAACAGTCCCTTCTCGTCCCACCAGCCTTGTGACGCTGGTCACCGCCGATAGCTCGATTCCAGCCTATAAGCTAACGGAGAGTAGTTTCCACGGGGGCCGTAAGGCTGATTCAACATCCTGTCGGCTCACGTGAGCACACATGGATGGAGAAGCCCACGCCGGTGTGAATCCCTGGGTCGTCACATTTTCTGTGATGCTGGCGACCTTCATGGAGATACTCGACACCACAGTCGTCAACGTTTCCATCCCTCACATCGCCGGGAACCTCGCCGCAACCATCGAAGAAGGCACGTGGGTGGTCACATCGTATTTGGTGTCCAATGCGATCATCTTGCCGATGTCCGGATGGCTGGCGAACTATATCGGCAGAAAGAAGCTGCTCCTGACTTGTGTGGCGGGGTTCACGTTGACGTCTTTGTTCTGCGGATTGGCAACCAGCCTTCCGGCCCTGATCTTCTTCCGCGTGCTCCAGGGCCTTACGGGCGGCGGATTGCAGCCTCTGGCACAGGCTATTCTGCTGGAAACATTTCCTGAGCAAAAACATGGTCAAGCCATGGCCGCATTCGGCATCGGCATTCTGCTGGCGCCCATTCTGGGGCCGACGTTGGGCGGTTGGATTACCGACAACTACAGCTGGCGCTGGATTTTCTATCTCAACCTTCCGGTTGGTGTCTTGTCTCTGCTGATGATGAACCGATTTGTATTCGATCCGCCCTACATCAGGCGCACGCAGGGACGGGTTGACCTGTGGGGTATCGGCTTTCTCGCCCTTGGCTTGGGCGCGCTGCAGGTGGTCCTCGATACCGGTCAGCGGAAAGACTGGTTCTCTTCCAACTACATTCGTTTTTTTGCCACGTTCTGTGTTATCGGGTTGGTCTCGTTGGTAATTCGAGAGCTGAAAACCGCGAATCCAGTAGTGGACCTTCGCGCGCTGGTGAATCGCTCCTTCAGTGCCGGAGTATTTCTCATCAGCCTGTTGGGCTTCATTCTTTACTCCAGCCTGGTGTTGTTGCCCATCTACCTGCAAACGCTGCTGGGATATCCGGCATACAACGCGGGCCTGGCACTCTCTCCTCGCGGCCTGGGCTCTCTAGCCACGACTCCGCTGGCGGGGTACTTGACCAGCAAAATGGACCCACGCAAGCTTCTGGCAATTGGCCTCGTGCTGGGCTCGCTTACCATGTTCAGTCTTTCCGGCCTTAACTTGAATGCCGGCTATTGGGATATCTTGTGGCCGCAGGTATTTCAGGGCGTGGCTTTGAGTTTCCTATTTATCCCACTCATGGCGCTCAGCATGGCCGGTATTCCAAAGGAAAAGATGGGAAATGCCACCAGCATTTTCAATTTGATGCGCAATATCGGAGGCAGCGTTGGCATTGCCATCATGACCACCTTCCTCGCTCGCCGTACCCAGATGCACCAGAACGTGCTGATCGGCAAGATTACGGCGGGCAATTTGAAAACCGCGGAAATGCTGCAGGGCATGCAGGGGTGGTTCCACACGAATGGTGTTGATCAATACGTGGCATCCCGCAGGGCTTGGGCCGCACTCTACGGGATGGTCCAACGCCATGCTTCCATGCTGTCGTTCGTAGAAGCGTTCTGGGTTATGGGAGTCCTATTTCTCATCATGCTGCCGTTTGTCCTGCTATTGCGAAATCCCAGACCGAAACCTCAGCTACAGGACCCGCCACCCACCGCAGAGCAAACCACGCAGGTTCATGAAGAATCGCAGGACGAAGAGCTGTTCTTAGTCCACGGATAAGCGATTAGGGATGTGCTCGGTCCGTTGCTCGCAGCTCACGACGCGCCGCTCTTCGTTGGTGGCTGCTAAAGGCGTTAGCCTCCGGGCCCGTCGTTGGAGACGTATTGCTCGAGCGCTTCCAGTTCGCGGCTAAGGTCGTCGACGCGCCACTCCAGCAGATTGCGAATAGAAAGAATCCCCAGCAGCTTGCCGTTGTCATCGGCTACCGGCAAATGGCGGAAATGGCGCTCCAACATGGTAGTGAGCGCCTCGCCTGCACCCGTACTCCGCGTCGCCATTTCCACTGGAGTGGTCATCAGCTCGCGGACCGATGTGGTCTGCGGGTCCGTTCGGCTGAGTGCCATCTTGCGGAGGACATCGCGTTCCGTGAAAATTCCGGCAACGCGATACTCGGAGTCGACCACGGCTACAGCTCCGACGTGGTGATCCAGCATTTTATTGATGGCGTCGGCTACGGTCGCTTCCAGCGGAACCGCCGCAATTTCCCGGTCACAAAGTTCCAGCACACTCATAAATACCCCCTCCCGGCTCTGCCTAACATCTCGAGCGTGGGCCCAACCTAAACCAGAATTCGGGATTGATGAATTATGCTCACGGCGGAGCTGATGTCAAGGGAATTGAAACGAAATTCGAGAAATCCTTGCTTCGCCCCAACCGAGAGCGGGAATTGCGGCCTCTTCTCGCTGAACTCACCGCTTCGTTTCCTGGCTGCCTTCGCTCTTGAAGACCTTGCCGTCTTTCATCACGAACTGCACGCTTCCCAGGGCTTTGATATCCTGCAGCGGATCGCCGCTCACCGCGATGATGTCGGCAAAGGCTCCGGGCGCAACGATGCCGAGTTTCCCATCCATGTCCAACATAATAGCTGCGCGTGAGGTTGCGCTCTGAATGGCTTCCATCGGCGGCATGCCCAGCTCAACCATGCGCGGGAACTCCTGGGCGATTGGCTCGCTCCAGGGAATTCGCCCATATCCGTTCCAAAAGCTATCTTTACTCCAGCCTTCAGTGCCTTCTTGAACGACGGTTCGTGCAAGGACACCCGCAAGCGATCGCGCCGTCCGGCAGGAGTGTCCGCCGGAGCCCAATCGTGGTAGTAGGCGCTGATCGTCGGGACGTACCATGTGCCTTGTTTCAGCATTTGGGAAATCGCCGCGTCATCGAGATCGAGGCCATGCTCGATGGAATCGCACCCGCCATCCAGCGCCCGATGCAGGCCAATGCCGCCATACGCGTGACACGCGACCTTCTTGCCCCAGCCGTGAGTCTCGTCCACGATCGCCCGCAACTCGTCGACCGTGAGCGTGGGCTGTGAGACTAGCTCGCCATTCTTGCCCACCCAGGAACGGTGCGTCATGTAGACTTTGATCCAGTCGGCGCCGTGGTCGAGTTGCTCGCGTGCTGCCTTGCGGGCTTCTACCGGACCGTCGACAATCTGTGCGCCTTTGGGCATGTCGAGCTCGGGTGCATAGCCCTCCAGCGGATAGCCGCCCGTGGTCGAGATGGCGCGGGTCGAAATAAAAAGGCGCGGTCCCGGAATATAGCCTTGCTCGATGGCCTGCTTGATACCCACATCGCCATAACCGGCGCCTTCGGTTTCTACGTCGCGCAGCGTAGTGAAGCCTTGTTCCAGCGCCCGCCGCGCCGCCACGGTGGCCCGCGCCGCGCGCAGGGCGAGGGGCGCATTCAGGATGTTGGCGTCGTATCCACCCTGAGCGGGATCTTCTCCCTGTAAGAAGATGTGGGTGTGACAATCGATGAGACCCGGCAGGACCGTGGCTTTCGACAAATCGATTACAGTCGCGGCGGAGGGAATCTTGGCGGTTGCCGAATCTGTAACACTCTCGATTCGATTGCCGTGGACAACAATCACCTGATCGTTCCGCGGCTTGTCGGATTTGCCGTCGATGAGCGAGCCTGCGCGAATGGCGGTCCACGATTCAGAGGCTCGATTGTCTTTGTCTTGCGCGGCCGCAGAAACGGCAACGACAAGAAGTAGCACCCACCCACAGTTCTTCAATTTTGTCCCCTGAAGTTGCCAAAGAGTTTTACGAATTGTGAAATTCTACTCCTCCTTCATCCGAGATAAGCATCGGCCTCGATCTCCACCAGAATCTCGGGAGAGATCAACGCGCTCACCTGGACCATCGAAGTTGCAGGCCGAATCTCGCGGAAGAATTCCCCATGCGCCTTGCCGACCTTCTCCCACTGCGCAATATTCGTCACATAGATTCGGGTGCGCACCACATCCTTCGTGGTGGCTCCAGCCTTCTTCAAAGCGCTCTCAATATTCTTCAGCGTCTGCACCGCCTGGGCGTAGACGTCTCCCACGCCCACAATCTTGCCATCCGGCCCAGTTGCCGTGGTCCCTGACACGTGCACGTAGGGGCCTATCTTTACCGCGCGGGAGTAACCCACAATCGGTTCCCAACTTGTGCCGCTCGAGATGTTTGTTCGTCCCATTTGTTAATCCTTTCCTATCAACTTCATTTTATTCGCTGCTAACGCAATGGCATTAGCAGCCATGAAGCGAGTGTGCCAACAAAAATTCGACGGCAAACCTAGCTGGGGATCAAGTCCTCGAATCATCAGCAAAAATGATGCACTCGATAAACAAAAGTCACTTGCTTTTGTCGAGTGGCTGGGGTAACAGTTACCCAGCAACGTTGGAAGTCCGTGTGCAACACGGATTTCAGGGGGCCCCAATAGATGATTCCCGAATCGCATCCACTGCGGCAGCTTTTCCAGGAATTGGTTGGTCGCCACTATGCCGAGGAAATCGGCATTCGCGACCCGCAAGTCGTCTCCTATGTGTCGCATTTGCTGACCGAGTTCTGCGAGGAAGATCAATTGTTCAAGATTCACGACGTTGCCGACCGTCCCTTGACCGACTTGGGCGAGATGCTTCTCGAGTCCGATCCCATCTACGGTCCCGCGCCCTCGTTCGATCGTGAACGCCAGGTGCGCAAGCACATCGGAGATTACGCGTTGTTTTTTGCCGGGATGTTTCCTGAGAGCATCAACCGCATCAGGCTGCGCCGCCATCGGCTCGAGAATTTTGTGGAATGGATGAAGGCCGGGAAAGAAAGCTATTACATCGTGTCAAAGTTCGAGCACTTCGAATACGCTAAAGTAGCGCCCTTGTTCGCACATCTTTCGCGCGAATTCGAGGGCTGCGTTTACGGACTCAACATGGTGAAGAACGATCTGCAGGAGATGCAGCATTCCATCGCACGGCGGGACAAAGAACTGCTCATGTAGGTTGCGCCGCCGTAACTCGCTTGACTTTTACTTGGTCAGGTCGGGACACCCGCCGATCCGGTAAAAACTGAGGGCTGCGTTTCCCTGGACCAGCGTGCGGGTTTTTCGCAGTGATCCGAACTCCCCGCCCGGATCAAATTTCTTTTCATGTTCCGCAATTACCAGCGACATTGCCCACACCAGCGATGAGTCAGCCAGAGCCACAAGGGTCTGTTGGTAAGCTTCTTGCATCCGATAAGGCGGATCGAGAAATACGACGTCGGCGGCAACATGTTCCCGCTGCAGGCGCCAAAGGACTCCAGAAAGATCCTCTCGCAAAATTCTGTATCCTTTCGTGATTTCCAGGCTTTGCAGGTTTTTCTCGATCAGGTGTGCCGCACGAGCGGCGGTCTCCACGAAGAAGACTTCCTTGGCTCCGCGGCTAAGTGCTTCGATTCCTACTGCGCCAGTGCCTGCAAATAGATCCATCCACACGGTGCCTTCCAGTGCCTCCGGATTACCTGCGGTGAGCACATTGAAAAGCGTCTCGCGTAACCGGTCGGAAGTCGGGCGAATATCTGAGCCAGCTAAGGAACGCAGAGGACGCCCCCGGTATTTGCCGGCGATCACGCGCATGGCTCTGTACCTTCGGGTACCGAGGCCAATATATCCGACCATGTAAAATAACTATAGTAGCCAACAACCTTATGAGAAGTTTCTCTGTTCACGTCGGGCGCCTGTTCGGAGTCGAGGTTCGCATCCACCTGACCTTTTTGATCCTGCCGTTGTTTGTCTTCTGGACGGAATACAGCGTGCATCCCTCAGCCAACGGCCCGCGCGACCTGGCACTCGTGGGCATCGTGCTGGCCTGCGTCATGGCTCATGAAATCGGACACATGCTTGTAGCCTGGCGCGCTGGTTTGATTCCCAAAGCGGTCATTCTTCTTCCGCTGAGCGGCGTAACTGTGTTTGACGAATCGCACGCACAGCCTGCGGAATCCGCTACGGCAGCCTGGAAGCGTGACGTCCGCATCGCTCTCACCGGACCACTGGTGAATCTCGGTTTTGCCGCGATTGCGGCTGGCGTAATCTACGCTACTGTTCCTGGAGCACACCTTTGGGAATGGCCTTTCCTGCAGTCCGCCAACCTCCCGCGCAGCCTGGTATGGGCCAACCTTTACCTCGCTGGTTTAAATCTTCTGCCCGCATACCCTCTCGATGGAGGCCGCATTCTACGCGCCTTCTTTGCGCGCAGCATTGATCCCGCAGCGGCCACCCGCCGGGCGGTCTCCATCAGTCACGCCATGGCAATGCTCTTGATGGTCGCAGGGCTTTTTAGCAACACTTGGCTGACCATGGTCGGAGTCATTATCTTTTCGGCTGCGCAACTGGAAGAGCGGGCAGTGATTTTCCAGTCAGTATTAGACAATGTGCGTCTGGAAGAAGTGATGCTGACCGACTTCGCAACTCTTTCTCCGGCAGATACGCTCGAAGACGCATTGGATAAGGCTGTCCATTCCCTGCAAGATGATTTCCCGGTCGTCCGGGGCAGCGACATGGTAGGAGTGATTTCCCGCCAACGTATTCTGGAAGCGCTGCGCGTGGAGGGCAACGGCTACGTTCAGGCCGTAATGAACAAGCTTTTTGAAGTGTCAATCCGCCAGGAGTCGCTGGCGTCTGCCTTCCGCAAACTCACGGCGCGCAATCTCAGCATTATTCCAGTCGTCGAGGAAGACCGACTGGTGGGAATTGTCACGTTGCAGAATTTAATGCACTCGATGGCCCTGCTGGCGGAGAGCCGCAAGCTGCGACGGGACGAGTCGAACTCGTAGAAGCAAGCGGGAGCACCTGATTCAGCTACTTCCGATTTGCGATTTCCAATTGCCGATTGAGTCGCGTAAAGGATTGAAATCGGCAATCGGAACATGGCAATCGGCAATCTAGAATAGCCGCACCGCTTTAGCCTGCCGGACCGCGGGAATTTTCTCCAGCTTCCTCAGCACATCGTCCGGTACGCTGCCATCCACGTGGACTACAGCGATGGCCTCGCGCAGCTCTGAAGATGGGTCCACGCCACGGCGCCCCAACGAAAAGTCCGCGATGTTGATTTCGCCTTCGCCCAGTATTGTACCCACCTTGCCGATCACGCCCGGCACGTCGCGGTTCCGTAGGTAGATCAAGTTGCGTTCCAGCGGCGCCTCCACGTCGATACCATCGATGTGCAGCAGCCGGGGCGCCGTCCCGTGCAGCACCGCGCCTTTCACCATGTGCTCTTCCGTTGAACTCTTGAGAAAGACGGAGAGCACGCTCCCCGCGCCGCCGGTTGAGGCCTTCGCCTTATGTGCCTCATGGATCCGAAGCCCGCGGAGATCAGCCAGGGACGCAGCATTCACCAGGTTGGCTTTTTCCTCCAGCGCCTGGTTCAGGATGCCCTTGACCGCCGCGTTGCGAATCAGCTCCGTCTTCCATTCCGCGATGTGGCCACTGTAGCGCAGCGAAATCTCTTCCATCGACCCATCGGAAATCTGCGCGAGAAACGCTCCCATACGTTCCGCAAGAACGATGTAGGGCTGCATCTCGGCGTACTCTTCGGCAGAAACTGAGGGCACATTCACCGCATTCTGAATAACTCCATGCTTCAGGTATTCGCGAATCTGTTGCGCAATCTGCACGCCCACGGCTTCCTGCGCCTCATAAGTGGAACCGCCGATGTGGGGAGTGAGGATAAGATTTTCCACTGCCTGCAGCGGCGAGTTCTTCAAAGGCTCTTCGTTGAAAACGTCGAGCGCAGCGGCCGCAACGTGACCTTGTTTCAGCGCCTGCGCCAAATCGCCCTCGTTCACCAGTTCCCCTCGCGCGCAGTTCACCAGCCGCACGCCCTTCTTCATTTTCTTGATGGCGCTTTCGTTGATCATGCCCGCAGTCTGTGGCGTAAGGCCAACGTGCAGCGTGATGTAATCCGCCGCAGCGTAGAGCTCGTCCAGGCTCACCAAACGGATGCCCTGTTCCTTGGCCACTCCAACGGAAACGAACGGATCATGCCCGACGATTTCCATTCCGAAAGCTCGCGCCCGCCGCGCTACCTCCATGCCGATGCGGCCGAGCCCAGCAATGCCCAGCGTCTTGCCTCGCAACTCCGTGCCTTGCAGCGATTTCTTCTCCCATTTGCCAGCATGCATGAGCGCATCCGCGCGGCAAAGATGTCGAGCCATCGCCAGCATCATGCCCAGCGTCTGTTCGGCCACGGCTACGGCATTCGCGCCGGGCGTGTTCATTACTGCGATACCTTGGCGCGTGGCCGCATCCAGATCGATGTTGTCCACGCCCACGCCTGCGCGGCCGATGACGCGGAGTTTCTTAGCATGCGCCAACAGTGCCGCATCCGCCTGCACCGCCGAACGCACGATCAACGCGTCGGCAGACTCCAATTCCGCCTCCAGTTTGCCCGCGAGCTGATCCGCGGTTAAAACAATCCATCCAGGTTCTTTAAGCTGCTCGATCGCGGAAACCGAAATCTTTTCCGCTATGACGATTTTCACAGATGCACTCATCGCTTTCTTGAGACCTCACCGGAGAGTTTTAACGCGAAATACGGGCGACAAAACCTTGACACACATTTGACGCACCGCTGACACACTGACCTCTCTTCGTTCATAGACTCCACGAATGGGCCAACGCCCAATGGAGGAACAACATGAAAAGATTTTCAGCAGTATTGCTAGCCGCATTGACGGCGTTCACGCTGGCGTGCGGCTACAGCTCGAAAGCCACCACTCCTGCAGTGGCCGGAACGATGCCAAGCATTGTCGAACTCGCCCCTGACAGTACCAATTCAGGGGAACCTGCGTTCATCCTGACCGTCAACGGCAGTAACTTCTCGACGAACGCGACCATCAACTGGAACGGCACGGCCCAAACCACAACTCACGTGAGTGCAAACCAACTGACTGCAACCATCGCGGCCTCGGATATCGAAACCCCCGCGAGCGTCCCAGTCACCGTAACAAATCCGGGCACGGCCGGTACGGGCGCATACGGCAGCGGTGGCACACTGGCGGAGACTTCCAGTGCTATGAACTTTACCGTCAACTAGAATGAGGACCGTTTCCCGCGGTCCTCAAGCTTCTACCAGTTGCGGATTTCTGGACAGCCCACGGGCGTACACTTCCTGAGCCGCTCGCAACGCTGTGCCATAGTCGACAGCTTTTCCGGTCACGCGGGCGAGAACATGTTCGAGTGCGCCCAGAATACCGATCGTGTCCAGATAATCGTAGTAGCCGATGTGCGCGATGCGGAACAGTTGGCCCTTCATCTCGCCTTGGCCGTTGGCGACAACTGCATCGAAAGACTCGCGGAATTCTTTGACGATCTTTCCGGAATCAATTCCGTTCGGCGAGCAGATTGCCGTCAGAGCAGCCGCAGGTGAAGCTGCGTAAAGCTTTAATCCTAGGGCCTGCGCTCCTGCGCGCGTCATCTCCGCACAGAGTTCGGCATTATCGACAAGTGCTTCGCGCCCCTTGGCCAGGTCTCCATTTCCCATTTCGCGGATGAACTCCAACGCCGCTCCCATCGCCGCGAACAGCGAGGTCGCCGGCGTGTAGGCCGATTCGCCCTTCGCCGTCGACTTGCGCTCCTTGCGCAAATCGAAGTAGTAGCGCGGAGAGGTAGTCGCATCCATTCGCTTCCACGCAAGCTCACTCACCGCGCAATATGCAAGTCCTGGCGGCATCATTAGCGCCTTCTGCGACCCGCCGATAATCACATCCACCCCCCAGCCATCCACGTCGAGATGGGTCGTGCCCAGGCCGGTGATGGCATCGACGATGAGCAACGTGTCATCCTGTTCGCGCACGACTTTTGCGATGCCTCGCACGTCATGCCGCGCGCCAGTCGAACTCTCTGTCGCTTGCACAAACACTGCGCGCACTTCGGAAGTCAGCTTCTCTCGAACGTCATTTAGCGAAAACGTTGTGCCGTAAGGCGCGGTCAACACTTCCACATTGCAGCCGAAGGCTTTGGCCAGCCCCGTCCAGCGCTCCCCGAACTTCCCGGCCGTAAGCACTAGAACTTTATCGCCTGCCGAAGTCAGATTCGACACCGACGCCTCCATCACGCCCGTGCCCGAACAAGCCAGCACCAGCACGTCGTTCTTGGTGCCGATGAATTCCTTCATGTCCGCGAGCACGCGCTGGAACAGTGCGCGGAAGTCGGCGGTGCGGTGGTGCGCCGTAAACGACGCCATGGCCGTTTGGGCCGCCGGCAGCAGCGGCGTTGGCCCGGGAGTAAAGAGACGATTTTTGCGCAGCATACTGGGAGTCCTTATCAAAGGGATAGTCTATTAGTTTACCGGACCCGCGCCCCTTGACGCACGCGCGCAGGCATGGCATTTCACCAGAGCTTGACTTTCCTCATTGACTGGTCAAAACTCCGCGGACATCTGCGTGGGAAGAAGCAGCACCATCCGCAGAGGCTTTCAGCGCCAGGGCAATGTTGCAGGCCCAAGCCGCAATGTCGTTCCAGTCGCGGAAGTCGCCATCGGGAAGAAGCGCATCGCCAGGCTTAGCAAATAACTTGAAGACCAGTCCATGTGTGAACCCCAGCTTGTTACGGTCCAGCGCGCCGAAGAAGACCCGATGGTCCCGAGGGTGAATGGCTTCTCTAAACTCCGCGATCTCCTTAGGTTCCGTAACTGTGAGTAGGTCCCTGCCCTGAGCATCTTTGGCCTCCGTGCCCAGCGGGCCGCTGCTGAACAGCCAGACCGGCCGCTCGGCGAGAACGGCGTAGTTTCGCCGCACGAAATTCGTAGCTTTCTTCATCCAGTGGAAGTAATAGGCAGCGCTTCCGATCACGCAGGCGTCGAAGTCCGTTGGATCACCGGCATCCTGTACCGGCTTTACCGTGGCTTCCAGCCCGTGCTGGCAAAGGATCGCACCGATGCGCTCCGCGATTCCTTCCGTGGCCCCGTAACGGCTTGCATGGACAATCAGGACTCGCATGTTCATCACCTCCCACGATGTATCGTGGTCTCGAGTCAGGACCGAAAGCTTCCTTGCCCCGCGCGCCCGGCCCACCAACGCAGATTACGTTGCTTGCCTCTCCGCCGCCGTGATGTCAGTCACACGCCCATGGTCCATTCAAAGTCCCTCTGCCGCACCGTCTATAATCCCCTCATGAGCCTGATCGAACAAATCCAGCAAGACATCACCGCCGCCATGAAGGCACGCGCGGAGCAGCGCCTCTCCACCCTGCGTATGGTCAAGACCGCGCTCAAGAACCGTGAGATCGAGAAAATGGCGCCGCTCGATGAGAAGGAATCCCAGGCCGTCCTCACGACGCTGATCAAGCAGCGCAAAGAGTCCGTCGAACAGTTCATCAAGGGTGGACGCCAGGAGATGGCCGACAAGGAAGCCGCCGAAATTGTCCTGATTGAAAGCTACCTGCCCAAAGCCGCCGGCGAGGGCGAAGTGGTCGCTGGAGTGAAAGTCGTGATCGCCGAGATGGGCTCTCCCACGCTGAAAGATATGGGCGCGGTGATGAAGAATGCCATGGCGCGCTTCTCCGGCTCAGGCATGCGCGTCGATGGGAGAATGGTCAGCGAGATTGTGAAGCGGGAGTTGGCGGGGAAGTAGACAACGCGCCCAGGCCTACTTCGCTACGGAGGGTCCTGCGAGCCGGGCGGCAAATTCGGGGCTGTAGGACTTGATTGAGTCCGCAAAGTTATGTTTCATTTCGTCACGCGTTGCCTCTGGCCAAAGGTTAAGGTCGGCCATGGCGTCGTCGTACTGATGACATAGAACGTGTTGCTGAGCGCGTGAAAGAAGCGCGCTGACGGTCTCTTCAACCTTTGGGTCTTCGCCGATAGCGACCTTCTTCGTCGACTTTAGGTTTGCAATGTTCAACGGCGTCAGCACGCGAGTCCAAACGTCGTAATCTTCGCTGCCGGGGCTTAGAATCTTGCCACAGAAGTCAGGCGTCGCGTCCACCAATTTGCCTCCCTGCACGCGATAGACCCGCTCCGCAAAGGGTGCATCGACGCCGCCGGTGTATTCGGTTGTCCCTCCAACGCGCTCCCAGATAATCGTCTTTCCGTCTTTATCTTTTGCGAAGTTGACTGCGGCACCTGCGCCGACGTCAAAAAGCTTGTGCGGTTTTGGCCACAGAGAAATAACGTTGTAGATCCAGCAGCAATGGGCACCACCTGCTTCATCCGTCATGAACACAACTTCGGGCTTGCCATCGCCATCGAAGTCTTCTCCGGTGTGGTCTTCGTCGAAGATCACCCCGAATCCCGTTGTTCGGAACACTACTCTTCCCGCGGCATTGTAGATCGCAGCTGTGCATTGATCATCGCCCCCGCCCTGGGCGTTGCGCGCAGGACCGAGTGAGATCTGGTATCCGTCCCAGAGCTTTTTCTTGTACGACTCAGTCGTTCGTGGGTAGTTGTAGCAGGCAATCTTGCCGTCGTCCTGGGTGTGGCAGAGAGTCCCGGCGAG
>Ga0187890_10002629_pt1 | contig 12523 bp, 10 predicted proteins | sample June2016WEW_21_1_FD_133005 | JGI IMG/M metagenome (GOLD analysis project Ga0187890, IMG submission 133005) | Peatland microbial communities from SPRUCE experiment site at the Marcell Experimental Forest, Minnesota, USA - June2016WEW_21_10 | ecosystem: Environmental > Terrestrial > Soil >... | reverse complement strand
GTACTCGGCGATGGCTTCGCGCACCTGCTTCAACTCGTTTGAAATTTCGTCGATCGAGAGCTTGGTCAAGCGATGCAGTTGCAGTTCGAGAATGGCGTCGGCCTGCTTCGCGGTGAACGGCTTGTCGGCCTCGAGCTTCGGAGCGCGTCCAGTGGTGTTGATGTCGATCTTCTTGCCGCCGAAGTACGCGACCAAATTTTCTCTCGCGTCGGCGCGGTTGGCGCTGCCCCGGATGATGGCGATCACGTTATCGAGGTGATCGAGCGCGGTAAGGTAGCCTTCCAGAATGTGCTCGCGATCGCGCGCTTTGTTTAGCAAATACGAAGTGCGGCGGCGCACCACATCGACGCGATGGTCGATGAAGTGTTTGATCGCCTGGATCAGACCCATTTCTTTCGGCTGGCCGTTGACCACGGCCAGCAGAATCATGCTGAAGCCCTCCTGCATCGAGGTGTGCTTGAAGAGCTGGTTGAGCACGATCTGCGGCTCGGCTCCGCGCTTCAGTTCGATCACGATGCGCATGCCGTCGCGATCGCTTTCGTCGCGAACGTCGGAAATGTCGTCGATGGTCTTTTCGTTGACCAGATCGGCGATGCGCTCGATCAGGCGCGACTTATTCACCTGATACGGAATTTCAGTGACGATAATCGCCTGCTTTTCCTTGGTGACGTTTTCGATGGCGGCGCGGGCACGCATCATGAAACGGCCGCGGCCGGTTCGGTAAGCCTCAAAGATTCCGGCGCGTCCGTGAATGATGGCCGCGGTTGGAAAGTCGGGCCCTTGCACGAATTTCAAAATCTCCGGCAACTGCGCGTTGGGATTATTCACCAGCGTGATGGTGGCATCGACGATCTCGGTCAGGTTGTGCGGCGGAATCTTCGTAGCCATGCCCACGGCGATGCCATCGGAGCCGTTGACGAGCAAGTTCGGGAAACGCGCCGGCAGAACCGCGGGCTGCGTTTCGGTGCCATCGTAGTTCGGGTAAAAGTCGACTGCTTCCTTGTCGAGATCTTCGAGCAACGCGGTAGAGACGCGCGTCAAACGAGCTTCGGTGTATCGATCGGCGGCGGGCGGATCGCCATCGACCGAGCCGAAGTTGCCTTGACCATCGACCAGCGGCGCGCGCATGGCGAACGGCTGCGCCAGACGCACCAATGCGTCGTAGACGGCCAGGTTTCCGTGCGGATGGTACTTGCCCATGACTTCGCCGACGATGCGGGCGCACTTGCGCGTGGCGCGTCCCGGAGCCAGGCCCATCTGCTGCATGGTGTACAGAATGCGGCGATGCACGGGCTTCAGTCCGTCGCGTACGTCGGGCAGCGCACGGCCAATAATCACCGACAACGAATAGTCGAGATACGACCGCTTCATCTCATCTTCAATGTTGACGGGCTGCATGTTGAGGGCGCCCGGACCTTGTCCGTCGCCTCCAGGAGGAGGAGTTAAGGGGAGTTCGGGATTCTGATCGTCAGCCATGAAGTTAGCTCTCGGTGAAAGCAGTTCTCAGTTCTCGGTTGTCAGTTCTCAGTAAAAGCGAGCTCGGGGACAGCCGATCTCGGCTGTCCAGCGGAGCGAAGCTCCGCCCGTCCTAGTCTCGCCACAATTGTCGCTAAGTTCTTGCATCTACAGGCATTATCTGGTCGGATTTACTTAAGAATTATACCACGTTCGGGGCTGCCGAGAGCCGCGAAAACGTTGGCTTTTCAGGCTCTTTTTTCAGGCTCTGCGCAGGGTCAGCAGCGTGATCTCTGGTGGCACGCCGATCCGCACCGGAAAGCCGATTGTTCCCAGCCCTCGATTCACATAAAGCGCGGCTTTCTGTGTGCCAGCTCTCTCGAAACCGTTCCCGGAACCGGCATCAGAGCGACTGTTCATCGGCAGGTGATAAAGTCCCGCGACGAACGGCGTGAACAAACGAGCCGGGCTGACGCTGTGATCCACAATCTCAACTTTCACCTGGCCACCATGCGTGTGACCGGCAAGGCTAAGCTCGATGCCCAGTTCGGCAGCGCGGTGGAACGAGTTCGGGTTGTGGGAGAGCAGGATGTTCGGCATGTCGTGGCGGACCAAAGGCTCGATCTCGCGTAACATTAATCGTGGGTCGATACGCTCGCCGCTCACCATGTGGTCGCGCTGGTAGTCGACGCCCAGCAGGTTGAAGCGCGCTCCGTTGTGCTCGACGACCGCGCTCTCGGCGCGCAGCAGCCGCATGCCCTTTTCGCGGAAGAGGCGTCCCGCGTCCTCTTCCACTCCGGCATAAACTTCGTGATTGCCATTGCATCCCCAGACGCCAAGCGGCGCGCGCAGCCGGCTCAACTCGGTAATGCAAACGTCGAGCGGGTCGCCTTCGCTCGAGACAAAGTCTCCCGTAACAAAAGAAATGTCGGGTTGCAGCCCGTTAGCCATGTCAACCGCGCGTGCAATTTCGTGCGGCGGCATGTAGTCGCCAATGTGGATGTCGCTGAGCTGAGCGATGCGCAGCCCGTCCAGTTCCGGAGGAAGGTTGGCGACCGGCACATCGACGCGCCGGATGGTGTAGTGCAAACGCTCGGCGGCAAATCCATAAGTCGCGGCGAGGAATGGAGCGCTTCCGGCGAGACAGGCGGCGTATTGGAAAAACGTCCGGCGCGAGGGACTGAACTCACCCGCCACTGCTCCAGAATGAAGCAGAAGCCGGGCCGCGGCATTCGTGATCCACTCGATCGCTCTCACCGATTTGACGGCCACGAAAGCGAAGCATGAAGCAATCAGCCACAAGCGGGAAAATGTGGTCAGCGCATTGCCCGGATTCAGACTGCTCAGACTCAAACCGCCAATACTCATGCTGCCGAAGCCGAGGCGCGAGAGAACACGGACAAGCAGCGGATCGAGCAGCGTAACAGCAAGCGTAGCGGCGACTGCGGCCAGTCCGGCGCGCAACCCGAAACGCCACCGCCCATTCGAGAACGCACCAATCGTGGTCCACGCCCGCATAAACCAGAATCGCTGGACGGCGCAGACCGCTAGAAGAAACAGCGCGAAGAAAAGAACTCGGCTAAGAATCAGGGAAATACTCCGTTATGTAGCTCTCTGGTTAGATGCATTGGGAACCGAAGAAGGCTCGGCCAAAGAGCCGCTGACGTGAGGGGCTTCCTGAACAAATGTCACGGCAAGCCGACGAACCTGCTTTTCCCAGCAGACTCTGAATCCTTTTGCCAAAACTCCTGCTCTTCCCTATGTAGGGGGAACCTTGAACTCGACGCTAACCGTTTCTCAACTGCGAAATCAGTCATCCACCCCGGGCTTGCTCGTGGACGTGCGATCCGGCACCGAATTCGCTTCCGGCCATATCCCCGGTGCTGTCAACATTCCGATGGACCAGATCGAAGCACGTCTGGGCGATCTCGGTCTCAATCTTCCCATCGTCCTGGTCTGTCAGTCGGGCAAGCGCGCCCGCATGACCGCGGGCCTGCTCGAACCCTGCCAGCGGCAGATTGCGGTTCTTGAGGGCGGCACGAAAGCATGGATCGAAGCCGGCCTCCCTGTCGTAACCAGCGTAAAGACGCGCTGGTCCTTAGAGCGCCAAGTTCGCTTAGGCGCGGGCTCGCTGGTGCTGACCGGTGCCATCCTAGCACTGACTGCCAGTCCACTCTGGGTCTTTCTCTGCGGATTCGTCGGTTTGGGCCTGACCTTCGCCGGACTCACCGACATCTGCCCGATGGCAGTCATGCTGGAAAGAATGCCCTGGAACAGACTGAGTCATTGCACGGTTGGCGGTCCTAATGCGGAACGGTCGGAGACCTGTTTGTGACAGTCTGTTACGCGTTGGAGCCTCAGCAGTGCCACAATGGGTCCGTGGACTTCGACACATTAGCCAGACAGCACAAGGACGCCGTGTATCGCCAGATGATCCGAGTGTGCGGCAACCGCGAGGACGCCGAGGACGTGTTGATTGAGGCCCTGCTCAAGGCATACCGCCATCTTGATCAATTGCGCGAATCGGCAGCCTTTCGTGCCTGGCTCGCGCAGATCGCGAAACGTGTGTGTTGGCAATTGAAGGAGCGCGAATCTTTGCTCCCGCTCTTGCAGCTTTCCGTGCTAGAGGACGAAGGCCGCGAGGTTCCCGGACCGGAACCTCCTCCAGACGTGCAATTGGCGCGGCAACAGATGAAGCAACTGCTGTACGAAGCCATCGATCGGTTGCCCGCGCTCTACCGCCCGGTCTACGAGTTGTGCGATGTCGAAGATCTGCCGGGCAGCGAAGTCGCACAGAGACTGGGAATCTCGCAAGCCGCCATGAAATCGCGTTTGCACCGGGCCCGCGATCTGGTGAGGGTTCACCTCGACGCTGCGCTCGCTCGTCAAGCTGCAAACTAGTTGTTCGTTGAAGCGGTCTTCTGATGGTTGAAAGGTTGGGAGGGTCTTATGGAAATCACAGTGGAACATCTCGGAGCGTTGCAATTTGAAATCAGGGCACGTCAACACCTCATCGTGAGCGACCAGCCGCCGGAGAACGGTGGCCACGACGAGGGCATGACACCGCCGGAACTCCTGCTCGCTTCGTTGGGCTCGTGTGTCGGTTTTTACGCGGCGCAATATCTGCGCAAACACAAGCTGGCAACGGAAGGCACGCGCGTCCGGGTAATCGCCGACAAGCTGAAAGATCCCGCGCGCATCGATAACTTTCGAATCGAAATCGAAACATCCGCGGCCTTAACTGAGCAACATCGGAGCGGGGTCGAGAACGCGGCGCATCATTGCCTGATTCACAACACGCTTCTGCATCCGCCGAGCATCGTGGTCGAAATCACGCATCCTGTGCCGACAACGCTGTGAGCGGCTGACTGGACTGCCGGGTGCCCTAGGTCTCGCGATTTTCGAGACGTCTTCACTTCCTTTACGCTCTATTTTGGAAGCGCAAATCACTTGCGGTGCGAGGACGTCCGTTTCTCGATTCTTTCTTACTGCGCCAACCTATACGGTCTTCTGAATTGCCTGATCGATCCGCTTCAGGGTTGTTTCCCGCCCCAGCACTTCCAGCGTCTCGAATAATGGCGGGGCATTCTTCCGGCCGCAGACGGCCACTCGGATGGGTTGAAACATTTGTCCGGCTTTTACGCCCATCTCCTGGGCGGCAGCGCGGAGGGTTTGGTTTAAGGGATCGTGCTTGAATTCAGTTTGCGCCAGAACTTCCCGAGCGCGGGTTAGAACTTTGAGCGCCATGGCGGCGTCGCCCTTTTGCGGAACGAGTTCGGCTGGATCGTAGGGCGGAAGCTGGTCCACGAAGAAAAAGTCGGCGGCGGCGAGGACGTCGCGCAGAAGTTTGATGCGCTCGCGAATGAGCGGGGTGATGGCGTGCATTTTCTCTGGCGTGATGGGGAATCCGGCAGCATGGACAATTGGGATCAGTCGAGCGCTGAGGTCGTCGATCGAAAGGCCGCGGATGTGTTCGGCGTTCAGCCAGACGGCTTTCGGGTCGAAGGTTTCGTCGGGTGTTGCGGCTGGTTCCTTGAAATTGATGACGGCGTTGGCGCGGTTGATGCCTTCGAGGGAAAACACATCGATCAGTTGCTGGCGGGTCATATTTTCGCGATCGTCTTTTGGCGACCAACCGAGCAGGCATAAAAAATTGATGAACGCTTCCGGAAGGAATCCGGCGTCGCGGTAGGTGGTGACGCTGACCACCGGACCGTGGCGGCGTTTGGAAAGTTTCGATCCGTCGGGGGCGACAAGCAAGGGAAGATGCGCGAACTGCGGCGGATTGGCGCCCGCGCCTTCGAAAATGAGCACATGCTTGTAGGTGTTCGAGAGATGATCCTGGCCGCGGATGACGTGGCTGATACGGAGATCGATGTCGTCGGCACAGGAGGCGAGGTGATAGGTGGGCATGCCGTCGGAGCGGAGGAGCGCGAAGTCTTCGACGTCGTCAGCGGACTTGATTTGCTCGCCGTAGACCGCGTCAGTGAAGCGGACTTGCTCGCCGGTGCCGCGGGGGACACGGAAGCGGAGGGCGAAAAATTCTCCGGCTGCGGCTCGGCGGTCGCTTTCGGCGGAGGAAAGTTCGCGCATGCCGGGGTTGAAAAGCCAGGTTTGATTGGCGCCGGATTTTTCGCTCTCGCCAATGTGGGCGGGTGTGAAGTCGCGGTAAGCCAGGCCCTTCTGAAAGATCGCATCGGCGACCTGGCGATGCAGGGCCAGGCGTTCGGATTGCTTGTATTCCTCGTCCCAACCGAGGTCGAGCCAGCGCAGACCTTCGAAGATGGAGTTGACGGAGGCGTCGGTGTTGCGTTCAACATCGGTGTCGTCGAGCCGCAGGACCATGGTTCCGCCGTTGTGACGGGCATAGAGCCAGTTGAAGATGAAGGTGCGGGCACTGCCGACGTGCAGAAACCCTGTGGGAGACGGAGCGAATCGAACGCGAGGCATAACTTTTGAGTATAGCGGGATCGGGGCTTTGGCTCTAGACGCCGGGGGAAATCAGGATTCGTATGCTATTCCGCCTGTGGAGAGAGGTTACTATCGAGTTACGAAGGTAACTTTTCGGCAGAAGATCGTTGTAGCGGCATCGCATCTCATAAGAAGATACTCTTGGAAACGCCGTGCCCAGGGCGGAACTTGCCGGAAGACGCCTGTTGTTTAGATCTCTCTGGTGTGACAGGATTAGGCCGACCGGAGTTCCATCCGGGCCACAATTGCGAATGATGAGGAAGCATTGAACCATGCATAGCGTTACCACAGGTCTGGTGCTGATTCCTGGGGCCGTGGCCCTGCTGGTGTTTTTCGTCTTCAGATACCTGTACGAGCAGAACCGTCACAGCTATTTTCGCGCGTGGGAGTTGGCCTGGGCGGCATACTCGCTGCACTACGCGCTGAAGGCGGTGGCGTATTTTCAGGGTCCTTCCGCGTTATTGTTTTTTCTGAGCTCGCTGCTGCTGGTGGCGATGGCAATTTGCATCTTCATCTCGACCCGGCTGATGAAGGAACCGTTCCAGTTGAAGTGGTATGACGTGGCGCTGACGGTGATCGGCATTTTGCTCGCCTATGTGAGCTTGCGGGCGCAAATGGCGAGCGGGGTATTCAGCGAACAAGCGACTCCGGTGCCGATCTATTTGCGGCTGGAAGTGGGGCTGGCGTCGATGCTTCTGTATTGCTCGTTCCATTTTTACCGTTTCGCGTTTCGCAGGAATTCCGTGGCCTTCCGGACGCTCGCGTTTTCGCTGGCGCTGTGGGCGGCGCTGATGTATGCGGGCCAGTTCCATCAACCTTTCCTCGATGTGGTTGGCCAGCTGGGAGGTTTCCTGGGGCCGATTCCGCAGATGCTGCTGGCCATTGCGATGGTGATGGTGCTGTTTGAAAACGAGCGTAATGCGGTCCAGGAAAACGCGCTGGCGTTCTCGACTCTGGGGGTCGATCCGCGCCGCTTGCTTTCCGCATCGGACCTTGTCCCCAGCATGCAGAATTTTGTGGAGCGGTTAGTGGCGCCCCTGCCTTCGAGGCGCGCCGTCTTTTTTGTTTCGCAGCAGTGGCGTGGCACCCTGCCGTCGGTGCAAAAAGGCTTTTCACCGGAGTTCCTGGAAAAGCTGCAAAAAACGCAGGCCGGGGATTACATCGCCGAGCTCGCCTACCGGCGTGGTGGAGTGGTCACGTTCAGAGGTTTCTCGGAACTGGAAGAGCCTCTGCCGGCGCTTTCGGGAGGAAAGTTCGAGGCCTGCAAGCAAGCGCTGCTGGCGGAGGGAATCACCGACCTGATGGCGGTCAGTCTGCAGACGCGGGAACACAACTTCGGAGTCCTTCTGTTTCCGCACGCGGAACGGCGGATGTTCGGCTCGTCGAATTTGCGGTTGCTCATCGGGCTGGCACTGCAGATCGCGCTTACCCTGGAAAACTATGTCGTAATGCACGAAGCGCAGCGGCGAACCAAGGAATACGAACTGCTCACCGAAATCGGGCAGGCCATCAGTTCTCATCTCGACCAGGACGAGGTGCTGCGCACGGTGCATGTCGAACTAGGCCAGATTTTTGACACCAGTACTTTCTACATCGCGTTTCAGGAAGAAGATGAGATTCTCTTCGAGCTGGAGATCGAAGGCGGCATCGTTCTTCCCAAGCGTTCGCGCAAGGTCGGCAATGGTTTTACCGAGCACATCATCAGAACCGGGGAGCCGCTGCTGATCGAGTCCGACCTGGAAGAGACGCGGTCAAAACTGGGAGTCGATTTCGTGCCTCCGCGACCGGCCCGGTCGTTTTGTGCCGTGCCTATTTTTCTGGGCGGCAAACCGGTGGGAGTGATGGCGGCGCTGAGTACGGAGCGGGAATCGCAGTTCCTGGCCAGGGATCTTGAGGTCATGCAAACCGCCGCCGGTCAACTGGGGGTGGCGATCGAGAATGCGCGCCTGTTTACCGAGGAGCAGCGCCGCGCCCGGCATCTCGCGTTTCTTAACAGCATTTCGAAGATGGCGATCTCCAGCGAAGACGCCGAGCAGATGATGGCCGAGATCGTGCGCGAGATCCAGAAAAACTTCCGCTACGATCACATCGGCATCGGCATCATGGACTACGCCACCAAGGATATCGAGATCAAAGCCGAGGCGGGAACGACATCTCAAAGCCTGGGGCGCCGGATCGCGGTGGGCAGCGGAGTTCTGGGAAAAGTCGCGCGCACCGGCGTGAGCGCACTGGTGCAAAACGCTGGCCCGGGACAGCTCGCCGGTGTGCTACCGGAATCGCGCGCGGTCCTCTGCTTGCCGATCAGTTACGGCGAGTCGCTGCTGGGCGTGCTCAACGTGGAGAGCCGCGACGAGAATGCGTTCGCGCCTCAGGATGTTCTGATCCTGAATACGCTGGCCGATCTTCTGGCGACGGCGTTGCACAACTCCTTCGTCTTCCAGAAACTGCAGCAGCAATCGATCACCGATGGGTTGACCGGCATCAAGACCCGACGTTTTTTCTGGGAGGCGCTGAGCTCGGAGTGGAAGCGCGCGTCCCGCTCCGGCCGGCCGTTCTCGGTGGTGCTGGTCGACTTGGATAAATTCAAGGAGGTTAACGATTCGCTCGGCCATCTCGAAGGGGATCTGGTGCTGGCGCGCGTGGGCCGGCTGCTCGAACAGAAGTGCCGCCAATCCAACGTGGTTGCCCGCTACGGCGGAGACGAATTCATCATTCTCATGCCCGAGACCGGCATCGAGCAGGCACAGGTGCTGGCGGAGAGATTGCGGCTGTGGCTGGCCACCGATCCCATGCTCGAAGAGCACCATATCACCGGCAGTTTCGGCGTTGCCAGTTTCCCCGTTCACGGATTTTCCATGGAGGATCTGATTCGCGTGGCGGATGCGGGCATGTACGTAGCCAAGCACGCAGGCGGTAATCAGGTTTCCACCTCCGATGCTTTCGGCGAAGGTTCCGCGGTACAACGACAGCTGGTCTCCGGTTATGTCGAAGGATTTCTGCAGCGCGAGCATAACGGGCCGGAGCATCTCGAAGAACTGGTCAGCACGCTTCGCAAACTGTGCGGACACGAGGATGATGCGGATAAGAGCGCGCTGAAGGAGGCCGTCGAGGCCTTGTCGCGCGCCGCCGAACTGAGGGAGCTCAACTCCGCGGGACATGGCGAGCAGTGCGGACACTATGCCGGGATTATCGCGCGCGGGCTCAACCTCCCTGCGCAGGAAGTAGAAGAGGTCACCTTCGCGGCGCGGGCGCACGACGTGGGTAAGCTATTCATTCCCGAGCGCATTCTGAACAAGCCGGGCCAACTTACGGAAGACGAATTCGCGGTAATGAAGACCCACCCGCAAGTGGGCGCAGACGTGTTGCGGGCGATTCCTGAAATCGAGCGCGTTGCCCAAGCCGTCGAATCGCATCATGAAGCCTTCGACGGCAGTGGTTATCCTTTCGGATTGAAGGGCGAGAATATACCGCTGTATGGCCGCATCGTCGCCGTCGCCGACGCCTACGTGAACATGACGAGCGATCGCTCTTTCGCTCTTCCCAAAACCGACGAGCAGGCGATGGCGGAATTGGCAAAACTGAGTGGCACCCGCTTCGATGGTATGATCGTCCGCTTATTTGCCCACTTGCTCAAGATGCCCACGAAAACTTAATCAGACAATCTCTAAGTCAGGGTCAGCACCAGGGTGGCATCTTTCGGCAGATAGCTCTTGCGGCGAAACCAGTCTTCCATCGCATCCCTCAGATGATCGAGCGGGACATGCGCTCCAATTTCCAGGCGCCCGTCAGCCACCGGCAGCGTATCGTCAAAAACCGACGCGTTCGTGAAGTTGCGCATGCTGAAATTGTCGAGCCACTTCAACGGACAAGGCTGAAGCTTCCCTTCGTGCTCGTATTCCACGCGGAGTTTCCGTGCGAACATGTCTTAGATTTAAGCACAGACTTAAGCACAGGGACCGGTTCACCGCCGAGACCGAGAGGCCGCAGCGCTTAGAGGGTTGCAGCCAGCGGGCGCTCGACCTCCGCCACCACGCCCTCCAGGTGCTTGAGCGTCTCGTCGATGGTAAGTGAATACATTTCGCGGCCTAAGCCTTCGCCCGATTCCAGCGCCGTCTTCAGAAAATGGCCGGCGATTTCCTTTGCCAACGAATCGGTGATCAGCCTCCCGGTGCGCTCCTTGTACTCGACCCAGGCCGGGTGCGGCAGGGCGACCCAGACCGGGCGCCCATCGACCAGGAACTTGATGTCCACCGCATCGGCGTGGCGGGTGGCGATGGCCACTATCAGGGCCTGATAGCGGCAGTGTACTTGCTTCTTGGTCCAGCGGTCGGTGGCAGTAAAGTCAGTGAACATAAAACTCAAAACTGGATGCCCGCTAAATATATCGCCCAGCGGGGGTGGGGAGCAAACGGTCCGGCATAAAGCAACCATTCTTGAAAACAACTTTACAAAAGTGTGAAATGCTCGCTAGCCTATCTTTATGCCGCAGTCCGTCAAAGAGCGCGTTGGAAAGTTGCGAGCAGAAATCGCGGAGATCAGTGAAGCAAACCGCCTCTACCTGCAAGGGGGCAAAAAAATGATCGGAGCTTCCGATCAGCAACGGCGACTGCAAAGATTGCAGGAAATCATGGACGAACTGATGTCCTTAACAGACTGGAAAAAAACCTGACCCGCGCCGTGGCCAGGCCTCGTTAGACGTCGACGAAATCTGGTTTACAGGCAGGGGTCAATCTGACGCTTGAACCTGCATGCTTTCGGTAATCCAGAGCTGCGCCGGGGCGCCTTTGGTGGTGCGAGTCGCAGTCGCCCGAAAGCTGCCGGAATTGATTTCAACATCGTAAATGTATGGAGGGCGCTCGCTCTTGATGCTGATGTAGTTGCCTGAAATCAGTTCGTCAAGCGAGGCATACCTCCCTTGCGACGCCAGGTACCCGCGCTCGGCACTAGCGATGCCGATCAGGTCATTCTTCACGCCGGTGATGGTAGCAACCTCTTCAGGATTGCCGGTCCCCGCGCCCGGAGTCAGGGTCTTGACCTGCAGGGAGTAGATATACATGCCGATCGCCATGGTGACGACCGTGCCCACAAACCCAAAAACACGTAACATAATTTGCTCCGCAAGCGCCATTTCACCGCGAAACCCGGCCGGCAGCAAGTAACCAGAGTGCAAGTGCCGGGGATGGACTGAAACTATCGTTTGATGGGAATGTTCTCAGGGACGTCCGCAGAAATGGCAAACCGGCTTTTCGAATGGCGACCCCGGAGGGAGTCGAACCCCCAACCCTCAGCTCCGAAGGCTGATGCTCTATCCAGTTGAGCTACGGGGCCGTCGGCCGGAAGTCACATCGTTGTGAACCGGCGCTCTCGATTCTACATCGCCGGCCGCCCCGAATCATCATCATCATCGCCAACAGAAATTCGCGCAGCGTTGTACCATAAAAAAGCTCCATAAAGCGCGCCGTCAAAACGCATGCCGTTCGTGCCCAATCCCGTGACGCACACCAGTTCGCGCCTGCTCGAGTTCGAGACTTTGCGCGACTTGCTCGCCGGCTACGCCTCTTCGCCTCTGGGCCAGCGCCGCATCGCGGAACTTCTGCCTTCGCTCGACCGCGCATGGATTGAAACCCAGCAGCAGCTCACCACGGAAATCCGCGAGTATCGGCGTGTGGGCGGACGTTTCGAATTCATGGGCCTGCCCGAAGTCAAAAAGCTGATCGAAAAATCCCGCATTGCCGGAGCCGCGCTTGAGACCACCGAAATCCGCGACGTTGTCCTCGTCGCCGATCGCGGAGCCGAGTGGCGCGAAATCGTCGGTCAGCCGCCAGCCGCCATGCGCTCCGAGTGGGCGGCCGTAGCCGCGCTTTCCGCCGGCATCCAGGATTTCACAGAGTTCCTGCGCGCGTTCCGCAACAAGATTCTGCCCGACGGCACGCTCGACGATCGCGCTTCTCCCGAACTGAGCCGCGTTCGCCGCGAGATCGAAAAGCAGAAGCGTCAGATCCAGGAATCGCTGCGCGGCTACCTGCGGAAACTCGCCGAAGGCGGCACCGTGCAGGATGAACTGATCACCATCCGCGGCGAGCGCTTTGTGATCCCC
>Ga0187890_10002626_pt1 | contig 12532 bp, 14 predicted proteins | sample June2016WEW_21_1_FD_133005 | JGI IMG/M metagenome (GOLD analysis project Ga0187890, IMG submission 133005) | Peatland microbial communities from SPRUCE experiment site at the Marcell Experimental Forest, Minnesota, USA - June2016WEW_21_10 | ecosystem: Environmental > Terrestrial > Soil >... | reverse complement strand
TCATCGAGTGGGAGGAATGGGGGAACCCCGGCGCCGACCCCGAGGTGTACGCCGTGATGAAGAGCTACACCCCCTACGAGGGTGTCCGACCGACCCGCTACCCCGCCCTGCTCGTGACGGCCGGGCTCGAAGACCCCCGCGTGGGCTACTGGGAGCCGGCCAAGTGGGTCCAGAAGCTCCGGGACAGCGACCCCGACGGGCACGTGCTCTTGAAGGTCGAGCTCGACTCGGGCCACGCCGGGCCGTCGGGTCGCTACGAGGCCTGGCGAGACGAGGCCTTCGTCGTGTCGTTCGTCCTCGATGCCGTCGGCCGGGGCACCTGACGCCGGCCGTAGGCCTATGAGGCGGCCTGGAACGTGAGGTTGAACGGGGACCGGAAACCGGCGGGAAGCGTGACGGGCTGGCCGTCCATGGTGACGCTGGCATCGCTGGGGGCACCGAGTTGGACCCCGAGATTGCCCGTCACGGACAACGAGTGGGACTCCCCCGCCGCCACGGTGCCCGCCCACACCACATGTCCCGTCGCGGGGTCCGTGGCCATGACCCAGCACGGGGCCGTCGCATCGATGGCCACCGTGTAGGTGGACGAGGGGGCCGCATAGGTGGCGCTGTAGGCCGTCGGCTGTGCGGGAGCGAAGGCGCGCGCCGGCGCGGTGGTCGTCGCGGTCCCACCCCGAGCCGCCGTCATGGGGCGCTGCGCCCGCGTGGTGGTGTGCGACGGGGGGTGTCGCCGCGATGCCAGGACGCCACCGACGGCACCGCCCACTCCGATCACCGCAGCCACGGTGGCCGCGACGAACCTGGTTCGCCGCACGCGCGCCCGTCGGAGCCGTCGAGCTTGCTCGGCTGCTCCGGGGAGTTGGCTCCCCATGCGGTGGGCGACCGTCGGGGAGACCGCTCCGGAACGTCCCGAGGGCGCGCCGAAGGCGTCGTCGCTCACCACAGCGGTCTCGCGTCGACCCGTCTCGAGCTTGGCCGATTGCCGCGAGGCCGACACCGCCGTCCGCGACGGGGGCGCGCCCGGGCTCGCCGAGCCGGTGGAGCCGACCACCCCGGGCGCCGCCGCCTCGCGCCGCGTTGACGCCGACCGCTTGGCACGCGATGGGCCGTTCCCGCTCGGGCGCGATGGGCCGTTCCCACTCGGGCGCGCCGCGCCGTTGCGTTGCACATCCTGGGGACGGCCTGTCGCCGGGAACGGACGGGGCGCGGGCGGGGACTTCGATGCCGGTCCTCGGCGACCCGGGGTGGGCGGTACCGATTCCTGACGTCGGTCCGCCACGTGACGAAGGGTCGCCAGCGTGTGCTGGTGGTGCTGCACCGACTGGCGCTCGTCCGCTCCGCGGTGCCACGTCACCCAGGCCAGGATCGCGGCGACGAGGGCGATCACACCGAGGATCACTGCCGTCGTCATCGCCACCATTCAATCGAACATGGCGGCATCTGGATACCCCGGCCTGGCGGTGCCACTCCCCCGCACCGCCCCGAGGCACGACTCCGGGGCGCCACCCCAGCGTGAGGGCCCGTTCACGACAGATGCCCGGTTCGCCGCATTCCCCGGTGCCACCGCCACCGCGGGCCCGGGCCGCCGTCAGGACTGGGGCAAGGCGGGGAACGCGGAATCGGGCGGCGCGGGCCGCGGCGGTTCTCGTCGAGCCAACGCGGCCGCGATCGAGGGCGCCAGACGGTCGGCTTTCACCTGCTCGATCCGGTCGGCGCGCTCGTGGAACTCGGGCATGACCTCACGAGCGAAGAGCTCGAGGGACTCACAGATGTCCTCGTGACGGTTGCGACCCGCCTGACTGACGAAGATGAGCTGGTCGACCCCGGCGGCTTCGTACCCGCGCACGAGCGCACGGATCTGCGACGGCGTCCCGATGGCCCCCCGCAGCGACCCGAAGCCCTCCTCCATGAGCTGCGCGCCCAACTGCAGGCCGGTCTGCGCGGCGACGGAGCGGTTGAACCCGAAGCGGTCCCTGTTCTCCAGGAACTCCTGCCATACGTCGGTCTCACCGGGTTTGTGCATGCCGAACACGTAGTAGTGGGCCAGGGAGTACCCGAAGAAGTGACTGCCGTCGAGGCCGCGGTCGATCGCCACGGTCTCATCCGCGTGACACATGAGGGGGAGGACGCAGGCCACGGCGGCGTTCACCGCGAACCCGGCGGGCACGCACTGCGTTGATGCGATCGTGGCGTAGTAGTCGTCCACCCACTCTTTGGCTTCGTCCGCCTCGACGAACGAGAAGGTCAGCGCGCCGATCCCGAGCGTGGCAGCCAGACGGATCGTGTCGCGACGACTGCACGCCACCCACAACGGCGGATGAGGTTGTTGCAGCGGCTTGGGCACCAGATTTCTCGCCGGCATGTGGACGAATCGGCCTTCGTAGCCTGCGAAGGGCACTTCGACCATGAGTCTGGTGACCACGTCCAACGCCTCGCGCCACTGGTCGCGCTTGGTGGCCCGCTCCACGCCGAACCCACCCAGCTCCGCCTCCGAGCTCGCCTCACCCGTGCCGAAGTCCACCCGGCCGTCGGAGACGAGGTCGAGGGTGGCGATGCGCTCGGCCACCCGGGCGGGGTGATTGAACCCCCCGGGCAACTGCACGATCCCGTGCCCGAGCCTGATGCGTCGTGTCCGCTGGCTGGCGGCGGCCAGGAACACCTCGGGCGCCGAGGAGTGGGAGTACTCCTCGAGGAAGTGGTGCTCGACCTCCCACACGTAGTCGAAGCCCAGGGCGTCGGCCAGCTCGACCTGTTCGAGGGCCTCTTTGAGCAGGCGATGCTCGGCCCCGTCGGTCCAGGGCCGGGGCAGCTGGAACTCGTAGAAGATTCCGAAGCGCACCGCCGGGAGCGCCTAGACGCCGTGCTCGTGCTCGAGCTCGAGCATGGCGTCGACCAGGCGTTCGACCAGGGCTCGGTCCCGAGGTGACAGCCGGCGCAGCTTGATGGCCAGGAGGGACCCGTCGTCGTCGGGCCGGGATGCGCCTGAGGTTGCCGAGGCCGACCGCGCTGGACGAGCGGGCCGGCCGATCCGGGCGAGGACGTCTTCCACCGGGAGCTCCAGCGCGCCGGCGACGCGCTCGAGGACGTCCGCGCTCGGGTTGGGAAGAAGTCGGATGGCGCCGATGGCCTCTTTGCGGCCGGTCTCGAGATCCCGCCACAGGGTCTCGGACACCTTGGCCCGTCGGGCGGCGTCGCGCCGCCGCAGGCCGCGCTGCTCGCGCTGCTCGGCGAGCCAGCGCCCGAACTCGACCCACTGCTGCGATTCGTCCACGCTGCCAGCGTGCCGCCTGGAGGCTCCGGAGTCCAGCCGGTCAGCGCGTCACGCCACTGCGGACAGCGACGGTCAGGCGCACGCCCCACGCCGTCGGTTCACGTCCGCAGTCCGAAGCGAGGAGTCAGTGCGGGGTCGAGCTCGGCCCGCCGAGGATTGGACTGATCGCGCGTCGAGAGGACGGGATCGCGCAGTCCCCAGTCGGCGGCGATCTCGGGGTCGTCCCAGGCCACACCGAGCTCGTCGGCGGGGTTGTAGTAGTTGTCGACCAGGTACCAGAGCAGGACGTCGGTGAGCGATGCGAACCCGTGGGCCACCCCCGGGGGGATGAAGACACCGTTGTCGAGCTCACCGGAGAGGTCGAGCACCAGCGTGGACCTCTCGGTCGGGGACCCGACGCGCAGGTCGTGGAGGACGACCCGGGCCGTGCCCCGCAACACGTACCAGTAGTCGGCCTGGTGGAGGTGATAGTGGAGGCCGACCACGGCACCGGCCTGCTTCTCCGAACGGTTCCCCTGGACCATCTCGCGCCCGAGGGGGAACCAGGACCGGCGGTAGGTCTCGACGAAACGACCGCGCTCGTCGCCATGGACGTCGGCCTCGACGACGACGACGTCGGCGATGGTGTCAGAAGGGGTGACCTGGGGCATTGGGTGAGGCTAACCGGCTCCCGTCGGTCGGAACGACACGCTGAGGCGTCACACCCCCGGCCGGGGGCACGCTACGGCTCGAAGCGCCCGAAACCACCGCGGTAGTAGACGAGGGGTTGGCCACGGCTCACGCCCATGTCCTGCACCCTCCCCACGACGAGCTCGTGGTCGCCCGCGTCATGGGCCAGTTCGAGGCGGCATTCGATCCACGCCAGCGCCCCGTCGAGCACCGGCGCACCGTTGGCACCGGGTCGCCATCCCACGCCGGTGAACTTGTCACCGCCTGAGACGGCGAAGTCCCGACTGAGCGCCTCCTGGTCGTCGGCGAGGATGTTGACGCAGAACACCCCCGCCGCGGCGATCCGGGGCCAGCTCGTCGAGTTCTTCCCCGGGGCCAGCGCCACCAGTGGCGGTTCGAGCGACAGCGACGTGAAGGTCTGGCAGGTGAAGCCGACAGGCTGGTCGTCCTCGATGGCGGTGACGATCGTGACACCGGTGGCGAAATGCCCCATCACCTCACGAAAGCGGGCCCCGTCGAATGTCGATGCACCGGCGCGCTCGAGATCGTCCCCGTCGGCCTCGCCCTTTGGCTCACCCATCACGTCCCCTCGTCGTCCTCGGGCCCTCGTCGTCCTCGACGAGTGCACACCCTGAGTGTGTCAGGGGCGGTCGAGGTCGATCGTCAATCCTTCCCTGGCGGCGAGGACGCCGTCGAGATGGCGGGCGTCGTCGGTGGCCTGGGCCTGGGCCAACAGGCCGTCGATGTCGTCGTCGGTGTGGCGGGGGTCGTGGTGGAACAGCGCCAGCCGGCGGGCCCCGGCGGCGGCGGCCACGTGCACCGCATAGGCCACCGTGGAGTGGCCCCACGTGGCCTTGGCCCGGAACTCCTCCTCGGTGTACTGCGCGTCGTGGATCACGAGGTCGGCCCGGTCGCACAGTTCGAGCACGGCCGAGTCGACGAAGGCGCGATCGTCGGGAGCCTGGTGATCGCATACGAAGGCCACCGCGCAGTTGCCGGCCTCGATGCGGAACCCGAGGGTGGTCCCGACATGGGGGACCTGGCGGACGAGGACCTTGGCCGAACCCACCGCCAGCACCTCGTCGGTCACTTCGTGGAACTCGATCTTCCCCTGGAGCTCTTTCACCTGGACCGGGAAGAACGGGGGCTTCACCACCCGGTCGATGATGTCGTCCAGCGAGGCGCCGTCCTGGGGTGGCCCGTAGACGTCCATCCGGCCGCCTTCACGCAGCATCGGGGTGCAGAAGGGCAAGCCGATGATGTGGTCCCAGTGCAGGTGGGTGAGCAGGGCGGTGACCTCGATGGGCGTGCCGAGCCCGTAGCGGTCCTCGAGCGCGTGGCCCAGGGGGCGCAAGCCGGTGCCCAGGTCGAGAACGATGGGGGGCTCGTCGCCCACCTCCACCGCGACACAGGCCGTGTTGCCGCCGTAGCGGACGTACTGCTCGCCCGAGCAGGGGCACGAACCCCTCACGCCGAAGAATGTGACTCGCAGCGCCGACCCCTCCCCCTCAGGCTTCCTCCACAGCACCTGTGGATCTCGCCGCCGATGTGGCTTCGGTCAGCCGGGAACCGAGGAGGGGCCCTGTCGGGGCGACACTACTCTGCGTCCGTGCAACAGCGGGCAACAAATGTCAACGGCATCGAGCTCTCCTACCTTGAGTCGGGGCCGCCACAGGGCCCCCTGGCCCTGTGCCTCCACGGCTTCCCCGACACCGCCCACACCTGGCGCCACCTCCTACCGGCCCTGGCCGAGGCCGGCTACCACGCCGTGGCCCCCTGGATGCGGGGATATGCCCCCTCCGAGGTCTCCCCCGACGAGGTCTACCAAGTGGGCGCCCTCGCTGCCGACGCCTCGGCCCTGCACGAGGCTCTGGGGGGAGACGGGCGGGCGGTGCTCATCGGCCACGACTGGGGCGCGTATGCCAGCTACGGCGCCGCCACCTTGCACCCCGAACGGTGGCGCCGCGTCGTCACCATGGCCGTGCCGCCCCTGGCCGCCTCGGCGTCGTCGTTCTTCACCTATGCGCAGATGAAGCGCAGCTTCTACATATTCTTGTTCCAGACCCCCATCGCCGAGATGGCGGTCAGCGCCGACGGTCACGAGTTCCTGGACCTCCTGTGGGCCGACTGGTCGCCGGGATACGACGCCTCGTGGGACGTCGCCCGGGTGAAGGAGTCCATCGGGAACCCGGCCAACCTCTCGGCCGCCATCGGCTACTACCGGGCCCTGTTCGACCCCACCCGGCACCGCCCCGCCTACGACGACGCGCAGGTGGCCTCGACGTCGTCTCCCCCCCAGCCCACGATGTACCTGCACGGCGCCGACGACGGGTGCATGGCCGTCGATGCCGTCGGGGACGTGGCCTCGGTGCTGTCGGAAGGGTCCGAGTACGTGATCGTGGAGCGCGCCGGACACTTCTTGCACCTCGAGCAACCCGAGATCGTGAGGACGCGGGTCATGCGGTTCCTCGACACCTGAGGCCCGCACGAGTCCAAGCCGCGCCGCGGCGCCCTCCGCCCCACGAGCGACCCGGGTCAGGGAAGGACCAGGACGTTTCCCCGTGCCCGTCGGGCGAGGCCTTCGGCCACGAGACCGTCGGCCACGCGTCGGGCCCGCTCGGGGTCCTCGGGCCAGCCGCACACCGAGCGCAACCGTCGGGGTGGAACCGGTCCCGACCGCAACGCGTCCACCAGGCGGCCCCGTCCCTGACGGTCAGAACCCTCGAAACGGGACTGGCGCGCCGGCGCCGGCGCCGGGTCGGGCCCGCCGGCGGGGGCGTTGCGCCAGACGCAGGTGCGCGCCAGCGGGCATCGGTCGCACGCCGGCACCCGGGCCCGGCACGCCTCGGCCCCGATCTCCATGAGCGCCTGGTTCCACACCCACGCCCGACCGGGAGGGACCAGCGCGTCGGCCAGCGTCTGGGCCGCGCCCGGAGTCAGCGGCGCTCCCGCCACGGCGCGGGCGAGCACCCTGGCCACGTTGACGTCGACGACAGCCTCGTGGCGCTCGAAGGCGAACACGAGCACCGCTCTGGCCGTGTACGCCCCGATGCCCGGCAGCGCCCGGAGGGCGGCCAGATCGGCGGGAACGGTCCCCCCGTGCCGGGCCACCATGGCCAGTGCCGCCTCGTGGAGATGGCGGGCGCGGCGGTTGTACCCCAGGCCCGCCCACGCCTCGAGCACCGGCCCGAGCCCCGCCTCGGCGCAGGCGGTGACGGTGGGGAACCGATCGAGAAAGCGCCCGTAGGGAGCCACCACACGCTGCGCCTGGGTCTGCTGGAGCATGACTTCACTGACCAGCACCGCCCACGGATCACGGGTCTCTCGCCACGGGAAGGGGCGCAATCCCGACCGGCCCACACCGAGCACGGCGCGGCGTGTCCGCCGCAGTGCCGGCCCGGTGGGCGACTCGGTCAATCCCAGACGTCGTCCCCATAGGGACGGCGCCGGACCGGGGCGAACTCGCGTTTCCACACCATGACCTTGCGGCGGAAGAAGCACACTTCCTCACCGCGTTGGTTGAATCCCTTGGACTCCACCGTGACGATGCCGCGGTCTTGCTTCGAGGAGGACTCCACCTTGGCGATGACACGCGACTCGGCATAGATGGTGTCGCCGTGAAAGGTCGGGTTGCGGTGCACGAGGGACTCGACCTCGAGGTTGGCGATGCACGAGCCGCTCACGTCGGGCACGCTCATCCCCAGCACGAGTGAGTAGACGAGGTTGCCGACGACCACGTTCTTGCCGTGCACCGTCTCGTTCTGGGCGAACCACTCGTTGGTGTGGAGGGGGTGATGGTTCATGGTGATCATGCAGAAGAGGTGGTCGTCGGCCTCGGTCACCGTCTTGCCGGGCCAGTGCCGGTAGACGTCTCCGGGCTCGAAGTCCTCGAAGTACCGGCCGAAGGGTCGGTCGTAGGTCGTCATGGCACCGCCCGCGGACGGGTGGTGAACCCGAGGGCCCAGTCCGCCTCCGACTCGCCCCCGATGGAGAGGCGCCACGTGTAACGGTTGCCGGGCTCGAGGGGGAGCGGGCCCAGGTTGACGGCCAGGGCCACGTCGATCGGCGTCCCCAGAGGGACCGTGGTGGGCCGCACCACGTTGAATTCCCCCCGCACCTCCACCGGGTGGGTCCCGTCGGGCGTGTCCACCATGACCGGCCGCCCGTCGGCGTCTTCGAGGTAGAGCTCCCAGTGGTGCACCTGGTCGGCCTCGTGCCAACCCACGTCGATCTTGAGCGCGATGCCCGACGGCATGGGATCGGGCCCGGTGAGGGACCACCCACCCCCGAGCACGAAGAGCTTCCCGTCGGCGACCTGCGCCGCGTCACACAAGAGCATGGTGACCTTCACGCCCGGCAGGCTACAGCCGGTAGCGTCTTGCCTCGTGCCGAACGCCCTGCGCGACGATGTCTATCGGCGCCCTCTGGCCACCGCACTCGAGCGTCTCGCCGTCGCGCCGGGGTGGCGATGCGTCGACGTCGGGGCCGGTGGCGGGGACGTGTCGGTGGCCCTGGCCGAGATCGTCGGCCACGAAGGGCGCGTGTACGCCGTCGACAGCGATCCACGGGCCCGGGACGAGGTAGCCTCCGCGGCGGCGGCCTTCAGCCAGGTGGTGGCGGTCACCCAGGCGGGAGAGGACCTGGTCCTGCCCGAAGCGGTCGATCTGGCGTTCTGCCGGTTCCTGCTCATGCACGTCGTCGATCCCGCCGTGGTGCTGCGCCGCATGCGCCTGGCGGTACGGCCCGGGGGGTGGGTGGTGGCCCAGGAGCCCATCACCTCGGCCGGTCGGATCGGGGGCGTGGCGCTGTCGATGCCCGGCCCCCCCCACCCCGACGTCGGGGCCCTGCTGCCCGCACTCGTGCGCGACGCCGGGCTCGACATCGTCGACGCCTGGGCGGAGGCGCCCGCCGGAGTCGGCCCCGGGCCCGTCACGGCCTACCTGGGCTCGCTCACCGAGATCGATCCCGGTGATGATCCGGTCGTGCTGCCCCCCCTGGTCACGGTGCTCGGACGCGTCCCCACGCTCGGGACCGATCGGTGACCCCCGGCCCGGTAGGGAGCTCGGACACCCCCGACCTCGAAGCGGCAGCCGCCGCGGTGGCCGGCGCGTCGGCGGTGGTCTCGGCCGCGGCCCGCGCCGTGGCGGCCCATGGCGGCCCCGACGTCGACCAGGTCGTCGCCTATGACCTCGCCCACGTCGCCGCGGGCGTGCGTGCCGCGCAGGCCGCCCTCGTCTACGGGGCCACCGGCACCGAGGAACGCCACATCGCCTGTGTCTTCGTGGCCGATGCATTGGCCGATCTGGCGGCGCGCATCGTCGGGCGCGAAGACGCCTTCGGGACCACGCCGGATTGGATGGAAGACGCCCGGGGCTTCGTGGCCGCCCACCGGGACGCCGCCTACCTCGCCTCGCTGGCCGGGATGCAGGGCGACCGCCATCTCGACGCGGACTTCGAACTCGTCCGCGACACGTTCCACCGCTTCGCCCAGGAGCAGATCCGGCCGCGCGCCGAGCACATCCACCGCGCCAACGCGGATATCCCCGAGGAGATCATCACCGGCCTGGCCGACATGGGGGCGCTGGGCCTGTCGATCCCCGAGGAGTACGGCGGGTTCGCCACGGGGGGTGCGAGCGATTACCTGGGCATGGTGGTGGCCACCGAGGAACTGTCGTGGGGGTCCCTCGGCGCCGGTGGCTCTCTGATCACCCGTCCGGAGATCCTGAGCCGCGCCCTCGTGGCGGGGGGGACCGACGAGCAGAAACTGGCGTGGCTGCCGAAGCTGGCATCAGGAGAGGTCATGAACGCGGTGGCGGTCACCGAGCCCGACTTCGGTTCGGACGTCGCCGCCATCGTCACCGCCGCGGCCCGCACGCAGGGCGGGTGGTTGGTGAACGGGGTGAAGACGTGGTGCACCTTCGCGGCGCGCGCCGACGTGCTCATGCTGCTGGCCCGAACCGATCCCGACCGGTCCAAGGCCCACCGGGGCCTGTCCCTGTTCGTCGTGGAGAAGCCACGAGGCGACGGTGCGGGCTTCGTCTTCACCCAGGACTCCGACGCAGAGGGCCGCACCGACCCCCCGGGGAAGATGGAGGGTCGGCCCATCGACACCCTCGGGTACCGGGGCATGCACTCCTACGAGATCGCCTTCGAGAACTGGTTCGTCCCCGCCGCCAACCTGGTGGGGGGCGAGGACGGTGTAGGCCGGGGCTTCTACTCGCAGATGGCGGGCTTCGAGAACGGCCGTCTCCAGACCGCGGCCCGGGCCCTCGGGGTCATGCAGGCCGCCTACGAGGCCGCCTCGGAATACGCCGCCAACCGCGTCGTCTTCGGTCGGGCCATCGGGGAGTATCAGCTCACCCAGGCCAAGCTCACCCGCATGGCGGTGCTCATTCAGGTCGCTCGGCAGTTCGCCTACGAGGTCGCTCGTCTGATGGCCAGCGGCGAAGGAACGCTCGAGGCGTCGATGCTCAAGGCATACGTGTGCCGCGCCGCGGAGTGGGTGACGCGCGAGGCCATGCAGATCCACGGGGGCATGGGCTACGCAGAGGAATTCTCCGTGAGCCGGTACTTCGTCGACGCCCGGGTGCTCTCGATCTTCGAAGGCGCCGACGAGACGCTGGCCCTCAAGGTGGTCGCCCGCCGGCTGGTGGAGCAGGCCGACGCGAGTTAGGCCTTTATTAGGCCTTGGAGCGGCTCAGTCCGGCGCGCTCGCCCCGGAAGACGAACTTGGTCGCCATCTTGCGACTGGCCTCGTCGATCATCTCGTCACCGAACATGACCGCCCCCTTGCGGTCGTCCTCGGTGGCCTTCTGATAGGCGTCGAGGATGTCCCAGGCGTGGTCGAACTGCTCCTGGGTGGGCGAGTACAGCTCGTTGAGCACCGTGACCTGGTCGGGCGTGAGCGCCCACTTGCCGTCGTAGCCGAGCACCCGGGTGCGCTGGGCGAAGTCGCGCAACCCGTCCATGTCCTTGACCCTCAAGTAGGGGCCGTCGATGACCTGCAGGCCGTTGGCCCGTCCCGCCATGAGGATCCGGCTGAACACGTAGTGGAAGTGGTCACCGGGGTACTCGGGGATCTGCACCCCACCGGTGAGCACCGGCATCTCCATGGAGGCGGCGAAGTCGGCGGGGCCGAAGATGATCGTCTCGAGCCGGGGGGAGGCGGCGCAGATCTCGTCGACGTTGATGAGGCCGCGTGTCGTCTCGATCTGGGCCTCGATGCCGATGTGCCCGACGGGTAAACCGCTCCTCTTCTCCACCTGGGTGAGCAGCAGGTCGAGCGCCACCACTTCGGCGGCCGACTGCACCTTGGGGAGCATGACCTCGTCGAGACGGTCACCGGAATTGCCGACCACCTCGATGACGTCTCCATAGGTCCACTCGGTGTCCCAGGCGTTGATCCGGACACACAGGACGCGGTCGTCCCAGGATTGCTTGCGGATGGCCTCGACGACCTTGGCCCGGGCCGAGTCCTTCTCGAGCGGGGCCACGGAGTCCTCGAGGTCGAGGAAGGACATGTCGGCCGGCACCGTCGGCGCCTTCTCGAGGAAACGCTCGTTGGAGCCGGGCGTGGAGAAACAGGACCGGCGGGGCAGGTTCCGACTGCGCTGTGACATGGTCGCATGTTACCGGTGGCTGGTGGCCAATCCCCAGACGTCGCCGGCTCCAGACGCCGGCGCCGGGTGGGGGGCGGCCTCCGTGGCCTCCTATGCGGCCAGGTCGGCGGGGACGAGTTGGTCGCTCAGGAGCTCGCCGAATCGCGTCGGGTCACCGGCTACGAACCGGCGGCACAGGCGCAGGCCATCGACGTAACACGTGATGTAGGTGCGCCACGTCGGATGCAGCAGGAACTCCACGGCCTTGGCGGCGCGCGCCCGGGGCAACAGGCCCCAGTGGGCCACCTCGCCCACGACCGTCTCGGGATCGGCGCCCTCGGCGTGCAGTCGCCAGGCGGCGTTGGCCCGCACCGCCCCGAGCGCCTCGCTCGCTTCGGACACCGCCGCGATGACCTCGGCGTCGTACCGGATGCCGAGCCGATGCAGGTGCTCGGCCACGACCGGTTCGGGGCGCCGCCCGAGCAGCACCTCGAGACCCAGGTCGGCGAGTCCCTCGGCGATCAGGCATTGGGGGGTGCCGACGAGGAAGATGGTCTCCTCGAGCCAGTGCCGGCGCCGGACCAGACCCACTTCCTTGCGGCAGTGCTCGGTGTGGTGCCCGGGATAGGCCTCGTGCGCCACGAGGTGCGCGAGCGACATGGACAGCACGGGGAGGTCCGTATTGACCGAGACCTTCGACCGCAGCCCGCCCAGGTAGGTGTTGAAGCCCGACCACGGCTTGTCGGTGACGAGCTCGAATTCGATGTGCTCCCCCTCGGGGAGCCCGAAGAGGGCGTCGGTGCGTTCGCGCAGGTCATCGGCCAGTGAGTTGATGGCGCTCGGAAGGCGGTCGGTCGCCACGGCGTGCGACTCGCGCCACGCGATCAGCCGTTCCCCGAGCGGTCCGGACCCCGGAAGGGCCTCTTCGAGACGACGGTGAGCAGCGGCCAACTCCTCGTCGGGGACCGGTTGGGGACGCACCCCGTAACAGGAC
>Ga0187890_10002625_pt1 | contig 12532 bp, 11 predicted proteins | sample June2016WEW_21_1_FD_133005 | JGI IMG/M metagenome (GOLD analysis project Ga0187890, IMG submission 133005) | Peatland microbial communities from SPRUCE experiment site at the Marcell Experimental Forest, Minnesota, USA - June2016WEW_21_10 | ecosystem: Environmental > Terrestrial > Soil >... | reverse complement strand
GAGCGCTCGGCGGCCAGTGCCAGCAACGCGTCCAGAACCTGTCGGCGCTGCGCCGGCCACAGGTCGTTCACGAGGCCCCTGAGCACGGTGAAGCGCGGGTCGTCTCCGGTGTAGACGCTGTGCCCGAAGCCCGGGAGGCGGTGTTGCCACCGGAGCGTCTCGTCGAGGGCGCGCTCGGCCCCGAGCTCCTCGGCGTCGCGCACGAGGCCGTAGGCGAGCTGCGACGCCCCCCCGTGCAGGGGCCCGGCCACCACGCCCAGGCCGGCCAGCACGGCGTCGTAGAGATCGGCGCGTGTCGACGCCGCCACCCGCACCGCCACGGTCGAGGTGGCCAACTCGTGATCGGCCAACAGGATCAGCGCCGCGTTGACGGCCCGCACGAGCTCGGTGTCGGGATCGGGCGCCAGCCGGGCGGTGAGCGCGCCCGCCACGGTGTTCTCCCACACCTTCCCGTCGAGCTCGAGCGGCGGCCCGCCCCCGGGGGGGCCGGGCAGGACGGCCACCATGGTGGCCACCAACCGCCTGGCCACGGCGACGACCGACGCCGGTCGCAGGTCCGAGCGCAGGGGGTCGCCGGCGCCCGCCATCACGACGGCCCAGCGCAGGCGGTCCGAAGCCCCGAGGGTGGGGGGCGGCTCCAACGCAACGGGCTCCCACGGCGTCGGGCCCGCCGGATCACCTCGCCACAGGAGCTCGGCCGCCTCCTCGTAGGGCACCGTGGTGGCCAGCACGGTGGCCGGGGTGCCCCGGTAGACGGGACCGTCCTCACGCAGTTGTGTCGTCGAGGTCGTCACCGTCGCCAACCGGGTCTCGGTGCTCCGTCCGCCCCGCGACCGCTTGGCCAGCGCCTCGATGTCCTCGGCCGCGAACACGCTGCGGCGTCCGTCGGGGGCCGGGTGCGACACCAACAGGCCCCGGCTGACGTACGCGTACAGGGTCGGCAACTTCACCCCGAGCCGGCGGGCCGCCTCGGCGCTCTCGAGCATCTTCGTCATGGGCTCACCACCCCGAAGTGTACGCCTGATATTGAGTTGATCAACATTTACAGTCGCCGTCCCGAGGAGCAAAATGGTCCTGGCCCGCCCCCCGGGCGGGCCCAGTGGCCAGGTGGGAACCCCGGCAGGAAGAGGTCCATGCCCATGCCGACCGTCGTCCGTGATCTCATGTCGACCCCCGTCGTGACCTGCGAAGCCGGGACGTCGCTGGCCGAGGCGGCCCACACCATGCGCGACGCCGGGATCGGCTCGGTCATCGTCACCGACCGGGGCAAGGTGGCCGGCATCCTGACCGAGCGCGACCTGCTCCGGGCCGCCGCCGCGGCCACGACGGCGAGCGCCGAGACCGTCGAGCTGTGGATGACGGCCAACCCCGACGTGCTCGGGCCCGAGGAGGAGGTGGACGCGGCCTGGACCAGCCTGGCCCATCACCAGTACCGGCACCTGCCCGTCGTCGACGGGCACGAGCTCGTGGGCGTGGTGTCGTTGCGCGACCTCATGGGGGTGGCCCGGCTGCGCCCCGCGGACGAGCAGGGCACCGAGCTCCCCGCCGGCCTCGAGGGAGTGGTGGCGGCGGAGACCGCCCTCGGTGACGTGCGCGGGGAGGAAGGGTTCTTCCATTACCGCCAGTACTCCGCCGTCGACCTGGCGGCGCGGCGATCGCTCGAGGACGTCTGGTATCTACTGCTCGAGGGAGAGCTCCCCGACCGGCACCAGGCGCGCCGGTTCGCCACCGAGGTGGCGGAGCTGCGCTCGTTGCCCCCCGGCCTGGCGGCGATGCTGCCGGCGATGGCCGGGAACGGCCGGCCCTTGGAGGTCCTGCGGAGCGCGGTGTCGCTTCTCGGCGCCGAGCTGGGGTGGCGTCCGACGCTCGACATCGACGGTGCCGAGCTCCGGGCCCAGACCCTCCGGCTGTGCTCGGTGGTGCCCACGATCATGGCCGCCGCCCACAACCTGGGTGAGGGCCGGCCGCCGGTGGCGCCCCGGTCCGACCTTTCGACCTCGGCCAACTACCTGTGGATGGTGACGGGGTCCGAGCCGACGGCGCGCCACGCCCGTGCCGTCGAGCAGTACCAGATCCTGACCATCGATCACGGCTTCAATGCCTCGACCTTCACGGCGCGGGTCATCACCTCCACCGGTGCCGACCTCGCCGCCGCGGTGTGCGGGGCCATCGGCGCGCTGTCGGGGCCGCTGCACGGCGGCGCCCCCAGCCGGGCACTGGCCATGCTCGACGAGATCGGCAGCGAGGAACGGGCCGAGGAGTGGCTGCGGGCGGCGGTGGACCGTGGCGACCGGGTGATGGGATTCGGCCACCGCGTGTACAAGACCGATGATCCCCGCTCGCTGTTCCTCCGGGACGTGGCCCGCTCGCTCGGGGGGCCGTTGGTGGACCTCGCCGCGCAGGTCGAGCGCAGTGCCGTCGACGTCCTGGCCGAGATGAAGCCCGGGCGCCGCCTCTTCACCAACGTGGAGTTCTACGCGGGGGTCGTCATGCACACCTGCGGTCTGCCCCGGGAGATGTTCACCCCGACCTTCGCGGCGGGACGTGCCATCGGGTGGTCGGCGCATGTCATCGAGCAGGCCGCCCACAACCGACTGATCCGCCCCTCGGCCCGCTATACGGGGCCACCCCCACCGGTACCGGTTCCCGATCCCTGAACGGCGCCGACGTCAGAGGGGTCTCCTGCCCCGTCGAGGTCCTGACCCTCGACGTCGGCGCCGTCGGACTGGTGCTCGAACTGCGTCGTGTAGAGCTCGGAGTAGAGCCCGCCCGCTTCGAGCAGCTCGTCGTGGCGACCCCGCTCTACGATCCGACCTTCTTCGACGACGAGGATCACGTCCGCCTCGCGCACGGTGGAGAGGCGGTGGGCGATCACGAGGGAGGTGCGCCCCGCCAGTGCGGTCTTGAGTGCCAGTTGCACGGCCACCTCGGACTCCGAGTCCAGGTGGGCGGTGGCCTCGTCGAGGACGACGATGTCGGGCGCCTTGAGCAACAGCCGGGCGATGGCGATGCGCTGCTTCTCGCCACCCGAGAGCCGGTAGCCGCGATCACCCACCAAGGTGTCGAGCCCGTCGGGGAGCGACTCCACCAGCGGCAGGATGTGCGCCGCGTCCAGGGCCTCGATCAGCTGGGCGTCGGTGGCGTCAGGCTTGGCGTAGCGAAGGTTGCCCCGAATGGACTCGTGGAAGAGATGGGCATCCTGGGTGACGACCCCCACCACGTCCCCGATCGACTCCAAGGTGGCGTCACGGACGTCCACACCGTTGATCCGCACCGCCCCGCCCCGCACGTCATAGAGCCTCGGGACGAGATGGCTGATGGTCGTCTTCCCCGCACCCGACGGGCCCACCAGCGCCACGAGCTGTCCGGGCTGGGCCGTGAACGTCACGTCGAAGAGCACGGGCTGAGACGCCGTGCGCTCGAGGACGGCCACGGACTCCAACGAGGCCAGCGAGACCTCCTCGGCACTCGGGTAGCCGAAGTCGACGTGGTCGAACTCGATGAGGGCGGGGCCGCGCGGGATGGGCACGGCGTCGGGCTTGTCGTCGATCATGGGCGGCAGGTCGAGGACCTCGAAGACCCGGTCGAACGAGACGAGGGCGGTCATGACGTCGAGCTGCACGTTCGACAGCGCCGTCAAGGGCCCGTACAGCCTGGCCAGGTAGGCGGTCAGGGCCACCACCGTCCCGATCACGAGCGTGCCCCGTTCGGCCAGCACGCCTCCCCACCCGTAGACGAGGGCGGTGGCGAGTGAGGCGGTGAGGAGCAGCGCGGCCATGAACACCCGGGTGTACATGGCCTGGGTGATCCCGATGTCGCGGACGCGCCCCGCTTTCTTCGAGAACCCCTTGACCTCGTCCTTGCGATGTCCGAACAGCTTCACCAGGAGGGCACCGGCCACGTTGAAGCGCTCGGTCATGGTGTTGGTCATCTGCGCGTTGAGTGTGTAGGACTCCCGGGTGATGTCGGCGAGGCGCCGCCCGACGAAGCGGGCCGGGATCAGAAAGATCGGGAGCAGTGCCAGCGCCACCAGGGTGATCGGCCATGAGAGCCAGAACATCGCCGCCAGGGTGATGGCCACCCCGATCACGTTGCTCACCACCGAGGAGAACGTGTCGGTGAACGCCTGCTGGGCACCGAGGACGTCGTTGTTCAGTCTCGACACCAGCGCCCCGGTCTGGGTGCGCGTGAAGAAGGCGATGGGCATCTTCTGGATGTGCTCGAACACCCGGGTGCGCATGTCGTAGATGAGGCCCTCGCCGATGCGGGCCGAGACCCAGCGCTGCCACAGCGACAGCACGGCGTCGAAGACGGCCAGGCCGGCCACGACGAGGGCGAGCTCGACGATGAATCCCGGCCGGCCGTGTCCGGGGTGCGTGCCGATCCCCGTGTCGATGATCGCCCGGTACAGGAGCGGGTTGGCGGCGCCGATGACCGCGTCGATGATGATGAGCACGAGGAAGACCCCGAGCGCCTTGCGGTAGGGGTGGGCGAAGGTGGCGATGCGCCTGACGATCCCCTTGGGAAGCTGCTGCTGCAGGACGGAGTTGTCGCGTCGCAGGGACCGCATGAGACCCATGCCCATGCCCCCGTGTCCGCCCCCACCCATGCCCATGCCCATGCTCATCGGTCACCTCCACCGGCGGTGGCGCCGTGCTCGTGCCGGGCGGTGGCGCCGTGCTCGTGCTGCCCGCAGCAGCTGACGCACGCGCCGCGCTCGCACAGGTCCTCGAGCAGCTCGTGGAGCCGCTTGCGTTGGGCGGGGGCGAGCCCGCCGAAGACCTCTTCGGCGCTGTCGCGTCGGGCCGCCTCGAGGCCGTCGAGCAGGCGATGGCCCTCGTCGGTCAGCGCCACCAGCACCGACCGCCGGTCGCCGGGGTCGGCGTGTCGGGCGACGAACCCGGCTTCCTCGAGGGCGTCGACCATGGTCGTGACCGACCGGGGGACGACGTCGAGCTGGGCGGCCAGGTCGGCCATCCGCAGCGGCCGTCCTTCCGCGGCGACGAGGCGTAGCACCCTGGCCTGGGCATAGGTGAGGCCGAGGGGGGCGAGCTGGACGATCGACCCCCGGCGCAACCGCCGGGCGGTGTGGGTGAAGAGCTCGGCCAGCTCGAGCGTGATGTCGGGGTGGGGACCGTCGGGTCGGCTCCCGGGGTCCGTGTGCGTGTCGGTGTGCACTCGTGTTCCCTTCGTGATCTGGGGGGCGCTCGCCCCGCAGGTACTGAGTGTAGCTCGTAATGAGGGAGGCTCATCACCTGGCCCGGAGGGGGAAGGGACATTTCGAGAAGAATCGGTCGAACGTGTCGAATTCGGGCTTCCTCGTTCGACGCTCCGGTCGAGGGGTAGATCAGCTCGAACCCCGCCCCTGACAACCAGCCCACCCAGTGAAGGAGTCACACCATGCGTTTCATGATGTTCATGATCCCCAACATCTCCGACGACGACTGGATGCCGCCGGTCGAAGCGGTGGAGGCGATGACCAAGTACAACGAGGAGCTCACCAAGGCCGGCGTCCTGCTCGCCCTCGACGGGTTGCGCCCCGGCTCGGAAGGGGTCCGGGTGTCGTTCCCCGGCGGGAAGCCCACCGTGACCGACGGGCCCTTCGCCGAAGCCAAGGAGGTGATCGGCGGGTACTGGCTCATCGAGGTGAAGTCGAAGGAAGAGGCCGTCGAATGGGCCAAGCGGATCCCCGTCGCCGACGGCCCCGTGGTGGAGGTGCGCCAGATCTTCGAGATGGAGGACTTCCCTCCCGAGCTCCAGCAGGCCGGCGGCCGGTAGCCCGACGATGCAGGTGGAGCGGGTGCCCGGGGACGATGCACGGCGTGCCCAGGGCGCCATCGAGGCGGTGTGGAGGATCGAGTCGGCCCGGCTCATCGCCGGCCTGGCCCGCTACGTCGGTGACGTGGGGGTGGGCGAGGACCTGGCCCAAGACGCGCTGGCGGCCGCGCTCCAGCGGTGGCCCGAGTCGGGCGTCCCGGACAATCCGGGCGCCTGGCTCATGGCCGTCGGCAAGCGGCGGGCGGTCGACCTTCTGCGTCGCAAGACCGTGCTGGACCGCAAGAACCAGGAGCTCGGTCGTGAGGCGCAAGCCCGGTCCCTCCAGTCCGACCCCGCCGGCCCCGAGGTCGACGACGACTTCGGGGACGACATCCTGCGCCTCATCTTCGTCGCCTGTCACCCCGTGCTCTCCACCGAGGCCCGGGTGGCGCTCACCCTCCGCCTTGTGGGGGGCCTCACCACCGGGGAGATCGCCCGCGCCTTTCTCGTGAGCGAGACCACCGTGGCTCAGCGCATCGTGCGTGCCAAGCGCACCCTCGCCGAGGCCAAAGTCCCTTTCGCGGTTCCCGAGGCGACGCAACGCACCGCCCGGCTGGCCTCGGTGCTCGAGGTGCTCTACCTCGTGTTCAACGAGGGGTACTCCGCCACCACCGGCGACGACTGGCTGCGGCCCGCACTGTGCGAGGACGCCCTTCGCCTCGGTCGGATCCTCGCCGAGCTCCTGCCCGACGAGCCCGAGGTCCACGGGCTCGCGGCGCTGATGGAGATCCAGGCGTCGCGCGCCCGGGCGCGGGTGGGTCTGACCGGAGAGCCCATCTTGCTGCTCGACCAGGACCGGGCCCGGTGGGACTACGTCCTCATCAGGCGCGGGTTGGCGGCCCTCGACCGGGCCGAGAAGCTGGGTCAGGGCTTGGGTCCCTACGCCCTGCAGGCCGCCATCGCGGCGTGTCACGCCCGGGCCCGCAGCGCCTCGGCCACTGACTGGGTCCGCATCGCCGCCCTCTACGACGCGCTGGCCCAGCTGACGCCGTCCCCCGTGGTCGAGCTGAACCGGGCCGTGGCCTACTCCATGGCCTTCGGCCCCGAGGCGGGGCTCGACATCGTCGATGCGCTCGGCTCCGACCCGGCGCTACGCGGCTATCACCTGCTGCCGAGCGTGCGGGGGGACCTGCTCGGCAGGCTCGGCCGCTTCGAAGAGGCGCGGGCCGAGCTCGAGCGGGCCGCGGCGCTCACCCGCAACGCCCGGGAGGGCGCCCTGCTGCTCGAACGGGCCGCGCTGCTCGAACAGGCCGCGCTGCTCGAACGGGCCGCGCTGCTCGAACGGGCCGCGGGGTCGGGGAACGGGGCAGCCGAGTCCCGGCCCCGATGATCAGGTGGTCACCTTCTCTCGAGAAGACCTCGGACAAAGGCTGCCTGTCCGGCGTGTTGCAGGTCGTCGGTGATGACGCTCACCAGCCGAACCCCCATGGTCACCGGCGGGTCCCACCGCTCGTCCACGATGCGGTCGAGGTCGCCTTCCACGAGCCCGCCGACGAATCGCAGCGTGTTCTCGTAGACGGCCTCGTGGTATCCCCGCAGTGCCTCGGCGTCGGCGACGACGGCGGCGATCTCGGTGGAGGCGTGCCCGTAGCCGGTGTCGGCGACGTCGAAGGGCAGCGCGAAGCGCGGCGCCCAGCCCGACGCCGTCCAGGCCTGGTCGACCCCGGCCACCGCGGCGACGTGGTCGTCTTGGATCCGGGTCAGATGCCACACCAGCCAGGCGATGGAGTTGGCCTGTGCGTCGGCCCGCCAGGCCAGCTGATCGGCGCTGAGCCCGTCGACCACGTCGCACACGGCCTCACGGACGCGCCCGAAGGCATCAGCGAACAGTTCGCCGGTTGTCATCGTGTTCTCCTTCCGGTCACGGGCCCGACGACGGTCACTGCAGCACGGCCTGGGTCTGGGTGACCTGGGCGACGTGACGCCCCTCGTCGTCGGTGACGTCGGTCTGGACGACGATGGTGCTGCGCCCGACGTGGAGGGGATGGGTGGTGCCGTGCGCCGCTCCGGAGCGGATGCCGCCGAAGAAATTGGTCTTGGACTCGATGGTGGAGGTGCGGGCCCCTTCGGGCAGGTTGAGAAAGGCGCAGGCCCCGCCCAGGCTGTCGGCCAGCGACATGATGACGCCGCCGTGCATGACGCCGCCGGCGGTGCAGCGCTCCGGAGCCCAGGGCACGAGCCCGGTGACGAGGTCGGGGTCCGCCTCGGTGAGCTCGATCCCGCAGGTGCGGGCGAAGGGCATGGTGTCGAGCAGCGCGGCGGCGCTCGGGAGGGGTCGTTCGCTCATGTCCGAACCGTAGGCGCTCAGCCGGCGATGAGCCCGGCCAACCGGTCGACGGTGGGGTTGGCGTGGGTGAGCCAGCTGTCGTCGACGCCCAGGCGCGCCAGCAGTCGGGCGGCGCGCACCAGGATGGCCCCGCTGCGCAGGGCCGCGAACGCCTCGTACCACCGCAGGTCGTCCAGGGGGCGGCCCAGGCGCGCCGTGTAGAGGGCGATGGTGGCCTCGCGCCCGGGGAATCCCGGGAGATCCCTGCCGCAGCGATCGACCGCCATGTCGTGGAGGACCACGAACCACGCCACGTCGACCTCGGCGGGCCCGAGCGTCGCCATCTCGAAGTCGAGGACGGCGCAGACCCCCATGTCGTCCCCCACGAGCACGTTGCCGAGCTGGACGTCTCCCCACAACAGCGACGCCGGGGGCTCCTGGGCCGGTAGCCGGTCGCGACACCACTCGACACCCTCCTCGAAGATGGCCGGCGCGCTGCCCTCGCCCGCCCAGGCCAGGTACCGGGCCCAGTGCTCGACCTCGGCCGCCAGGCGACCCGCGCCCGCCGCCGCGTCACCCCCGAGCCCTCCGCCGGTCCGGGCCGCCAGGATCCCGGCGCAGCCGAGGGACTCCCAGTCGAGGTGGTGGATGCGGGCCAGGACGTCGACGATCTCCTCGTGCAATCGCGCCTGGCCGCTCGGGGCGGCCTCGGCCAGCCACCCGGTGCGCAGGTACGGCTTGTCGGCCCGCACCACCCTCCCGGCCACCCGGGGCATGACCAGGAAGGGCGCGCCCACCCAGGCGTCGTCCTCCTCGACGGCCAGGGGGTCCACCGCCGGCACCCCGGCCCGGGCGAGGGCGGCTTGCAGTCGACCCTGCATCCCGAGGTCATAGGAAGGGAACAGACCCTCGCCGTGGGGCGGGAGCCGCACCACCCACGAGGCCCGCTCCGACACCGGGGCGCGCCCGGACCCGGCGGTCCATTCGAGGTCGACGAAGATCGTCTCGCTGGACAGGCCGGTGGCCGGTTGCACCAGGGGAGCGAGGCGGACGTCGCGCCACTCCGGTCGCCACGATGACACCCATCGGGTGAGCCCGGCGCGCAGGGCATCGAGGTCGCGTGGCTCGGAGATCCCCATGGGAGTCTTCAAACTATCGTCGCGTCGATGACCACGGTGGCCGACCTGCTCATGGCGCGCGCCGAGGACGACAACACCGGCCTGCGCTTCGAGGAGGCGGCATGGAGTTGGCGCCAGGTGGTGGCGGAGTGCTCGGTCCGGGCCCGCATGCTGGCGGCGCGCCGCAGACCGGGGCCGTTCCATGTCGGCGTGCTCCTCGAGAACGTGCCCGAGTACCTCTTCCTTCTGGGCGGCGCCGCGCTCGTCGGCGCCACCGTCGTCGGGATCAACCCCACCCGGCGCGGTGCGGAACTGGCGCGTGACATCGCCCACGCCGACTGCCAGCTCATCGTGACCGACGCGTCGCAGCGAGCCCTCGTGGACGGGCTCGACACCGGCGTGGAGCCGAGCCGTGTCCTGCTGTGCGACGACCCGGACTATCTGCCCCACCCCGATCGGTCCACCGGCTCCGGCGAGGAACCGTGGGGGCAGGGCGACCCGGGGGTTCCCGATCCCGACACGCTGTACCTTCTGCTGTTCACCTCGGGGTCGACCGGCGCGCCCAAGGCGGTGCGTGTCAGCCAGGGCCGCATGGCGAACCAGGCGAGCGTCATGGCCCGGGGTTCGGGATTCGGCCCCGACGACGTCATGTACTGCGCCATGCCCATGTTCCACGGCAACGCCCTCAACACCTGTGTCGTCCCGGCCATCGCCTCGGGTGCCGTCCTCGTGCTGCGACGTCGCTTCTCGGCATCGGGGTTCCTGCCCGACGTGCGGCACTACGGCGTCACGTACTTCAACTACGTGGGCCGGGCCCTGGCGTACGTGCTCGCCACGCCCCCCGCTGCCGACGACGCGCACAACACCCTGCGCTTCGGTTTCGGCACCGACGGGTCCCCCCAGGACATCTCGATGTTCAAACGACGCTTCGCCTGCCCCATCGTCGAGGGATACGGCTCGAGCGAGGGGGCGATCTCGATGTCGCGCGCGCCGGGGACCCCGCGCCAGGCCATGGGCAAGCCACCGCCGGGCACCGACGTGGTGATCGTCGATCCCACCACGAAGGCGCAATGCCCCCCGGCGCGGTTCGACGACCGGGGGAAGCTGCAGAACGCGTCCGAGGCCATCGGGGAGATCGTGAGCCGTGACGGCGTGTCGCGTTTCGAGGGCTACTACGCCAACGACGAGGCCGACGCCGAGCGCACCCGGGACGGGTGGTTCTGGTCGGGGGACCTCGGCTATCGCGACGAGGACGGCTTCTTCTACTTCGCGGGCCGCACGGCGGACTGGCTCCGTGTCGACGGCGAGAATTTCGCCGCCGCCCCGGTCGAGCGGATCCTCGCCCGCTTCCCCGGCGTGGTCACCGCCGTGGTGCTCCCGATCCCCGACCCCCGCACCGGCGACCAGGCCATGGCGGCGCTCGAGCTGGCCGACCCGCGATCGTTCGACCCCGCCGCCTTCGCGGACTTCCTCGACCACCAGAGCGACCTGGGGACGAAATGGGCGCCCCGCTTCGTGCGGGTCACCGACGCCATTCCCCTCACCGGCACCGGCAAGGTCGACAAGCGCCCCCTCCGCGACCAGTACTGGCGCACCGCTGATCCGGTGTGGTGGCGCCCCTTCGAGACACGAGGTGATGGACGAGGCGCGCCCTACCGCCGCCTCTCGCAGGAGGACAGGGACGCCCTCGAGGCCGAGTTCGAGGCGCACGGCCGCCGGGCCCTGCTCGAGATGTGATGGACAAAGAACAGGGTGTGGACCTCGAGGGACACACCGTGCTCATCACCGGCGCCAACACCGGGATCGGTCGGGCCACGGCCACCGCGCTCGCCCGCCGCGGTGCTCGCGTGCACCTGGCCTGTCGGTCCCGGGCGCGCGCCCAGCCCGTGCTCGACGAGATCACCGCCGCCCACGGGCCGGACGCGGCGAGCTTCCTCGCCCTGGACCTGTCCGACCTGACCTCGGTACGGGCCGGGGCCGAGGCGTACCTGGCCACGGGCGAGCCCCTCCACGTCCTGATCAACAACGCCGGAGTCGCCGGCCAACGGGGCCAGACGGCCGACGGCTTCGAGCTGGCCTTCGGGGTCAACCATCTGGGCCATTTCCTGTTCACCACCATGCTCCTCGGCGCCCTGGCCGCCGGCGCACCGGCCCGGGTGGTGGTGGTGGCGAGTGATGCCCACTACGGGGCGACCGGGATCGACTTCGACGCGTTGCGTCGGCGCACACGCAGCATCACCGGCATGGCCGAGTACAGCGTGTCGAAGCTGTGCAACGTGCTCTTCGCACAGGAGCTGGCCCGCCGTGTCGATGCCGGCATCACCACCTATGCGCTGCACCCCGGGGTGATCGCCTCGGACATCTGGCGGCGCCTGCCCTGGCCCCTCGAGCCCCTGGCCAAGAGCTTCATGAAGTCCACCGTCGACGGGGCGCGCACGTCGGTGTACTGCGCCTCGGACCCCGGCCTCACCGGTGACACCGGCCGCTATTACGACGACTGCACCGAACGGGCCCCGTCGGAGCGGGCCACCCCCGAGCTCGCCGCCGAGTTGTGGGAGCGCAGCCAGGCGTGGACCGGGCCCTGACGCCCCCGGTGGTGGAGGAGTGGTGGAGGGCGGAGGAGTGGTGGAGGGCGGTCGGGGACCTGGCGAGGCCGGTGGGGGAGGTGCCAGCGGGAGTGCTTTCTCTCTTTTCGGGCCCGTCGCCTACAGTCGGGCGCAGGCGCCGCGCCCCGACGTTTCGAGTGCCCGGATCCGGTGTTTCGGGTCGCCCGAAGAGGCTGGGGCTTGGAGAAGGAGGACAGACAATGGGACTCATGGACAAGGTGAAGGCTCAGGCCACGCAGCTGGCCGACAAGGCCCAGCAGGCCGGGCAGGCGGGACAGGCGAAGCTGGCCGAGGTCCAGTCCAAGCGCAAGAGCGATGCCTTGCTGCTCGAGTTGGGGGGCATCACCTACACCCAACGCATGGGGCGCCCCGAAGCCGGTGCCGATGCCCGGGCGACCGAGATCGTCGGCCTCGTCCAAGCCTTCGAAGCCGAGCACGGGCCGGTGCAGGTGACCTCCGCCAACGCCGCGGTGGCCGAGACCACCGGCGTCGTGGACCCGGGGGCCACCGTCCCCACCTCGACCACCATCCCCACCGCCACGACCACTCCGGCCCCGGCCGCGGCCCCACCGGCCGCGGCCGGCCCCATCCCCAAGGCCCAGTACGGCACGGGCGAAAGCTGAGTCGGGTCGTTGGGTTGGGACTTCTCGACCGATCCCGAGTTCCAGGCCAAGCTCGACTGGACCGACGCTTTTGTCCGTGAGGAGGTCGAGCCGCTCGACCTG
>Ga0187890_10002622_pt1 | contig 12542 bp, 11 predicted proteins | sample June2016WEW_21_1_FD_133005 | JGI IMG/M metagenome (GOLD analysis project Ga0187890, IMG submission 133005) | Peatland microbial communities from SPRUCE experiment site at the Marcell Experimental Forest, Minnesota, USA - June2016WEW_21_10 | ecosystem: Environmental > Terrestrial > Soil >... | reverse complement strand
TTCCGTCCGGACCACTCATTGCAATTGTGCGCCAGTTGGAGGAAATCTTCTGCAAACGGACGGAAATTTTCCCTCAGGGGCTAAAGCCCAACATTTTTCTGTGATCTGGCGGCACGGCTAAAGCCGTGCCCTTTCAAAGCCAGGAGAGAGTCTGCGTCAGTTCTTAGCCCAGCGTTCCAGTTGCTACCGGCGAAATTGCGCGCAGGTGCTCGACAGCTTCGGGGACGACTTTCAAAACGTAGTCCACATCGGCCTCGGTTGCGGTCTTGAGCAGGCTGAAGCGGAGGCTGGCGCGGGCGCGGGCTTTATCGACACCCATGGCCATCAGGACGTGGCTCGGCTCAGTTGCTCCAGAGTGGCAGGCCGATCCGCCGGAGACGGCCACGCCCTTCAGATCGAGCGCAATCACCAGCGCTTCGCCTTCCAGATTGTCGAACCAGATGTTGGTGGTGTTGGCCACGCGAGGAACAAATCTGTCGCCCGAAAAAGAAGATGCAGGTCCTTCGACTCCCTTCGGTCGCTCAGGATGACAGTCAATAGAGTGCGCACCATTGACGCCGGTTCCGGGTAGCTCTAAAACGCCCGCCTCCAGAGAGTCGCGCAGCTTGGCCAGGCGGCTGATAGTCCCATCTTCGAGCGAGTGCATGGCAAGCTCAGCGGCTTTGGCGAGGCCCACGATGCCGGGCACGTTCTCGGTTCCGGCGCGCTGACGGCGCTCGTGGCTGCCACCCACCAGCAGTGCTTCAATGGGAGTTCCGCGACGCACAAACATGGCGCCGACGCCCTTGGGCCCGTGCATCTTATGGGCGCTGATGGAAAGCAGATGGCAGCCAAAGCGGCGGACGTCAAATTTAACTTTGCCCGCGCCCTGCACCGCGTCGATGTGGAAGAAGACGCCGGTGTCGGCGGCAATTTTGCCTACCTCTTCAACGGGCTGGAGCACGCCGGTCTCGTTGTTAGCCAGCATCATGCTGATGAGCCTCGTCTCCGGGCGAATGGCGCGCAGAATATCCGAGGGGTCGATGAGACCGCTGGACTGGGGCGCGACGAAGGTTGTCTCCACTCCGTGCTGCGCCATGCGGTTGGCTGCCTGGAGAATGGCGGAGTGCTCGATGGAAGTGGTGATGAAGTGGTCGCCGGGGTGCAGCAGGCCGAAGATGGCCGTGTTGTCGCCCTCGGTGCCGCCGGAGTTGAAGACCACCTCAGCGTCGTGGCAGTTGAAAGACTCGGCCATGACGGAGCGCGCATGGTCCACGGCGGTGTGCGCCTGCTGACCGTGGAGGTGAATCGAAGAGGCGTTGCCGAAATGCTCCATCCAATATGGGCACATGGCCTCCATCACCTCCGGCAGCAGAGGTGTAGTGGCATTGGCGTCCATATAGACTCGCTTCATCGGTTAATCTCCTTAATTTGATTGTACGGGATAATCAAATTCCGCTGTATTCAGCATCACAGGCAGCACGAAATTCACACTGTGGGGCTTTCAGGGATTGGCTTTGGTCTGGTAAAGTTCCTTCACGCGGCTCCGTCCGCGGGAGGAAAATCCCATGCTTAAACTTCCCTGTTCTGCCGGCTGCATTCTCGGTTGTAGCCTGCTGATCGCTCAATCCACATTTGTATTTTCCCAGGCAACCGCACCAGCCAAGCCTGCCGTGGGCACCGCTGTTTCGCCCGCGCAAACCTACGACAAAGTGCTCAGCATCATGGAGCAGCAGTTCGTTTCGGCCGCAGAGGCCATGCCGGAAGACAAATACAACTTTGCACCCGCAGCGAGTCTGGGCGAATTCAAGGACGTACGCACCTTCGGCCAACAGATCAAGCACGTCGCCGAATCGAACTACTACTTTTTCGGCGGATCGGATTTCACGGAAGCCACCGCCAAGGCGATGACGGATTCGATAGAAAAGCTCACCACCAAAGCTGACATTCTGAAGGCTCTGAAGGATTCTTTCGCCCTGGCCCATACGTTTGTGGACGCCATAACCCCGGAGAATGCCTTTATGATGACGGAGCATGGGACGCGCGCCGGCATGGCAAGCTTTGGAATGGCGCACATTATGGATCATAACGGGCAGCTGGTTGTGTATCTGCGCATGAACGGCATCGTTCCGCCGGCGAGCCGCAAGGGGATGTAATTCTCGCCGCGCGGAACCGGCGAGGCTGACGGTTTACTTCTCGCTGTCGAGCACACGCATCTGGGCCGGATCGTAGCGAGTTCCGGCCACAGAATTGGCGGGAACTGCGGCTTCGATAGCGGCAAGCTCATCGGCGGTGAATTCGACCGAGAGAGCGCCCAGGCTCTCGGCCAACTGTGCGCGAGTACGTGCGCCAATCACCGGAACAATGAAGCTGCCCTTGGCACGCACCCATGCAACGGCCAACTGCGTGGGCGTGATGCCTTTTTCCTGGGCGATCTGGTGGAGCTTTGCAACCAGTTGCTGGTTACGTTTCAGGTTGTCGCCGGTGAAGCGCGGAAGATGGGCGCGGAAGTCGCCTGTCGGAGCCGGCTGCGAGCCTGAAAGCAGGCCACGCGACAGTGCGCCATAGGTTGTGGCGCCGATGCCCAGTTCCGCGAGGAGGGGGAAAATCTTCGCCTCGGGGCTGCGGCTTACAAGAGAATATTCAATTTGCAGGTCCACGATGGGATGCACAGCCACGGCGCGGCGAATGGTCTCCGGGCCGACCTCGGAGAGACCAATGTGGCGCACGTAGCCAGCCTTGACCATCTCCGCGATGGCGCCAATGGTGTCTTCGATGGGCACAGTGGGGTCAAGACGCGAAGGGCGGTAGATGTCGATGAAATCAATGCCCAGCCGTTTGAGCGAATAGGCCAGCGCGGTTTTCACAGCCGTAGGCCGCGAATCGAAGCCAATCCATGTGCCGTTAGGAGCGCGCTGTGCACCGAATTTGACCGAGAGCACTACCTTTTCCCGGAGAAAGCGCAAGGCCCCGCCGAGCAGCATTTCATTGTGGCCCATGCCGTAGAAGTCGCCTGTATCCAACAGGTTGACACCCGCGTCGACGGCCGCGTGGATGGTGGCAATGCTCTCGGCGTCGTCTGACGGGCCGTACACTCCGCTCATGCCCATGCAACCCAGGGAGAGGGGAAAGACATCGGGGCCTGTGGCCCCCAGTTTGCGCAGCGGCGTCGCTGTTGCCGTCATGGTTGGCTCCCTTCAAGCAGCATCGTAGGATGAGAGCGTCAAAGAGGCAAGGGGTGAGTTGGGGGCAGCTTTGACGGCTTTCGCATTTCCGGCGATCCACAACATAAATGCTTTAATTCAGACACTTTATTTAAGGTGATGTTCTACGCGATGCTTACACGGTCACTTTTTCTGTTTCCTTCGTGTGCGGAGTTCTGTCATACTTGATTGTGCCCACCCGGTACGTCCAATCCCAAACATTCCAAAGAGAGGTTGCACCCATGTCGGCAAAGTATGTCTTTGTGACGGGCGGAGTTGTGTCCAGTTTAGGTAAAGGCCTGGCAGCGGCTTCCATCGGCTGCCTGCTGGAAAAGCGCGGCCTGCGCGTGAATATGATGAAGTTCGACCCCTACCTCAATGTCGATCCGGGGACGATGTCGCCCTTTCAGCACGGCGAGGTCTTTGTCACCGACGACGGGGCGGAGACCGACCTCGACCTGGGTCATTACGAGCGTTTCACACATGCGCCGCTCTCGCGCGACAACAGCCTCACCACGGGGCGCATTTACGAGCAGATTATTCAGAAGGAACGGCGCGGCGACTACCTGGGGAAAACTGTCCAGGTGATTCCCCACGTGACCAACGAGATCAAGAACGCCATGCGCAAGGTGTCGTCGAATGGCGCGGACGTGACGATTATCGAGATTGGCGGCACGGTGGGTGACATTGAGTCGCTGCCGTTTCTTGAGGCCATCCGCCAGATGCGTCAGGAACTGGGCCGCGAAAATACTGTCTTTGTTCATCTGACGCTGGTGCCGTGGATCGCTGCGGCCCAGGAACTTAAGACCAAGCCCACGCAGCACTCCGTAAAGGAATTGCTCAGTATCGGCATTCAGGCCGATATACTGATGTGCCGCTCTGAGCGGACCCTGAGCCGGGAGATGAAACAGAAAATCGCGCTCTTCTGCAACGTTGAGGAGAGAGCCGTGATTGGCGCGAAGACCGTGCCATCGATTTATGAGGTGCCGCTCTGCTTTGCCTTGGAAGGCGTGGATGCGCTGATTCTGAAGTATCTGCACAAGGAAGCGCCGGAGGCCGACCTGACTGAGTGGAGGGCCCTGGTGGAGCGCTGCTACAACCCCAACGATGAGGTCTCCATCGCCATCGTGGGCAAGTATGTGGAGTATGAGGATAGTTACAAGTCGCTCAAAGAGGCACTAACTCATGGAGCTGTCTCGCAGAACCTCAAACTCAAGATAACCTGGATTGAAGCAGAGGGCCTGGAATCGAAGACTCCCGAAGACCTGAGTTATGAGCAGCAGTTAGAAGGATTCGACGGCATTCTGGTTCCCGGAGGCTTTGGCAAACGCGGCATCGAGGGTATGCTGAACGCAATCCGCTACGCACGCGAAAAGCAGGTGCCCTACTTCGGAATTTGTTTGGGCATGCAGACCGCGTGCATCGAGTTTGCGCGCAACGTTTGCGGACTGAAAGACGCGAACTCGAGCGAATTCGACCCCGCCAGCCAGCACCGCGTCATCTACAAGCTGCGCGAGCTGCTGGGCGTGGAGGAGATGGGCGGGACGATGAGACTTGGCGCGTGGACCTGCGTGCTGCAAGAGGATTCGCTGGCCGCGCGAGCTTACGGAGCGACGGAGATCAGCGAGCGCCACCGGCATCGTTACGAGTTTAACCGCGAGTATGAAGCGCTGCTGACCGGCGGCGGATTGCGACTGAGCGGTACCACACCTGACTCGACTTATGTAGAGATTGCCGAGCTTCCCGGCCATCCTTTCTTTTTAGGCTGCCAGTTTCATCCCGAATTCAAGTCCAAGCCATTGGAGCCGCATCCGCTTTTCCACGCGTTTATAGCTGCTAGTTACAGGAACCGGCAGGCGCGGCTGGCTTCGGAGGTTAATGAGGCTACAACTCTCACCAACGCTTTGTAATCCTAAACGCGAAGCGGAGTAGCCGCTCTCCGTGGGTTGCGATGACCGTCAGCTTGAGACATGCAAGGAGCAGGGCGAGACGCGGGCATCCCTCGCCCTGCTTTTCAGCTTGCATGGCAATCAGAGCCAGTTGTCCAAGGCGCGGAGCGGGGATCAACGGTAAACACCGCTCGCTGGTTTTCTTTTTTCAGCAATAGTGTGTTTCCGGTTAGCCAGTGATAGGACCGAAATCCAAAATATCGCGCAACTGCAGCACGCACTTCACGGCTGCGATCCCGCGCTGCATGATGATGCGGAGTATTCGGCTACTTGGAACTAGTCCAGATCCGTTTGCAAACGGCGATTGCGCCCCAGCACGCAGGCAGCAGGGTTACCACGGACAATGCATTCCCCACAAATTTGGGATGTCCTCCGAAATGCACGAGCAATAGACCGACGAAGAAAGCCGGAACGAAAAGCAGTGCGTGAAAGGCTAGGACAAGGATCGGGAAAACGAAGACCACTATAAGGAGTCTTACCATTAGATTCTCGTTTTTGCCTTTCTCCACGATCTCAGTCACGCAGCCCGTTCCGCCTCCCGCTCGTAAGACTCGTTACCGATGTGCCCACTTCCTTGATCTTAATTGCGAAGTATTTGCTGCGAACAATCGTAGCATCCGTGCGGGCCTCGAAAATGCCCGAATAGATGATTCTTATCGGTTAGCGAAGGTCGCACTGTGGGCTCCGACTGAGTCGTCGCCGATTCGAAAACTGCACCACAGCCCGTTTCTCGCTTGTCGATCCGCCCCACCAGATCGAATCGCAGCCCCTGCAACCGAGCCAAAAACGTCTCAAGAGCGCCATCAGAGAATGATCGAAGCTCTTGGTGACACGGTGGTAATACAGAACAGGCCATCTTTGCAGATGGCCTGTAAGTAATTGAATTTATGGAGCCGAAAGTCGGACTCGAACCGACGACCTGCTGATTACGAATCAGCTGCTCTACCAACTGAGCTACTTCGGCGTCCCTTTTGAGATTGTACCGTTGCGCCCCACTTAGGTAAAGTTTCGCGCTGAAACCGTCACAGACGGCCCTTGTTGCGGCACCTCCGGTCACATTCAAACCGCGGCGGGAGTATGCAATTCAATCTGGATCGAGGGCGGATGGAGCAGCGTGTTGTGAATCAGGCAATGGTGAACTGCCTGGTCCATGCCGGCCCGGTCCGCTTCACTCAGCGTTAGCGGGACTTTGACCTCGATGACGAAGTTGTCCAGACGCGCCGGCGGTCCGGCCTTGCCTGCCGACACGCGTACTTCGACGCCTTCGCGGGGCAATCCCCTCTTTCTGAGAAAGGCCGAAGCGTAATAGGCCGCGCAGGTGCACAAAGACGCCAGAAGGAGCTCAGGCGGCGTCATGCCCTCATCGCTGCCGCCACCTTCCGTGGGCTGGTCACAGACCAGGGTGTGGTTCCGCGCCGCAACTTCGAACTTTACATCTCCCAGAAGCTTCAGATTGACTTCCATGGTTTCTCCCTTTCAACATCTGACGAATTCCAGCTCATGTCACATTGCTAACTGCGAACCTGCTCAGATCAATGCGTGTTGCGCCTTGGACGGTTCCAAGGCAGCCGGGCAAGTGCCTCGCCCATGGGGCAGAAACCCGTGCATCCGGCGAAGATCAAGCCGCAACCTACAAATCCCGGCAAGAGCAGCCACCACGGCGACACGGCGACTGCCAGCAAAACTCCGATAAATCCCAGCAAGCCCGCGGCCAGCCGGACTTGCCGCTCCAACGCCCAGCGCGAGGCTGTCGACCGCACAGCCGGGTTCCCTGCCTTGAGCCAGGCGCCGGTTCCGCCCTCCAAGACGACAAGTTCCTTGCCGCTGTCTGCAATTAATTCGCTCGCCATGCGGGCGCGCGTTCCACCCTGACAGACCAGCACCACCGGCGCGCACGTCTCCAGATCGGCTGTCCGCAGTTCGATCTGCTCCAGCGGAATGTTGATGGCACCGGGCAGATGGGCTGTGGCAAACTCAGTTGCCGAGCGAACGTCCACCAGTTGCGCACGCCGGCCTGACGCCTGCCAATCCTTCCAGGTTTCGATGTTGATGATGCTTGCCGCCGCTTCGGGCATTTTTCTCCTCGATAAAGGTCGATTGCCGGTTTGCATGAAAATGCTCGCCGGAAGCTAAGCCCTTTTGCTGTTTGATGCTCAAATAGAGTACCAAGACTCGCAGTCGGCTGGCTGAGCGAACCATTACAATCGAATCCGTGAGACCTTCCTTTGAAATCGGCCCTGTCCATGTGGGCGCGGGCCAGTTATTCTTGATCGCCGGACCGTGCGTTATTGAATCCGAGGCGCACGCGCGGCGCATGGCCGAGGCAATTCAGCGCATTACGGCGGACCTCGGGATTCCGTACATCTTCAAGGCCAGCTATGACAAGGCCAACCGCACCAGCGTGAAGAGCTTTCGCGGGCCGGGACTCGCCGAAGGCACGCGCATCCTCGCCCGTGTGGCCAAAGACACAGGGCTGCCGGTGCTGACCGACGTGCATGAGCCGGCACATTGCGCAGTGGCCGCCGAGGCTGTGGACGTGCTGCAGATTCCCGCCTTCCTTTGCCGGCAGACCGACCTTCTGGTGGCTGCGGGCAAGACGGGACGCGCTGTAAATGTTAAAAAGGGCCAGTTTGTTGCGCCTTGGGACATGACGCATCCGGTAGAAAAGGTGCGCTCGACGGGCAATGAGCGCGTCTTCCTCACAGAGCGCGGCGCCAGCTTCGGTTACAACACACTGGTGGTGGATTATCGCTCGCTGCCGGTGATGCGCAACCTGGCGCCGGTGGTTTTTGACGCGACTCACTCGGTGCAGCAGCCGTCGGCGGCGAACGGTGTGAGCGGCGGCCAGCCGGAGTTTATTCCGCTGCTGGCGCGGGCCGCTGTGGCGGCGGGAATTGATGGGCTGTTTTTAGAGGTTCACGACGACCCGGCCAACGCCAAATCCGACGGCGCGAATGCGCTGGATTTGAAGATGCTGAAACCGCTGCTGGAAAAGCTGCTGGCGATACATAAGGCGGCAAACGCCGAGTGAAGCAGGGAACAGCTTATGACACCCATGAAGAAGCCGGTCGTCCGCATTGCCAATCAACTGCGGGCGCTCTGGAAGCTGAGCCTTTCCTATCGAAAGCGTGACTGGGACCTGGCCGACTACCCTGTCTCGATGCGTACGCAGGAGCCCGACCCTATTTCCGCTTACCTCGCTCCTCGATTCAAGCTGCACAGGTACGTGGCGTGCATTGTGAACTGGAATCTGACAGGAGGCGGCGATTCGGAAAGCGAAGCACTTATCGACCTGGAGACCAAGTTTGAAGCCGCAAAGTTGAAAAGGAGGGAGTCACACAGGTCGCTCCCTCGACCCGGCACTCAAGTACCGATCGAGTTTGCTTCTCAAGAACGGGTTGATGTGCACGCGGAACTGGCTGAAGACTTTATTCACCGTGTCCTAGAACTGGAGTCGGCCTGGATTTCGGACGAGTCAAGCTTATGGGACTTTCATACGGACGATGGCAATGACTCATATTACGCCAGGATACGAGAAATATACGGAGTCGATGTTTCAGATATCGAGTCAGCAAACTTAGCAGAGATTCTCGAACGGATTTCCGTACAAAAACTTGCATAGCCTTACGCCGCACGAATCTCCACAATCTGAACTATGCCACGAGTTGTCTCGAGATCTTTGGAGCATCCCGTTCAGGCAAAAGCTTGGGAACGCTGGCGGCTAAAGCGCATACAGCCCGGTGCTCTTCCAGTTCGTATCTGGCGCGCTCCATATCAACATTTTTCTGGGCCGCACGCACCGTACTTACCCGATAACACACTGAGGCGCGAGCCTCAGCATATTCGCTGATCCCAGTCTCGTATGCTTGTTCCAGATTCCTGCAAGTTGCGCAACCCATGTCTTGATCCTCCGGCTCCACTAGAGGGACGCGGCGGCTAGAGTTATGCGGCTTCAAGACGGGAATCCAAAGGACTGGGCAGACGGTTGCAGTTTTTTGGGCGCGGTTCCCCTTCTGGCTGCAATCCCGAGCAGAGCGATGCTCCGGCCGAAGTTAGAATGTTCCATCATGAAGTCTTCAGCAAAAGTCAGGCGATTGGTCTGCGTTCCATCCTGATTAATTCCTGAGGATCTGGTTATATAGACACGGCCCATCCGTTTGAAAGAATGTTCACTCTTTTTCTGGTGAGTCGAAGGGAAATTTCTTGCGTCGCAATTCTTGTGGGAGTCCATAACAGCTCCAGCCGCCCGGCTGTTCGCTTGAATGGTACTCGCCTGGAACGAAGCACTGAAGGCACGAGGCGAGGAGACTATATCACAATGGCTCTAAACTGAACACACACGAAATAGTTCACGTGCCGCCCGCGCCGGGCAGGGGAGTTGTCGAAGCGGCAATCTTGACTATCTTCGGTTGTTTGTGAGGCTTACAGCCAAACGCTTGAAAGCCTCATTGAGCTACAAATAGGAGTTACTTACTTCAGATAGCCGTATTAGTTCAGGCAATCTGAAGCTTAGAGGAAACTTATCTCTAAGTCAGTGTTACTCCAGATTATTTCAAGTGTCAAGCAGTTTCCCGTAATCTTCATCCGAATACTTTCATGTTATTCAAATTTCATTTCCAGGCGCGCGGCTTCTACCTGATAGCATTTCCGTATGATTTTTGCGTCGATTCGCAAACCTTTCCGCCGAGTGCTGATGGCTGGGACAGCCTTGGTTCTGGGCGCAGTCTTCTCGCTCTCCAACGCGCAAGCCCAGGCAACACCGGCACATGCAGCGGCTTCGCCGGACCGTGCGCACATTGACGATGTGCTGAAAGGACTCAGCCGCGGGCGTTCCTTCGGCGAGGTGGCAATCTCCCCGGACGGCAAGTGCCTGGCGTGGATTGAGCGGGCAAAAGAAGGCGCGGAAATTCGCGTGGCGCCGCTCGACGATATGGGCAAAAGCGAATTGGTGACGGCAGCCACGAAGCCTGGGCAGCATTGCCGCGAGGGCCAGATCGTGTGGGCGCCGGACTCGAAGGCGCTTGCATTCTTCTCCGATTGCGCGCAGCCGGAGCAGGCCGACCTTTATCTGTCGAAGATGGATGGTAGCCCGGCTCGGCGGGTGACCGAGTTGAAGGGCTATGTGGAAGCTCCTGCGTTTTCGCCGGATGGAATGAGTGTGGCTTTTCTCTACGTGGAAGGCGCGTCGCGGCCAGCCGGGGCACTGGCGGCAATGAAGCCGCCGACGGGAGTGATTGGCGAGGACGGGATAGAGATTGAGCGTGTGGCAGTAGTCCCAATCTATGTAGATAAACTGCCTCCTTCGGGGGTGGTGGCACCCACGATGGTGACTCCGGCGAACCTACACGTGTACGAATTTGATTGGCGGCCGGATGGAAAAGGGCTGGCTTACGTTGCCGCCGATCCGCCGGGAGAGAATAACTGGTGGGTCGCCAAACTTTACACGCAACTTCTTGGCGGAGGGCCAGAGATTCTTCTTGTACCGGAGACAATTTCCGGGCCGCTGCACGGTTTGCAGATTGCCGTGCCACGCTGGTCACCGGACGGAAAACAGATCGCCTTTATAGGCGGACTGATGAGCGATCAGGGAGTGACGGGCGGGGATGTGTGGATTATTCCAGTCGCAGGCGGCGCGCCGCGCAGTCTGACGCCGGGGCGGACGGCGACGGCATCGTGGCTGGAGTGGAGCCGTCCTGATCAGCTCATTGTAAGCAGCATTGCGGGCGGCAACGCACAATTGGCTCGGCTCACGCTGCATGGCGGCGAACCGGCAACCTTCGACGTGCCCTTCTACGATCATCCCGCGACCATCGGCGATGGGCGCTTCGAGATGAGCGTCTCAACAACCGGAGACCACAAGCGGTTTGCTTTTGTCGCAAGCAGCTTCGATCACGCACCAGAGGTTTTTATTCAAGGATCGGACGGTTGCCCAACCTGCAGATTCATGAGCTCGACTCTCAACCAGCTCACGAACGTCAACGACGGCGTGACGCCGGCCTGGGGCAAATCGGTTTCGCTGGAATGGAAAAGCGACCAGTTTCAGGTGCAGGGCTGGCTGATGCTGCCCAAAGACTACGATCCGGCGAAGAAATATCCGTTGATTGTCGTGGTGCATGGAGGCCCGGCCTCGGCAGCGATGCCACGCTGGAGCACGGGCACCATGAGCGCGGCGGCGTTTTCGGCGCTGGGGTATTTTGTGCTGGTACCCAACCCGCGCGGCAGCTATGGGCAAGGCGAGGAGTTTACCCAGGCCAATCGAGAGGATTTCGGCTACGGCGATTTGCGCGACATTCTGGCAGGAGTGGACAGGGCCGAGGCTGGCTACTCGATTGATCCCAACCGCGTGGGCCTGACCGGCTGGAGCTACGGCGGATTCATGGCCATGTTCGCTGTGACCCAGACGCAGCGATTCAAGGCTGCAGTGGCTGGCGCCGGCATTTCGAACTGGGAGAGCTACTACGGCGAGAACTCCATTGACCAGTGGATGACTCCTTACTTTGGCGCGACGGTCTATGACGATCCGGCGGTATATGCCAAGAGCTCGGCCATCAACTTCATTCGGCAGGCGCAAACGCCCACGCTGGTGGTGGTGGGCGAACGGGACGGCGAATGCCCCGCACCGCAGTCATTCGAGTTCTGGCACGCGCTCAGGGCACGGCATGTGCCCACGCGTCTGGTGGTGTATCCCAATGAGGGGCATATGTTTACCGACCCGGCCCACCAACGGGACGTGATGGCGCGAGCAGCCGAGTGGTTTGCCCGCTACCTGCCGCCAGCGCAGTAGTGCGAGGCCTGCTCGCCATTGGGACGTGTCGAAGTCTATGAAAAGGTGGGAGCGGTGAATCGCGGCGCCGGGCATACAGCCAGGAACCACCCGGTCCTGATACACTTTTCCTTGGAGTTTTAAGGCGCGTTTCGTCTACCGGCTGCGTGGCGAGTGTGGCGCCGGGAGCCGATCATTTGAGCGGATTCGACCGGCAACACGCCAGCCATGGCTAGTTGACGGACCGCTCCAAAGAGCGTCTTCCCAATTTCCGTGCCCTTTTTGGGTGCCGAGCAAAAGGGCTGTTCCTTCCACCTCAGAGGCTGAAACCTGCTACTGAGGACCCCGGAAGAGAGAGCCACTCGCCACTGGCAAACACGGGTGGCGGCGCTGGGAAGTTTGCTATAACCGAATTTTTTCCGATGTTATCGGGAGTGACCGTTCCGCAGTTCGACAAGGCGGGGCGGGGAGGATTCATGCGGCGGTTCTTGACGCTTGTCTGCTTGTTGTGCCTGGCTATTCCAGCCGGGATTTCGATTTCCGGCTGCACCCGTAACCCGGATGCGAACTTTTGCAATGGCGCGGGATATGGGATGAAGATCACGGATGTGGCCACCATCACGCTGCAACCTGTGACCCTGGGCATTT
>Ga0187890_10002620_pt1 | contig 12543 bp, 10 predicted proteins | sample June2016WEW_21_1_FD_133005 | JGI IMG/M metagenome (GOLD analysis project Ga0187890, IMG submission 133005) | Peatland microbial communities from SPRUCE experiment site at the Marcell Experimental Forest, Minnesota, USA - June2016WEW_21_10 | ecosystem: Environmental > Terrestrial > Soil >... | reverse complement strand
CTGTGGACCGTGCATGATCGCGTGCGCTACCTGTGGGCGCTCAAGGACGGCCACTTCCTGCTCCGCGACCGGGACGGCCTTGCGCAGGGCGACGCCACGCTGGAGTTGAAGCCCCTGCTGCAATTCCCTGGGCCGCTGCTCTGGCTGGAGCTCGATCCCACCGGGCAGTTTCTGGTGACCAACTCCCGCGAGCCGGCGGCGGCGCCAAAACCCGGCGAAGTCCCAAGCCCGGACTCCGCCATGGCAAGCATGGTTGTGGACGGCCAGCAGTCCCCCAAGGAGTCTGATTCAGTCCAGACCGATCTGGTGGTGCGCATCCTGCGCCGGGCTTCCGGGCAGGTGATGCTGGTGAGCCGCACCCGCTCGACCGTCCATCTGCCCATCAACGCCGACGGCTACCTGGAAAGCTTGCGCGGCAACGGCCCGCAGTGGCTGCTGAACCTGGACTACTTCAGCGGAGGGAGCAGGATTGTGGGGCGCGTGGACTCGGCCTGTTCGCCGGCCTTCGAGTTTGTCTCCGAGCGCGTGGTGCTGGTGACCGCCTGCGCTGCCGGCGGCGGTCGCAAGCTGGTGGCCCTGGACACCGGCGGGCGCCGCCTTTGGGAGGATCTGACCTCCGCGATGGAGGCTTGGCCGCTGATCGTCAGGTCGCCGGACGGCTCCCGGCTGGCGCAGGAGACCCTGGCCGTCACCCACGAAGTCGATGCCCGCTCGCCCCTTGCCGCCGAGGACGTGAAAGGGCAGTTGGTCAGGGTCTTCGATGCGGCCAGCGGCAAGGTGGCGCTTGAAGCGCCGGCCAGTCCCGCGCTCGATGCCGGCGGCAATGTAGCCATCTCGCCCTCCGGCAGGCGCGTGGCCGTGCTCAACGCCGGGGCGATTCAGGTCTTCGATCTGCCCGCGCCGCCGCAGCTCAACGACACTGCTGGCGGCCAGACCGGGCGCTGATTCGCGGTTTCCGCGCGCCCCGCGGCCGTCGCCGCCCCGTGTAAACTGGGCGATGGGAGTTTCCTCTTGGCTTCGGCTGTCGTTCACTATACGGCTGCGGCGGCTACCGATCGCGGCCGCAAGCGTTCCTCGAACGAGGATACCTTCGGCGTGTCGGTGGAGCGCGGAGTCTTTCTGCTCTGCGACGGCATGGGCGGCGCCGCGGCCGGGGAGGTAGCCAGCAGGCTGGCGGTGGAAGAGATGATGCGCCTGCTTACCAGCCGCGCCGAGGCCATGCCGCTCGTCCAGGCGGCCGAGGAGGCGGTCCGCGCCACGAACGAGGCCATCTTCTCCCGCTCCCAGCGCAACGCCAGGCTCCGTGGCATGGGCACCACGCTGGTGGGCCTGCTGGCGGAGAATGGCCGCGTGCTGGTGATCAATGTCGGCGACAGCCGCTGCTACCGGCTGCGCAACCGAAGCCTGGAGAAGCTGAGCGTCGACCACTCCCTGGTCGACGAACTGGTCCAGGCGGGCCGCATTACCCCCGCCGATGCCTTGCGCTCGCCGCTCCGCAACGTCATCACCAGGGCGCTGGGCACCCAGAGCCAAGTCGCGCCGGACATCTTCGAATTCGAAGCTCAGCCGGGCGATCTGTTTCTGCTCTGCTCCGATGGGCTGACCCGCGAACTCCCCGACCCGCTGATTGAATCCCTGCTCGCCGCCGATTCTCCCCTGGATGAGCTCTGCGCCCGCCTGGTGAGCGCCGCCAACACAGCCGGCGGCAACGACAACATCACCTGCCTGCTGGTGCGCGCGGCATAGCTTGTCAATGCTTGTCAATGCTTGCGCACGCGCTGGAAGAGGAGCACCAGCGGCATGCAGGCCAGCGAGAGATACGCCAGCAAGCGGAAGTTATCGGCGTATGAGAGGACGGCCGCCTGCTGTTGGACGCTGCGGTAAAGCGCTCCCAGGGCCTCCTGATGCGCGGTGTGCACGTTGGCCCCGGCATGAAAGAACCGTGCTCCCAGGCCCTGAAGCATCCGCGCCGTTGCGGGACTCCCGGCGGTGAGGTTGGCGGCCAGATAACTCTGATGGGCCTGCGAGCCGCGCACCAGAAGGGTGGTGACCGTGGCGATGCCGATGCTGCCTCCGATGTTACGCACCAGGTTGTAAATGCCGGTCGCATTGCCCATCTCTTCCTTGCGCAGGCGGCTCAGGGTCATGGTGGTGAGCGGAACGAAGATAAAGCCCATGGCGGAGCCGTTGATCAGGTTCGGTATGATGACCGAGGCCATCCCAATATCGAGGCTGATGTTGCTCAGCATCCAGGTGGAGTAACCGAGCAGGGCGAATCCGATCGCCATCAGCAGGCGGCCGTCGAAGTATCTGACCAACACTCCCACCGCCATCATCGAAGCCATGGCGCCCATGCCGCGCGGACTCACCGTCAGGCCGCTTTGCAGCGCCGAATAACCCATGATCGTCTGCAGAAACAGTGGCAGCATGGCTGTGGCGCCATAGAGAACGAAGCCGTAAATGCCGGTAATCACCGTTCCCACGCTGAAATTGCGGTCCATCAGCACGCGCAATTGCACGATCGGTTCCCGATCCGTCAACTCGCGGAAGATGAAACCCAAGAGCGCGAGAAACGAAATTGCGGCCGTCCATCGAATCCATGGGGTCGCAAACCAGTCCATCTCCTGCCCTTTGTCCAGCACCAACTGCAACGAGCCCAGCCAAAGAGCCATCAAGCCGAAACCGAGATAATCGATCGCACCCCGAAAAGCCTTGCGCAGGTAAGGAGGATCCTCTACAAAGAGATTGACCATGAAGAGCGCCAGCACGCCGATGGGAAGATTGATGTAGAAAATCCAGCGCCAGGAGTAACTGTCCGTGATCCATCCGCCCAGCGTGGGGCCGATCACCGGAGCCACCACCACCCCCATGCCATAGACGGCCATGGCCGTGCCGTGCCTGCGGGGCGGAAAGCTCTCCAGCAGGATGGACTGAGCCAAGGGCTGCATGCCGCCGCCGCCGATGCCTTGCAGTACCCTGGCAACGATCAGCATTGGCATGTCGATGGCCACGCCGCAGAGCAGCGATGCGGCCGTAAACAGCAGAATCGAAATCAGCAGCAGGCGCTTGCGCCCGATGCGCCGCGCAATCCATCCCGAGGCGGGAAGCATGATTCCATTGGAGACCAGGTAGCTGGTCAGAACCCAGGTCGATTCATCCGTTGAAGCCGAGAGGTTGCCCGCGATATGCGGCAGCGCGACGTTGGCTACCGATGAGTCCAGCACCACCATGAAGGTGGCAATCATCACCGACGCGGCAATGGTCCACGGGTTCGCCGCGGGCTTCCACTCGGCGGACTCGGCCCCGGGATTCGAATGCGCGCCGCTGACCATGAAGTCAGTGTAATATACTATGCAGTCAGATCGGTTTCCGGGACGCGAGGTCTCTGACCGCTTGTTCTTGTACCAAAGCTGGGTGCCCCACCCTCGGCGCGTTCTTGTTTTTGCGCCTAGGGTGGGCGAGCACCGCAGCCCATCGCAATGAACGAAATCACGCGGTTAGAGACCCTGAACCCTGGAACGCCTAGGTCCGAGGCGCAATGAAAAGCAAACAGAAGCTCGTTTCGGAATTCCGCCGCGCGGAGATCGTGGATGCCGCGCGCTCGGTATTTGCTCGCCGGGGATTTGCTCGCGGGATCATGGATGAAATTGCCAAAGAAGCGGGAATCGCCAAGGGCACGATCTATCTATACTTCCGATCCAAGACGGAGGTTTACAAGGCGGTTCTCGATCGCGATATGAAGGCTCTGCAAAAGAGCACGCTGGAACGGATCGATGCGGCCCATGGCCTGAAGAACAAGATCGGGGCCTTCACCCTGGCCCGCATCGAGTACGCGGAGGCCGGGAAGGAGTTCTTCCGGATCATGGACTCCGAGCAAGGGAAGGTCGCACTCACGCGCGGTCAATATCGCGATTGGCTGCGCGAGCCGGTGCAGCGGCTGGCAGCGGCGATCGAGAAGGCGGCGCGGCGCGGCGAGATACGCCCTGTCCCCGCTGAAGAGGTTGCATGGATCGTTGCCGATATGACCAGGGGAACCATCCAGCGAAGGCTGCTGGGACAGAGCGATACGCCGCCCGGAGAGGATTCCGCGTTCTTGCTCGATTTTGTCTGGGCATCGCTCGCCCCTGAACCGAATCCGCTCCCATCCCGGCGCGACGGCAAGTTCGCTTAAGCGGACGCGATGGACTAACCGGTGCGGGGTTGAGTTAGACCCGTAGGAGACTTTGCAGAAACAGAAAGACTGAACCAGGCGCCTTTCAGAGCGAACGGCGCCCCGAAAGGAATGAAACCGCGATGGCACTGAACAGGCGCGAGTTGCTTCAATGGATGGGCGGTGCGTGTTCCGCTCTGGCTATCTCAAGGTTTGCAATATCTCAGGCGGCGCAGGGCGATAACTTCCTGCCGACCAGGTCTTCTCTCCAGGGTTATCGGATTCCGGAGTGGTTTCGCGACGCGAAGTTCGGCATTTGGGCTCATTGGGGGCCGCAGTCGGCGATCGAATTCGGCGATTGGTACGCGCGCACGATGTACCAGCAGGGGTCGAAGCAGTATTTGTATCATGTTGAAACCTACGGTCATCCCTCCAAGGTCGGCTACAAGGACCTGGTCGATAACTGGAAGGCTGCAAAGTGGGATCCGGATCATCTGATCGGCCTGTACAAAAAGGCGGGCGCAAAGTACTTCGTCAGCATGGGCGTCCACCACGATAACTTTGACCTTTGGGACTCGAAGTACACGCGCTGGAATGCCGTCAACATGGGCCCGAAGAAGGACGTTGTGGGCCTGTGGAGGGACGCCGCACGGAGGCAGGGATTGCGCTTCGGCGTCAGCGAGCACCTATGGATCAGTTATAAGTGGTGGGCCGTGAGTCACGGCGCCGATAAGACCGGGCCGCTCGCGGGCGTTCCCTATGACGGCGTTGACCCTGAGTACGCCGACCTGTATCACGATGCGGATTGCGCCCGGTTCGCGGACAAGCTGGATTGGAACGAAGATGGCATTCCGGAGTCGTGGCGCCGCCATTATCTTGACCGCATGACCGACCTCATCGACAAGTATCAACCGGACCTCCTTTACAGCGACGGCCTCCTTCCCTTCGAGGAGTATGGCCTGAAGATGGTTGCGCACCTATACAACGTCAGCGCGCAGTTGCACGACGGCGCGACCGAGGCGGTCTACACCAGTAAGGAGGTAACCGATTGCGCCATCGGCACCTGTTTGCTCGATCACGAGCGCGGCGTTTCGGACGGCATTGCGGCCAACCCTTGGCAAACCGATACCTGCATCGGTCAGTGGCATTACAACCGGGGCCAGCAATACAAGTCGGCCAAGAAGGTTATCGACCTGCTCGCCGACATTGTCAGCAAGAACGGTAACCTGCTGCTGAACTTCCCGCTGCCCAACTCCGGCGAACTGGACTTCGAGGAGATGAATGTGCTCGACGGCATCACCGCGTGGATGGAGGTGAACAGCGAGGGCATCTATAGCTCGCGCCCGTGGAAGATATACGGCGAAGGCCCGTCAACGCAAGTGAAGATAGAAACCGGCAACTTCAACGAGGATATACAGAAAGACCTCACCGCGGCGGATGTCCGCTTCACAATCAAGAACGGCACGCTCTATGCCTTCGTCATGGGTTGGCCCGACAAGGCGGCGATTGTAAACGCGCTTGGCCTCAGCAGCCCGCAGGATCCCGGCAAGATTCTCAACGTGGAACTGCTCGGGTACAAAGGCGATGTGAAGTGGAAGCAGGATGAAACTCAGTTGAGGGTCGAAATGCCCGCAGAGAAGATCTCTGATGTGGGCATTGTGCTGAAAGTCGAACTGCCGTAACCCATGGTCCCGCCGGCGTCGGCTCTTCCCTGCATAGCGCAGCCCGCTGACAGGGCAGGCGAATCCTTCTGCGCCATGGCCGGAATGGACCGCGTACCGCAATGGGAGAGATCGTTCCCGCGATTCCGACCCCGTGTGATTCTGGTCACGGTCGCATGCCGCCAGGCCCGGTAACCTGGAAGTACGGGCCATCGCAGAGCGAGCGCCCAATAGCGATCCCAGAAACAATCGAGGAGTCTTTCATCATGGCTTATGTAGTTACCGATGCCTGTACGTTGGATTTTGTATGCGCGGCGGAGTGCGCCACGTCCGCCATTGCGCCCACGGCGGGCGATCCCGCCGCCGGTACTGTATCCCAGGTCTTCATCAACCCCGACGAGTGCATCGACTGCGGCAACTGCGCCGCTATCTGCGCGCAGAACGCCATCTTTCCCGGCGACGATCTGCCGCCGGAGAAGGCGCACTTTGCCGCCAAGAACGCGGCGTATTTTCAGTAAGGCGCCAGCGCGCTGGCCGCGCCCTTTCATGGCGGATGGAGATTCAGACTCGATCTGCGCCTTCGTGGGAGTTCATTGTTTGTTGCGGGCCTCGGCTGTTACTCGTCGAAGACAGCTTCTTCTTGACTTCTCTTTCCGGCTTCTGTCACGATTTGGACGTTCCAGAATCCCCATTTTGAGGTCAAACCATGCCTGCCATCGATTGGAAAGCCGCCATTGGCTATGCGCTGCTGGTGGAGATTGCCGAAAGCGTTCAACCCTCAGCCGAGTATTCCCCCGGCAACATTGCCGCCATCCAGGCATTGGGCTACGGGTTTTCTCAAACTCTCTATGGCAATGAACTTGCCACCGACGTCGATCCTCATCTGGGCGAAACCGTGACTTACGGGTTTCTGGCCATATCGCCCAGCAAGGAATTGGTGGCCATCCTGCGTGGAACCGACACCATCTGGGAGTGGATTCACGACGCGGCGTTCCTGATGATTCCCGATCCGATTCAAAGCGCATCGGGTATGACGGAGGATGGATTCTCTGTCATTTACAAGTCTCTGCGGGTTGGCCGCGATCCGAATTCCACCACGGCGGCCGCTTCTGCCGGAGCCTATCTCAAAGCAGGCCAGGCGCAGACAGTCACCGTCTCCGGCCACAGCCTGGGTGGAGCGCTCGCCACCCTGCTGACCTTGGATATCGCCCTCAACACGGAGTGCCGCACGCCCGCGGTGTATACCTTTGCCAGCCCCCGGACCGGGGATCACTTCTTTGCCGGCTCCTTCAACGCCACCATCCCGGAGAGCTATCGCATCTATAACCGTACCGATCTTGTTCCCCAGCTCCCGCCCATTCTTCCGCTCCCCTATGAGCACACGAATACCCCATTTGAGCTGGTGGCGCCGATGGGAGCCATTCAGAACAATCTCGCCTGCGCGCACGATTTGAAGACTTATCTCTGGCTGATGGGCCGGCAGGTCGGTGCAAACCCTTATCCGGTGGCCGCCGCCTGCCAGGGAAGCTCCTATCCCGGACCGCCGATTCCAGGCTGAAATAACAGTTGTGTTAAATGATTGGAGCGGCGATTTCCCAGGTCGCAAAGACGGGACCTGGGAGACCCGCGAGTGGGACACTTTTGAAAGTGTCCTAATCGCGGGAGTGTAAGGCTGCGTCCTGCCTTACTATCCCGGTATGACAACTGTGAAGTGGCTATCGATCATGGCGAGCTTATGCAGTGCATTTCTTCCATTGCATGCACAGACGAGCGACTGGAGCGCGGTCGAGAAGATTCCACCCGGAACATCCATCAGCGTGGTGAAGCGCGTCCGACAGGGCTGTGAGTTGGCGAAGGTCACGGACTCAGAGCTTGCTTGCGACCGGCAGATAGGCGAGGTGGAGAGGAGGCTCGTTTTTGCGCGCGGGGAGGTGCAGGAAGTTCGACTGGAGGAGCCCGAACACAACCGCATGATCGCGGGCGCGATTATCGGTGGCGTGGTTGGCGGTTTGGTGGGGTTTATCGGCGGGGGGCAAGCAGGCGACCCGGAGGCGCGCGGTTATGCGCCCGCATTGGGGATCCCAATTGGCGCCGTCCTTGGAGGGGCGATCGGCCGGAATATTCACCGGCACGGGGCGATTATCTATCGTCGAAGGTGATGTTCGCATCTTCGATCACGAGCACATCTATTCGGCTCAGTCGCCGGGTTTCCCACCGTTCGATTGAGATGTTCATTCTCAGTCAACGCCAATCCCGTTGTGCACCAAGGGAGAGCTATCTTCCGCAATGGGCCACCGTTTGTGGCGTCCTACCCTTCCGGGAAAAGCCGCAGAAGCTGAGGCCTCCGGCAGGTGTAACCACCTGCGGTAGGGAAGCCGCCTTCGTATTGCGCATTTCTCGGTTGCCGGTCAACAGCGTTCACGGCACATCCGCCAGCTTGTCGCGCGCGATGCCGCGCTTCACCGCGGCCAGATTGCGATCCGTGTATGGCACAAGACCATAGCTGTTCCAAATGCTGTCAGGCTCGGGCCGGTCCGGCCGAATCTCGAACAGCGCGATCAGCCGGTCTCCTTTCTTCAACCCTCCCGCAACGCCGCTCTTGCGCACTGCCTCCTCCGCGCGCCCAAGCGGCTGCCATCCGTGAACTTCCAGTCCGGCCGGAACGCCATTCTTCAGACTCTGGATGAGCCGCAACGTCGCCCACTTCAATCGCTTCCCGTCCTCTGTGGTCACGTGCGTTCCCGTGATCCCCGCAATTGCCGCGTATTCACTGTCCCGTCCAGCATCCTCGATTTCTTCCTCGACGGTTGGTTCGCGTTCGCCCGATGAATCGGTCTCTCCCCGGTGGTTGTACACCAGCCACGCCGTTGGCATCAACTCGGAAGGCTCCCGGCAAACGCGAAAACTCGCCAGGCAGCCGAGATGAAAATCTAGCAAACTGTTGACTATCCCCGGATCGGCGAACGGGGAATATTCAACGTTGATCGATTCGCATCCCTCACAACCTGCGGGCCGCCAGACTACATATTCTCGACGGGACCCCGAATTGGAATGCCTGTGATTCGTCAGGCCTCGCGCCGCGCCAAGCAGCGCGTAGTCATCTTCATTCCAAAACGGAATATGCGAAGTCGTGTTGATCTCCACTTCGTAAGACTTTGTCCAGATGATCCCGTCTTTGACCTCAATACGCGCGTCGACGATTGCGAACCGGCCTCCCAATAGGTAGTAAGGGCGACGCAACCATTGGCAGCACATGCGCGCTTCCTTCCGCATCTCGCCACGCGGCACAAAGTAGATGGGCATAGGTCGAAATGCGTCTTCCATTACGATCTGGTAGTCACAGCGCTTCGCCGTGCACGAGCCTTCGTACCCGCCCCAAGTGCCCCAGCGGGTCATCAACCGCTGCGCGTCGGCCCAGGTGCTTTTGCCCATTTGAATTTGGCGGATGTCGGCCAGCAGCCGCTCGGCCCGCCAGCGCAGAATGCGCTGCTGAATCTGGACATACGCCGCCAGTCCCGCAACCAGCGCCAGAACCGCAACTCCCGCCACTCGCAGAATCCTGCCCCAGCGCCATCGGAAGGTCATAGATGGGTAGACACCGGAAACGTGGGGTTTGTTCCCGCCTGGTGCCAGCACACCCCTCCGGCAGCGGCGTAACCGGAATCTGCAAGGCGGAGTTGAAGCGGGGGGAGAACTCGAAGCCCGTGGGGATGGGCCTCCCTGTTCGTTTCAGGCCATTATGAGCCGCGCGCCGGAAGATGCGACCGAATACGCGGCGCGGCGATCCCGGTTCAAGCAACCGAACAAAGAGCCTCCGCAGCGGTCCCCATTCGCAGCATGGAGGATCGCGAAAGGGCGCATCTCAGCGCACGGTCCGGACCTTATGAGCTGCGGAAGACTCTCCGTGTGCGCGTGGTTTTGCAGTTGCGACCGCGGCCCTAGCGCTGGAGGAGGTCGATGGGCTTTGTGAAGTCGGTGACGCGGATAGTGCGGGCGAGGGTTGGGTGCTGGCGTTCCAGGGCCAGGAACATCTCCCAGGCGACGCGACGGTAGCTGAAATGGCCGGCGGGGCCGGAGCGGAGTTCGATGATGTACTGGGCTTCGGCGAAGTCCATCTTGAACAAAGACCGGATGCGGGTGGCAAGAGGGAGCAGGTAGATGGCGGATTGGGCGGCTTCGGGGGCTGGGCCGGACGCGATCCGGGCGCTGGCGGCGTGGGCGGCTTCGATGGCGGATTGGAAATCGGCCCGGACGCCGGATTCAAGGAGGATGTCCACATCAGGCCCGAGGTCGCCGCAGGTGGGCGTTTCATAGCCGTGCAGGGCGGTGAATGCCTGGATGATCTGCGTGCAGCGGCGATGGCGGTGCATGTCGCGGAAGCCGCCAATGTCCATGAGTATGTCGAAGCGCAGAGCGGCGCCGGCCTGGAAGGCGCGAAGCGCTTCGTCGTGGCGGCCGCGGTGGCGCAGGCCCAGCTCGACGATTTCATTGACGCGGGCGGAGGGAAGCTGGGCGACGAGGTCGCGAATCTGGCGGTAGGGGTGGTGGGCGGCGGAGTAAAGAAGCGTGGAAGCCAGCTCGACTTCCAGGGTCTCCGTGCGCTCGACGAGATCGACCAGCGGCGCCGCCGTGGGGGGCAGCCCATTGATAATCTCGCCTGCCGCCTGCGTGAGTTCGGCCTGGGTTTGGATGGGGTAATGGTTGGGCTGAGCGTACTTGACCAGCGTGGGGGCGGTGCGGACCTCGCGGGTGAGGAGGCTGGCGGCTTCGGCGGCGAGTTCCGGATTGGCCCCGGCGATCTTCTCAACAAAGGCGGCGGCGGGCTGAGCGTTCACGTTCCAAGCGGGGCCGGTGGCGGCATCGCGGAGTTTGAGGCCCAGGTCGCGGAGTTCCGCCGCTGGGTGGGAGAGCAGGCGCGAGACCTGGGTTTCAAGGGTGCGGGCGCTCACGATCTGGCCGAGGGACGTGTTGGTGGCCAGAGGGAGCAGGTAGCGGGCTACGTCGAAGGCGCGGGCTTTGAGGGTGCGCTCGTAGGCGTCGGGCTTGAGGGCGGCGGGGCAGGGCACGCGGCGGCGCAGGGCTTCAAGGACGGCGGTGGTGACGCGCTGGTAGGCGGCGAAGAGGTTCTCAATGGTCTTGGCATAGAGCTGGGCGGGTTCGGCGTGGCCGCCGAAGTCGGGAAAGAACCAGCCGGATTTGAGGAAGTTCTGGTAGCGGGTGGAGCGTTCCTGTCCGTCCCAGCGCTGCTCGTCGACCAGAACGATAGCGGCCATCAAGCTGAGGCGTTCAACGGCGAAGGCGATGTGAGCCAGGTCGGCGATGGACCGGTGCCCGTACTGGAAGTAAAAGGTGTTGAGGAACTGCTCGGCGCGCTGGGCGCTGATTTCCGTGAGCGACTCGCGCATGGAAAGGGCGGAGCGGGAGTACTTGGCCATGGCGTAGGCCAGCACTTCGGGGTCGGCGCCGTGGACCGCGAAGACGCCAGTCTGGTTATGCGCGCCGGAGGGGAGAAAAGATTCGCTGGACATTTGAGAGGTCTCGGGACCAGAATACGGCATTGGGGCGCCAGTGGCGTTTTGCATCCTGGCCGGACGCGAACGCGCCACAGAGTTAACATAATTGGAGAAGCCGGGGAAGCGCGATTGGGCGGTGCGGGATTGGGCTGAGCGGGAGTCGGCTATGCTTGAGTATTTGATTCGCACGTCGCACAGGCCGCGGCCTTTGCCTTCGGGCCGCTGGGAGATGACCCAGCGCTGGAACGATCTGCTGTTTGCGCACTGGCCGGTTCCGCCTGGGCAGATGGCGGAGCTGTTGCCAGAGGGCTTGCAGGTGGACTCGTTTCAGGGGTCCGCGTGGCTCGGGGTGGTGCCGTTCTGGCTGGACCGGATCAAGATCCGCGGCGTGCCACCGATTCCCGGAGCGCGCAGCTTCCCCGATCTGAATCTGCGCACCTACGTCCGCGACGACTACACCGGAACGCGGGGCGTATATTGCTTTTCGCTGGATGCCAGCAACCTGCTGGCCGTCGCGGTAGCGCGCGCCTTCTATAACCTGCCTTACTACTGGGCCGAGATGCGGCTTGAGCAGCGGTCGGAGCGCGAGTTCTCGTTCTATAGCCGGAGGCGGTTCTCAGGCCAGCCGGTGGTCTTCAAGGCGCGCTATCGGGGCCTGGGGCCGACGCACAAGCTGGCCGAGTACCGCAGCGGCACCCTGGAGCATTTCCTCACCGAGCGCTATTCCCTGTTTACCCGCAATCGCGCCGGGCAGCCGATCCGCGCCAATATCCACCATGTCGCCTGGCCGCTGGAAGACGCGGAGGCGGAGATCGAGCGGAACGATCTGGCTTCGGCGATCGGGCTTTCCCTGCCGAACGAGGAGCCGGTATTGCACTACTCGCGGCGGCTGGCGATTTACATCTGGCCGGCGGAGCTGGTGCGGCCCGCGCTCGCGGCCCGGCCAGTCACCGTGGCGGTAACGCCCTCAGGATAAAGCGCCGTCCCGCTTTCAGTTCACCGTGCCTTCTCGGTCTGCGGCGGAATGCGTTGCGGCGGACCTCCGCGCAGCCCCGGAAACCAGGCTTTCCTGGCCCCTATAATGGGGACAGAATGGTGCGGAGCCGTCCTTTCACTGGGCTCCGAAGAGAGGGATATGGCGAATTTGCAGGGAAGAATTGCGCTGGTGACCGGGGCTTCGCAGGGAATCGGGCGGGCCTGCGCGCTGGAGTTGGCGCGG
>Ga0187890_10002619_pt1 | contig 12544 bp, 9 predicted proteins | sample June2016WEW_21_1_FD_133005 | JGI IMG/M metagenome (GOLD analysis project Ga0187890, IMG submission 133005) | Peatland microbial communities from SPRUCE experiment site at the Marcell Experimental Forest, Minnesota, USA - June2016WEW_21_10 | ecosystem: Environmental > Terrestrial > Soil >... | reverse complement strand
GTCCTTGACCGCGAGCACGTCGATGACCCTGCGCAAGGCAAAGGGCAGCGCCAGCATCGCAGCCGTCGCGATCAGGAGCGCGCCGACGGCGGCGTACGCCATGCCCCGATACGGCCGCAGAAAGGGCAACAGCGAGCGCAGCGGTGACAGAGACTTTGCGCGCGGGCGATCCACGGAAGCATTCATCCGGACATGATCCCATAACTCGCGCGATCGGATCGCGTGGCCAGTGCGCGAGAACGCGCAGGACTGCGCGCCGCTGCGGCGACGCAGTTTGAGTTGACGGCGCCGCCGCGGGGCCGCTATCGTTCACGGCGGGGCCCGGCGTAGGTGCGACGCAACACGCCGAGCGGGGCTCATACCGCCCTCTCGGCGCTGGGTAACCGCGAGTGCGTTTATTACATGGTCATACAAGGGATTCCGGCGCGGTTGCGTCGCTTTTCAGCCGGTGATACTGTCGAAGTAGCTCGAGTTATCTGAGCATATAACAATCGTGGGGATATGATGACAGCGATCCGCCTGCCGCCGCCTCCCGTGCCAACCCTTCCCCGGCTGTTGCTTTTCTGCAGCGTCAGAGCGAAAAACTCAGCGTTACTTTGGCGCACTCTTTCAGTGGTTGTCGGGATTTGCGCTGTAACCACGGCCGGCGCCCAGAATACCGACACCGTCGAACCGGCCGCTTCCGGCGCGCTCCAGGAAATCGTGGTCACCGCCACGCGCCGCGAGGAAAGCATCAGCAAGGTGCCGATCAGCATCACTGCCATCAGCCAAGACGCGATCGACCAGAAGGGTATCAAGGACTTTTCCGACGTCGTCCGGTTCACGCCCGGAGTGGCCTTCGATTCCAGCCAGACGAACCAGATTTCGATTCGCGGCATCTCCTCGAGCGGCGGCTCGGGGACCACCGGAATCTATATTGACGATACGCCGATTCAGGTGCGCAGTCTCGGCTTCAATTCCGACGATGCACTGGTCAAGCTGTTCGACCTCGATCGCGTCGAAGTGCTGCGCGGCCCGCAGGGCACCCTGTTCGGTGCCGGCTCGGAGGGCGGCACCGTGCGCTATATCACCGTGCAGCCGAGCTTGACCCAGACGAGCGTCTACGCGAAGGCCGAAACGTCTTACACCCAGGGGGGCGCGCCCAGCTACGAATCCGGCCTGGCTGTCGGTATCCCGGTAGTCGATGGCGTATTCGGTGTGCGCGTCAGCGCGTGGTTTCGCCGTGATGGTGGATGGATCGATCGCATCGACCCGACGACGCTCCAGGTCGTGGACCCGAATGCAAACAGCGACAATACATTGGCGTTGCGAGTCGCAGGACTCTGGCAACCCAATGACGCGATCCGGGTTATGCCCAGTATTCTGTATCAGAACAGCCATCGCAACGACGTGACGATCTACTGGCCGGAGTATTCGGATCCGAAGAGCGACAGCTATGTCAGCGCGGATCCCACCCCGCGTCCGGAGCCTGATAAGTTCTACCTGCCCTCGCTCAACATCCAGGCGGACATAGGTCCGGTGAGGCTGATTTCGACGTCCTCGTACTTTAGTCGCGACGAGATCAGCGGCTATGACGGCACACTGTACAACCTCGGTTATTATCAGAGCCAGATCCCGGCGTATGGCAACGCCGCAGGCCTCGCGGCCTTCCCTTTGCTGGACGGAACGGGTGTGCACCTCCCTCCGGGGCTGACCGACTACCGCGCCCCCGCGAGCGTCACCAACACGCAACGCAACTACACGCAGGAATTCCGGGTGCAATCCGACGACCCGGCGGCCCGGTTGGGGTGGACGGCGGGTGTGTTCTACTCACTCGATCGTCAATACAGTCTGGAGGAAATCCACGACCCGATGGCGGATGCCCTGTTCAATCAGCTTTTCGGAATGAACATTGCGGAGTTCTTCGAAATCAACCCGGTACTAAACCCCAATGGCAGTTCCTATCTCCCGATGGGCGATTCTTATTTCAATCGGCTGGTGAGTTACGACCGCCAGATCGCCGGGTTCGGCGAGGTGAATTTCAAACTGACTGACACGCTGAAGTTGACCGCCGGAGTGCGCGTTTCGAAGGATTCTTACACCATCGAAAGCTTATCGGGCGGACCGCAGAACGGCCTGACGCTGCCGGGTACTCAGTCGAACAGCGAGAGGCCGGTCACCCCCAGGGCGGGCATTGAGTGGCAGGCCGACCCGAACGATCTGTTCTACTTCACCTACTCCAAGGGCTTTCGCCCCGGCGGCGGCAATGCGTCGATCCCTTTCGATCCCACCTTTACGAATCTGAGCTTCGGATGCACCGGAGACTTCCAAACAGAGGGTCTCACAAAAGGCGCGCCGGCCACTTACAAGTCCGATTCGGTAAAGAGTTTCGAAGTGGGCGCCAAGAACAACATCGAGAATGTCGTTCGCCTGGCGACCAGCGTCTACTACATTAAGTGGAACGATATCCAACAAAATGTGGTGCCCCCCATCTGCCAGATTCAATTCACCGACAACTTGGGCAATGCCGTCTCCAAGGGCGTCGACTTGCAGGCCGATGTCCAGGTGACCGAGGCATTATCCATCGAGTCGAGCTTCGGTTATACGGACGCGCGCTACACCACGACCACGTATCTCGGGCCGGTGAAGACCGGGCTGCCGGTGGTGGTAGCCGGCGATGCCGTCGCCGGACCGAATGGCATCGGGACCGGTTACTCGATTCCGCCCTACTCGATTACTCTGGGGCCGGAATACAGATTTCGCGCGTTTGCTCACGAATCCTTCGTGCGTGCGGATTGGGAGTACATCGCGGGGGACAAGTGGCCGCACCCCGCCCAGGATCCCAACACCGCGTCCTATGATCCCACCAGTTTGCCGACCGAGCGGGAGAGTTTCATTTCGCTACGGGCCGGCACCAAGATAGGCGACTGGGGGGTATCTATGTTCGTGGACAATGTGGCCGACAGCCACACCATTCTGAACTACAACCATCAAACCAACACGTACGGCGGCCCCGACGGCACTACGTTGCTGGCAAGTCCTGCCTATCGATATATCTCGTATCGGCCGCGAACCTTCGGCATCACTGCGATATTCCGGCATTAGCCGCCGGACGGAGTGGCTCTAAGCCACGGCGCGTTTCGATTCGCCGCCGTACGCGTCGCGCACCGCTGCGGCCAGGATATCCAGTCCCTCACCGAGTACGGCATCGGGAATCGTCAGCGGCGCGAGCAGGCGCACGACGTTGGCCGACGTACCACACGACAGCAGGATCAGGCCGCGTGTTTCGGCGTGCGTCAATATAGCGGCGGTCAGCTCCGGGTCCGGTTCCTTGGTTTTCCGATCCTTGACCAATTCGAAGGCAACCATGGCGCCCAGGCCACGCACATCGCCGATGCAGGGCAGTTCCGTGGCGAGGCTCCGGAGGTGGGCGCACATTTTGTCTCCGATAGTTGCCGCCCGCGCGCAGAGACCTTCGCTCTCGATGACGTCGAGGACCGCGTGCCCGGCCGCAATGCTCAGGGGATTTCCGCCGTAAGTGCCGCCGAGACCGCCCGGGTGTGCCGAGTCCATGATCGCAGCCTTGCCGATCACACCGGACAACGGCAGCCCTCCGCCGATGCCCTTGGCCACCGTGATGAGGTCCGGCACGACCCCCGAATGCTCGATGCAGAACATCTTGCCGGTGCGCGCGATGCCGCTCTGTACTTCATCGGCGATGAGCACGATGCCGTGCTCGTCGCACAATGCACGCAGCGCACGCAGGAAATCGAAGGGCGCGACGTTGAAGCCGCCCTCGCCCTGCACGGGCTCGATCACGATGGCGGCCACCGCCTTCGGGTCGACGTCGCCGTGGAACAGCCGGTCCAAGTCGGCGAGCGCCTGCGCGGTGGTGACACCGCGGTAGGGCAACGGGAACTCGGCGTGGTAAATCTCGGCGGGAAATGGCCCGAAACCGCGCTTGTATGGCATTACTTTGCCGGTGAGCCCCATCGTCATGAGGGTGCGGCCGTGGAAGCCCCCCGAGAACGCGATGACGGCCGAGCGCTTGGTGTGATAGCGCGCGATCTTGACGGCGTTCTCGAGCGCCTCGGCGCCCGATGACAGGAACAGCGTCTTCTTGGCGAAGTCCCCCGGAGCGAGTGCGTTCAGCCGCTCGGCAAGGTGCACATAGGACTCGTACGAGCCCACGTGGAAGCACGTGTGCGCAAAGCGCCCCGCCTGCTCGGCCACCGCGGCCATGATGCGCGGGTGACGATGCCCGGTGTTGAGCACGCCGATACCCGCGGCAAAATCGATGTAGCGCCGCCCATCGACGTCCCACAGCTCCGAATTCTCGGCCCGGACGACATAGATACCCTTCGTACCGACACCGTTCGGTACGGCCGCGGCCTTGCGAGCCTTGAGATCAGACGATTTGGACATGACTTGCACCCTATTGGCCCAAAAATGCGCATCCGGACGCTCGAACGGTATCATTGCGCCATGGGTTTGAGCAAAAAAGCAGCTCCCGAGTCGCCCAGCGGCACTGCGAGCATTCGCATCCGGCGGGTGGGGCTGGACGGCCGGATGGATAAGGATGATCGCGTAGCCGTCGAGGCACCTCTCGAATTTCAGCTGCACCATCCCGATCTCGGATTGGAGCCGATTTCCTTCGGCACGACCATGCGCACCCCCGGCGACGACGAATCGCTCGCGGCGGGACTTCTCTACGGGGAAGGTATCGTCGATCGCGCATCGGACATCGACGCCATCGAATCGAGCACCCGGCGTCCCAACGTCGTCAATGTGCGACTCAAGTCGACGGTCACGCTCGAGACGCAGGTCTCGCCGCGCCGGTTTTCCGCGGGCTCGAGCTGCGGCGTATGCGGCACCACCGGGCTCGATGCCGCAATCGCACGCGCCGCGGCGACGCGCATTGACTCGAAAGGCAAGGTAGACCTCGCGGTGCTGTTGCGCCTGCCGCAGGTCATGCGCGAATCCCAAGCACGATTCGGCGACACCGGCGGTATTCATGCGGCGGCATTGTTCGACATGCAGGGGACGCTCGAGAGCCTTGCGGAGGATGTCGGCCGGCACAACGCCTTCGACAAGCTGGTCGGAGAGAATCTACTCGCCGGCCACCTGCCCCTGGCCGATCATGTGGTGCTGCTGAGCGGCCGGGCCAGCTTCGAGCTGGTGCAGAAAGCCTTGCGGGCCGGCGTGTCGGTGCTCGCGGCGATCGGAGCGCCGTCGAGTCTCGCGGTCAACCTTGCAGCGGCGTCAGGCCTCACGCTCATCGGCTTCCTGCGGGCCAGCCACTGTAATGTCTATTCGAACCCGGACCGGCTGACGGGCGTGCCCGACCGGCTTGCCGGCGTCGAAAACTAGTCCGCTTTCGCCCACCCGCTGCAGGTCTCGCTCCCACGAGCAGCCAACCAACCGTAGGTCCATCCGTGCCCGGTGAGCCAGGCGTGCCCCGCTTTGAGCGCCGTCGCGACGCCGGCATAGGCCGTCGGCTGCGTGGCGGACAGAAAGGAGCGCCACTCCCGGCAGTTCGAGAAGCCAGGCGAGCGCGCATTGAAGCCCTTATTCGGCATCATGATGAGGCGCCTCAGGAGCGTCGCGAGCGCGACAGAAAGTAGCCGAGCGTCAGGCCCAGCATGGCCCCAACGCCGATCGCCGCCCAGGGATTGTCGCGGACATAATCATCTGCGCTCGTCACGAAATCTCGGGCCCTGCGCACCCAAGTCTCGGAGGCGTCCACCAGGGGATCGATCACCGCCGACAGCGCGTTTGCGCCCGCGGCGCCGACTCCTCCAATGTGCAGATCCTTCTTGGCCGTCGCTCCGTTCGGACTCGTCAACATGGGTGACCTCCGCTGCGCTGGAATTGAGGGTGCGGTAATTATGGCGTGGCGCGGCGCGGAAGGGCAGCAGTTGCGAACGCAGCCGTGCGTAGGAATCCGCTCACTGGTTGTGACCGGGCCGCCGAGCCGCGGCCGGCGAAGCGCCGGCGAGGCGCCGATTGCTCAGTTCACCTGGTAACCGCGGCCCTGCAAGCACGCGGCCATCGCGCGATCGTAATTGCTGTGCGCGCGATCGGCATCGCCGGGCGCGAGTCCGCCATTCGCCTGCGTGGGATCGAAACCGGTCTGCCCTTTCGCCCAGTTATGACACTCGTATTCGTCCGCTGCCTGCTGATCCTTCGACTGGCCCTGCTTGGGATAAATGATCAAGTCGGACGGCGCTTGGGGCGCTCCTTGCGCATAGGAGCCGCCCTGCGCGTTGGGATCGGCATTGCCGTCGGGCGGGGGCGCGCCGTCCGGCGGGGTCGCGACCATGTACCCGCTCTGATCCGCCGCCGCGGTGTAGTAGACGTTGTCCGCGTAGTAGTACGGGACGCCGCCAATCCAAAGGGTCGAGTAATAAGGCGGCAGGACGGCGATCGTGAGGCCGATGGGCGGCGTCACCACCACGAAGCCCACGCCGCGCGGCGCGTACCACACCCCGCCGCTGAAGTAATAGGGCGCGCCGCGGTGATAGTACGAGCGGTATTCGCCCGGCAGCGTGCGCGCTACCGTTCCCACCGGCGCGTAATAGCGGCCGTGGTTGTAACGCGAATCGAGGATCTGTCCGCGACCGTCATAGTGGGCCGGCCCCGCCGGCGCCCCGTGGAACGCGGGTGGCGCAGCAGGACGAGCCGGAGCGCTCGGGCGGCCGCCCTCGGGTCGACCCCCCTCCGGCCGCCCGCCATGGGGCTCCTGGGCGAGCGAGACGCTCGCGAGCGCGGCGCCGATCAGCGCCGCCCCGAGCACCATAGAGGCGCAAAGTCGATAAGAGCTCATGGAATGTTCGCTGACGACCTCACGTGACGGTGTAGCCGCGGCCCTGCAGGCAGGCGCCGAGCGCCCGCCGATACGCATCGACGTGTGCACGTCCCTCGGCGACCTGCGCATTGATCTGGGCCTGGGTCATGTTCGCCTGCCTCTGCGCCTGGGCGTTCGCGTTTGCCTCGGCGGCTGTGCCGACGATGGCGCCGGTGGCGGCGCCGAGCACCAGGCCCGCGCCGGCATTGCGAGGCCCGCCGATGATGGCGCCGAGAATCCCGCCTGCGATCGCACCTGTGGCCGTGCCCGCGCCCGGAGGAACGGAGGATTGCACCACCACGCGCTCGTAAGGCGACGCATCCGGCCGGCTGGGATCGACGCCCGTCTGCTGCACGGCCCACATATGGCACTCGTAGCGGTCGCGGTCGGTCTGCTCGGGCGACTGCCCGTTCGCGGGATAGACGAAGATTTTCTGCGGCGGTGGCGGTGGCGGCGGTTGCACCAGCACCGTGCGTGGCGGCGGCGTCACGCAGGCACCGAGGGCGGCGACGGCGGCAACGACCGCCGCGAGGCGGAGCCCTCGTCGAGAAATGTTAAGCAATGCCATACGCTTAGAAACCTCCCATCCTTGTCCAATCAACGTCGAAAACACCGCTCGGTTGACAGCATAAGGCGCGCGTAGTTCGATCCGCACCTCTCAACGGTGGGCGGGTTTTTTGAATTTGAGGATGAACTGATCCGTTCTGCCCCGAATGGATGGATCGAACACCTTCGCGGTGTGCGGGTCTTCCGGCTGGCGCAACAGGTTGCTCTCGCCGTCGTAGACGAAGCCTGCCGCAAGCACCTCGCGCTTCACGGTCTCGGGATCGATCCTATGTAAAGTCGAGGTCTGGCTCGCGCCTTCACCGGGCGCCGTGGCGTGATCCAGGATGAGGTACGTCCCGCCTGGCTTGAGCGCCTCGAACACCATCTGGTTGAACACCACCAAATCCAATCCCGGCAAATTGTGCAGATCGTGATAGTTCTGCGACGTCCACACCAGATCCACCGGCACGGGCGCCTTGAGCTGTCCGAACGGCTCGACCACCACGCTCACGTTCGCATAAGCAGGATCAGCCGCGATAGCCTTCACCCGCGTCGCGAAATCCGGCGTGTTCGGTGGATCCTCGGGCCGTGGCGCCGGTACCAGAGCATAGATATGTCCGTTGGCGCCGACGGCCTTGCTCATGATGCGTGTGAAGTAACCGCCGCCGGGCAACAGCTCCGCGACTTGTTGACCCGGCGCGATGCCGGTGAATATCAGTGTCTCGGCGGGCTTGCGATCCGCATCGCGCGCCACATCCGCAGCGGGCCGGTTGGGATCGGCGACCGCGGCCGCCAGGAACGCCGGCACCGTCGAGCTCGTGGCGGCAGCCGCCAAGCAGGTGACCGCGAGCGCAGGAAGCAACGTGCGCAAGACATTGAGCGAGCGATTCATGAATTCTCCCTGATCGAGCAGCACCACGGCGGCACGTGCAATTCTAACACCAGCGCTCGAGTACGCAGCCGCGTATGATTCCGCCGTGTAGTCCGCAAGGTTTTCGCATGAGTCTCAGCGTCTTCGACATTTTCAAGATCGGCATCGGTCCGTCGAGCTCCCACACCATGGGGCCGATGAATGCGGCTCGCAGCTTCGCCGAGCTTCTGGCTGCGCGCGGACTGTTGGCGCGCACGGTGCACCTATCGGCTCAGCTCTATGGCTCGCTGGCGCTGACTGGCAGGGGGCATTGCACCGATCGCGCGGTGCTCTTGGGCCTCGAAGGCGCGAGTCCCGATACGCTCGATTCGTCGATGGTCGAACCGACGTTGAAGCGCATCCGTACCGAGGGACGGCTGCGGCTTCTGGGAAGCCACGAGATTTCCTTCGACGAGCCCCTCAATCTGCTGTTCCACACCGATCAGGTCCTGCCGGGCCACTCCAACGGCATGCGTTTCACCGCGCAGGACGCCGCGCTCACGGTGCTTGCTCGCGAGGAGTACTACAGCATCGGCGGGGGCTTCATCGTGCAAGCGGGGGTACCGCCGGGATCAGGCGACGCGCGCGCCCTACCGCCGTACGAGTTCGACTCGGCGGAGCGGCTCCTCGAGCTCGCCCGGCAGGGAGGCCTCGAGATTCACGAATTGATGCTGGCGCGCGAGCGCACCTGGTATTCGGACGCGGAAATACGCCAGCGGCTGCTGCGCATCTGGCAGGTGATGCAGGATTGCGTGCGCCGCGGCTTCGAGGCTCACGGACTGCTGCCGGGCGTGCTTGGGGTGCGCCGCCGCGCACCGAAGCTGTATCGCAAGCTGATGAGCAGCGATCCGCAAAGCCCCATGCACGCGCTCGATTGGGTGAATGTGTTCGCGCTCGCGGTGAACGAGGAGAACGCCGCCGGCGGTCAAGTCGTCACTGCGCCGACCAACGGTGCGGCGGGGATCGTGCCGGCGGTGTTGCATTACTACCGGCAATTCGAGCCGGGGTCAGACGATGCGGGCGTGATTCGGTTCCTGTTGACGGCGGCCGCCGTGGGCATGCTCTTCAAGAAGAATGCCTCCATCTCGGGCGCCGAGATGGGCTGTCAGGGGGAGGTCGGCGTCGCCTGCTCCATGGCCGCGGCGGGGCTCGTCTCCGCGTTGAACGGCAGCAACGAACAGATCGAAAATGCCGCGGAGATCGGCATGGAGCATAACCTCGGGCTCACCTGCGATCCGGTTGCCGGACTCGTACAGATTCCGTGCATCGAGCGCAACGCCATGGGATCGGTGAAGGCCATCAACGCCGCCCGTCTCGCCCTGGGGGGCGACGGATCGCACAAGGTCACACTCGATCAGGTGATATCGACGATGCGGCAGACGGGACTCGACATGTCCACGATCTACAAGGAGACCTCGCAAGGCGGGCTCGCAGTCAACGTACCGGAGTGCTGAGCGTATCGATCGAGCGCCGGGCGGCGGCTCGATGGCTACCCGGTCGCCTGCAATCCCTGCGCGATGCCCCCGATCGTGGCGCGCAGCGCCGCGAAGAGGGATGCATCCTCCCGGCGCGTGGCACGCCAGCGCCTCAACAGGTCCACTTGCATCAGATGCATCGGATCGATGTAGGGATTGCGTAACGCGATCGAGCGCTGCAAGGTTGAATCGCTGCTCAAAAGCTCGTTCGCACCGCGCAGCTCGAGCACGGTCCGCACCGTGAGGTCATATTCCAGGCGGACGGCGTCTGCGAAGATGGACAGCTCCGCGCTCGCGAGCGCGTCGTAATAGGCGGCGACCTCGAGGTCGGTGCGTGCCAGCATCGCCTCCACATCGTCGAGCAGGAGTGCAAAGAACGGCCAGCGGGCGAGCATGGTATCGAGCACGGCGCGGCCGTGACGGTCGATCGCAGCGGTGAGGCCGCTGCCGAAACCGTACCAACCCGGCAGCATGTGGCGGCTCTGCGTCCAGGCGAACACCCACGGCACGGCACGCAGGCCGTCGATGCCCTGGGCGCCTGCGCGCATGGCCGGCTTCAGACCGATGTGCATGCGTTCGATCACGTCGAGCGGCGTGGCGGTGCGCAGATAGTCCACGAAGCGCGGATCGCCGAACACCAGATGCCGATAGGCTTCCACGCTGCGCGCCGCCAGAGTGCTCATGGCCTCGATGAAACTTCGATCCACGGCCCCTCGCTCGCCGGCGCGCGAGCTCGCGAGAACCACGGCCGTGAAGGTGCGCTCCAGCGTGCGCATGGCGATGGGATGCAGACCGTAGCTTTGATTGACGACGTCGGCTTGCTCGGTGAGACGGAGCTTTCCGCAGATCGCCCCCGCAGGCGCCGCCTGCACCAACTTCTCCGGTGTGCCGCCGCCGCGCGCCGGGCTGCCGCCGCGAGCATGCAGGATCGTGAGGGCTACCTGGCTCTCGCGCGCCGCGCGGACCAGGCGGTGCTGGGCCGTCTGCAGTGCCCAGCGCGAGCCGGCAAACCCTCCTTGCTTGTTCGTGTCCGAATAGCCGATCACCACGGTCTGCTGGCCGCCGCAGGCCGCGAGATGACGCCGGTAGGCAGGTTCGGCGATCAAGCTGCGCAGAAGTTCGCCCGCGCCCTCCAGCGTCTCCACCGACTCGAGCAGGGGCGCGACCTCGAGGCGGCATTCGCCGGAGTGCTTGTCGGTGATTCCGGCCCAGCGGGCGAGCAGCAGCACCGCCAGCAGATCATCGGGAGCCTCCGCGCCGCTCACGATGTAGGTGCCGATGGCGCGGGCGCCATACCGGTGCCGCGCATGCCCGATGGTGTCGAACACCGCCAGCGCGCGGCGGCCCGTGGCATCGAGCGGTGAAGTCGGCCCCTGATCGCGCGCGAGCAGCTCGCGCAGGCGCTCGAGGCGCTGTGCGGCAGGCAGCGACGGCCAATCCGGGAGCGCGAGACCCTGGCTGATCACGGCATGATGCGCGCGCGCGCTCTGGGTCACGTCCAGCGTCGCGATGTGAAAGCCGAAGGTGCGCACTCGCCGAATGAAGCGCCGCACGAGGAAATAACCGGCGTGCCGGCCGCGATTGTCGGTCAGGCTGTCGGCCGCGAGCTCGATGTCCGCGAGCAATTCATCGGCGCTTTGATAGGCGTTCGGCCGTCCTTCGTAGGTCGCCTTCACCCGCTCGCCGATCTGGCCGAAATAAATTCGATACGGCATGCGATCGTGTCTGGCGGGCGCAAGCCGCGCTGCCCCGGGAAGCAACGCGGTGTAGGCATCAATGCGCTGCGCGAGCGCGCCGCTCACCTCGACCCGCCGCGCACTCTGGCTCAAGGCCTCGGCGAGATGGCCGCACTCGTCGAAGTAGGTCGACAAAATGACTTCTTGATGGCGCTGGAGCGTTTCCCGGATGGTCTTCGCGTGCACTTCCTCGTCGCCCTCCATGTCGCCGCCGACCCATGAACCGAAGCGCAGAATGCACGGAACGTTCAGCGACTCCGCCGGGGCCGAGTACGCACGGGCGAGCGCCGCCTCGATCTCCTCGTAAAACAGCGGAACGACCCGGTAGAGGATCTCGATCAGGTAGAAGAGCACATGCTCGCGCTCGTCGGCCACCGTCAGCCCCTCGCGCGGATGCTCCTCGGTCTGCCAGATGCTCGCGATCTCCAGGCGCACTCGCGACCAGATCGTCTCGAGCTCCACGCGCGTGAGCCCCGCGTTGAGCCGGTCGAGGAGGTCCTGTGCGATGCGCTGCTGCTTGCGCAGGATGGTCCGCCGCGTCGACTCGGTCGGGTGGGGCGTGAACCGCGGCTCGATGCTGATGCAGGCAATGAGCTCGAGCGCCGCCTCGAGCGAGTACCCCTCCTCCTTCAAACGCCCGATGCATTCGGCGATGCCTCCGGGTTGGGTGAGTCCCGAGTCTGCGAGGTACTGGCGGCGGCGGCGCACACGGTGCACTTTCTCCGCGGTGTTGACCGCTTGGAACCAGGTCGAGAAGGCGCGTGTGAGATTGGTGGCGGACAAGGGCTCGCGGCCTGCGGTTCGTCTCTCGAGCGCCGCCGCGGCTCCCGGCGCCCTGTCGGCCTTGCGCCGCTCGAGGGCGGCGACGCGGTCACCTTCCACCGTATCGAAGAACTCCTCGCCTCCCTGATCGAGCAGCACCTCGCCGATGAGATCGCCGAGAGCGTGCACGTCCTCGCGTAGTCCCGAGTCCTTGATGGGGAATTGGATGGCTTCGCGTTGCATGATATGGCCGCACGGGTTGCAAGGCCTCAGCGAGGCCCCTGCCGGC
>Ga0187890_10002617_pt1 | contig 12547 bp, 12 predicted proteins | sample June2016WEW_21_1_FD_133005 | JGI IMG/M metagenome (GOLD analysis project Ga0187890, IMG submission 133005) | Peatland microbial communities from SPRUCE experiment site at the Marcell Experimental Forest, Minnesota, USA - June2016WEW_21_10 | ecosystem: Environmental > Terrestrial > Soil >... | reverse complement strand
CCACACGCCAAACTAATCTCGGGCTCAAGAGCACCAGGCGAAGATCGGCGTTGCGGGCGACTCCCAAATCATCCCCATTTTCATCAGCCCGTGCGGGCCCGCGGCGCGGGCACGGGAACTAATACGAGACTCGCTATACACCCAAGGCTGGCAGGGACTCAAGCCGGCGGCTTTCCCTGTACCCACGGCCGTGCGGCGGAGCGATCGATGGGCCGGGGACGCCCGGCACCCCTGACGACATCGGGGCGCAGCAGCGATGACTCCTATCCGATCACCGGGAAGCGCCGCTCGGCGGCCAGCTCGTCAAGCGTTCGTTGCATGAGCTCGGTGATCGTCTCGTAGACCGCGTCGACGTCGGGGTTGGGGCCGAAGCGCTCGTGCAGGTCGATCGGCTCCAACACCTGGGTCGTGATCTTCGCCGGCAGCGCGATGTGGCCGAAGAAGTCGCCGACGTCGAGACCCCAGGGCAGCGCGAGCGAGACCGGTAGGACCTTCAGACGGAACCTCCGGTCGAGCCCCAGCGCCCGGGCGATGCGCTCCCCCCGCGTCAGGAACAGCGCCGTCTCCTGGCCGCCGATTGAGACCACCGGGACGATCGGCACGTCCGCGGCGAGCGCCAGCCGTACGAATCCCTCGCGCCCGGCGAACTCGACCCGGTGGCCGTGCCACGATGGCCGATGCACCTCCCAGTCGCCCCCCGGATAGATGAGGACGGCGGCTCCGCTGTCCAGCGCGGCCTGGGCGTTCTCCGGGGTCGCCTCGATCGTCCCGTACTTGCGCAGCCGCCACACCGACACCCACGGCACCGTCATCACGAGGTGGTGGGCCAGCTGGAAGAACGGGCGCTCCACCCCAAAGTACCGGTAGAAGCCGAGCGTGAACGCGAGCGTGTCCGGTACGACGTTTCCGCCCGAGTGGTTGCCCACCAGCAGGACGGGGCCGCAGGCCGGGATCCGGTCCAGCCCGCGGATGTCCGGACGGAACCAGGCAGCGATCAGTGGCCACATGAATCGAAGCGAAAGAGTGATGTAGTTGGGGTCGCGCTCCCGCAGCACCGCCGGCGCTGAATCGACCGATTTGGTCCCAGCGGCCCCCACAGCAGACGTGTCGCTCGTAGGCGACTCCATCGTTTAGGTGTATGACCTCGCGGGCGGCCGCACATCGGGGCTATCCCGTGGACTCCGCGCTCAGAACTACTGGCACGACTTGACGATGTCGGGGTGAGGTCAGCGCGAGGTCGCGCCGCCGAACGCGGAACGGCATCTCCTCGATCTGGGTGTTGCTTTCGCGTGATTCCGACACTCTCGAAGGCGTGTCACGGTCGCTAGCGCGTTGGACGAAAGGGAGGCGTCGTGCCGGAACCTGGTCGCACGCCTCCTTTCGCGGAAGAGCGAGCGTGTCCGGCACGCCAGATACGTGCGCGAACTTGCGAGCGAGACCACTTAGACGAGGGGATCGACGCCGAGCATCTCGACGTGCAGGTCGAGCGAGTAGTCGATCTTCGGGCGCCCCGAGCGCCCGAACCCAAGCATGTCCGGCGCGACCACGTCGTAGTCAGCCGCGTAGCGCTCGATCAGCGGCTCCCAGGTTCGATGCGAGGTGCCGCCGTTATGAAGAAAGACCATCGGGGTGCCGGTGCCCTCGCGCCGGTAGAAGACCTCGTGACCGCGGAACGTGAAGGTGCTCATCCGCTCAGTACTCCTGTATTCGACGAAAGCAAAGCTCGCCGAAGCTCGGGCGTCTCACCGGCTGGCGCGCATAGCTGAAGAATACCGCTCTTAGGGACTCACGCTGCGAACGCGGCCGAGCACCCGCGCTGCAGACAACCAGCGGCAATGTCCAGCTCGGACAGAGTGATCTTGCCGTGGACGTGCCTCCTCACCGAAGAAGCAACGCGGACGGTGGGACTACCGCAAAGGAGCGATCAGGCGCTTGTGCCCGGCACAGGATGTGCCGGGGCTGAGCCGTCTGGTGCTCCCAGCGGTCGCGGCGGGCCAGTGCGGATCGTTCCCCACCAGATCGTTGCGAGGAGTGTGGCACCGACGACGGCCAACCCAATCGAGGTGATTACGTAGCCGGGGCCATGCCGTGCGGTGTCCACGAACACGTACACGACTGAGCCGATGAACCCGATCGACGTTCCGGTGATCACCGCCCGCCCGATCAGCCCGTGGTGGCGGGAGGCGACGAGCCGCTCGACGACCACCATCACGAGCGCCAGGGTGGGCAGCAGGAACAGTCCGAGGTCCTGGTGAAGCCACGTGAACACGGCGTCATTGGCAGCGCCCTTGGCGTGCGGGTCGCCGGCGCCGAAGTGGGTCTCGTCGAGCTCAATCGAGTAGCCGGCGATCGTGACGGTGGCAAAGCTGAGCACCCAGGACCAGACCGCCGCCGCGCGGACAGGCAGACCAGTCAGCGAGGCCAGCCTGCCGACCGCCAACGACCCCACGACGAGCAGCCCGCCGAACATCACGAACACGCCGGTGATCACGTCGTCGCTGGCGATCCCGTCGGTCCCTCCGTGGGACTTGAACCAGGCTGGCGGCACCCACGTGCTGAAGCCGGCGCGCACGTACACGTAGCTCATCGCGATCACGCCGATCGGGACCATGATCAGCCCGACCTGCGCGACCCGGCGTGGCGCTCCGCCGAGACTCCCATAGCCGAACTGGCGAGCTAGGAGCGTCACGATCAGCGCCATCGACGCGACCGCCATCTCGTGCGAGTGTGACCCGATCAGCGCGGCGGACCAGTCGCCGGCCTTGGTGTAGCCGATCGACTTGGCGAACGAGCGCAGGGCACCCGGCTTGAGCCCGAACTCCAGTAGCCAGCCAGCAAGATGCCCCATCACCGCGGCCACCAGCAAAGACGCGGTGGCGAGCGTCGCGCCGAGGAATGGGAGCGTCCGCGACGTCGGCGCACGGCGGCGGTACTCGAGCACGAATCCGACCAGCAACATCAGCAAGATCTCATCGAACGCGAAGAAGCCGACGATCTGAATCCACATCGGCACCTCGTAGCCGGGCACGCCTTTGTCGAAAATCCCCCCAATTGCCGCCGGGATCGTCGCCGCGAGCGCCCCGAGCGCTATCCACACCCGCACGTGTTTCGACTGAAGCCCCAACACCTGGCAGGCGACCAGCGCGCCGAGCGCGACCATCCCGATCAGCAGGCCATGCAGGAACATCACGTGCCAGTAGACGGGGCTCGCCGTGGCGCTTGGCTCGCTCTGGAACGGATTCGAGATGAACGCGCTGATCACCCCGAACAGGAGCATCCACCCCAGCACGAAGAAGACGATCCGGCGGTTGGTGAGCCACGGGAAACGAGCCAGCAGCACCTCGTCCGCGCGACCATCCGAGGTGTCGAGCTGGGCCTGGTCTTGCTGCTGCGCGACGTCACTCATCGCAGGTCTCCTCCGGTGTAGAGCATGCTTCAACGGAAGCGCGCGTTGATTGCAAAGGTACTGCAGCGACGTCGAGCCAGGACGATCAGCGAGACGAAGAGCCGTGATCGCGCGCGACCGCTTTCGTGTGATGGCGGTCGTAGGATGCTCGAGCGTGCGTCGGGTGGGGGGCTATATCACCATGTCCGACGAGGCCAACAGGGCCGGCGGCGCACCAGGAACAGAACCCTCGCCCAGCCCGCAGCTGTTTCCCCCAGCCGCTGGGAGGCCTCGTAGCCACTCACACGGTGACAGCGGCCGGTTGCCGGTGCGCTAGCTTGAACCGAGATGGATCGCGCCGTCCGCATCCGACATCTTCTCATTGCGATGACTGTCGGCGTCGCCGTCGCAGCGGGCTTCGCTGAGGCAGACCAGGGCGACAGCAGCGCGACCTTGACACCACCGCACACCCAAGAAGGCGCCGAACGCGACGCTGCGTTCGTGCTCAGCAGCGTCGTGCTGCCCACGGGTGCGAAGCGCCTAAGCCACGAGCCCGGCGCAGACGGCGGAGTGCTCAAACGCAGCGGTCCGAACGAAGTCTATGCGGACATCGTGGATCGCCACGCATGGTGGCGCGTCCCGGGCCCGTGGCGTTCCGTGCTGGCGTTTGTGAGTGCCCACCCGCCGCCAGGGTCCCACGACTTCACATCGGGATCGAGCAGCAGGTACGGACGGGAGACGAGCGCATTCATGGTGTTCGGCTGGCCACTGAACGCGGGGGGCCGTACGCGGCAGCTGAGCGTGGTGGTGGCGGCGACGCCGGGTCATGCCACCTACCTGCGCGCTGACGCCGACGTCGTGTTGCTGCTGCGCCGATCCGCGTCCGAGCGGATCCCGGCTGGTGTCGAGGCGATCGACATCACGCGGGGTCAGCCTGGACATGCGCCGTCGCATTCCGTCGTCGTGACCGATGCGGTCGAGGTCAGGGCGATCATCGCGGTGACCAACAGCCTGCCGACCATTCAACCCGCGGAGTTTGCTGGCTGCAACACATCGGGCCCCCGGGTGGGCTTTGTCGGGCCGGGAATCACGTTCACGTTCCGCGCGTCGCCCGGCGGCCCTGTGCTCGCCGTGGCGACCGAGCCGGCCGACGCGACCGGAACAGCAAAGTGCGAGCCGATGACGCTCACCATCGGCGGCGTACGCCAGACGCCGCTGCTGGAAGGACCCAAGGTGGTTGCTGAGGCGCAGCGACTGCTCAAGGTGAAGATCTAAGCCCGCGTCAATAAAGAGCGCGGTGCGCCCATTCGGCGGACTTCAAGTGCCGCGGTCCCAGCGCGGCGTGCTCGCCATATCACGTCGTCCGAGGGGGACGTTGCCGCTGTTTGTCTGCTCCGCGTTGCTCGGTAGCCGTCGCAGCGACGGCGGCGATAGGCTTGACCTCCAAGGAGGGCGGCGCCGTGCCGCCGAACGAGAGGACCGCCGATCTCGCCATGGCCCACATTCCCAGGCTGCGCTACGTGGATCCGTATAAGCCAAGGGGTCGCCTCTATCTAGCGGTGGCTCGATTGTCCGCCACCAAGGCAGGCGCGTGGTTCTCCGTCAACATCGCCTGGAAGGTCGACCCGCATCTGCTGAAGCTCACCAGGGGTCGGTTCAGCACCGCGGGGCCGCTTGCCACAGCGCTGCTCGAGTCGCAAGGCGCGCGAACAGGACAGCCGCGTCGCAATGCCACGCTCTACTTCCACGACGGCGATCGGGTGACGATCATCGCGTCGAAGCGGGGGTGGCCGAAGAACCCAGCCTGGTACTACAACCTCCGCAAGCATCCCGACATCGTTTTCGGCAGGCTGCCGTTCCGCGCCGAGCTCGTGGAGGACGAGGCCGAGCGGCAACGATTGTGGAATCTTGCTGACCGCGTCTTCCCTGAGTACGCGGACTACCGTGAGCAGGCCGGGAAGACCGGACGGGTGATCCCGATGTTTCGGCTAGTTCCTCGTTAGCTCACAAGACTCCCAGCCGCTCCGGATGGCGCTTCGGCGATGCGAAACGGCTAGGCTGCCGAGGAGCGTCTGATCGGCGCTCGCCGGCTACCCGTCCACGCATGCGGACGGGGACCGCGGTTCGAAAGACGGGTTCATGATGGGCAAGACGAGACTACCGGGGTTCCTGTTGGGTGTGACGGCCGTCGTGCTGACGCTGTCTACCGCATGCGCCAGCGCCGCGTCCAACAGGACGCTGCTGGAGCTGAAGGCGGAAGGCAAGCCACTGGCGGTGGGCGGCGAAGTCGTGCTTGTGGCCGGATACTCGCTGGGCCCGTGTTATTGGGAAGAACAGGACTTCAAGGTGGCGGTGAACCGCTCCAAAGCCGACAAGCTCGTCAGGACGGGCGAAGCGGGGCAGATCGAAAACTGCGGCGGAGGCGCCAAGGCGATTGAAATCACGAGCGCCAAGAAGATGATCGTGAAGCTGGCGCCGATGCGCATCGACCTAGAAGGGCCGTGCGTGTACGAATTCAAGGAAGTCTCCGCCACGTTCGCACAGAGAGAATGGGGCCCCGAAATCTATGGCACCGCTACGGGCAAGCTCTACAAGGCCAAGAGCGCGCGATCCCCGGCGTGCGCTAAGAGCCACACGACGATATTCGACGTGGCCCTGAGCGGGATCGAAACGGCACTCATCAGCTGAGCGCCCGCGCCCTGCTCGCGCAACCGCCTTCTGCAGCTTCACTTAAACCCGCTGCATCGGGTCATCCGTGCCTGCGTCGCGTCGAAAGCAGGCGCGATGTCGCCGGCCGATGAGACGGCTGGGTTTTGTCCGACGGGAGCGTGAGCAGGGCCCCCTGTCCAGGCGCTCGCTGTCATGCGAAAACGCAAGTGGTGCGCGTGACGCGTAGCGCTCGGGCGGGCTGTCCGGCGCGGCAGCCGCGGGAACGCGCGGAGTAAAGTCCGCCGAGTGCGCAAGGCTGTCTACTCGCTGTTGGCCTGCGCATGCGCACTGTGGATAGGGGGTTGTGGATCCGGCCACTCCACTGCTCCAGCGCGGCAGCCGAAGACAACTAGTTCCACACCTGCCTCGCTTGGGTCGCTCGTCGGACGCCCCCAGAAGGCGGTGCTGCGTCTCGCGCGTGGCCGCTCAACGGCGCGCTTCGTGATTACAGCGGTGCCGCACGACACATGGGACGTGCGGATGAGCGCCCCGGCGAGCGCCGACTTCGAAGTAGATGCGCTGAAGTCGGACGGAGAATGGCTCTACCTTCTCGAAATGACGCATCAGCGAGAAGCGTGTGCGATTACGGGCACACGCTTGCACTGCTTCCTGCGGTTCGCTATCGGGGCGAATCAGATGCCCGGTACGTGGACGGTCATCGCAAAGAAACGCACCGGTCCCGCCGCAACGGTGCGAGTTCAGATCACGTTCTACCGCCCTGGATCTGAATAGGCCGACGAGCTGCATCTGGGTGCGGCGGACGCGACGAAGCTGACCGACGACGCCCCGTACTTGCTTTAGACCGTGAGCGAGCGGGTCAACGACGAAGTCCGACACTCCTGGATCGGACGAGCTCCGGTCGTCAGCCATCCAAGCGGCCGCTCTCACGCTTTGCCTGGCGCAAGCGGGCGTGTACCGAGTCTCCGCCGGTGCTGCCGGGATTCGTCTCTCTATGCAAGCGGCTGCGGGTTGATCACCAGCACGCTCGTTTGCGCGTGCCTTCGATTGGTGTCGCCAGGCGCGTGGTGTTACACCGGCGTGGGCTGATCGTTGTCCGTTCGGGCTTCGAGTGCGCGGAGATTGTCCTGTGTTCTAGGGTCGCGCTCCATATGGCTGTCGATGAGCGGGCCCAGGACGCCGCGCAGCGTCGACAGGGCCGCCCAGCGTCGTGGTCGGATGATGCGTGGCTGGCGGCGTTCGATTCCGCGCACGATCGCCTGCCCGGCGGCTGCCGGGTGCAGGCGCTTGTGAAATGGGTTTGGAAGGCTTGCGAGCATCGAGTGGGCGAGCGGGTCGCTGTCCACGACCTCGTGAATCATTTCGGTGTCGACGAATCCGAAGTACGCGACGCTCGCGCCGGAGCCGTGTTGGCGGAGCTCCACCCGCAGTGCGCGGCCGAGCTGCTCGACCGCGGCCTTGCTCATCGCATATGGCGCGGTGCCGAAACCATTCATGAACGCGTAGATCGAGGAGACGAGCACGATGTGGCCTTCTCGGCGGATGATCTCGGGCAGCGCCGCATCGACGGTTCGAGCGGCCCCCATCAGATTGACGTTGAGCACGCGCTCAAAGCTCTCCGCGGGGGTTCCGCGGAACGTGGCAGCGCGTGAGGCGATGCCCGCGTTGGCCACGACGATGTCAAGGCGGCCGAACTGCTCGACCGTCCTGGCCACTGCGCGCTGGGTGGCGCTGCGATCGCTGACATCCGCGGCGAGGCCGAGTGCCCGTGCGTGGTGCAGCTGGGCGGCGGCGTGCTCGGCCGCCGCGGCATCCAGGTCGACGATCGCGACCGAGGCGCCTCGCGCGATGAGCGCTCGTGCGGTGGCAAGGCCGATTCCGCGAGCCCCACCGGTCACGAGGGCCACCTTGTCGGTCAGCTCGTATCGCGACACTTACGCTGCGCGCCCGGAGCGCTGTGAGCGCATCAGCTGGTCGTGCGCAACCCAGTTGGGCTCGGGGAACAGCTGGCAGTACTTGGCGTCTCGCATCAGCTTCTCGATCCCGGTCTCGACCATGTAGCCGGTGCCGCCGAACACCTGCACGGCGTCGGTGGTGCTCGCCACGGCGGCGTCGGTGGCGGTGATCTTCGCGGCGAGCGCGTGTGCCCGTTCGGTGGCGAGCCCGGCTGGGGCGGCGGCGGGCTGAGGCCAGCATGCCAGTCTCACCGCCATCGCGGAGAGCATGTCGCTGACGGCGTCGTGCTCGATGATCGCCACGCCGCCTTGATGGCGAGCGTGGGCGTACTCGAGCGCCATCTCGTGGGCGCGCCGGGTGATCCCGTGTGCGATTGCCGCCGTCCCGGCTCGCAGCAGCGCGAGCACGTCTGCGACGCCGAGCGCGGCGGACCCGCCGTTTGATCCGTCGAGCGCGGGCACGCAGCTGACGCCGGTCGCCTCGATCGACGCTGCGGGCGCCGCGCGCAGGCCCATCTGCGCGAGATCGCGTTCGATCTCACAGCCGCCCGCGCTCACGTCGAGCGTCCACGCGAGGGGTGCGGGCCCGTCCAGGAGGATCACGAGCCCGTCGGCGTCGTACGCGCCCAGCGCGCACGCGATCCTGCCGTCGCAACGTCCGTCTGAGAGAGTCAGCTCTGTGCCGGGCGCAGCCGGTGCGAGCGTCCAGCGTGTCCCCGCGGCGACGCCGGCGAGCTGCTCGCCGGCGAGGGTCGCCAGAGCGGTGTTGCACAGCAGCACGCTCATCGCGATCCCTGCGTCGCCGACGGCCAGCTCCTCGATCGTGGCGAGCAGCTCGGCGATGCCCAATCCGGCGCCTGCGTGCTGCTCGTCGAGCAGCGCACGGTCGAGTCCGAGCTCGACGAGCAGACGCCAGCATTCGTGAAGGGCGTCCTGGCCGCCGGCGTCGAGCGCCGCGGCTCGCGGCGTGAGCTCACGAGATGCCAGCTCGCGTGCCAGCGCTCGTATCTCGGCGCGCTCGGCCAAGCTGGTCGTGCTCATGATCGGCCTCCATTTCCGTTGGCGCTCGCGTGTCCGCGGGCGTTTGCGTTTGCCGGTGCGTTGTTGTCTGTGTCGGGGTGGATGCGGCGCAGCGGCGGCAGGCATTGGATGGTGCCGGCTTGGCAGAGCCCGCGATAGACCTCGATGCGGTTGAGCTGGTTGGTGCCCTCGTAGATCTGGGTGAGCTTCGCGTCGCGCCACAGCTTCTCGAGCTCCGCTCTGACCGGGCCGGCGCGCAGGCCGGCGAGCTCGAGCGCCGCGCCCGTGACCCGCATCGCGACATCGCCGCCGCGGGCCTTGGCCATCGAGGAGAGAGCGAGCGAGCGCGTGACGGCGCGCTCGCTGGTGGTGCGGTGAAGGAGCGCGACGGTCGCGTCGCGGGTGCGCTCCGAGTGAAGCCAGCCGCGGACGGGCGCCCGTCCGCGGATGCTTGCGGGCACGTGTGCGAGGGCGCGAACGGCGGGGTGGGACATGGCGTCCCCGAGCGCCGTGTGGTCGAGCTCGGTGGCGGCGTCCATGTAGAGCTGGCGGGCAAGATGGATCTCCTCCTCCATGCCGGCGAGCGCGAGCTGCACGTGTTGGCGCTCCAGCAGCCCCTTGGCGGCAGGGTCCTCGCGAAGCCAGCCCAGGACACGCTCGTAGGCTCCGCGTGCGATTCCGGTCGCGATCGCCGCAACCGGGGGACGCGAGCAGGCGAGCACGATCGTCGTGGCGGCCGCCCCGTCTCCCTCCCTGCCGACGATCCGTTCGTCGGGGACGAACACCTCGTCGAATGTCAGTTCGGCGGCCGGACAGGCACGCTGGCCCATCTTGTGCTCGACGCGGCTGACCGCGAACCCCTCGCTGCGGGTGTCCACCAGGAAGCACGTCCAGGTCTCTGCGGCGGCTGTGGGGTCGGTCGGCATCAGGATCGTGATCCAGCGTGCGACGCTGCCGTTTGAGATGAACCGCTTGGTGCCGCTCAGGCGAAAGCCGCCTGGCACACGGCGAGCGTGGCTTGTGATCCGCGCGAGGCGCAGGAGGTCCGGGTCCTCGACGTCGGTTCCGGCTTCTGGCTCGGTGATCGCGCACGCCATCAGCTGCGGCTCGCTGGTGTGTTCGGATGCGACGAGCTCCGCCAGGACGCCGTCCCACTGCGAGGGGCCGCCCAGCAGAAGCGGGGAGATGCCGAGCGCGTGAGCGCCGAAGATCAGCGCGATCCCGGGACAGGCGGCGCACAGCTCCTCCATCACGACCGCGGCCTGTGTCGCCATACCGCCGCCGCCGCCCGCCGGCTTGGGGATCAGCAGGCCCAGCATTCCCGCCTCGCCGCCCGCGCGCACGAGATCCCAGTCAAACCAGGACGGATCCTCGCCTGCGCGGCGGTCGATGTCCAGCGCGCGCGGGCGCACTTGCTCCTCGGCGAAGCGATGGGCGCGCAGGCGAAGCCGCTCCAGCTCGCCTGCGTCCACGCCGCCGTTGTGGGCGAGGCGGGGGAACTGCTCGCTCAGCGAGCGCTCGGGCGTCATGGTCCTCATCGCCGCACCCGCCTATGCCGACTGCGCCGCAGCATCGGCCGTGGCCTCGGTGGTGATCGCGGCGAGCAGCGCCGGCGATAGATGCTCGGGTCCATAGAGGATCCCCTCGAAGCGAGCCATGTACTGGTACTGCAGCGGACGTCTCCAGGCGATCAGGCTCGCCAGCTCCCGCGCGATCGGGTGACGCCCACCCAGCTCGAGCGTCGCGGCCCCGGGTCGCACGCTTGTGCCCATCTCGATCGCGTTGATCTTGAACTCCGAGCCCTGCGGCTGGCGGTCCATCCACAGGTGGCTGAACAGCTGCAGCTCCTGCGAGCGCGGCGTGGCGATCCGCTCGCCGGAGAGCGTGAGGATGTGCTCGGCCCCCTCGCTGAGGCGGCAGACGCGCCGGCTCGCGGTCGTCTCGAAGTCGATCCCGGCGATGAACTTGGGGTAGTTGTAGAAGTCCACGCCGCCCGCTCGCGCGATCTCGGTCGTGACCGGCAGGTGCTGAACCCAGGCGTGAAGCTGGCGTCTGCGCAGACTGGAGACGAGAGCCAGGCCGGGCAGGTTCGGCAGGAACCACGGCTCGTTCAGCACGACCGAGATCGCCAGCTCGTTGTAGGGCCCGATGTCGGTGTCGCGATACTCAAAGCACGTGATCGCCACTGCTCCAAGACCCGGCGCCAGCCGCGCCGGAGAGAAGCGCGGGTCGGGCATCAGCCGACGCAGCGCCCCCAAGCGGGCCGCGAACACGGCCTGCGTGGCGGTGCCGTCGTAGTAGAAGATCGGCACTCTCGCCGGCTGGCCCGCGACCGTCACCTCCGACTGGGCGACACCATCAAAGAACGGAGAGCCTCTCATCACGACCTCTTTTCCTGAGCGAGAACGGTGGATGCGCTTGCGGTTCAACTTCCTACTCGCAGTAGCCTACCATGAGTAGCCTACTCGTGGTAGAATGGATTCCATGCCCGCCACCGCAAACGCCCTCGTGAATGGCTACCCATCCGGCCGGGTGCCCCGCGCGGTGCGCTCAGCGCAGCTGCTCGACCTGGCCGACGAGCTGTTCGCCGAGCGTGGCTTCCATGGCGCCTCGATGGACGAGCTCGCCCGACGCGCCGGCGTCTCAAAGCCCGTGATCTACGACCACTTCGGCTCCAAGGAGCAGCTATTCGCCACGTGCGTTCGCCGCACCGGAGAGGCCCTCGCCGACCAGGTAGCCACGGCGGTGCAGAGCGAGTCCGACCCCCGAGCGCGCCTGCGGGCAGGGTCGATCGCATACTTCCGGTTCCTGCAACAGCAGATCCGGGCGTGGGTCGTGCTATTCGACGACGAGCAGGCCAGGGACGCCCGCTTCGCCGCCGAGGCCGCACGGATCAGACACCGCCAGTCAGAGCTCATGATCCGCCTCATGGCCGAGACCTCCGGGACGACACCCGATCACGGGGGCCGGACCCAGCTGGAAGCGATGACACTCGCCATCGCCGGCGCCTACGAGTCGCTGTCCTTGTGGTGGCACAAGCATCCCGAAGTCCCTCCCGAGGAACTGGCGGACTGGCTACTCGACCTGATCTGGCCAGGACTGGAGCAGCTCACCGAGCGGCTCGCCGCCTCACCCTGACCGCACCCGCGGCAGTGACCGTCATCCCGACAGGTCGCTCCACCAGCCCACAGAGCTCACCTATCTCCTCGCAAACCCCCCGACTGGGACGCGCACCGGGCCGACGGCCTCAGCCACCACCGCTTTGCCAGAACAACCGTCGCCTGGAACTCTGGTGGAGAGACGACCGCAATGAACGGCGCTCGACAGCACAGACCGCCCGAGCTCAGGCTGCTGCTTGCGACGGGGCGAGCGAGCGTCCGCCGCGTTGGAGCGCGCACGTGTCAACGGTCATCGGTTTCTCCCCGTGGGCGGCCATCGGTTCTCCCCGTTGGCGGTCATCTTTTCTCCCCGTTGGTGGCCATCGGTTCTCCCCGGTGGTCGTGGGGTGTTCGCGGGTGCT
>Ga0187890_10002612_pt1 | contig 12550 bp, 10 predicted proteins | sample June2016WEW_21_1_FD_133005 | JGI IMG/M metagenome (GOLD analysis project Ga0187890, IMG submission 133005) | Peatland microbial communities from SPRUCE experiment site at the Marcell Experimental Forest, Minnesota, USA - June2016WEW_21_10 | ecosystem: Environmental > Terrestrial > Soil >... | reverse complement strand
TTCTACGATGACTTCTCCCCGACGAGCGACGGCGAGGTCGTCGCTCTGCTCGAACGCGCCGCGCTGCGTCGGGCCGCTCCGAACGACCCTTCGACGGCCAATGATGACCGCCACCCTTCGCTGGAGGCCGATCCCCCCCACCGAGACGAGGACGTCAAGGTGCCTGGCGGGCCGGGTCAGCTGTCGGGACACCTGACGGTGCCCGAATCAGCAAGGGGCATCGTCCTCTTTGCTCACGGGAGCGGCAGCAGCAGGCACAGTCCCCGCAACCGCTTCGTGGCCTCGGTGCTCAACCGCGACGGCCTCGGCACCTTGCTCTTCGACCTCCTCACCCCCGAAGAGGAGCTCGATCGGTCCAACGTGTTTGACATCCCCCTGCTCGGGCGCAGGCTGGTCGCGGTGACGCGCTGGCTGCGGACCGATCCGGTCACCGCCGCGTTGCGCATCGGGTACTTCGGCGCGAGCACGGGCGCAGCCGCCGCTCTATGGGCCGCCGCTGAGCTCGGCGATGACATCGCGGCCGTCGTCTCGCGAGGAGGACGGCCCGACCTGGCCGTCGAGAGACTGGCGGCCGTACTCGCCCCCACCCTCCTCATCGTCGGTGGACGCGATGCCGTGGTGCTGGAACTCAACCGACAAGCACAAACCCAGTTGCGATGCGAGCACCGGTTCGAGGTGGTCGCTGGCGCGACCCACCTCTTCGAAGAGCCGGGCAGCCTTGAGGCCGCCGCCACGTTGGCCAGTGCGTGGTTCTCCGACCACATTGCCCCGACGCCGCGGCTATGACCACCAACGTCGGTCGTGAGACAACCCGAAAGATCCGGGAACTGGTCGTCGGGACCATGGCCATGCTCCGCCGGCGCTGGGCGAGCGCCGATCCCGACCGAACTTCGATCGGAGCCGAGCTGGCTGGACTCGAATCCCTCATGCATCGTGCCGAGGCCGTCCACGGCAAGGAGATCGCCGGTGTCCACGTTGACCACCGACAGGATGCGATCAACCTCGTCCACTACCTCACGCTTCGACACGAGGACGTCCGCCAGCTCCAGCGTGGATTGGGAGAGCGTGGGCTCTCGTCATTGGGCCGGTGCGAACCTCACGTGCTCGCCACCATCGAGAGCGTCCGAGGCGCGCTCGACGGGTCCATGCCCCAGCTCGGACCGGCCACGCTGAGCTTTGAAGAGGGGCGTCACGCCCTCGACCGCAACACGGATGCCCTATTCGGCCCCCGACCACCAGGGAGGGTTCCCCGTATCATGGTGACTCTCCCCACTGAAGCGGCAGACGACTACCTGCTGGTGCGGCACCTTGTTGCTCGGGGTATGGACGTAGCCCGCATCAACGGGGCCCATGATGATCCGGATCGGTGGGCGCGCATGGCGTCCAATGTGCGGAAGGCTTCCGCCGAGGTCGCCCGTCCCTGCCGGGTGTCGATGGACCTCCCGGGTCCCAAGATGCGGACCGGCCCTCTGATCGACGGTCCCCGTGTGGTGAAGCTGCGACCCCAGCGCGACCTGCGGGGCGTTGCGACGGCTCCCGCCTTCGCCACCCTCGTGGCCTCTGCTCCAGTCCATCAAGACCAAGTGCTCGGCGTCGATCCGTCGTGGATCGAGCGCCGTCACCTCGGGGATGTGATCCACCTCACCGACACCCGGGGCTCACCGCGCGAGCTGCGGGTGGTGGAGGCCACCCCGAAGCGTCTTGTGGTCGAGGTCTGGGACACGACCTATGTCGAAACAGAGACGACCCTGGTTTGCGACGGTGACCCGACCCCAGTGGGCGTACTGTCGCGCGTCCCCCAGTGCCACGTGCTGCGCGTCGGCGATCTGCTCGCCCTCACCAATGGCGTGGAACCCACCGCACCCTGGCGTCATGGGCAGCCCGGGTGCGCTCGAATCGGCTGCACCCTCCCGGCCGCTTTCGAGGCGGCCCAGGTCGGACAGCGGGTGATCCTCGACGACGGGAGGATGACCGGCGTGATCGAGAACGTGGCCGTGGACGAGCTCCGGGTCAGGATCCTGACGGGATCGCCCCGGGGCTCGCGCCTTCGGGCCGAGAAGGGGATCAACCTTCCCGATACGGACCTCCCCGTGGGGGCTGTCACCGACTCGGACCTTCCCCTGCTCGAAGTCGCCGCCGCACATGCCGACATGGTGGCAGTGTCGTTCTTACGCCACGAGAGTGACGTTGATCGTGTGCGGGAGTATCTCCGACGCGTCGGGGCCGAGCACCTCGGGCTCATTCTGAAGATCGAGACCACCGCGGCTTTCGCTCGTCTTCCCGAAATTCTGCTGCATGCCATGCGATCACCCTTCGTGGGAGTCATGATCGCCCGGGGTGATCTGGCTGTCGAAGCGGGCTACGAGCGCCTGGCCGAGGTACAGGAGGAGATCCTGTGGCTGTGCGAGGCGGCTCACCTGCCGGTGATCTGGGCAACCGAGGTGCTTGACCAGCTGGCGCGCACCGGACAGCCGTCTCGAGCCGAGGTCACCGACGCGGCCATGGCTCAACGGGCCGAGTGCGTCATGCTCAACAAGGGCCCCCACGTCGATACCGCCATCGTCGTGCTCGACGACATCCTCCGGCGCATGTCTGGGCATCAGCGCAAGAAGACACCATTGCTCCGGCCCTTGCGTAGTTGGGTGGACACCGCGCCGTAAGTCCCCGAAAGGGTCGGTGAGGACCGCTTCTTGGCGGGCCACGACTGGTGCTGCACGAGCGCCCACCCGATTCACCTCTGGCCCCCTTGACGGCCTCCACTGGCTTGGGGGACTGGATTGTCCTCACGGCCGGTTGTCGGCAGAATCGGGGAATGCTCACTCGGTCTTCTTCTGGATTCCTGACTCTTCGAGCGGGCCCCGTCCCGACGGCGGTGGAGAGCCTCCAGGCAGATGGATACGTACTCCTCGAGAGCGTCTTTGCGGGAGATGAGGTCACCGCGCTCCGTACCGAGGTCGAACGGGTCTTCGACGAGTTCCCACCAGATGAACGCGGAGACCTCCCCGAGGAGGCGGCCCCGTTTCGCTACGAGATGCTCAACCGGAGCGGTCTCGTCCAAGGCGCCGTCGGCCACCCACGAATCCTCGAGGTCGTTGAGGCCCTTTTGGGGGAGGATTGCCACATCATCGCCAACACCGCCTGGTGGCAGCCGGCGGGCAACAACGACCACCTCGGGCGCTTCTGGCACATCGACGGTGGACCGCACGTACCCCGTGATCCCGATGTGCCGTGGGATAGCCGGATTCCCTACCCCATCTTTGCCATCGCCACCCACCTGTACCTCTGGGACTGCCCGATCGAGGCGGGCCCGACGGGAGTGATTCCCGGAAGTCATACTTCGGGGCAAGCACCACCGATGGACAGGGTGGCCGACGACGACCTCGGGTGGGACGGCCGCCGCGCCGTTCCCATCGTCGCCGAAGCAGGTGACGTTGCCCTCTTTGCGTCGGACATCTGGCACCGACGGATGCCACCGGGCACCGAGGATCCGGGCCGGATGTTCATCCAGTGCCACTACGGACGTCGGGATATTGCCCAACGGATCCGGCCTACATCCCTGGTCAACCATCTCTCGGACGAGGCGGTGGCACGTGCCCGGACGCCGAGACAGAGGACGCTCGCCGGGCTCCATCCGCTCGGGTTCTACGACGGCTGACACGCGGCCCCCAGCTTCGGCGTCCGAGCAAGAGTGCCGCTGCGGCTCCGCCCGGTGGTGAGGCACCCTCGTTCGAGTTGATCCGAGGGCTTCGGGTCCTCCGAGACCGTCAACCGGTGGGCAGCGGTGCGAAGGGGAGGACAGACACCCAGCAGGTCCCGGGGGGAGGTCGGCCCGGGGTCGACTTGCACAGAGGCGACGGCGGCGAGTTGAGGCGTAGCTTCACGACCTGGTACTCCGTCGGGCCGTACCGCTTGTCTGGTCCATAGCTGAGGTCGGTCGACCAGGTGCCGGGGAAGGCGGTGATCTTGGACATGGCGGTGACGAAGGTACGCCGGTCGAGATCACGGCCCGCGCTCTTGGCCGCTGTGGCGAAGAGATCGATGATCTGGCACCAACCTACGATCGGGCCCTGCTCCTCGATGAAGTCGTTCATGTTGCCCGGAGGGACCTCGGGATAGGTCTTGTGCCACAACGTCCAACAGCTGCGCACGCCGGGGTCATAGCCACCCTGGCTCTGCGGGCGGGGACTGTCGATGCCACCGAGGGTCTCGGTGGTCAACCCCTCCTGGCCGTCGAGGGCCTTGGCGTAGAGCGCCAAGAGACCGAGCGTCGACTCGATGCTCTCCTCGTAGTCGCTCAGGAGGAGCTTGGGGAAATACTGCTGGGTGGTCTCGGCCTGGAGCACCGGGAACAAGACGTTGATGGGGATCAGGGGGATGACCGAGGTGACGCCGGCGTTGCGGAGTTGTTGGATGACCACGGTGGACCCCGCATCCGTGGAGGCCGTGTCATCAGGAGAGGCGTCGATGCTCCGCACCAACGGGGTGATGCCGGCCTTGCGCAGGTCGGGAAGGAGATAGTCCTCGAGAGCCACCTGGTCCGAGGCTCGGTTGCCAGCGATGATCGCCACCTTGATTCCGGGACCGATCAGACCGGCGCTGACTCCCCAGTTCACAACCGCCTGCAGGATGACCGCCTGGTCGGGTCCGGTCCACCACAGATAGGGCGAACCCAGATCGGTCCAGTTGGTGGCCGTCGTCCACGCGCCGATGAAGGGGGTGTGGCCCTCCTGGGTGATGCAGAGCTGATTGTCCCCCGTCCAGTCTCCGAGGCCGTCCAACACAGCAAAGACGGCTGGGGATCCCTCGGTCCAGTCCTTGCACAGAGCCCGCATCGAAGACTCACTGGTCGGGTCGAAGCTGACGATGATCGGATTGATCGTCCGTCCATTGATCCCCCCGGTGTCGTTGATCTGCTTGACGAAGAGTTTGATGGCCTTCGTCTGCTCTCCGAACTCGGCATCCTGGGCGAACCCCTCCTGTCCGGCCAACGAGTTGAGCGACACCACAGGGAAGACGACATTGATGCTCGATTTGGTCACCCCCCTGGACGAGGTGCTTGCGGTCATGACCGAGCTCGGGCCGCCCGTGGACGCGTAGCTCGTCGTCGTCGGGCCGGCTCGATCGGGCAAGGTGGCGACGCTCGTCCCCCCCTGTCCCTGGGTGACGGCACCGGGCGCCGTGCCTCCGGCTCGGCGGGGTGACGAGGCCGGGCCCGACTCGACGGTGTAGACGGCGCCGGCGATGACCGCCAGCGCTACCGCCACGATCGCCACCTGAACGAGTGGCGACCGGCGGCGGAACCGCCGCCAGAACCGTCGCCGAAACCGATGCACAGAAGCCAAGCCGCCTGCGCTGTTCATGTGACTCCCTGGGCTCTGGACCCGACCGGGGCTAACTATGGCACGGTGCCGTACCTTCATGCAGCGCATCCCTCCGCAGTCCACGAGACGGCCGTGCCACCAGTGACTGCGGCCACGGTCACCCACATCTGGATCCGATCGCCGGGACACGCCGGTGCGTCACACCGCGCCCGGGACGACGCGCACCGTCTCCCGTCGGTCACCCTGCGGGGTGCAGTGGAATACCGCCCCGTCGCGGCGAAGACCAGGGTCGGACACGAGATGGCGCCCGGTTGTAACCTCCGGCCGATGGCCAAGACGGTTTTCCTCGGCGCCGGCAGCACGGTGTTCGCCCGCAACCTTCTCGGTGACATCCTGGGCCACGAGGAACTGGCCGGCTCCGAGATCGTGTTGCATGACATCGACGCCGCACGTCTGAACACTTCGGAGCTCGTGGCCCACAAGGTCTGCGACGCACTCGAGGCGCCCGCCAAGATCACCGCTACCACCGATCGCCGTGCCGCATTGGACGGCGCCGACTACGCGATCAACATGATCCAAGTTGGCGGCTACGAGCCCTGCACCGTCACAGACTTCGAGATACCGAAGCGCTTCGGCCTCCGCCAGACGATCGGCGACACACTCGGCATCGGCGGCATCATGCGCGGCCTGCGCACGATCCCGGTGCTCCTTTCGATGTGCGCGGATATGGAAGAGCTGTGCCCCGACGTGTGGTTCCTCAACTACACCAACCCCATGGCGATCAACTGCCGAGCGATCAACCGAGCGAGCCGGATTCGCACAGTGGGTCTGTGCCACAGCGTGCAGGGCACCGCGTTCGAGCTCTCCGGGGACCTCGGCATCGCCTATGGCGAGATCGACTATCTCGCCGCAGGGATCAATCACATGGCCTTCTACCTCCGGTTCGAGCGAGACGGCGAGGACCTCTACCCCCGTTTGCGAGCGCTGGCCGAGTCGGGCCGGGTACCCGAAGACAATCGCGTGCGCTACGAAGTGCTGCGCCGGCTCGGCTACTTCGTGACCGAGTCAAGCGAGCACTTCGCCGAGTACGTTCCGTGGTTCATCAAGCGCGACCGGCCCGACCTCGTCGATCGCTTCAACATCCCGCTCGATGAGTATCCGAGGCGCTGCATCGCCCAGATCGCCCACTGGGAGGCCGAGCGGGAGCGTCTCGAGGGGGACGGCATCATCGAGGTCTACCCGAGCTTCGAGTATGCGGCGACGATCATTCGGAGCATCGAAACGGGCCGGCCGCGGGTGATCTACGGCAACGTTGCCAACGAAGGGCTGATCGACAATCTCCCGCGTAGTTGCACGGTCGAGGTGCCATGTCTCGTGGACGGTAACGGCGTGCAGCCGACCCGGATCGGCGCCCTGCCCCCGCAGATCGCCGCCCTCATCAGGACCAACGTGAACGTCCAGGAACTGACGGTCGAGGCGGCACTGACCGGGCGGCTCGACCACGTGTACCACGCCGCCATGCTCGACCCTCACACCGCGGCCGAGCTCGACCTCGATCAGGTGACCGAAATGGTCGATGCGTTGCTACTGGCTCACGGCGACTGGATCCCGGACTTCACGTAGAACGCTGATAGCGCAGAGGCGTGGGAGAGGAATGCCTTCGCGCCTGAGCGGCCCTCAGGTCAATCTCCAGGCGGGGGATCCCAACCCCGAGTGGTCCACTCCGGCGTGTTCTCTTCGAGCTTCTCGACCCGATGATGAAGGTCCACGAGGTGACCACCGATGCCATGGATGGCCTTACTGAGGTCGGTCACCATCTCTTTCGTCAGTCGAGCTTCTCCGGAGCCGTACTTGTCCAGAGTGGTCGCGAGCTCGCGGAGTTCTTGTTCGACGGTTCGTTTCTCGGGTTTCTCTGCCATGTGTCGCGTCCTTGAGTATCAAGCTTTTTGAAACGACTGGAATGCGCGAGCGCCAGGATATCCGGAAATGCGCTGTGGTGGTCGGCGCGATCGTGGTGGTGGGGCCCGCCTGCCGACCTGCGAGGGGAGGACCGGAGCCCGGGGCGCGTCGCGACCCCTGGGCAACGATGTCGGACTCATCTCCGATCAGTCCGACCCCGGGAGGAGGCGCTTGCTCGGAACTCTCGACGGGCTTTCCCGACGTCGGGACCGTCGGTTCGGGCCGCGACCTCACTGCGGCCCAGCCCGGGGACAGAGGTCGAAATCGAGGACCGCCAGTCCAGGAGAGCAAGGCAGCTGGCCTCGGTCGCGCCCTGCTCGGTCGATCCCGGGACACCTAAGATCGACACTATGGAGCACTCGCCAGAACCTCAGCGCCTCATCAATGCCAGGCAGTTCTTTCTCCATTTCTCGTTGACACACCTCGATGACGCCACGCGACTGCTCTCGCCGAAGGTGGTCTGTACCGTGCCGGGGCAGAACGAGATCTCCGGGGTGTTCCACGGACCTGACGAGGTGAGAAGTCATCTCGCCACGCTGGTCGAATACTCCCGCGGCACATTCGAGGTCCTCGAGTGGATGGACTGGATGGTCGGTGAGACCCACATGACTGCCCTCCAGTACGCGCAGGCCCAGCGTGGCGCCCGGATCTACCGCGGACACCACCTGTACCTTCTCGAGTCCGATTCTGACGACCTGCTGTCGGACATCAAGGTCTTCTTCGAGGATCAAGCGGCGGCGGACCGGTTCTTTTCGTAACGCCGGGCGGTGAAACGGAGCTGCAGATCTCCGGGCGAGACCATGCGCTAGAAGCCGATACGGTGCAGGTTCTGTCGCACCAACCGACGACTGGAGTGCCGCTCCCGTCATAAGCCAGAGACGAGCTCGGCCACGATGGGCGGGAGGAGCTCACATGAGCACGACCCCAATAGCCGAATATGCCCTGCTTTCGGATCGGCACAGCGCTGCCCTGGTGAGCCGGGACGGGTCGATCGACTGGCTGTGCTTCCCCCGCTTCGACAGCCCGTCGATCTTCGGTCGCCTCCTCGGTGACGAAGCTGGCTACTGGTCGATCGGGGCCACGGACTCCACACAGGTGACTCGGCGCTACCTGGACCGCACCATGGTGTTGGAGACCACCTTCCGCACACCGACCGGTACGGTCGCCATCACCGACGCCCTGGCCATGGGCGACGGGAACCGGGGCCATGAGCTCGGCAGGGGTGCGCCGCATCTTCTGCTGCGCCGTGCGACCTGCGTTGAAGGAGAAGTCGAGGTATCCCTCGAGTATGTCCCGCGCCCCGAATACGGCCTGGTCCATCCCCTGCTCGATGCTGTCGAGGGTGGAGTGCGCGCATTCGGGGGTGCCGACGTGCTGGTCCTGTCTTCTCCTCTGGCCCTGACCGTCGACCAGGTGGCGGTCTCAGGCCAGCTCAAGCTGCGCCGGGGCGAGAGCGCGGGCTTCGCCCTCCACCACGCCAAGCGGGCCGAGACGGGCTCGGCCCGGGCCTGGAGCCAATCCGAGATCGCCGCACGGTTCGAAGACACCGTGTTGGCGTGGGAGTCGTGGTCGGAGCTCCACCAGGCCTACGTGGGTCCGTGGCGAGACCTGGTGCATCACAGCGGACGGGTGCTCCAGGCACTCTCCTTCGCCCCCACGGGTGCGATCTGCGCAGCGGCGACCACTTCGCTGCCCGAGGTGGTGGGCGGCGCCCGAAACTGGGACTACCGCTACGCCTGGGTCCGGGACGCGTCCTTCACGATCGAAGCCCTGTGGGTGGCAGCTTGTCCTGACGAAGCCAATGAGTTCTTCGACTATGTGACGTCCTCGGCGGCCGGATCCCTCGACCGGGGCGGCGACCTGCAGATCATGTTCGGGATCGGCGGCGAACGGGACCTGACCGAGCGGGAGCTGCCGAACCTGGAGGGCTGGCGACAGTCCGTCCCCGTTCGGGTCGGCAACGGTGCCTGGAACCAGCGCCAGCTCGACGTCTATGGCGAGTTGCTCAGCGCCGTGTACCGCCTCTCCGACCAGCTGTTCGACAACACCTCGCGACGGGTTGGGCCAATGGCCGACCCTGACAAGTGGGGTGCGCCGCCCGATCTGGAATCAGCCACGCGACGGTTCTTCGTGCAACTGGCCGACACCGCTGCCCAGCGCTGGCAGGAAAAGGACCAAGGGATCTGGGAGGTTCGGGGCGAGCCTCGCCATTTCTTGTACTCCAAGCTGATGTGCTGGGTAGCCCTTGACCGGGCGGTGGCCTTGGCCGACCGTCTCGGCGCCTCCGACCGCGTCGAGCCATGGAAGCAGAACCAGGACCAGATCCGTGAGGCCATCCTGACCAGAGGCTGGAGCGACCGGGCCGGCGCATTCACCCAGTCCTTCGGATCCGATGAGCTTGACGCCTCCAGCCTGATGCTGCCCCTGGTGGGTTTCCTCCCCGCCGACGATCCCAAAGTGCTGGCCACGATCACCGCCACCGAAGAACGTCTCACCGATGAGCGAGGGCTGGTGTACCGATACCGGTCCCACGATGGGCTCGAGGGCGCGGAAGGCACGTTCCTTCTCTGCACCTTCTGGCTGGCCCAGGCCCTGGCCCGGGCCGGACAGCCGGCTCGGGCCCGCACCGTCTTCGAACGCGCCGCCGCCTTCGTCAACGACGTCGGCCTGCTCGCCGAGGAGGTCGATCCTGTCCGGGGAGAGCTCCTGGGCAACTTCCCCCAGGCCTTCAGCCACGTCGGGCTCGTCAACGCGGCCTGGGCCATTTCTGAGATCGAGCTGCGACAGACGCCACCCGTTGCAGGTGCCCCCGGCACGTCGGGTCCCTCGGATCGAACTCCGGCCTGAGGGCGACCGCCATCGCCTTCCCGATCGATCTCGCCGGTCGTCGAGATCTGCGATCGGCCCCATCTGCTCAGAAACTGGGCCTGGACTTCGACGACGAGCGGTGCGAGGGTAGTGCCCGCTCGGGCGGGGAAGTGGCCATCGGCCCTGACGGGAGGAGCTGCGTCGTGGACATGAAGCTCGAAGTGGTGGTGATTCCGGTGTCCGATGTCGACCGGGCCAAGCGCTTCTACGAGGCGCTCGGGTGGCGCCTGGACGCGGATTTCCCCGGTGGCGGGGGCTTCCGGGTCGTGCAGCTGACGCCGCCGGGCTCGGCGTGCTCGATCATCTTCGGCAGTGGGGTCACCTCGGCGGTACCGGGCTCGGCCGAGGGTCTACAGCTCGTGGTCACCGACATCGAAGCGGCCCGGACCGAGCTCGTCGACCGCGGTGTCGAGGTGAGCGAGGTGTTCCATGACACCGGCGGGGTCTTCCACCACGCCGGCACTGAAGCACGCGCTTCCGGCCCGGCTCCCGAGCACAAGACCTATGGGTCCTTTGCCTCGTTCAGTGATCCGGACGGCAACGCCTGGTTTCTTCAAGAGGTGACGACGCGCCTTCCGGGACGGTGACCACACGAGCTGATACTCACCGGGCCGGCCGCTCTTAATCAGCAGGAGGTACCCGATGCCAGCCACCTACGATTCCGCTGTCGACCTGGCGGCCGCTCTCCGTCGGGCCGCGGATGCCCACGGTCACCACGAAGAGGAGATCGGGCATCCCGACGCGGATTGGCCGGATTGGTACGCGCAGTTCATGATCGACGAGCAGTCCGGGCTCTCCGGTCAGGCCAGCCCTGGGGCGAGCACATGAGCAGCTACGACGTCATCGTCTTGGGCGGCGGGTCGCCGGGCGAGCACTGCGCCGGCGAGTTGGCCGACGGCGGACTGCGGGTTGCCGTCGTCGAACGCCAACTAGTCGGCGGCGAGTGTTCCTACTGGGCGTGCATTCCTTCCAAGACGCTGCTGCGCCCCGGGGAGGCGGCCCAAGAGGCACGCGAGGCGGCGGCCGGCGCCCAGGTCGATGTCGAGGCGGCCCTGGCATATCGCGACTTCATGGTCTCGAACTACTCCGATGCCGGCCAGGAGCGCTGGTTGGCGGACAAGGGGATCGACCTGCTGCGCGGCACCGGCCGGCTGGCCGGGGTGGGCGTGGTCGAAGTGGATGGTGTTCCCCATAGCGCGAGGCACATCGTCCTGGCCAACGGCTCCGACCCCGTGGTGCCCCCGATCCCCGGCCTGGCCGAGCTCGAGGGTGTCTGGTCCAACCGCGAGGTGACCGGCATGAAGGCCGTGCCACGGCGCCTGGTGATACTGGGTGGGGGGCCGGTCGGCGCCGAGATGGCCCAGGCCGTGCGCCGTCTGGGCGGCGAGGTGGCCCTGGTCGAAGGGGCGGGACGTGTGCTCGCCCGTGAGCCCGCACCGCTGGGCGAGGCTCTGGGCCAGGTGCTGCGCAGTGACGGCGTGGAGCTGCTGCTCGGCGTCCAGGCGACGGCGGCCCGACGCGACGGCGAGGACTACGTGCTGGCCCTCGATGACGGTCGCGACGTGCGCGGCGACCACCTGCTCATCGCCACGGGCCGACGGCCCCGGGTGGACGGGATCGGCCTCGATACGGTCGGCGTCAACGCCGACCGGCACGGCATCCCGGTCGACACCCACTTGCGCGCCGGCGACGGTCTGTGGGCCATCGGCGACGTCACCGGCTTCCGGCTCCTGACCCACGTGGGGAAGTACCAGGGCGAGGTCGTCGCCGCCAACATCCTCGGCGTACCCCGTGAGGTCAACTACGAGGCTATTCCCAGCGTTGTCTACACGGACCCCCAAGCGGCGTCGGTGGGTGCCACAGAGGCGCCCTTCAGCGCCACCACTCCCCTCTCCGAGGTGGCCAAGACCGCTACCTACACCCACGCCTACGCACAATCGAACGGCTTTCTGACCCTCCTCAGCGACGGCGACGTGGTGACCGGCGCCTACGCCTTGGGGCCCGAGGCCGGCGAATGGCTGCAGCAAGCCACATTGGCCATCCGGGCGAGAGTGCCACTCGAGGTACTGCGCGACACCATCCAGCCTTTTCCCACCTTCTCAGAGATTTACGTCGCCACCCTCAAAGCGCTCCACCAGCAGATCGGGGCGGCGCGCCAGCCGGCCTGAGGGTGCCTCGTTACCGGAGACGCGTCACCGCGGCGTGCCGTCCTGTCGCAAGCTCCCGACTCGCCCCGGATGAATGCCATCCTCTCGTCGCTGCTCTTGTCCCCCTGCACGAGCGTGCCCGCCACGCCGCTCACCAGGCACGTCGGTGACCCGGGGCTCACCAGCGGCTGACGATGGGGAGAGGTCATGAGCAGACAAGACCGCAAGGTCGCCATCATCACGGGAGGCTCTCAG
>Ga0187890_10002606_pt1 | contig 12560 bp, 15 predicted proteins | sample June2016WEW_21_1_FD_133005 | JGI IMG/M metagenome (GOLD analysis project Ga0187890, IMG submission 133005) | Peatland microbial communities from SPRUCE experiment site at the Marcell Experimental Forest, Minnesota, USA - June2016WEW_21_10 | ecosystem: Environmental > Terrestrial > Soil >... | reverse complement strand
GGCATGGACCGCACCGTCGCCACCGGAACCGGCTACATTGGACAGTACCCGCCGGAAGTCGCCAGACTCTACGAGAACCCAGCCACCACTCCCGACAACCTGCTCGTCTTCTTCCACCACGTGCCGTACACCTACAAGCTGCACGACGGCAAAACCGTCATCCAGTACATCTACGACAGTCACTACGACGGCGCCGCCCAGGCCGCAAGGTTCATCGACGACTGGTCTACGCTCCAGGGGCGCATCGACCCCAGCCTCTACGCAGACGTCCTCGCCCGCCTCCAGTACCAGGCCGGGCACGCCATCGTCTGGCGCGACGCCATTGTGCAATATTTCCTCAAGCTGAGTGGGATCCCTGACGAAAAGGGCCGCGCCGGCCACTATCCCGGCCGCCTCGAAGCCGAAGACGCCCGCCTCACCGGCTACAAGGTCATCGAAATAACCCCGTGGGAAGATGCATCCGGCGGCAAAGCCGTCAGTTGTGATGGAGAAACCCCAGAAAACGCAAAACAACCGAACTGCTCCGCTGAATGGACCTACACCGGCGCGCCCGGCCGCTTCAACATCGCCGTCCAGTACTTCGACCTGCAAGGCGGCTTGGCTAAGTTTGTCTTTCTGGTGAACAGGCGGACGGTCGATTCCTGGTCCGCCGACGCCATTCTCCCATCCAGACGCCCCAACGGAGACAACTCCACCCGCCGCACCGTCCCCAACATCGACCTTAAGCCCGGCGACGTCCTCCGCATCGAAGGCACACCCGACGGCCCCGACCCCGCCGCCCTCGATTACATCGAAATCACGCCGGTGCCCCCTGCCCCATAAAGCACGGTGCCCAAGTCTCGCCTTTGAGACCTGGGAGTCGACGAAAGATCGCGTGCCCTCACCCCACCGCCGGCAACCCCGCCAGCGCCATCGCAATCTCCTCCGCCGGATACTCGTAGTTCTCGAGCTTCCCGGCCTGGTAGTCGATGTACGACTGCATGTCGAAGTGCCCATGCCCGCTCAGAATGAACAGAATCGTCCGCTCCCTGCCCTCTTCCTTTGCCACCAGCGCCTCGCCGATCGCTGCCGCAATGGCGTGGTTCGCCTCCGGCGCCGGAATGATCCCCTCCGCCCGCGCAAACTGAATCCCCGCCGCAAACGCATCCAGTTGCTGCACGCTCGTGGCCTCGATCAGCCCCAGGTCCTTCACGTGCGAAACCAGCGGCGCCATCCCGTGGTAGCGCAGCCCGCCCGCATGAATCCCCGGCGGAATGAACGTCGAGCCCAGCGTGTGCATCTTCACCAGCGGCGTCAGGTGCCCGGTGTCGCCAAAATCATAGGCAAAATGTCCCTTGGTCAGGCTGGGGCAAGCCGCCGGTTCCACTGCCACCACCCGCGCATGGCACTGCCCCTTGATCTTCCTGCCCAGGTACGGCATCACCAGCCCCGCAAAGTTCGATCCCCCGCCCGTGCAGCCCACAATCAGGTCCGGCTCATCGTCGGCCAGCGCCATCTGTTCGATCGTCTCCAGCCCGATCACCGTCTGGTGCAGCAGCACGTGGTTCAGCACGCTGCCCAGCGCGTACTTTGTCTCCGGGTCCTTCGCCGCCACCTCCACAGCCTCTGAGATCGCAATCCCCAGCGACCCGTTGGTGTTGGGATGCTCGGCCAGAATCGCCCGCCCCGACGCCGTCTCCATGCTCGGGCTGGCGGTCACGCTCGCTCCAAATGCCTCCATCAGCGCCCGCCGGTAAGGCTTCTGGTCATAGCTCACCCGCACCATGTACACCTTGCATTCGAGGCCGAAGAACGCGCACGCCATCGCCAGCGCCGAACCCCACTGTCCCGCTCCCGTCTCCGTCGAGAGCCGCTTCGTCCCCTCGATCTTGTTGTAGTAAGCCTGCGCCACCGCCGTATTCAGCTTGTGCGACCCCGCCGGGCTCACGCCCTCGTACTTGTAGTAGATCTTCGCCGGCGTATCCAGCGCTTTTTCCAGGCGCCGCGCCCGGTAGAGCGGCGAAGGCCGCCACTGCGCATACACCTGCCGCACCGGGTCGGGAATCTCGATCTCCCGCTCCTGGCTCACCTCCTGCATGATCAGCGCCATCGGAAACAGCGGCGCCAGATCGTCCGGCCCGATCGGCTGCATCGTCCCAGGGTGCAGCGTCGGCGCCAGCGGCTTCGGCAGGTCGGGAAGAATGTTGTACCACGCGTGTGGAATCCGGTTTTGCGGCAGGTTGTATTGAATGGTATCCATGCGCACCATCTTACCAGCGCGCAGGCCGCGCCTGTCGCCGGCGCCATCCTTGGGATCGTTGTGTGCGGCCTACCTGTGGCTCACAATCTGCGCCGCCCGGCTATACGAACCCAGGTTGAAGGCGTTCGCATAACCGAGCGCCTTCAGCCTCTTCCTGGCCACACCGCTCCGCATCCCGCTCTGGCAGTGCAGCAGCAGAACCCGGCTCTTATCCTTCACCCGCTGCGGCAGCGTGGCTTCAATCTGGTCCACCGGCAAGTTGATCGCATTCGCCAAATGCCCTGAGGCGAACTCGCCCGCGCTCCGCACATCGATCACCAGCGCCCCGCCCTTCAACCGTTCCCGCGCGTCTTTAATTGAAATCTGCCCGGCGCGTTTCAGCAGGATGAAAGCCGCCAGCACGGCCACGACAAGAATCAAAGCACTCCAATTCATGGTCTTCAGATTACTCCGCCCGCTTCATCCTCTCTGCAATCGCATCCAGCGCCTCGTCCCAGCTCACCCGCTCAAAGGCCTCATGCTCGCGGCCGAGCACAAGCGGCCCTTTGGCCACGCCCGCCTTGCGCCTCAGCGGAGTTAGAATCCTTTCCGGCGCATACACCCGATCCAGATACTTGGCCACCTTCCCGCAAAGAAAATCCTGCGTCACCGGATGCGACGGGTCGCCCGCCACCTTCACCGCGAGCCCCTGCTCGTTCACTGCCACCAGAACCCCGCACGAGTCCGGGCAGTCGTGCGAACACACCGCATGAACAACGCGAAATGGAGGGGAAGCGGCAACCGCCAACATGCCGCCATTGTTTGGCAAAGCTGCTCTAGAAAGAGTAGGTGCGAGGGGGCGGGTCTTCAGGAAGCTGAGGTGGCAGCGCTTGAACAATTGATGCGCACCTTTTCGCATCGAGCAAAACCGAGACCATCTCTTCGCTAATGCGGGTATAAGTATCCTCGTAGTCAGCCCTATTTCTCTTTTGAAGCAGCCGTTGTCCGATGATTGCAACCGTTCTGCATTCTTTATTATTGTTACCGTCATAGTGCAGCCAGAGACTCTTATGGCTCGTAGCGTCTTCCGGACGTCTGTACTTGTTTGCAACTGCGCGACTATTTGCTACATGGTACACAAAATAGTACGCCCTGCTTATAGCGGAGCGATGTGATGCCTCGTCCGTGCTCCGAGACAGTTGCTCAGCAAGATTGAGATACTCCAGCCAGGCGAATGCCATTATGCGAGCTCGTAATCAAAAACGACCCTTCCCGATGCTCTCCTAACATTATTCATCCACCAGGACTCATCAAATTCATCCAATGCGGCTCTTGCGGCCTCCAGGCTCTTCGTCCACTGAACAAACCCGCACACAACGTTCGGCGCGTCCCCGTCTTCGCTGCCCAAGCGAAGCTGGAGAACGCTTTCCGCGCCGAAGCATGCTTTGATTTGGGCGACAGCGTCTAGGAGAACCTCAAGCAGCGACCGGTGTCTCCGTAGAAATGACTCCACGGACGGGCCATTCACCAAAACGTATTCCCTGCGTAGCCTCTTGAAATCCTCTTCCTCCTCAGCGGAAAACTGCGCCATCTGGCGTTCAAGGTCCGTGAGAACCGAAAACTCCGAGCCAAGCGGGTTTAGAAGTGGAACCTCACGTGGGGGCAATTTGCCGCCCGTTGAATGAAGGTGCCTTGCGACAGACCAGCCAAACATATCCCGCGAAAAGGGGTCAGGATCCTCGGTTGTATTTGCTGGCGGCTCAGGCCAGGCGCCGACGAGGAAAGTCGCTCCATTCCCGGAGGCTCCCTCCGGCGCTCGGCTAAGAACCGCCCAATCTTCGCTCGACTCACGCTCTTTGTAGGCTCGGTTTGTCAAAGCTCCTCCTCCACATTCAGCATCTTGAAGAGGGCGTCCTCATCTGCCTTCAATTGGTCCGCGATTTCCAGGAAGCTGGCGCCACCGTCAAATCCCCGTTCGAATTTCAGAAAAAGTGCGTTCGCGAGCGCGCCCGAGCCGTCTAGCACGACTCTCCGCTTATCCCACTTCAGAATAGAGGCCCCGGTCTTCACCGCCTCCCCTTCAAGGTCCAGAATGGCAGGCGAGAGAAACGGCTTCAATATGTCGATAAACTTCGCCTTTTTCGGCTGGATGTGCAACGCAACTGCCACATTCTGTTCCGAGATTTCGGCGCAAGTAGAAGCTTTGAGGGCCCCGAGAGCAGCCGAGAGGATGCTTATGGTCTCCTCAGCCGATGCCCAATCCGCATCATCCTTTGTAAACTTGCATGAACCTGCACCGAACAAAAACGTGACCTTCTTCCCTGGGATCTTGAACTTGACCCCTTGCTCAGAGGGTTTTCCTGTTGTAATTGGCTCCACGTTGTCAATTTCGAGTTTCCACGGCAATAGGGCATCAAAAATCCTTTGAACAATAGCGGCCCGGTCCATCAGAGCTGCAAAGATTGGTCGCGCATAATCTGCGCTGTATTCAAAGAACGAGATGGGAATTGTGACCTTTTCAGGCATTGTCTCTCCGCACTGCAATTCTAGCCTCTCATATCGACCCATGCCCGAGTTTGAGGAGTTTTTCGTTCCAGAATCTTGCAGCGAGCACGCCCCGAGGTAGCGGGGTACAGTTCGTCAATTGCGCAACAGCGTGTTGCACAACTCTGTTATTCGGAGGGAGGTGGACCACGAGTCCGCAGCCGCTGTCATGCTGCCATTGTAAGCTGAGCTCTAAGGAATTCCGCCTCGGAGGAAGCCCGATGAAGCGTCTTGTCCCCGTCCTGCTCGCGCTGCTGCTCTTTGCAGTCCTCGTCCACGCCCAATCTTCAGACGAAGCCGCCATCCGCGCCGCCATGGCCACCCAGGCCGCCGCCTGGAACCGCGCCGACATTCCCGCCTTCATGCAGGTCTATGAAAACTCGCCGGAAACCACCTTCATCGGCGCCACGCTGCGCAAAGGCTACGGTCCCATCCTCGAGCGCTACACAAAGGCCTATTCCACCCCCGAGCAGATGGGCACGCTCACCTTCTCGAACCTCGAAATCCGCCTCCTGCCCGGCTCCTGCGGCGCCGTAGAGTTTGCCGTAGTCACCGGCAGCTTTCACCTCGACCGCACCGCCCACGGCGACGCCAAAAAAGACGACGGCATCTTCTCCCTCGTCTGGCGCAAAGGCCCGCAGGGCTGGAAGATCGTTTTGGACCACACCAGTTGAGAATCCTCCCGCCCTGTAACTTCCCGGATTCATGTGGCGCCGATTCCTCCGTTAATCCGATCCCGACTCACAGCCTTCTGGTTACACTGGGGGCCATATGAGCTGCCTCTTCTGCAAGATCGTTAAAGGAGACATCCCCTCCACCGCCATCTTCGAGGACGAGTTTGGCTACGCCTTCGCCGACGTTCACCCCCAGGCCCCGGTTCACGTGCTCATCGTCCCACGCGAGCACATCCCCTCCATGACCGATACCAATCAAAGCAATCGCGCCCTCCTCGGTCACCTGCTCTGGGCAGCCGCTGAGATCGCCCGCACCAAGGGCCTCGACGACGGATACCGCATCGTCGTCAATACCGGCGACAAAGGCGGCCAGACCATCGATCATCTCCATCTCCACCTGCTCGGTGGCCGCCAGATGACCTGGCCTCCCGGATGAATCGTCAATCCACGCAAAAAGGGCGTCCGCCGCGGCGAACGCCCTTTTCCATCCTTCCTCATCCCGCCCGTTACACCGGCTGCTGGTCGTGTTCTTCTTCCTCTTCCAGCCCGTAGCGGCGCAGCAGGTTCGGCAGGCTCTGCGAGAAAGCCGAGCGCGGCATCACCGTGTCGCACCCCGCCTCGATCGCCTTCAGCTTCAGGTCCCCCTGCAGGTGATTCAGAAAGCCGATGATCGACGTGGCCTTCTTCAGCTTCGCCTTGAACTTCGGGATCAGCGTCATCGGCTTCGCGTTCAGGTTGTTCAGGTCAAACACCACCAGCGTCGGCCGCTCGCCCTCCGGCCCATCCGTCAGCTTGGCCACTGAATCCTTGTCGCCCTTGACGAACTCCACCTTCACGCCCAGCTTCTTCGACGTCTCGTTGATCTTCGCCTGGAAAAACAGATCGTCGATGAAGCAGAAGATGCGCGTGGGCGCGTCTTCCCGCACCGGAACTGCCGGCGCCGCCACATATGCGTCCTGGTAATGGCTGCCATGACCGTTGCTCATTATCTGAATGGTGGAGGGAGGGCCGTCCGCTATGTTCCCGTTCACGGCCCGGTAGCTGTGGTCCATCGGACCCACAAACTCCCTCGGGCCCTTCTGTCTGCCCTTGCGCTTGCCCTGCGATGACCCCTGCATCGGCGCGGACAGGCTGTTGCCCGGCTGCGCCGCCGTGGGCGAACCCTTCTGGAAGAACTTCTTCTTCTTCCGTCCCTGGGCCTGATGCCCCTGGTGGGTTTGAACCGATTGCCCCGCGGCCTTCGCCTGTGGCGCTGCTTGCACCGCAGGTGGTGCCTGGGGCAGTTGCGCCTGGGGTTGTGTCTGCCCCTGCGGAGCGTTCTGTTGGCCGTTCTTGTTCTTGCGCCGGCGCCGCCGGCGCCGATGCCCTTGCGACTGCCCCTGGCCATTGGCCGGAGTTGGCCCCAGTTCAAGCTGAGGCTGCGTCGATTCTGTCGTCATGCGTGTACTTCCTGGCTTTTTACGGTCTGCTGTACTGCGTTCTTTGGCTCAGCCGTTTGCTTGCCGGCCACTGAGCTTCCTTTGCCTGCCGCCTGTCCGGGTCGGGACGGGGAACACCACGGCATGCGGTCTAGTCACTATGAGGACACACGCAAAATGCCGCGAAGCTTGGCCTCGCACGCAATCTCCCCGATTCCCTGAAGAATTGCTCCATTGCTGCCTTGCCGCCCTCTATCAAGAAACCCCCGCAGGAGTTTCCTCCGGTTTTCAGAATCGATGCGGTACGGCCGGTGCTTTCCTCGGGTAATGCCCTTCCTATGGGAGTTTCCGCCGCTGGCGCCTGATTAATGAATGAATGGTGCGGCGAAACTTCCTTGCTCGGCGGCGAGCGCGCTCAGCCCGTGTACAGCCATTTCAGGGTTGCCGTATGGGGGGCGATGAACTCTGTGGCTTATTCACCGCCGGGGTCTCACGGTTGGGTCTTCGTCCGTGGGGCGGAGGTAAAAGCCACTCTGCCAGCCCTCCGCTACGCCACAATTACCCTGAAATCGATTTTGGGGTGGCTCGCGTCAGCCGCTTGATAGGCAAGTCTGATACTACAGCCAAGCGCCCCGGCTGGCAAGTGTACTTTGCGGGTACCTTGGGCGCGGGTGCGTCGCCCTCCGCCCAAAACTCTCCCAAACGCACAAAACACCATTCCGTTCGGAATGGCGTTTCGCTGTCCTGCACTGGTCACTGGCCTCCCAGATATCGCGTGTACGGTGGTTGTTTCCACCGTACCTACTGCAGGTTCCCCGGCCGGTTTTCCCTTTTGAGGGCTGCTTCGTTGGCAGTTGCTCTTGCCGGGTCCTGCTGTTCTTTGGGCTGGCCGGACTTCTCTCCAGCAGCCGGTACATCACTGGCACTTATCTTGATAGCAATCGGCTGACCGTTTCAGATTCTTCGTGTTTTCAATTACTTGAAGGCCTCAAGCTGCGGAATCTTTCTGTATTCTGGAAGGCTGAATGGCGAAATAATCCAAAAAACAATAGAAGTTGCCCCTATCGCTGGCAATGCGGACAGTAGTGAGTTCCCCTGCCAGCCACCACCATCCGCCGGATTGGCGTCTCGCACCGCCGGCACGGCTGGCCTGTGCGCTGGTAGACGCAATGCTCCAGTTGAAAGAACCCCCGCACCCCATCCGCGTCCACATAATCGGATACCGACGATCCACCCAGCCGGATCGCGTGCTCCAACACCGCGCGCAACTCCAGCCGTAGCCTTTCCAACTCGGCCCTGGTCAGCCGCCCCGCCCTTCGCCTCGGCCGGATGCGTGCCCGAAACAGGCTCTCATCCGCATAGATGTTCCCCACGCCCGTTAGAAGGGATTGGTTGAGCAACGCCGCCTTGATCGCCAGCCGCCGCCCGCGAAACAGCCCGGCAAACTCCTCCGCCTCAATCGTCAACGGCTCTCTGCCCGCCCCGCTGAACCCCGTGCCGCGCCTCAGGTTGCGAAACTCCAGCCGCCCGAACCGCCGCGCGTCCACAAACCTCAGTTCCCGCCCGCTGGCCAGCCTCAGCCGAGCGTGCGTATGCGCGGCCACGGGACCCTCGGGAGTGGTCACCAGCAGCCGTCCCGTCATGCCCAGATGCACAATCCATTGCGCTTCAGGCTTGTAGTTCTGACCGTTTGAACGAACGCCACCCACGGCAGGGCTGCCGCCGCCCGGGGTCCCCGGCGACAGGCCTTTGTCGCTGGGGCGTAAGCCCTCAGACCCCAGTTCGCAGACTATGTGCTTTCCCACGCGATGCACGGCCAGAATCGTGCGCCCCTCAAGCCCCTTGGCTTGTCGTCCCGGCGGCGTCTTGAAGGGTTCCCGGTGTTCGCTGAACCACACCTCGACGATGCGGTCTCCGCGCAGCCGCGCATCTACCCCACGCGCGATGGTCTCCACCTCAGGCAGTTCGGGCATCGGTCCATTGTAGAAGACTGCGCACCAGGGACCCTGACCCGGTCATCCCAGTCTCTAGCCGGGATACTCCGCCAACTCATCGTCTTCCCCGGGCTCACGGACTTGTCTGCTGCCCCACTTTTCCAGGTAGACCAATCCCAACCCAAGCCCCAGCACGAACACACCCACCGAGGAGTACTCCATCAGGTTGAGCTTCCGGTCCTCCTGCTTGGTCTGGTAAACCACGATCCCATGAATGTTGCGCGGTTCTGTGCGCAACTGTTCCGGCACCGGCCACCTCGGAAGCGTGTCCAGATAATTCACCGAAATCATCGCGGAGATGATCAGGCCTGCCAATCCCGGAAGAATAAGCGACAACGCGAGCAACTTGAGCTTCGCCAACCGCATGGATTTCATTGCCTTGCCCCCTTGCTTCGCACACCCAACTGCGGTTCGTGCTGCTACCCCTGGCGCAAGCCGCAATTCGCTCCCTATGGGTAGGCCTCATATGGCACTGTCCCCTCGAAAGTTGCCGCCGGGCCCGGTGAGTCGGGGGGGAAGCTCCCGATCGAGCAGTCCCGCCCCAACCAGTGACTTGCTCCCTTATGTGGGCCGCTCATCCTGCTTGAGCCGGAATACAGAAAACCCGCACGGAGTTTATAGCAGAACTCAGGATGCGCGCCATATCACGAAGTTGAGATGCTATCGCACAGAAGTAATCCTCAACCAGACAACAGCAACTATCATTGACTCTCAGGTAACTCACCAAAAAGCTACTTTCCGCCGTCCACAAAGTCCGCCTGGGGTCTATCTCGACCTACTTGTGCTCACCCGCTTCGCGAATCCTGCTCGCCTCAAAGCTCACGATCTTCCACACACCCTGCGCATCCCGCACATAAACCCGCGTGTACCGATAGCTGCCCGAGATGTCTCCGTCGCCGGCCGTGGCTTTCACCTCGGCAAGCGAGGTCACCAGCGCCGTGGTCCCATAGAAGCGCACCTTCCGGTCGGATATATCGAGCGCCGTGAAATGCGTCCGCCCCATGCGCAGGTTGGCCAGCGCCTGCTCCTTTGTTTGCAGCGTGCCGGAGGCGGTGATCGCCAGGTAGTCGTCCGCCAGCAAAGCGTTCATTGCCGTGGTATTCGACTTCAGGATGGCCTCACGCCACGTTTCCTCCAGCTGGTCGATCTCGTGGCGGCTCTCGTGCTTCTGCGCCCTGGGCATTCCGGCCTGCAGCCCGCTCGCGCACACCGTCAGCGCAAACATCGCGATGAGCATCAGTCCAATCGCCATGCGGCGGCTTCTTGGCGTTGCGGGGTTGGTCGTGGCACCCGGCATAGGCGTATCGGATAGTAGTCTCGGACGGGCATCCCGGTCAATCGGTTTTGAGTCGCCCCGTCGCCGTCCCCTGTTCACTGTTTCAAAAGCAGCCGCGCTCGGCCCATCCCGGAACTCCGGCCTCTCGGACAGCACTCCCGCCTCAAACGAGAGCCAACAGGTTTTCCATGCTGCGCTCCCGCATCTTCTGGTAAAGGCCGCCCACCGCGTGCTTCTTGAAGTGCTCCGTTGCCCGGTGGGCCGCCAGCGCCTTCGCGTCCCGGTACTGCTCATAGATCAGCACCGTGTCCGGGTCATCCTCCAACTGGTGCGGAACGTAACTCACGCACCCCGGCTCCTGGCGCGACGCCGCCGCCAGCAAACGCAGCGTTTCCGCCACATCGGCGCGATCTTCCGAGGCAAACTTGAACCGAACAATAAAGCTGACCATAAGTTCGTTTCTCTCTTCCCTGAGCAACAATCCCCGGACCATTCTGAGGCTGTTCTTCCAGTTTAACCATGAATCTGATCCAGCGCCGCCCTAAACTCCTCGAGCACTATCGTCTGCTCCCGGTCCGGACCGGTCGACACCATCCCGATCCGCGCCCCGCTCTCCCGTTCCTGAAACCGCAAATACCCCTGCGCCGCCTTGGGCAGCTTGGCAAACTCCGTGATCCCCTCGGTCCGCTCCCGCCAGCCCTTCAGCGTCGTATAAACCGGCTTGATCTGCTCCAGCCCCTGCACGTCCGCCGGAATCTCGTCCGTCACCCTACCCCCGGCCTCGTACCCCACGCAGATTGGAATCTCCTCAAGCTCGTCCAGAACGTCCAGCTTGGTCACCACCAGCCACTCTGCCCCGTTCACCTGGTTCGAGTACCGCAGCAGCGGAATATCCAGCCATCCGCAACGCCGCGGCCGTCCCGTCACCGCCCCGTACTCGTTCCCCCGCGCCCGCAGTTGGTCCCCCGCCGCCTCGTGAATCTCGGTCGGAAACGGTCCTCCGCCCACCCGCGTCACATACGCCTTGGTCACGCTGATCACCGTCCCGATCGCCGTCGGTCCCACCCCGGTTCCCGTGGCCGCGCCCCCCGCCGTCGCCGACGACGAAGTCACAAACGGATACGTCCCGTGGTCGATGTCCAGCATCGTCCCCTGCGCTCCCTCGAACATCACGCTCCCGCCCTCGGCCAGGATCTTGTTCAGCAGCCGCCCCGTATCCGCCACAAACGGCCTCACCTCGTCCGCCGCCGCCGCATACTCGTCATACATCTTTGCCGGGTCCAGCGGGTCCGTCCCAGTCCCAAACAGCGCCCGCACAATCGCGTTCTTCTCCGCGCACGCCGCCTCGATGTGCGTCTTCAGCAGCTCCGGCCGCAGCAGGTCCACCACCCGCAACCCGCTCCGCGCCATCTTGTCCTCATACGCCGGCCCGATCCCCCGGCTCGTCGTCCCAATCTTCTTCCGCCCCGGCGCGCTTTCGGCCGCCAGCTCGATCATCCGGTGGTACGGCAAAATCACCTGTGCCCGGTTCGACACAAAGAGCTGCTCATCCACGGCCACGCCCAGCGCCCGCAGCTTGCCCACCTCTTTCAGAAACGCGATCGGGTCCAGCACCACCCCATTCCCGATGATCCCCTTGCACCCCGGCCGCAGCACCCCGCAGGGAATCAGTTGCAGCACAAACCTCTGCCCGCCGATGATGACCGTGTGTCCCGCATTATGCCCGCCGGCGTACCGTGCCACAGCGTTAAATCGCTCGCTCAGCACGTCCACAATCTTCCCCTTGCCTTCGTCGCCCCACTGGGCGCCCAGCACTACCGCCGTTTTAGCTCGCATGTCGTCCCGTTTCTGTTGATGTACCCCTGAATCGATCGAAAAATTTAAGATTTGCCATCCTGAGCGGAGCCGAAGGAAACCCGCATTTCACCGCTTGCTCGAAGGCGCAGACCACCCCCACCCGCACCATTTCCGATCATAAACCCCAGGTGCATTCGCCGGGCGCCAAACGGTCCGGGCGCTCCAGGTTTCGCCTTTGAGACTTGCGAAACCAAGGCCGCACACCCGCCCTCTTTCCGATCCCCACAAAAGCCTCGTGCCCCATCCTTTCGCCTGTATTTTCGAGAAAAAACCGAGAAAGGGCGGGAATCCAGGCCCATTCGACTTTTCTCCGCAACTAACCCCCCGGCGCCGGGTCTAGACTAGACACCCGTCCTTCGCCGCGGGCCGCTTTTGCAGCCTGCGGCGGTTGAACCGCGGTTTTGCTTCGGGGCGACCGTATGGGCTACTGTGAGGGAACATGAGATCCCAATCCTGCCTGCGCCGGTCACGCACTGCCTTGCTTTCTCTCCTGCCGTTTGCCACGTCCCGCCAAGCCGGGCCCCGCAAGCTCGCCCCCGCAATCGAGCCCGGCCCTGTGCCGCAAGCGGTCAAGCGTCT
>Ga0187890_10002604_pt1 | contig 12563 bp, 9 predicted proteins | sample June2016WEW_21_1_FD_133005 | JGI IMG/M metagenome (GOLD analysis project Ga0187890, IMG submission 133005) | Peatland microbial communities from SPRUCE experiment site at the Marcell Experimental Forest, Minnesota, USA - June2016WEW_21_10 | ecosystem: Environmental > Terrestrial > Soil >... | reverse complement strand
GAATCAGCCGGCCGAGTCTTCCAGCAGCTCCTGAAGGAGCGCATCGTCTTCATCGGCAGCGCGATCGACCAGGTGACGGCCAACCTCGTCTGCGCCCAGCTCGTCCTCCTGGAGGCCGAGGACGCGGAAAAGGACATTTCGCTCTACATCAACTCCCCGGGCGGCTCGGTGACCGACGGTCTCGCCATCTACGACACCATGCAGTACGTGCAGCCGGACGTCTCGACCATCTGCGTCGGGCTGGCCGCCAGCATGGGCCAGTTCCTGCTGTGCTCCGGGGCCCCCGGCAAGCGCTACGCCCTCCCGCACTCGCGCATCCTGATGCACCAGCCGTCGGGGTCCATGCAGGGCCAGGCGGCCGACATCGCGATCCAGGCCGAGCAGATCATCTACCTGAAGCGCATGATGGCCGAGCGCATCGCCTTCCACACCGGGCAGCCGCTGGAGCGCATTGAGACCGACTCGGACCGTGACCGCTGGTTCACCGCCGACGAGGCCTGCGAGTACGGCTTCATCGACAAGGTCATCGACCGCTCCACGGCCACGGCGACGGCAGGGAACAAATAGACGTGGCTCTGGACGTCCCGGCTGCCTCGTCTGACGCGGATCCGAGGGTCGAGGAGGCCGTCGAACGAAGGGTGGGGGATCGCTCACCCATGGCCGCCGAGGTGGCGGGCGCCGGCCCGCGCGACGCCCGGCGCGGTTCGGTCACGCGCATCGTCACGCCCACCATCAGCGTGCGCAAGCGGTTGCGCGAGATCTGGCTCTCCCGTGAGCTGTTGATCTACCTCGTCCGCACCGAGATCAAGGTCAAGTACAAGAACTCCGTCCTCGGCCTGGTGTGGTCCATGATCGCTCCGGCCATGACGCTGGCGATCTACTTCTTCGTGTTCTCCATCCTCCTCGACAACAAGATGCCGAACTTCGTCATCTACCTCTTCGCCGGACTGCTGCTGTGGAACCTGTTCCAGCTCGGGGTCCTGACCGGCACCGGTGTCGTGGTGAACAACGCGGGCATCGTGAAGAAGGTGTCCTTCCCCCGGGAGATCCTGGCATTGGCCGCGGTCGGATCGGCCTGCGTCTTCTTCTTCTTCCAGGCCATCGTCATGGTCATCTTCATGGTGATCCTGCGGTCGGCACCCGACCTGGCGTACCTCCCACTCGTGGTCGTGGCCCTCGTCGCCGGGGTCATCCTGGCCTCCGGCCTGGCGGTGCTGCTCTCGTCCGTCAACGTGTACCTGCGCGACACGCAGCACCTCATTGAGGTGATCCTCACGGCGTGGTTCTGGGCATGCCCCATCGTGTACTCCTACCAGACGGTCGAAGCCAAGCTGGGGCCGCGCGGCCTGACATGGGTGTACCTGATCAACCCGATGACGCCGCTCGTCCTGGCGTTCCAGCGCTGCCTCTACAACAAGCCGAGCTACGTCCTCAACGGCAAGGTGATTCCGGTGTTACCCCAGCACGGATACCTCTGGTACGCCGTTCTCGTTGCGGGCGTCCTCATCGCAGCGGTGGTCCTGTTCCTGGTCTCCATTGCGGCGTTCGGCCGGCTCGAGGGCAACTTCGCCGAGGAACTGTGAGGTCGTGAGCGACTTCGCCGTCGACGTCCGCAACGTCTCCAAGCGCTTCCGGCTGGCTCACGGCCAGTACAACTCCCTGAAGGAGCGGCTCATCCACGGCGGGAAGCGTCAGAACGTCGAGGACTTCTGGGCCCTCGACGAGGTGTCGCTCACCGTCCAACAGGGTGAGACCGTCGGCATCCTCGGCCGCAACGGCTCGGGCAAGTCGACGTTGCTCAAGTGCATCTGCGGCGTGCTCCAGCCCACGCAGGGCGAGGTGGCGGTGCGGGGGAAGCTGGCAGGCCTGCTGGAGCTGGGGGCCGGCTTCCAGCAGGATCTCACCGGCCGCGAGAACATCTACCTGAACGGCTCGCTGCTCGGCATGTCCAAGCGCGAGGTCGACAAGGTCTTCGACGCCATCGTGGACTTCTCGGAGCTCGAGGAGTTCATCGACGGCCCCGTCAAGTTCTACTCCTCGGGCATGTACGTGCGCTTGGGTTTCGCGGTCGCCGTGAACGTCGACCCCGACGTGCTGGTGGTCGACGAGGTCCTGGCGGTGGGGGACGAGCGCTTCCAGCGCAAGTGCATCGATCGGATCGACCAGTTCCAGCGGGAGGGCCGGACCATCCTCCTGGTGACGCATTCGTCTGACACGGTGCGCTCCATCTGCGATCGGGGGGTCGTGCTGAGCCACGGCCGGATGGTGGCCGAGGGCGAACCCGGCGAGGTGACCCGCATCTTCCGGGAGCGCCTGATGGCGGAGGGGGCGGGCATGTCGATCGTGGACCCGACGCTCGTCGCCGTCCCGGCGACGCCCAGCTCCATCGTCAACGGGACGCTGCCGGACGCCGAGCGGCCCGTCCGGTTCCGCTCCGTCCACCGCATCTTCTCCGGTGACAACTCCGTGCCGTACCTGCGTACGGGCGACGATCTGACGATCCGGGTGGAATTCGAGGCCCTCCATGCGATGGACGACGTGGTGTTCTCGCTGGAGATCCGCAACCTCGACGGCAACAGCCTCATGAGGACGGACACGTCGATCATCGGTGTGCCGATTGCCGTCCCCCCCGGCACGAGCGTCATGCACTTCGGGATCGTGGGGGTGCCGCTGCTCGACGGCTCGTTCTCCTTCGCCTTGGGGATCCAGAGCCGGGGCGGGGTGCTCTACGACTGGCGGGAGGACGCCGGCACCTTCGAGGTCATGAACCCGGGCAAGATGACCGGTCTGTTCCGGATGGACGTGCACGCGGCGCTGATCTCGAGCGAGAGCGATGTCGACTCCTCTGCCGCGCTGGCACAGCCGCTCTGAGCAAGACTCACACACCATGAGCGACACCGAGCCGACGCTGCCGGCAGATCCCCAGGCCTACGTGGAGCAGGTCATGGCGGAGATCGCGGACGAGGTGCGCCTGCGCCGCGCCTCGGGCGACCTGCCGCCCAAGCTCGAGCGCGAGCTCGACGAGCTCTTCCTGGCCCACTCCCCGGTCGCCGGTAGGGGCGGCGACCTCGGCGAGGCCCTGCGGATGGTCGATGCCGCCACCTTCATCGACCCGGTCGTGCCCGTCGAGTCCGAGCGCGCCGCCGGCGCCGTCGTCAAGAAGGGCATGCGCTCGCTGCTCCTCTGGTACGTCGGGTGGATCACCCATCAGATGAGCCAGTCCTCCTCCGCGGTGAGCCGCGCCCTGCACATCGTCGACGACCGTCTGGGGGACCTGGAGCGTCAGGTGGAGGTGCAGCGGATCCCGGGAGCGAAGGTGGTCGAGTTCCCGGCGCTGCACCGGCCCGACGCCTGGTGGGTGGAGCCGGCGGTCGCCGCGGTCGCCAAGGCGCCCGGGCGCGTCCTCCACGCCGCGTGCGGCGACGGGTGGCTGGTGCGCCGGATCGACGCCGCCGGCGGTGACGCCTACGGCGTCGATCCCCGCGCGCACCTCGTCGACGCCGCCGAGCTCGGCATCCTCGACCTGCGCGGTGAGGGCGTGGCCGAGCACCTGCGGGCGGTGGCCGCGGCGGGCCTGGGCGGCGTGGTGCTGACCGGCATCGTGGACGGCATGGCCGGCGGCGAACGCACCCAGCTGCTCACCGCCATCGCGACCCGGCTGGCGCCCGGAGGGGCGCTCGTGGTGCACTCCGTGAGCCGCGACGCCTGGGAAGCCGCGGGCGCGCCGCCCGAGGCGGACCTGTCACCGGGGCGGCCGCTGCGTGCCGACACCTGGTGCCGCCTCCTGGGGGACAGCGGCTACGAGGCCGTGGCCCAGCCGGGGCCCGGTGGCGAGGACTTCCTCGTGACCGCGGTCCGCTCCAGCATCACGACGCCGTACCCGCCGTCGGAGCGGTGAGCGCCGCCGCCGGGAGGCCGGTGGCCGTCCACCAGTTCATCCCGGCCCTCAACCCGCACGATGCGACGGGGACGCACACCCTCAAGCTGCGCGACGCCCTGCGCGCCGCCGGGTGGCGGTCGGAGATCTTCGCCGAGGCCATCCACGACGACCTGGCCTCCCAGGCCTACAAGCACTGGATGTACCCGGAGCACGCGGCCGAGGGCGACGTCGCCATCTACCAGTTCACGACGTCCTCGGCCGTGGCGGGCTACCTGGCCGAGCAGGGGCTCCCCCTGATCCTGGACTTTCACGACTTCACCGCGCCCGAGTACTTTGCCGGATGGGAGCCGCGCAGCGTGCAGCGGGCCGCCGCGGCCGGTGAGGAGCTGGCGCTGCTGGCGCCGCAGGCCGTGCTCGGGATGGCCAAGAGCCCGTTCAGCGAGCGGCAGCTCCGCCGGGCGGGCTGCCGGCGGACGGTGGTGGTGCCCGTGCTCGCCGACTACGGGCGCGTGACGGGCGCGCCCGACCGGCGCGTCGCCGCCGAGCTCGCCGCGCTCGGGGAGCGTGGTGGCGCCGACATCCTCTTCGTGGGGCGGATCGTGCCGTCGAAGGCGCAGCACGATCTGGTCAAGGCGCTGTGGGCCTACCGCCGGCTCTACGACGCACGGGCGCGGCTGCATCTGGTCGGTGGCACGTCGAGCTTCGAGTACGCCAAGGCGTTGCAGGGGTACGTCGACGACCTCGGCCTGGCGGCCGCGGTCCGCATCACCGGCGAGGTGTCGGACGCGGCGCTGGCCGCCCACTTCGCTGCAGCCGACGTCTACCTCTCGCTGTCGGCCCACGAGGGCTTCGGTGTTCCCCTCGTGGAGGCCATGGTGGCCGGCGTGCCCGTGGTCACCCGGGGCGCGGGGGCGGTCGCCGAGACGGTGTCCGGTGCCGCCCTGGTGCTGGCCGCCGCCGACCCCGCCTACATCGCGGCCGCGCTGCACCGGGCCTGCACGGACGACCGCCTGCGGACCGCGCTCGTCGCCGCCGGGCGTCGGAGGGCGGCCGAGCTGTCGGGGGGCGCGGCGGCGGCGACCCTGGTCGACGCCGTGGCCGGGGCGGTGGCCCGATGAGCCCGAAGGTGGCCTTCGTCACCCCGCGCTACGGGACCCAGGTGATGGGGGGTGCCGAGACGGGGGCGCGCCGCCTGGCCGAGGAGCTGCGCGCCCACACGGGCTGGGAGTCCGAGGTCCACACGACCTGCGCGCTCGACCCCCACACCTGGGCCGACGAGCTGGAGCCGGGGACCACCGAGGTGAACGGGGTGCCCGTGCACCGGCACCGCGGCACGCACGGGCGGCTTCCGGACTTCTACGGCCTCGACGGGCTCGTGCGGATGGCACCCCGCATGGCGACCCTGGAACAGGGACGGCGGTGGGTCGACTACAACGGTCCCGTCTCCATGGAGCTCGTCGACGCCGTCAGCGCGTCCGACGCCGACGTCATCGCCTTCTATCCCTACCTGTACCACCCCACCGTGGCGGCCATCGGCCAGGTCCGGGCGCCCGCGGTCCTGCACCCGGCCGCCCACGACGAGCCGGCGCTGTACCTGCCGGTGTTCCGGGGCACCTTCGGGGACGCGGACGCCTTCTGCTTCCACACGGCGTCGGAGCGCCGGCTCGTGGAGCGGATGTACCCGGTCGCCGAACGCCCGCAGATCGTGCTCGGTCTGGGCGTGGGGGAGTCGGCCGGCACCGGCCGGCCCGGAGGCGAGCTGGTCGGGCTGGGGGACCGGCCCTACATCGTGAGCGTGGGCCGGGTCGACGAGCACAAGGGCTCCAAGATGCTCGCCTCGTTCTTCGCCACCTACAAGGAGCGCCACCCCGGGCCGCTGGCCCTGGTCCTGGTCGGCCCGGTCTCGGTCGAGCTGCCGCCGCATCCCGACATCGTCGTCACCGGACCCCTGGAGGAGGCGGACAAGTGCGACATCGTGCGCGACGCCCTGGTGGCGGTGTCGCCGTCGGCCCTCGAGTCGTTCTCCCTGGTGGTGCTCGAGGCCTGGGTGGACCGGGTGCCCGTGCTGGTCAACGGCGCCTGCGGGCCCACCCGCGAGCACGCCGAGCGGTCGGGCGGCGGGCTGTGGTTCACCTCCTACCCCCAGTTCGAGGCCGTGCTCGAGCGGCTGGTGCCGGACGGCGAGCTGCGTGCGCTGCTCGGCTCCCGCGGGCGGGACTACGTGGACCGGCTCTTCCAGTGGCCCGTGCTCATCGCGCGCTACGACGAGTTCCTGACCTCCGTGGCCGAACGTGGGCGGGGCGTCCCCGGCCTCTTCTGATCGCCGCGCCCGCCCGCCGGGCCGTCAGACTTCTTGGCGCCGGCCGACCACCGTGTACATGGGCTGCTCAATGGCGTCGCTCGCCATGTCGTGGGCGAGGTAGTGGCGCTGGCTGTGCATGGTCGTCTCGGTCCGGCCGAAGCCCAGGCGCGAGAGCATGGAGACGACTGCGCCCGGATAGATCGACCACCAGTTCGTCACGTGGGTCTCGGCCGAGGGCGAGAAACGCATGATGTTGGACTCCGGATCGTCCACCTCGTCCTGCAATGGCTCGGTGACGATCATGGTCTCGGTCGTCCGCTGGGCCGCCTGGGACAGCGCGCCCCACGGCTCGCGCAGGTGCAGCAGGATCGCCCCGACCAGCGTGATGTCGAAGGTCCCGAGGTCGGCCGGCATGTCGTAGATGCTGCCCTGGACGAACTTGGCCGAGGACCCGAGGGTGCGGTGCAGGTACCACCAGGCGTCGTGGTTGCGGTCGATGGTCTCCTGCATGACGCGCAGCTTCTCTTCGGACTGATCACGGCCCCGGAAGGGCAGCACGTCGATCGACACGTCGAACCCCGCCTCGAAGGAGACCACCTCGGCCCCCATGCGCTCCAGGTAGAAGGTCAGGTACCCGGTGGCCGGGCCCAGCTCGAGCACGCGCTTGCCGGCGACGTCGACGCCGCCGAGGTAGGCGGTCTCGTGACCCCGCAGGTCCCAGGCCCCGGGGAGCACGCTTCCGTCGGGGAGCTCGAAGGCGTGGTACCAGACGAAGTCACTGAGGTCGGCCCCCTCGCGTCGCTTCGACAGGGAGGCCTGGAAGGCGGGGTCGAGCTGGCCGAGGTAGTCCTTCGGCGGGTAGGTGGGAAGGAGCGGCCTGCGGGCCGGGACGCCGGCCGGGAGCGGGGCCGGCTCGCCGGCGGAAGCCCTCTCGGTGTCACGACGCCTGAGCATGCGCCGTCACTCTAGGCGAGGGCTCGTGGGACACCTTCTGGGGCCGGGTGGAACGGTGGGGGTCGGTCAGAACCCGTCCATCCCGACCATGGGCTTGTTCAGGTGCTGCCCGCCCATGGAGCCGCGGAACGGCGCGTCGCCGTAGCTGAAGATGCCACCGTCGGAGGCAACGAACCAGTAGCCCTGGCCGTCGGCGGTGGACTGCATCGCCACCACCGGCTGGTTCAGATGGATGCTGCCGGTCGAGCCGAGGAACGGCGCGCCGAACGCGAAGATGCCGCCGTCCGATCCCACCAACCAATAGCCGCCGGTCACCGGGTCGGGCGTGATGCCGACGATGGAGCCGTTCAGGTGGAGGCCCAGCGACGGGATGTCGCCGTCGGGCGTGGCGTCGCCGTAGGAGAAGATCCGGCCCGTCGAGCTGACCTCCCAGTACCCGAGCCCGTCGGGTGACGCCGCCATGCCCACGATGTCCTGGCCGGGGACCGAGGCCGCCGATCCGTAGAACCCGGCGTCGCCGTAGGAGAAGATGCCGCCGTCGGAGGCGACCAGCCAGTAGCCCTTGCCGTCCGGTGTGGCCGCCATGCCCTCGACCGGGGCGTTGAGCTGGAGCGAGCCGGTCGACCCGTAGAAGCCGGCGCTGCCGTAGTCGAAGATCCCACCGTCGGAGGCGACGAGCCAGTACCCCGATTGGCCCGGGACGGCGGCCATCCCGACCACGGGCTTGTTCAGCGTGAGGCTGCCCGTGCTGCCGCAGAAGTCCTGCCCGAAGGCGAAGATGCCGCCGTCGGAGGCGACCGTCAGGTAGCCACGCTGCGATCCGGCGGGCCGGCTGCAGTTCCCGAGGGGGCTTCCGCCGCCGACGAAGCCGGTCAGCTGGGCGTCGTGGTGGAACTGGGGCCACCCGCCCGCCTCGCCCGCCCTCCCACCGGATGAGCCAGCGACCTCGAAGTGCTGGACGACACCCTGCACGGCCTTGCTGCCGACGGCGAAGTAGCCGGCCACGGTGATGCCGATCTCCCCGGTGGCGTCGTTGGTCACCAGTGGTGCGTTCTGGAAGCCGATGATCGCCCCCGAGGGGACCCCGGCGTTGTCGTTGTCGGTGGCGTCCCCGTCGTCGACGGCGGCCACGACCTGGCCGGTCGGGCCGTCGAGGACGTAGAGCCCGTGGTCGGTCGCGACGATGACGTCCTGGGAGCCGTTGCCGGTCAGGTCCGCCGTGGTCACCGACCCGACGATGGCGCCGCTCACGTTCGTGCTCCAGATCTGGGCGCCGGTCGCGGCGTTGAGGGCGTAGACGGTGCCACTGGTCGCCCCCGTCACGGTGCCCTCCACGACGGCCAGCTGGCCGTTGCCCTGCACGTCGGCCAGGGCGGGGCTGCCGCCCGTGGTGCCGTCCAGGGTGGTGCTCCACACCTGGTTGCACTTCGTGTCGTAGACCTTGACCGTGTTCTCGTCGCTCGCCCCCGGGAAGTAGCTGCCGGTGCCGGTGGCGATGCCGTAGGCCCCGCCGGCCAGGATGGGCCCGACCGCAGGGGAGGAGTCGACCTCCTCGTTGGTGGTGGCGCTGCAGATCAGCCCGCCGTGGTCGTTGTAGATCCGCACGTGCCCGCCGTCGGTGTAGTGGGTGCCGTAGGCGAACCCGGCCGACTGCGCACCTCCGGCGACGAAATTGTCGGATCCGGCGCCATAGAGGTCACCGACGGCGGCGGTGGAGAACACGCTGTCGGCGGAGAACTGGGGCCAGCCCGGCGCCGGCGAGCCGTTCGCCGTGTTCAGCGCGTAGGTCTCCTGGCCGAGGGAGCCCCCCTCCACCAGAGCGCCCCCGTCGGCGATGGAGAGTGAGGCCTGCACGCCGCCGTCTGCCGCCGTGTCGGTCGACGGGTTGTTCACCACCTGGTTCCACACCGGGCTGCCGTTGGGCCCGTAGGCGTAGTAGCCGCCGTCGACCGGCGAGGCCGCGTTGCCGCCGCCGAAGTACAGGTTGCCGTTGTTCGGGTCGACCGATGCCGTCGAGTCGATGGGCGGGCTCCCGGCCACTTCGACGCCGTTGTCGCCCACGGCGGGTGCGGCGTCGCCCGTGTCGGGGTTGTTGCAACCCTGGCCCGCCCCGATGGTCTGGCCCTGACCGCTGCCCCAGCCCGGTACGACGGACCCGTCCAAGAGGTTCAACCCGTAGACGTCACCCTGGCGATCGCCCACCTCGACGGCGGCGGTCCCCCCGTCGTTGAACTCGACGGGCGAGGCCTCGCCGATCCCGCACGGCGCGTCGTTGAGGCTCACGCCGGCGCCGCTGTTCCAGGTCTCGTTCAATGTCAGCGGCGTCGCCGCTCCCGCCTGCGGGGCCGCGAACGCCCCCACGGACAGCACGCTTGCTCCCGCCATGGAGATGCTTGCGAGAATGAGTCGTGTCGTGTGCCTGCCCGCGTGCGTCACGTTCGTCAGTCCCTCTCTCGATCCTCCGAAGGTAGTCGCTCCGGTGACCCGTCGTGACGGCGCGTCTCCGGCCGGTCGACGGCATCGCCGGTAGCATCGGCCGCCGTGTCCGCAGCTCTTCCTCCAACCGGCGATGCCGATCACGCGGGCGGCGACAGCCACGATGGCCCGCCCGGGAGCGAGGACCAGGCCCGGGCGGCGCGTGCCCTCCGCGAGGCGTTCGCGCGCCTGGCCCCGCAGGGGAGCGATGCGTGGAACTTCCTCGCGGCCTTCACGCATCTCGGTGATCGGTACGGCCCGTACCACCCCGGCGCCTCCGCGCTGTCCGACACCGTGGGGACCGAGGAGCGGGCCGGCGCCCGGCGGCCGGGTCGCCTCGACCGGCTGCGTCCGGGGAAGGACCGTGCAGTGCGGGGCCCCGAGGGTGAGAAGACCGAGTTCGAGGAGGCGATGGGCCAGGTGGTCGAGGCCTTCCGGTTCCTCTCGGCCCGCGTCGCCACGCTCGAGGCGAGGCTCGCGGCGGAGGACCGGCCGGTGGAGGGCGCGGCGTGGCTCGTCCCCGCCCGCGAGCTCGGCGGCTTGGTCGCGCCGGTCTGTGCGCACGTGCTGGCGCGCACGCCCGGTGGCGACGTGGTGCACGCCGACTGCGGTGAGGGCGGGCTGCTCCAAGCGCTGACCGGTGCCGGCGTGGCGGCGCACGGGGTGGAGCCCCGGGGTGCGCTCGCGCTCAGCGCCATTGAGCGCGGGAGCTCGGTGACCATCGGCGAGGCGTCCGAGTACCTGGCGGGACGCGCGCCGGACTCGCTCGGGGGCATGGTGCTCAACGGCGTGGTCGACCGCCTGCCCCTCCACGCGCTCCTTCCGTTGCTCGCGCTGAGCCGGCGCGCCCTGGCGCACGATGCGCCGCTCGTCATCGTCTCCGAGACGGAGGCCGTCACCGGCGCGCGGGAGCCGGCGGCCCTCGACCTGGTCGACGGGCGTCCCCTCCACGCGGCGACCTGGGAGCTCCTGCTCGGCCGCGCCGGCTTCGTCGAGGTGGCGCCCCTCGCCGGGGTGGGGCTCGGGGACGGCCGGTTCGCCCTGGTGGCCGCCACTCCCTCGTGAGCGGGATCCACCACTTCGTCCCGGTGTTGCACCGTGGCGACGCGGTGGGCCGGCACACCCTCCGTCTGCGCGACGCCACCCGTGCCCGCGGCTTCCGCTCCGACATCTACGTCGACACCGTCGACGCGGAGACGGAGGGGGAGACCGTTCCCGTGCTCGACTACCCCGCGGCGGCCGAGCAGGGCGACGTCGTCGTCTACCAGTTCGCCACCGCGTCGGCCATGGCCCCCTGGCTGGCCCGCCGGGCCGAGACCCTGGTCGTCAACTACCACAACATCACGCCGCCCGACCTGATGGCGCCCTGGGACAACCACCTGGCCCTCGGCCAGCTCCGCGCCCAGGGGGACCTGCACCTCCTGGCGCCCCGCACCGCGCTGGCCGTCGCGGACTCCGCCTTCAACGAGGCACACCTGGCCGGATCCGGGTTCGCCGCCACGGCGGTGATCGCGCCCTCGGCCGCGCTCGACGCCGCCGTCACGGCGGCCGCCCGCTCCGCCCGCCCGACGTCGCCGCGTCCTGCCGGGCGCGGGGCGCGTTGGCTCGCCGTGGGGCGGGTGTCGCCCAACAAGGCGCTCGAGAGCACCGTGGCCGCCCTGGCCGTCGCACGCGCCCACCGCGACCCCGGGGCGACCCTGCAGATCATCGGGAAGCCGGCCACGGAGTCGTACGTCGCGTCGCTGCAGCGCTACGTGGCCGAGCTGGGCCTGGCCGAGGCGGTCACCTTCGCCGGCCATGCCGGCGACGCCACCCTCGCCGCCGCGTACGGCAGCGCCGATGTGCTGGTGGTGACGTCCGAGCACGAAGGCTTCTGTGTCCCGGTGGTCGAGGCGATGTCCGCCGGATTGCCGGTGGTCGCCTTCGACCAGGGGGCGGTCCCCGAGGTGCTGGGCGACGCGGGGGTCCTCGTCTCGGACAAGGACCCCTACGCACTCGCCGCGTCGATCAGCGACCTGCTGGCCGACGAGCCGCGCCGCGCCGCCTTGAGCGAGGCGGGACGCCGGAGGCTGGCCGAGCTCGACCTCCCGACGGCGGCCGACCGCTTCGTGAGCCTGCTGGTCCCCTTGGCGCAGGGTGGCGCGGGGCGGCCGTGAGCGGCGTCCACCAGTTCGTCCCGATGCTGCACCGCGCCGATGCGGTCGGCCGTCACACGCTGGCGCTGCGCGACGTCCTGGCCGGACGCGGCATTGCATCCCGGATCTACGTGGAGCTCGTGGACCCGGACACGGCGAGCGAGACGCGCCCCTTCGCCGGCTACGGGGACGAGGCCGCACCGGGCGACGTGCTGGTGTACCAGTTCGCCACCGCCTCGACCATCGCGTCCTGGCTGGCCGCTCGCCCCGAGACGCTGGTCGTGAACTACCACAACGTGACGCCGCCCGAGTTCTACGCGCCCTGGGACAACGCCATGGCGCGGCACCAGCTCCGGGCCCAGACCGAGCTCCGCCGGCTGGCCCCCCGCGCCGCCCTCGGGCTCGCCGTCTCGGCCTTCAACGAGTCCGAGCTGCGCCAGGCCGGGTTCGCCCGCACGGCGGTCGTCCCGCCGGCGGCGATGGTCGACACCGGCGCACGCTCCGCCTCCGGCGTCGGCGCCGGCACTGGTTCGAGCAGCAACGGGGTGACACCCGGGCCCGGCGCACGCTGGCTGAGCGTGGGGCGTCTGGCGCCCAACAAAGCCATTGAGCTCACGGTGATGGCCTTGCTCGTGGCGCGCGCCCGACACGACCCCGCGGCCACGCTCGAAGTCGTCGGGCGCCCCGTCGTGCCGTCGTACACCGCAGCGCTGCACCGCTTCGTCGACGACATGGGCCTGCACAATGCGGTGCGGTTCCGCGGGCCCGTGAGCGACGCGGACCTGGTGGCCGCCATGGCCCACGCCGACGTGCTCGT
>Ga0187890_10002602_pt1 | contig 12565 bp, 20 predicted proteins | sample June2016WEW_21_1_FD_133005 | JGI IMG/M metagenome (GOLD analysis project Ga0187890, IMG submission 133005) | Peatland microbial communities from SPRUCE experiment site at the Marcell Experimental Forest, Minnesota, USA - June2016WEW_21_10 | ecosystem: Environmental > Terrestrial > Soil >... | reverse complement strand
GAGCCGCTGGCCCGCGAAGCCATCCGCCTGGCCGCGCACAAGCTTCCCGTCAAGTCCAAGTTCGTGCTGCGCGAGGACTGATCATGAAAGCCAGCGAGATGCGAGACCTCGACGACAAAGAAATGACCAAGCGCCTGGCCGAGCTGCGCAAAGAGGTGTTCGGCCTACGCTTCTCCAACGCGACCGGAGAACTCGATGACACCGCAGGTCTCGGTCGCGCCAAACGCGACCTCGCTCGCGCTCTGACAGTCGCGCGCGAGCGAGAGCTCGAAGCCGCCGGCGGCCAGGGCAACTAAGAACCAAGACGAAACGTGAACGGACGAAATGGCTGACGAACCAGACAACGACACACCCGACACCGCGCAGGACGCGCCCGAGCAGGCACCTGCGGTCGAGGCCGAAGCGGCCCCCGCGGCCGAGGCGACGCCCGAGGCTGACGCGGCACCCGAGGCCGAGCAGACCGTCGAGGCCGCCGTGCCCGACGCCGAGCAGGCTCCGGAGGCCGACGCCGACGCTGGGGACGTCGCCGCGTCCGCCGCGCCCGCACCACCGGCCGAGCCCGTGGAGCAGATCCCGCCGAAGGAGCGCCGCCGCAGGGCTCGCTCGAAGCACACGGATGCGCGTCCGAGCCGCTCGCCCGAGGAGCGCCACGCGGAGCGACTCGCCGAGCGCAAGACGAAGGCCGCCCGTCGCCGCGCCCGGCGCCTGCAGGAACGCGCCAAGGCCGCCACGCGCCGCGCGGCCGCTCCCGCGCCCGAGGCGCTGGCGCCGGTGCATGCCGCTGTCGAGGGCACGCGCAGGGTGCGCCAGGGCATCGTCGTCTCAGACAAGGCGCAGAAGACGATCACGGTGCGTATCGACATCGCGCGCCGCCACCGCCGCTACGAGAAGATCGTGCGCAGCTCGAGCACCCTGCACGCCCACGACGAGAACAACGACGCCCACGAGGGCGACGTGGTGCGCGTGATCGAGAGCCGGCCGTTGTCGCGCACCAAGCGCTGGTCGCTAGTCGACGTGCTGGAGCGGGCGCGATGATCCAGAACGAGACACGGCTGAGGGTCGCCGACAACTCGGGCGCGCGTGAGATCCTGTGTATCCGCGTCAAGGGCGGCTCCAAGCGCCGCTACGCGTTCGTCGGCGACGTCATCACCGCGACCGTCAAGCAGGCCAACCCCCAGGGCGCGGTCAAGAAGGGCGAGGTCGTGACCGCAGTGGTCGTGCGCACCAAGAAGCCGATCGGCCGCGACGACGGGACCTACATCGCGTTCGACGAGAACGCAGCGGTGATCATCGATGACCAGAACAACCCTCGCGGTACGCGCGTGTTCGGACCGGTGGCGCGCGAACTGCGCGAGCGCAACTTCATGAAGATCGTCTCGCTGGCTCCCGAGGTGCTGTGATGGCCAAGCGCAAATCCGCCGCTCGTCCAAAACGCCGTTCGTTGAAGATCCGCTCCGACGATCGCGTGCAGGTGATCTCCGGCAAGGACCGGGGCAAGACAGGCCGCGTGCTGCGCGTGGAACCGGCCAAGGAACGCGTGTACGTCGAGCACCTCAACATGATCAAGCGCCACACGCGCCCGCAGCAGGTCGCGGGCGCCCAGAGCGAACAGCAGCTGGGCGGCGTGATCGAGCGCGAGGGCCCGATCCACATCTCCAACGTGATGCTCCTCGACACCAAGGGCACGCCCACCCGCGTGGGCATCGACCGCGCCGGTGGCGAGCGCGTTCGCGTCGCCAAGAGCTCGGGCGCGAGGCTGGACTGATCGCCATGGCCACCACCACCACTACCGATGTCGCCCCTCCGGCCCGCCTGAAGATCCGCTATCTCGAGGAGATCCGCCCCGCGCTCGTCGAGCGCTTCGGCTACTCGTCCGTGATGCAGGCGCCGAGGATCGAGAAGATCACCGTCAACATGGGCGTCGGCCTCGCCAAGCAGGACTCCAAAATGCTCAAGGCCGCCACCGACCAGCTGGCCACGATCGCCGGCCAGCAGCCGAGCGTTCGCCGCGCACGCAAGTCGATCGCCGCGTTCAAACTGCGCGAGGGCATGCCCGTGGGTGTCGCGGTGACGCTGCGCGCCGAGCGCGGCTACGAGTTCCTCGACCGGCTCATCTCGGTCGCGATCCCGCGCATCCGTGACTTTCGCGGCCTGAACTCGCGCTCGTTCGACGGCCGCGGCAACTACTCGCTGGGCGTCAAGGAGCAGATCATCTTCCCGGAGATCGACTACGACAAGATCGACATGGTGCGCGGGCTGGACATCACCATCACCACGTCCGCAGCCAGCGACGTGGAGGCGTACGCGCTGCTGGCTGCCTTCGGCATGCCGTTCTCCCCGCAGGGCCGTCCCAAGGGCTATGACCCGCAGGCCGACGAGGCCGCCGCTCGCGCCCACGAGGAGGCCGAGGTTGCGAGCGCCGCAGCTGCAGCCAAAGCAGAGGTGGAGGCAGCCGAGGCCGCCGACGCCAAAGCCGCGGCGGCCGAGGCGAAGGCCGCCAAGGCTGCGGCCGGAAAGCCTGAGAAGAGTCGGCCCAAAGCCGCAGACGCAGAGGCGGCCGCTGAGCCTGAGCCAGAGGCGGCCGCGGCGGAGCTCGAGGCGGAGGCCGTGGCCGAGGAGGTGGCGGAGGAGATCGTCGCCGAGGCCGTCGCTGAGGAGATCGTGGCAGAGGCCGTCGCTGAGGAGCTCGAGGCTGAGGGGGTGCCGGAGGCCGTGGCCGAGGAGGTTGCTGAGGAGCTCGTGGCGGAGGCCGTCGCTGAGGAGGTTGCTGAGGAGCTCGTGGCGGAGGCCGTCGCTGAGGAGGTTGCTGAGGAGCTCGTGGCGGAGGCGGTCGCTGAGGAGATCGCTGAGGAGGTCATGGCGGAGGCGGTGGCCGAGGAGATTGCAGACGAGCAGAGCGAGGCTCCCGGGGACGGGGACGCGCAGACAACCGAGAAGGAGAGCACCGACTGATGGCCAAGACCTCGCAACGCGTCAAGCAGGCGCGGACTCCGAAGTTCAAGACACGTGCCTATACTCGCTGCACCCGCTGCGGTCGCCCGCGCGCGGTGTACAAGAAGTTCGGGGTGTGTCGCATATGCCTTCGCGACCTCGCCCACAACGGCCAGATACCGGGGATGACGAAGTCCTCCTGGTAGATGTCTTCACTTGAAGAGCCTGTATAGCGATGGCTATACACCGCGTTCAAAGAGCAAAGCAACCCGAGACCCGAGACCGAGAACCGAGAGCAAGCAAACAATGTCGATGACCGATCCCATAGCCGACTTCCTGACGCGCGTGCGCAACGCGATACATGCTGCGCACGAGACCGTGGAGGTTCCCGCGTCCAAACTGAAGAGCGAGCTCGCGAGGATCCTCAACGAGCAGGGCTACATCGATTCCTGGTCGGTCATCGCCGCGCCCGACGGCGCGACCGGGCAGCTGATCCAGATCCGGCTCAAGTACACCGAGGACCGGCGCTCGGCGATCTCTGGCCTGAGGCGCGTCTCGCGCCCGGGGCGGCGCACGTACGTCGATGCGAAGCACATCCCGAAGGTGCTCGGCGGGATGGGGACGGCGATCGTGTCGACCTCCCGCGGCGTGATGACCGGCCACGACGCACGCGCTGCCGGCATCGGCGGCGAGGTTCTGGCGCAGGTCTGGTAGGTGAGCGATGTCGAGAATCGGTAGACAGCCAATCCCCGTGCCGGCCGGCGTGACCGTGTCGATCGAGCCCGAGTCGGTGCGCGTCAACGGGCCCAAAGGCGAACTTTCGGAGCGCATCCACAGGGACATCAAGGTGACCCAGGAAGGCGAGCAGCTCGTGGTCACGCGACCGACCGACCGCGGGGAACACCGCGCGCTGCACGGCCTGACGCGCACGCTGGTCGCGAACATGGTCGAGGGGGTCACCGCTGGCTATGAGAAGCGGCTTGAGATCCAGGGTGTCGGCTATCGCGCGCAGCTGAAGGGCAAGAACCTCGAGCTGGCCGTCGGCTACTCGCACCCCGTTCCGATCCCCGCGCCCAGCGGCATCGAATTCGAGGTGCCGCAGCCCACGCGCGTCGTCGTCAAAGGCATCTCCAAGCAGCTCGTCGGCGAGACCGCTGCGATCATCCGCAAGCAGCGCCCGCCCGAGCCATACAAGGGCAAGGGCATCCGCTACGAGGGCGAGCACGTGCAAAGAAAGGTCGGCAAGCGCGCATGAGCCCGTATAGCTGCGCTGGATCTGCGTCCTCGATCGCTCGTGTGCGAAGCACACTTCGCTCACTGCGTCCTTGCCCAGCTTGCTCTACGTGCTCATGTGGGCGCATTGCAAGGAAGCGCGCATGACGGTCATCACCAAAGAGCGCCGCCGGCTCAAACGGCGCCGCCGGGTGCGGGCCAAGATCTCGGGCACGGCCACGCGTCCGCGGATCTCGGTGTTCCGCTCCAACCGCGGGCTCTCGGCGCAGCTCGTCGACGACGTGGGCGCGCACACGCTCGCGGCCGTCCACTGGTTCGAGCCGGAGCTGAGCTCGCTGGGCAAAGCAGAGCGCGTCAAGCGCGCCGGCGAGCTGCTGGCCGAGCGCGCCAAGGCGGCGGGCGTCTCCGAGGCCGTGTTCGATCGCGGCGGATACCAGTACCACGGCCACGTCCGCGCCTTCGCCGAGGCCATCCGCGAGGCCGGCATCACCGTCTAGCCCGACGGACTCCACGCTCCCGCTACCCTCTCCCTCCTGCCTATGTCCATATCGATAGATCGCTCAGTCAACCCAGCCGGCCTGGACCTCCAGGAGCGCGTGGTCGAGATCAACCGCGTCGCCAAGGTCGTCAAGGGCGGGCGGCGCTTCTCGTTCACGGCGCTGGTGGTCGTCGGCGACGAACGCGAAGTCGTGGGCGTCGGCTACGGCAAGGCCAACGAGGTGCCGCTGGCGATCCAGAAGGGTGTCGAGCGGGCCAAGAAGGATCTCTTCCGCGTGCCCAAGCACGGCAGTACGATCACGCACAAGACGACCGGCGTGTTCGGCGCCGGGCGCGTGCTGCTCAAGCCGGCCTCGCCCGGTACCGGCGTGATCGCCGGCGGTGGCGTGCGCGCGGTGCTGGAGCTCGCGGGGATCCACGACATCCTTTCCAAGAGCCTCGGCACGCAGAACCCGATCAACCTGGTGAAGGCCACCGTGGCCGGGCTGCGCGGGCTGCGCACCCCGGAGGAGGTCGGCAAGCTGCGCGGGCTGAGCATCAACCAGGTCCTCGGCCTCGGCGGGGCGCCGGTCAACGGCGCGCCGCTGGCGCCCGACGCCGAGACGGAGACAGCCGCGACACCAGACACCGACACGACCGCAGCGGCCGCGACGGTCGCCGCCGACGGGGATTCCGCGTGATGAGCTCGCTGAGCGTCACCCAGCGCCGCTCGAAGAACGGCGCCAACAGCAAACAGCTGGACACGCTGCGCTCGCTCGGCCTGCGCCGCATCGGCCACACGGTCGAGGTCAAGGACTCGGAGCAGGCGCGCGGCATGCTGCACGCGGTGCGCCACCTGGTCGAGGTCAAGGAGGGCAAGTGAGCGCCGCCAAACAGGACGCCGCGGAGCGCGTCGGCCTGCACAACCTCGCGCCGGCGCCGGGAAGTCGCCGTCCGCGCAAGCGCATCGGGCGCGGCGAAGGCTCGGGCACCGGCAAGACCTCCGGCCGCGGCCAGAAGGGCGCGGGCTCGCGCGCGGGCTCCAAGAGCAGGGCAGCCTTCGAGGGCGGGCAGATGCCGATCCACATGCGCATGCGAAAGCTTCGCGGGCCGCACATGAAGAAGTCGATGCCGTTCGAGCCCTTCCGCACGCACACCCAGCCAGTGAACATCGCCGCGCTGGAGAGTCGCTTCGACGCCGGCACCGAGGTCACGCTCGAGCTGATGAAGGCCAACGGACTGGCGACCCGCAAGGACGTGCCGGTGAAGGTGCTCGCCAAGGGCGAGCTCGCGAAGGCGCTGACCGTTCACGCCCACGCGTTCAGCGCCAGCGCGCGCGAGCGCATCGAGGCGGCTGGCGGCACCTGCGTGACGATCCAAGGCTAGCCGAGCCTCCGCGCCGGCAACCGGCTGCGCGCGGCGGCGTTTCCACTAGAATCGGCCTCCGGCTCGCGCTCGCACCCGCTCGCGCGCGACCGACAAAAGCCCATGCTCTCGACCATCCTGAACGCATTCCAGGTTGCGGACATCCGCAAGAAGATCGCCTTCACGGGGTTGATGCTGCTGATCTATCGGCTGGGCTCGCACGTCCCCGTGCCGGGCGTCAACCTGACGGCCGTCAACAACATCCAGAAGTCCTTCGGTGGCGCCGGCATCCTCAGCTACCTGAACCTGTTCTCCGGAGGCGGCCTGTCCAAACTGGCGATCTTCGCGCTGGGCATCATGCCCTACATCACCTCCTCGATCATCCTGCAGCTGCTGCAGGTCGCCGTTCCGTCGCTTGAGAAGCTCTCCAAGGAAGGCGAGGTCGGCCAAGCGCGCATCACCCAGTACACGCGCTACCTGACCGTAGGGCTCGCTTTCGCCCAGTCGATCGGCTACGTGTTCCTGTTCCACACGCTGCAGGCCAAAGCCGGCGAAAACGTCATCAACCACTTCGACCTGCCACACATCTTCCTGATCGTGGTGTGCTTGACAGCAGGCTGCGTGCTGTTGATGTGGGTCGGCGAGCTGATCACCCAGCGGGGCATAGGCAACGGCATCTCGCTGCTGATCTTCGCCTCGATCGTCTCGCGCCTGCCCACCGCCATCCAGACCTGGTGGACGACCCAGGACCAGGTCTTCAAGGTGGTGGCGCCGTTCCTCGTGCTGGCGGTCGTGGCCGGCATCGTGTTCGTGCAGGAAGGGCAGCGGCGCATCCCCGTGCAGTACGCCAAGCGCGTGATCGGACGGCGGATGACCGAGGGCGGCCAGACCTACCTGCCGCTGCGCGTGAACATGGCCGGCGTGATCCCCGTGATCTTCGCCGCGAGCATCATGGCCTTCCCACCGACCGTTGGGCAGCTCGTCAAAACCCACTGGGGGCAGTCGCTGTCGGACTTCTTCACGCCCAACGGCTGGCACTACGTCGTCGGCGAGTCGCTGTTCATCATCGTCTTCACCTACTTCTACACCGCCGTCACGTTCAACCCGGTCGACCAGGCGGACAACCTGAAGAAGTACGGCGGCTTCATCCCCGGCGTGCGGCCGGGACGCCCGACGGCCGAATTCCTCGACCGGATCCTCGCGCGCCTGACGTTCCCGGGGGCGCTGTTCCTGGCGGCCGTCGCTGCGCTGCCGGCGATCCTGTTCTCGCAGACACACCAGCAGTTCAACTTCGGCGGCACCTCGATCCTGATCGTGATCGGCGTGGCTCTGGAAACGATGAAGCAGCTCGAGGCACAGCTGATGATGCGAAGTTACGAGGGCTTTCTCAAGTGACGCTCCGCCTGTCCGTCTGGCGGCCGCGACTTCGCGGCGGCCGCCAGACGGACAGGCTTCGCTTGGCTGGTGCCACGCGCCGGGTCCTCGCGACGCTGTGAGCTTGTCCCACGGTGACAGTCTCACCCCTTGAGCGGATAGGCTGCTCGCGTTGTGTCCGAACTGAATCTGATCCTGCTCGGCCCGCCCGGCGCTGGAAAGGGCACCCAGGCAGATCGCCTGCGCGATGACTTCGCGCTGCCGCACATCTCCACCGGCGACATCCTGCGCGCGCAGGTGACCGAGGGGACGGAGCTGGGCCGCGAGGCCAAGCGCTACATGGACGCCGGCGAGCTGGTGCCGGACGAGGTGATCGTCGGCATGATCACCGAGCGCGTCGGCAGCGGAGATGCCCGCGACGGATTCCTGCTCGACGGCTTTCCGCGCAACGAAGCCCAGGCGGATGCGCTGGGTGAGGCGCTCAGCAAACTCGAACGGCGGCTCACGGCCACGCTGCTGATCGAGGTGCCCGACGACGACCTCGTGCGCCGCCTGGCCGGCCGGCGCGTGTGCGTGAAGAACCCCAGCCACATCTACCACGTGGACTTCGACCCGCCCAAGCACGACGGCGTGTGCGACCAGGACGGCGCACGCCTGATCCAGCGCGAGGACGACAGGGAGGAGGTGATCCGCCGGCGTCTGGAGGTCTACCACTCCGAGACCGAGCCGCTGATCGCCTACTACGACCGCGCGGCGCTGCTGCGACGCTTCGACGGACGACGCACCGCCGACGAGGTCCACGCGCACGTCAGGGCGACCGTCGCCACGCTGCGCCTGGAGGAGGACCTGTAGTCAAGGACGGCTGGACACGCCGTGCGCAGCGTTGAACCGCACGGCGGGATGACCTGCGCAGCTACCTCCCAAGCTAAGCTCCTTGGGTGATCATCAAGAAGTCCCCCGAGGAGATCGAGAAGATGGCGCGCGCCGGCCTGATCCTGGCCGCCACGCACGACCTGATCGAGAGCAACATCCGCCCGGGGGTGAGCACGGCGGAGCTCGACAAGCTCGCCGAGCGCTTCATCCGCGCCCACGGCGCGACGCCGACGTTCAAGGGCTATCGCGGCTTCCCGGGCTCGATCTGTGCCTCGCCGAACGCGATGATCGTGCACGGCATACCGGGCTCCTACCGCCTGAAGGCGGGCGACATCATCTCGATCGACGTGGGCGTCACGCTCGACGGCTGGGTCGCTGACGCGGCGCGAACCTTCGCCGTGGAGGAGGTCGGCCAGGAGGTGCGCAAGCTGCTGGACGTCACCGAGCAGTCGTTGCACGCGGGCGTCGCGCAGTGCCGGGACGGGAACCGCATGGGCGACGTCTCCAGCGCGATCCAGCGCATGGTCGAGGGCGCCGGCTTCTCGGTCGTGCGCTCGCTCGTCGGACACGGCGTCGGGCGCAGCATGCACGAGGATCCGCAGGTGCCCAACTACGGCAAGCCCGGCAAGGGCACGCTGCTGGAAGAGGGCATGGTGCTGGCGATCGAGCCGATGACAACCGCCGGTCGTCCCGGCGTGCGCGTCGGCGGCGACGGCTGGGCGATCTTCTCCCAGGACGGCTCCGCGGCGGCGCATTTCGAGTTCACCGTCGCGATCACCGCCGCCGGACCGCTGATCCTGACCCCGTGGCATCTTCCTGTCGACGCCCGCGCCGGCGAGGCCGCTCATGCGCCCGCGAGCGAGCCGGTCGCCGAGGGGATCGCGAGCGCGAGCTGAGGTTGCTACCATCCGGAGTGCTGCCCAAGCGCGACGCTCGCTGCGTGCGTGAAGGGCATGTCCTCGACTCGGTAGCGGCGGCCGCAACGGCAGCCAGAGCCGCGTCGCCGGAACCCAGCCGCCGAAAGGGATCATGAAGGTAAGACCGTCGGTCAAGCCGATGTGCGAGAAATGCAAGATCATCCGCCGCCACGGGGTGGTGCTGGTCATATGCCAGAACAAGCGCCACAAGCAGCGGCAGGGGTAGGCGGCTAGATGGCACGCATCGCCGGAGTCAACCTGCCTCTGAACAAGCGTTCGGAGATCGGGCTGACCTACATCTACGGGATCGGACGCTCGACGTCCAACAAGGTCCTCACGCAGGTGGGTGTGCACCCCGACACCTACATCCGCGACCTGACCGAGGACGAGGTGTCCAAGTTGCGCGACGCGATCGACGACGGGCTGACCGTCGAGGGCGATCTGCGGCGCGAGCGCTCCCAGGACATCAAGCGCCTGCAGGAGATCGGCTCCTACCGCGGCCTGCGCCACCGCCGCGGGCTGCCGGTGCGCGGCCAGAAGACCAAGACCAACGCGCGCACGCGCAAGGGACCCAAGCGCATGCAGGTGGCGGGCAAGAAGCGAGCGGGTAAGAAGTAGATGCCTCCCGCTCCCAAACGCGCTCGCGGCCGGCGCAAGCCCAAAAAGAACATCCCGGTCGGGCAGGCCCACATCAAGACGTCTTTCAACAACACGATCGTCTCGCTCACGGACACCGCAGGCAACGTGATCGCGTGGGAGTCCGCCGGCGGCGCCGGCTTCAAGGGCTCGCGCAAGTCCACGCCGTTCGCCGCGCAGGTGACCGCTGACGCGGCCGCGCGCAAGGGCCTGGAGCAGGGGCTGCAGAAGGTCGAGGTCTACGTCAAGGGCCCGGGCTCCGGCCGTGAGACCGCGATTCGCTCGCTGCAGGCCGCCGGCCTGGAAGTGACGGGCGTCAAGGACGTCACACCGCAAGCACACAACGGATGCCGCCCCCGCAAGCGGAGGCGCGTCTAATGGCCAGAGACACGAGCCCCCAGTGCAAGCAGTGTCGCCGCGAGGGGCAGAAGCTGTTCCTCAAGGGCGAGCGCTGCCTGACCGACAAGTGCGGCGTGGAGCGTCGCTCCTACCCGCCGGGCGAGCACGGGCGCGGGCGCATGAAACAGAGCGAGTACCGGGTGCAGCTGCGCGAGAAGCAGAAGGCGCGCCGCTACTACGGGGTGCTCGAGAAGCAGTTCCACGGCTACTACGTCAAGGCGTCGCGCCAGCCGGGAATCACCGGCGAGAACCTGCTCGCGCTGCTGGAGTGCCGGCTGGACAACGTGCTGGTGCGTCTCGGCTTCGCCGCGTCGCGCCGGCAATCGCGCCAGCTGATCCGCCACGGCCACTGGACGGTCAACGGCCGGCGGGTGAACATCCCCAGCTATCAGGTGCGGCCCGGCGACGTGATCACCATCAAGATCGACACCCCGGCCACGCAGGTGGTCAGAGATGCCACCGAGCTGACCGGACAGATACCAGCGTGGCTCCAGGCCGACCACGAGTCGCTCACGGCCAAGGTGCTGCGCAAGCCGGAGCGACGCGAGGTCGCCGCGCCGGTGCAGGAGCAGCTCATCGTCGAGCTGTACTCGAAGTAGAACTACTTTTGCCCGCATCGCGGCCCATCCGGGCGGCGGTGCTCAGAGCCGGCGCCATCAGTGGCGCCGGTGCGACATCAAAACGACGTTAGGACTCTCATGCTCGACTTCCAAATCCCCCGGATCACAAGCGAGTCCGTGGAGCAGAACCGTGGCACGTTCACGATCGAGCCGCTGGATCGCGGCTTTGGCTACACGTTCGGCAACTCGCTGCGGCGCGTCTTGCTCTCATCCCTCGCCGGCGCGGCCGTCACGAGCGTGCGCATCGAGGGCGTTGCGCACGAGTTCTCCACCATTCAGGGCGTCAAGGAGGACGTCACCGACATCGTGCTCAACCTCAAGGGCGTCGTCTGTCGCATGCACTCGGACGCGAGCGAGGTCGAGGCGCCGCTGGTGGTCACGGGGCCCGGTGAGATAACCGCCAAGGACATCGACCTGCCGGCCGGCGTGGAGATCCTCAACCCCGACCTGCACATCGCCACGCTCGAGAAGAAAACCAAGCTCGAGCTGTACATGACGATCGGTCGCGGTCGCGGCTACCGACCGGCGGAGGAGAACAAGTCCGCCGACCAGCCAATCGGCGTGATCCCGATCGACTCGATCTTCTCGCCCGTGCGCCGCGTCGCCTACGCGGTCGAGCAGGCGCGCGTGGGACAGAAGACGGACTTCGACAAGCTCACCCTGGACATCGAGACCGATGGCTCGATCGACCCGCAGGCGGCGCTGCGCGAGGCTGCCGAGCTGCTGATCTCCCAGCTGGCGATCTTCACCGACGCCGATCGCATCCAGGAGCTGCGCGCGACCCCCGGCGGCCAGCTGGACGGCCACGGCCTGGCGGTCGGCGGCGGCTCGCAGGCGGCGCTGCAGGGCGAGGAGTGGGGCATCCTGATCGAGGAGCTGGAGCTCGGCGTGCGCTCGTACAACTGCCTCAAGCGCGCCGGCATCCAGACGGTCGGCGATCTCATCTCCAAGTCCGAGGCCGAGCTCAACGCGATCCCCAACTTCGGCAAAAAGTCGATCGACGAGGTCATCGAAACGCTGCACGCGCGCGGGCTGAATCTGCGGGCCGACTGAGGTATCCCGCTGCGACTGTCTGTATAACCATAGATATACAGACACTTGCGGGAACCACCCAAGCTCCTCGCCTCACCTACACTCACTCACCAACATGCGCCACCAGAAGACCAAACACAAGCTCAGCCGCGACTCCGCGCACCGCAAGGCGCTGCTCATGAACCTGAGCAAGGAGATCATCGAGCACGAGCGCATCAAGACGACCGAGGCGAAGGCGAAGGCCGTCAAGCCGGAGATCGAGAAACTGATCACGCTTGCCAAGCGCGGCGACCTGCACGCTCGCCGGCAGGCGCTGTCGACGCTCTCGCAGGACAAGTTCGCCGTGCACAAGCTGTTCGCGGAGGTCGCGCCGCGCTATGCGGAGCGACCGGGCGGCTACACGCGCATCCTCAAGCTCGGGCCGCGTCGCAGCGACTCGACGGAGATGGTCTTCATCGAGCTCGTCTGAGGCCGCGCGCGTCGCGCCAGCGCCGCGCGCGGGGCGTCGCGTGCAGCGGGCGCCGTGATGCGGCGGGCGTCGCGCGCTGATGGTCACCAAGCTCACGATCGAGTACGACGGCACGGACTTCGCCGGCTGGGCGCGACAGCCGGAGGAGCGCACGGTGCAGGAGGTGCTCGAGCGCGCGCTGCGCACTGTGCTGGGCGAGAGCGGCCACGACGGACGGCCGCTCACGCTGACGGTCGCCG
>Ga0187890_10002601_pt1 | contig 12568 bp, 8 predicted proteins | sample June2016WEW_21_1_FD_133005 | JGI IMG/M metagenome (GOLD analysis project Ga0187890, IMG submission 133005) | Peatland microbial communities from SPRUCE experiment site at the Marcell Experimental Forest, Minnesota, USA - June2016WEW_21_10 | ecosystem: Environmental > Terrestrial > Soil >... | reverse complement strand
ATCGCATGCGACGGAATTTTGCATCTTCTGAGAGCTGAGAGCTGAGAGCTGAGAGCTGAGAGCTGAGAGCTGAGAGCTGAGAGCTGAGAGCTGAGAGCTGAGAGCTGAGAGCTGAGAGCTGCCCTACTCTTTTGCTGCAATCCCCAAACTCTTCATCTTGCGATACAAGTGGCTTCGTTCGAGACCGAGCACTTCCGCCGTGCGGCTGACGTTGCCATGATTCTCGTCCAGCTTCTTGAGGATGTAATCGCGCTCATAGGCCGCCCGCGCCTGATGCAGTGTGGAACCTTCGCTGCCCGCCACCCGGCGACTGGGGTCGCGGTGCACCAGCGGCGGAAGATGCTTGCGCTCGAAGCGGGAGGTGGTGGGATTCATGATGACGATGCGCTCGATCACGTTGCGCAGCTCGCGGACGTTCCCGGGCCAGGCGTAGCGCATCAGGGAATCGATGGCATCGTCGGTGATCTCTCTTGGCCGACGGCCGTAGGCCGAAGCAAATTCTTTCAGAAAGTGTCGCGCAAACAACGGGATATCTTCCTTGCGTTCGCGCAGCGGCGGTACCACAAACGGGACCACATTCAGACGGTAAAAAAGATCTTCGCGGAAATTCCCCTTGGCGATTTCTTCTTCCAGGTCCTTGTTGGTGGATGCGATCACGCGCACGTCTACGGTGACGGGATCGTCGCTTCCCACCGGGATGAAGCGCTGTTGCTCCAGAGTACGCAAAACTTTGGACTGCGTTTTCAAGCTCATGTCGCCGATTTCATCCAAGAACAAAGTTCCGCGATCGGCCTTCTGAAACTTGCCTTCCTTGTCGGCGGTGGCTCCCGGAAACGACGATTTGCGATGGCCGAACAGTTCGCTGTCGATCAGGTCTTCTGGGATCGCGGCGCAGTTCACCTCGACAAACATTTGATCTTTGCGCAGACTCTGCGTGTGGATGGCATGCGCGACCAGCTCTTTGCCGGTGCCCGATTCGCCGTAGATCAGCACGCGTCCGTTGGTGGGGGCCATCAGCCCAATCTGCTGGCGCAGCGCCTTCATGGGAACACTGTCGCCCACGATTACGCTCTTCGACTGCAGTTGCTTCCGCAGGTCGAGATTCTCATGGCGCAACCGCCGCGCGTCGATCGCATTTTTTACCAGGATGAGGGTCTTTTCGAGCGATAGCGGCTTTTCCGCAAAATCGTAAGCGCCCAACTTGGTGGCGCGCACCGCCGTCTCGATGGTGCCATGGCCCGAGATCATGATGACCTCGGGCGGATCGTCCATCTCACGGATTTTCTCGAGCACTTCCAGCCCGTCGATTCCGGTCAGCCACACATCCAGTAGGATCAAGTCGAAGCTGGCCTTGCGCAGTAATTCGAGGCAGTCTTCGCCGCTCGGGCTGCCGCTGGTGTTGTAGCCCTCGTCCTCGAGGATGCCCCGCAGGGATTCGCGGATACTGGATTCGTCGTCGACGATGAGGATGTGCGCCATGGTTTAGCTCGACCGTTGATCGTCGGTCTTTCGTCGTTCGCGGTTCTCGGTATCCCGCGGAAATGCTGCCAGGGGCTAACGACCAACGACTAACGACTAACGACTCCCTCCTTACGCCGGAGCGCTGATGGTTTCAGCGGCTACTGGCAGCTCGACCACGAAGCGGCTGCCGAACGGCTTGTTTTCTTCCACGCGGATCGAACCGCGATGGTCTTCCACAATTCTGCTCACGATGGCCAGACCGAGCCCCGTGCCGCGTTGCTTGGTCGAAAAATACGGCAGGAACAGCCGTTCCTTCACGTCGCGCGAAACGCCTTGCCCAGTGTCGGAGACAACCAGTTCGACGGCATCGCGGCTGGCCACGAGCGCGGTCGAAATTGTGATCTCTTTCAGGATCGCGTCCTGCATCGCCTCAGCGGCGTTATCCACCAGGTTCGCGACCGCGCGCTTGATCGCTTCCGGGTCGGCCATCACGGACGGCAGATCGTCCGCCAGTTCGGTGCGCACGCGAATGCCCTCCAGTCGCCCATTGAACATGATGAGCGCAGCTTCCACCAGTTGATTCAAGCTGGCGGGTTGCGGGCGGGAGGCGGGAAAACGCGCCAGCACGGAAAATTCGTCCACCAGCGTGCGTACGGTTTCGACGGCATTGCGGATGGTTTCCGCGCACGTGCGGATCACCTCGAGTGAGGCGGCATCGGGAGCGGCGCCTCGTGTCAAATGGCGATGAATGCGCTCGGCGGAAAGCGCGATCGGAGTCAGCGGATTCTTGATCTCGTGCGCCACGCGGCGCGCCACTTCGCGCCAGGCTGCCTGTTTCTGCGCTCGCAGCAGGTCCGACAGGTCTTCGAACACCAGCACGTATCCCAACCCTTCAGCGGCGTGGCGGAGCGCAGACACGGTCACGGCGACATTCAACTGCGCTCGGGGCAGGGAAAGTTCCATGTTGGCGGCGGTGATGCCCATGCGATCGGCACGGCGCAGGAGCGGTTCGAGGTCGGCGAGCACATCGGCGGGCATCACGTCCCGCAGCGGCAGATTCACGAGCGTCGCGGGGCTCACGTACTCGCTCCGCTCCAGGTAAAACATGCGGGAAAACGCGGCGTTCGCCAGCGTCACACGGCGCGCCGCGTCAATCGAAATTACTCCGGTCGGAAGGCTTTCGAGAACCGTTTCGATGTACCGGCGCCGGCTTTCGAGCGCCTCGTTGGCGGCGACCACGTCGCGACTGGAGGCTTCGATCTGGCGGCGGCTGGATTCGAGTTGCTCCGCCATGCTGTTGAAAGACTGCACCAGTTCGGCCAGTTCGTCGGTGGCGCGGATATCGACGCGGTAATCCAGTTGCCCTTTGGAGATGGCCTCCGTACCGGCCGCCAGCGCGGCCACGGGACGGTTAACCAACTTCGACAGGAAAAGCGCGAGCCAGGTCGAAGCGAACAGCACCACCACCGTCAGCAGCAGCAGGTATCCGATGTAAGTCCGCCGAAACAGCTTCCTTTTTGCGGCCAGTTCGATGTAGCGCTTCTGGCTTTCCTGAATCTGCCTAGCCGTTTGGGCAAATTTTGGCGGGAGAGGCATGGCGACCAGCACCGTTCCCCCCTGGAGCGGAGCCGCTGCGACAATGTAGTCGGTCTGGCCCCACTGGAAATGGGGGTGCTCTCCATGCAGGGCCGACTGCAGTGGGAAGCCAGTCTTCATTTGGGTCCAGGGCGCGGGGGTATTCAGACTGGCGGCCGCATCGCCGTTGCCATTGTTATTGTTCAGGGCCAGAACGAATCCGCCCTCCAGCGTCGGGATGTGTTCCCGAAGTTCGGCCGTGGCATCAGCGAAATTTCCGGTGGCAAAGGCTCTTTGAAATTCGTCCGTCTGGGCGATGGATTGCGCTTCCGAGGTCGCGTTCTGGCCCGCGTAATCGTAGAGCAGAGCCGACATGGCAGCGGTATCCGCACGCACTTCCTCGACTGGTTGCGAAAACCACTTGTCGATCGAGCGGTTCATCAGTCCGTAGGAGAACCAGAACATCGCAATCACGGGTAAAAACGAGAGCAGCAGACTGACCACCACCAGGCGCGTGCGGAACTTTGAACCAGCCACGCCTCGCCGCCGTTCGGCATAGAGCTTCAGCAGGTTGCGTCCGAGAACCAGGGTCAGGGCTACGAAAACAGAGAAGATCAGGCCGCTGAGCCCGACAAAAAACAGAAGCTCATCATTGCTGTCAGGGCTGATGAACTTCAGATTGAACGAGGCCTGCGACACCAGGATCGCGAGCAGCAAAAAAGCGCCGACCGCCAGCGTGATCACGAACGCCCGGCGGTTGGAGGTTTTGGCTTCGTCGCGAATTGGATTCGGTAGGGCCAAGGGTCCATCACATTATAGGACCGCGAGGGAGAGAGAGTCGTTGGTCGTTGGTCGTTCGTCGTCGGTCGTTAATCGTCAGTCGTCCTGGCTTCGTCGCATTCCGCGGAAAGCAAGGCACGTGCCCGCCAACGACTAACGACTGGCGACCGGCACCTAACGGCAGCACTTTCCCAGATCAATGCGCGGGTCGGTCAGTGTGGCGCAAGGGGCCGGTAGATGAGGCCGATCACTATGCCGGTGATAACCCATTCCACGAAGTAAGCCACCGCTTGTTGGACGGTCAGTTTCAGTCCGATGTTCAAGTTGACATAGTTGTGCACCACAAAGGCGCCAATGGCGAAGACTCCGATCAATGAACCGAAGAGGGCACCGAGGCGCGCACCTTGGGCAGCGCCCGAGCCGCCCTGGTATAGCATTGCGTAAATTACCGCCAGCGCCACCATCGACAGAAACATGGCGGCCATTCCGGCCGGCATATGGCTCATCTGCCCTTGCTGGGGCCGGTACACGGCGGGGTATTTGAGGAACTCGCTCTTCAACGACGGAAGCAGCGCAAACGAGAGCCCCCCGACGACAAAGTACGCCGCAAATCCGCCAAGGCCGGCGAGAAGGATACGTAAGAGGCTCATGGCCACCCCTTTCTAAAGCGCAAGTGGTTATACCAGAACCTGGCTGGTCTGCACAGAGTTGAGTTTGTCGAGCGATTCAGGACCAACTACCCACGACTAACGACGCCCCGCCTCCAGTTCATTCCGCAGCGCCAAATACGCAGGTTTGGCCCGATAGTTCTGATCGAATAGCAGGGCCGCGCCTTGCGTGTGCTTCGAATGCGATCCGATCCAGGAGTATTTGTCCGTGAACCCCCATGTCTGGATCGCTGTGCATCCGCGATGGGCGAGGCAGACGGCGGCGATTTGGCGGTATATTTCCGCTTGCCTTTGCAGATCTTCCGAACTGGCGTTACCGCTGGCGTCGACGGAGAGCGAGACATCCATTTCGGTGATGTGGACCTGAACTCCCAGAGCCGTAAAGCGGCCGATATTGGCAGAAATGGATGCGACATCGGCGTGCAGGTTCGAGATGTGCATCTGCAATCCCACGCCATCGATGGGGACGCCACGCTGCCGGAAATCGCGAACCATGGCGTAGATCGCGTCCGACTTGGGATTCACGACCTCGGTATCGGCGCCCTCGTTGTAAAAGAGCAGAGCTTGCGGATCGGCTTCATGCGCCCAGCGGAAACTTTGCTCCATGTAGGCGTAACCGTTTGCTGCCAGGCCGATTCCAGGCTGGTCTCGCCAGATCGTGCTGCGCAGTTCGCCCGGGTGCAACTCGTCGGAGGCCTCGTTGACCACGTCCCACGCGAATATCTTGCCCCGGTAATGTCCGACCACGGTCTTGATGTGCTGCTCAAGAATCTCAGCCAGTTGGCTGGAAGTAAATTTGCCCTCGGTCAGCCATTTTGGATTCTGGCGGTGCCATACCAGCGTGTGACCGCGCACCTTCATGCCGTGCCGGCTGGCGAAATCCACAATCTGGTCCGCCTGATAAAAATCGAAAGTCTGCGGCTCCGGATGCACCACCTCCCACTTAAGGGCATCTTCGGGCTCCATCATGTTGAACTCACGCGCGAGCGTGGAGGCATACGCCGCTTCGGAAAGTTGCGCCGGCCTTACCGCAGTGCCGATGAGCATTCCAGAAGTCAGTGCCGCCTCACGCAGCGATTGCTCTGGGGCAGCAGCGCCGAATCCCAGGCAAAAAACCGCGGCCGCCAAAATAAGAACACGCCATTTCATGTTGTCACTCCCGTGCCGTCATCGTCGATGATTTACTTGCGATGACTCACTTTGCCTCAGGGAGGAACTTCTGCAAAGGACATTGCTCACACTGCGGTTGTGACTTTAGGCAGTAATTCTTACCTACTCCGACGATCAGCCCGTGCATTTCGTTGAATACCTGAACCAGGGGAGTGCGCTCGGCGGTGCTCACGCGCGAAGGCCGATGACACGAGCCCGGCGGGCCGCATGGATGCTTTTTCACCGCCGAGACGCCGAGATCGCCGAGCGAAACTTCTTGAGTATTGAAAAAATCAGTAGGACGTCCAGCGAGACAACCAGGGCCAGTCGGTTCCTTGTTCGATCGCGGGTTTTCTTGGCGGCCTCGGCGTCTCTGCGGTGAAAAGCTCTGCGCCGCGGGTGCCTCGGCCAGCGCCTGTTCGAACAGCAGTCGAATTTCGTCATAGCCCGCCGCGCTCGGGACAATCTGGTGCCGTTCCAGAATGCGCCTGGTGTAAGCGTCTACAACAAAGACGGGGTGATTACCGGCATACAACAGAATCGAGTCCGCGGTCTCCGGCCCTACGCCATGGAGGGCGAGCAGTTGGTTGCGGAGTTCGCCCGTTGGCTGCGCAAACATTCGCGCCAACGACCCGCCATAACGCTGATCGAGAAAACTTACAAATGTTTTCAGCCGCTGCGCTTTCTGCCGGAAGTAACCCGCCGGGCGAATCAATTGTTCAAGCTCAGGCTGAGGTGTGCGCCGGATTCCGCGGACCGTCAGAAGGCGCGCTTTCCGAAGGTTGGCGAGCGCCTTCTCCACGTTCGTCCAGGAAGTGTTCTGCGTTAAGTACGCGCCAACAATCATTTCAAAGCGCGATTGCGCCGGCCACCAGTGCTGGCGTCCCCAGGCGGAAAACAACGTGTGGTAGTAGGCGCGGATTGCGTCGTGTTTGCTTTCGGTTGCTTCGGTCATAGCGGAGAGGCGGGGGAATGCCCGCGTCACTATTGTAGGGTTAAGTCGACGGTCGGTAGTCGATGGTCGTTCGCGATTCGTCGTGTTCCCGAAGAAGTCGAAGCACGCGCTTGCAAACGACTACCGACTAACGACCGCCGACTGCTCCCCGCACCGAAGAACATGGTCTGCCGGGTTGTGATCCTGGTCACACGGCGATTTTCTGGCACAAATGCCGCCAATAGCGTGCGAAAACCGCACCACCCGCGAAGTACAGGTACCTAAGTTACTTTTTCGGAATTCCCATTGGGTTGACAATTTGTGTCAGTGCGAAAGCTTCCTCGCTGATCCCCCTGGAAATCAGCGGCTTCGCATTGACCCGGACTTCGCGGGAATACAGGAGAGATATGTCTCAGCGGCTGGGTGACCTGCTCGTCAAAGAAAAGGTTATCACCCAAGAGCAGTTGGAGCAGGCGACCAAACTCCAGAAGGACACTCACACCCGGCTGGCTTCCGCGCTGGTGAAGTTGGGTTTCCTTTCGGACGAGGATGTCACCAACTTTCTGTCGCGCCAGTACGGCGTGCCCGCCATCAATCTCTCATATTTTGAAATCGATCCCGCGGTGGTCAAGCTGATTCCCTACGAAACCGCGAAGCGCTATCAGATTCTGCCGCTGAGCCGCGTCGGAGCTTCGCTCACCATCGCCATGGTGGATCCCACCAACGTTTTTGCCATGGACGATATCAAGTTCATGACCGGGTTCAACATCGAACCGGTCGTGGCTTCGGAAAGCTCCATCGTCGAGGGCATCGATAAGGCCTACGGCACTTCCAAAGAAGAAGAGCTCGAGCAGGTCATGCAGTCGATGAACGATGCCGGCGAAAGCACCGATATCGAGGTGCAGAACGAAGAGCAGGAACTCGAGCTCAAGGAACTGGAGAAAGCGGCCGACGAAGCTCCCATAGTCAAGCTGGTGAACCTGGTGCTCACCGATGCCGTGAAGCGCGGGGCCAGCGACATTCATATGGAGCCGTACGAAAAGGAATTCCGCGTGCGCTTCCGCATTGACGGAGTCCTGCAGTTGATCATGAATCCGCCGCTGAAACTGAAGGACGCCATTACATCGCGCCTCAAGATCATGGCCAAGCTCGACATCAGCGAAAAGCGGCTGCCGCAGGATGGCCGCATCATGCTGAAAATGCAGATTGGCGGCAAGAAAAAGCAGCTTGATTTCCGCGTCTCCACTTTGCCCACGCTCTGGGGCGAGAAGATCGTGCTGCGGCTGCTCGACAAGGAAAATCTGCGGCTGGACATGACCAAGCTCGGCTTCGAGCAGGAGTCGCTCGACAAGTTCGCCAAGGCCATCCTAAAGCCCTACGGCATGGTGCTGGTGACGGGGCCGACCGGATCGGGCAAGACGAACACGCTGTATTCCTCGATCTCGCAGCTCAATAAGATCGATACCAACATTATGACCGCCGAAGACCCGGTTGAGTTTCAACTGGGCGGCGTGAACCAGGTGCAGATGAAGGAGCAGATCGGCCTGAATTTTGCGACGGCCCTGCGCGCCTTTCTGCGCCAGGACCCCAACATTATTCTGGTCGGAGAAATCCGCGATTTTGAAACTGCGGAAATCGCGATCAAGGCCGCACTCACCGGCCACCTGGTTTTATCCACGCTGCACACCAATGGCGCGCCGGAAACGATCACGCGTCTGATGAACATGGGAATCGAGCCTTTCCTGGTGGCGACGTCGGTGCATCTGATCTGTGCCCAGCGCCTGATACGGCGGATCTGCAAGGACTGCGCCGAGCCGGTCGAAATGCCGGTGCAGGCCCTGATCGATGAAGGCTACACGCCGGAAGAGGCGAAGACGGTGCAGATCATGAAAGGCAAAGGCTGCACCACCTGCAACAAGACCGGGTACAAGGGCCGCACCGGTTTGTATGAAGTGATGGAAGTCGACGATGAGATCAAGGAACTGGTTCTGGTCGGCGCCTCGGCGCTCGAACTCAAGAAGAAGGCGATTGAACGCGGCATGATTACCCTGCGTCGCAGCGGGTTGATCAAGGTTGCGCAAGGCTGGACCACGCTCGAAGAGGTGGCTCGCGAAACGATCCACTAGGAACGCTGTTCGCTTTTCGCGCGCGAATCGCGAAAAGCGAATAGCGAGCGACGAACGACGAGCAGCTGAAATTGCAACAGGAAAGACGGAAAAAACTATGGCACTCTCATTAAGCGATCTGCTCCGCCGCATGCTGGAGATGGGGGGAAGCGACCTCCACATCACCACCAACTCGCCGCCACAAATCCGTGTGCACGGACATCTGGTGCCGCTCGATCTGCCCCAGTTGACGCCCGCTGAGACCAAGCAACTGGCCTACAGCGTGATGACCGATTCCCAGAAGCACCGTTTGGAAGAGAGCCTGGAATTGGACTTTTCGTTCGGTTTGAAGGGACTGGCTCGCTTCCGCGCCAATGTCTTCAACCAGCGCGGCGCATCGGCTTGCGTGTTCCGTTTGATTCCGTTTGAGATCAAATCGTTTCACCAGCTCGGCCTGCCCCCGGTGGTCAGCAAGATGTGCGACAAACCGCGCGGGCTGGTGCTGGTGACCGGGCCGACCGGCTCGGGCAAGTCGACGACCCTGGCGGCCATGATTGACAAGATCAACACCGAGCGCCACGAGCACATCCTCACCATCGAGGACCCCATCGAGTTCGTGCACATGAACAAGAACTGCATTGTGAACCAGCGCGAATTGCACTCCGACACCAAGAGCTTTACCGACGCCCTGCGGGCCGCGCTTCGCGAAGACCCGGACGTGGTGCTGATCGGCGAAATGCGCGACCTCGAAACCATCGAGTCGGCGCTGCGAATCGCGGAGACCGGCCACCTCACCTTTGGCACTTTGCATACCAACTCGGCATCTTCCACCATCAACCGCATCATCGACGTGTTCCCGTCGCATCAGCAATCGCAGATTCGCGCCCAGCTCTCACTGGTGCTCGAAGGCATCATGTGCCAAGCGCTGCTGCCGCGCAGCGACGGCAAGGGGCGCTCCATGTGCATGGAAATCCTGGTGCCCAATGCGGCCGTGCGCAACCTGATCCGGGAAGACAAGATTCACCAGATCTACTCCTCCATGCAGTCCGGCCAGGAGAAGTTCGGCATGCAGACGTTCAACCAGGCGCTCGCCAACGCGTATTTCCAGAAGCACATCACACTGGAACTGGCGCTGTCGCGCTCCAGCAATCAGGACGAGTTGCAGGAAATGATCGCGCGCGGCGCGACCTTTGTGAACCGGGGCGGTGCGGTTCCGCAGGCCAAGGGGGCTGCGCCGGCCAAGCGATGACAGCGAGAAATGCCCGGTCGCACACCGGGCCGAGAGACAAGCGAAAAGACGAGCGAAGAGACAGGATGAAGGGACAAAAAGGCGAGGGCAGCCCGTAAGATCAGCCGTCCACGCCGCTGGAAGACGGACAAGGAGAAACAACCATGCCGGTGTTTACGTTTTCGGGAAAGACCGCTTCGGGCGAGAAAGTTCAGGGAGAGCGCGTCGCCTCCACCAAGGACGGATTGGCCTCGCAGCTTCGGAAGGAGCGCATTACGCCAGGCCGCATCCGGGAGAAGGGCAAGGAATTTTCCATGCCCACTTTTGGCAGCGGCAAGGTCAAGGTCAAGGAAGTTGCGGTGTTCTTCCGCCAGTTCTCGGTCATGATTGACGCCGGCCTGCCGCTGGTGCAGTGCCTGGAGATTCTCGGCGCCAACCAGGAGAACCCTGCTTTTCAGAAAACGCTGCTCGGCGTGCGGACCACGGTCGAAGGCGGCGCGACGCTGGCCAATGCCATGCGCCAGTATCCGGTCATCTTCGACGACCTGACTACCAACATGATCGAGGCGGGCGAGACCGGCGGTATTCTCGACATCATTCTGCAGCGCCTGGCGATCTACGTGGAAAAGGCGGTGAAGCTGCGCGCGGCCATCAAGTCGGCGTTGATCTACCCGGTGGCGGTAGTCTCGCTCGCCATGCTGATCGTGGGCGCGCTGCTCAAGTGGGTGGTGCCGATCTTCGCCAACCTCTTTGTGGGATTAGGAGTTGCGCTGCCGCTGCCGACCCGCATTGTCATCGGCCTGAGCGGCTTCATCGGCACCTTCTGGTGGATGATTATCGGGAGTGGCGTCGGCTCCGTTTTCGCCATCAAGTACATTCGCAAGCACCCGCGTGGCCGCTATTACTTCGACGCCATGCTGTTGAAGCTGCCAATCATGGGCTTGCTGCTGCGCAAGATCGCGGTCGCCCGATTTACCCGAACCCTGGGCACGCTCATTACCTCCGGCGTTCCAATTCTCGAAGGCTTGGCCATCACCGCCCGCACCTCGGGCAACGCCGTGCTCGAAGAAGCGTTGATGAAGGTGCGCAAGGCGATCGAAGAAGGCCGCACCATCGTCGATCCACTGCGCGAATGCGGCGTTTTCCCCAACATGGTGACCCAGATGATCGGGGTTGGCGAAGCCACCGGCGCCATGGATTCCATGCTGCAGAAGATCGCAGACTTCTACGAAGACGAAGTCGACTCCGCCACCAAAGACATGTTGGCTATGCTGGAGCCGGTCATCATCGGCTGTCTCGGCGTCACCATCGGCGGCATCGTGATTTCTCTGTACATGCCGCTGTTTGCCATGATTTCAAAACTGGCGGGATAGGAAAGACAGCCGTCAGCCATCAGCCGTCAGCCGTCAGTTAACCCCGAATCTTATCGGCCAACGACGAATGACGAACCAATGACTGACGGCTGAAAGCTGAAGGCTGACGGCTAATTCATGCACTCCATCTCCGATGAGCGGAACTGGCTGACCTGGCTGGTGAAGGTTCGCATCCTGATCCTGATGGTCCTGCTGGTCATCGAACTCGCCGTCGTCCGCCTCACTCCCAGCCCGCTGCCCGTCATGCCTTTTCTCACTGGCATGGTGCTATGGTTCGTGCTCTCGCTATTTTTCCTTTTTCTGGTTTCGGTGTGGAACGAACACCGCCTGCAGGCCATACTGCAGGTGCTCGCCGATCTGGCCATGGTCACGCTGGTCGTCCACCTCACCGGCGGCATCGACAGTTCGCTGAATTTCCTCTACCCCCTGGTCATCGTGGTCGCTTGCATGTTGCTGCCGCGGGCCTGGGGATATCTGAGCGCAGCCCTGGCTTTCATCCTCTTCGGAACCGTTCTCGAGCTCGATTATTATCTGGTCATCCCCTCGTATTCGAGCTCGCATCCCAAACTGAAGGCGCTGCAGGTAGTGATCTTCGTCAACCTGTTTGCCTATTTTGCCATCGCCTACCTGGCGGGCTTGCTGATGAGCAAACTGCGCCAGGTGGACGTGCAACTGAAGGATGCCAGCGGTGCGCTCGAAAATCTGCAGGCGCTGCACGAAAATATCGTGCAGTCCATGAGCGGCGGCGTCATCACGACCGGGCTCGACGGGCGCATCACGCTGGTCAACCGAGCGGCACAGCAACTGCTCGGGATCTCTGAAGCCGAGCTGCGCGGACGCTCCGTGGGCGACCTTTTTCAGGATCCGTTGCCCCACTTCGGCGGGGCGCGGTGCGATGCCGAAGTGCGCTACGTGGCCGGCAACGGTTTCCGCAAGACGTTTCGCGTGCTGGTCTCCGCGCTCAACGTGAGCGCGCGCGGCGACCTGGGCTTTGTCTATTCCTTCGACGACCTCACCGAGATCCGCCGCCTGGAGCGCGAGGTGCGGATGCAGGATCGTCTGGCGGCCGTGGGCCGCCTGGCCGCTGCCATCGCTCACGAAATCCGCAATCCCCTGACCTCGATCGCCGGTTCGGTCAGCATGTTGTCGGATGCAGCCGCCTTGAATTCCGAAGAGCGGCACCTGTTACAGATTGTGATCCGCGAATCGGATCGTCTCAACAACATCATCACTGATTTTCTGGCGTACTCCCGGGGCAAGCAATATCGCTTCGAGCGCGTGAATCTGATTCCGTT
>Ga0187890_10002600_pt1 | contig 12571 bp, 17 predicted proteins | sample June2016WEW_21_1_FD_133005 | JGI IMG/M metagenome (GOLD analysis project Ga0187890, IMG submission 133005) | Peatland microbial communities from SPRUCE experiment site at the Marcell Experimental Forest, Minnesota, USA - June2016WEW_21_10 | ecosystem: Environmental > Terrestrial > Soil >... | reverse complement strand
CGTACCGCCCAAAATGGCCTCACAAGAGACCTGAGATCTTACCACTAACCTTCCTGGATTGAATGATTTAGAATGGAGCCACCCTCCGGGATCGAACCGGAGACCTGCTGATCACGAATCTGTTTTGCCAGCCAACAAGTACTTTTGCTTGCCACGCTGCATAATTGTAGATACATCTATCACTTATTGATAACATAGATACATCTACTTCTGTTGGACCTAAAATCAACGACTTGTGGACCTGCGGTAAAGCTCAACAAACTGGCGCATCCCGAGGTCTAGCCGTCTACCGATTCGGCTACCGGGGCACGTTCGGTAGACACAACGCTACCACTGTGATATGCTTGGAGCATGGAACTACCCAAGAACCAAGGCTGGTATCTGAAGCGGGGCGTGATCTACCTAGCGATCCGTGTCCAACGAGAGAAATTCGTGTTTGCTACGGAATGGCGGATCGACGATCCCGCCGTCACGCTTCGCAAACTCGATGACTTCAAGAAAGAAAAAATCGCCGAAGCATCGAAGCAGTTGGGCCTGTCGAAAATTCAGCGGAACCTCACCGTCTCTGCGCTCTTCAAACGGTACGTGGCCCATCTAAAGAAGAACGAGCAAAAGAAGGGCGAGTACGTCACCGAAGAGCGCACCAACAGCGACCGTGCGGAGCCGCAGATCAAACTGCACCTGGAACCAGTGTTCGGAAAGTTGAGGCCCAAAGACGTTGCCGGAAATCTGGAGCAATACCAGCAGTTGCGTGTGAAAGAAGGCGCATCACCAGCGACGATCAATGGCGAGTTCCGGTTGCTCCGTGCTGCGTTACGTCGTGGATGGAAGGATGACAAAGTACGGGGCGATCATCTTCCCAAGGAATACCCATTCGACTATGAAGGCGAAAGGAACTCGGCACGCAGCGGCGACTACACCGATGACCAGATTCAGGGCATCGTAGACCACGCCACGCCGCAGTTCAAAGTGGTCTTCATGACGATGGTGTACACCGGATTGCGGCCAAAAGAGGCACGGTGGGTCGAGCGTGACGACGTGCTCCTGGATGACCCAGTTGACGACGCTCCACGGATTCTCGTCGGCAACCACAAGACCGCCGCCAAAACAAACAAGCCGAAGATTGTTGCGCTAGTAGACCAAGTGCTGCCGACGTTGAAGGACTGGGAAGCGGAGACCAAACGAGACTACCCGGATTGCAAATGGTTCTTCCACCTGAATGGAAAGCGCTTTGGTGCGGATACTCTGGATACGGAATGGGAGCGGGTATGCAAAGCGTGCGGCCTTCCGAAAGGCACCATTCTCTACGATGCCCGCCGCACTGCCAGCAACTTGCTCGACGAACACGGTGTGAACAAGGACGACCGCAAGACGCAGATGGGGCACGATACCGACGAAATGGCAACTTTGTACAATGCAGCTTCGATAGCGCATGTGAAGCGCATCCGTGAGGCATTCGGAGCGAAGTCGAAACCGGTCTCGACGCCGGAGCCGCCACCAGCACCGGCACCATTCGATTGGAAGGCCGAACTCAAGGACCTGAAGGAAGCGCTCGACGCCGGATTGTTGCCGGAAGCCCTGTACAACACCGAGGCCGCTGCCGTGATGCAACGCCGCCAGATGCGGTAGAATATGGATTCCGCCACCTTAGCTCAGTTGGTAGAGCGCTTGATTCGTAATCATGAGGTCTCCGGTTCGACCCCGGAAGGTGGCTCCAATTTTTCAACAGCCGGGTTTTCACGATCCGGCTTTTTTGTTGATACCGGCGCTTCGAATGCTTGCCGTTTAATCGAGCGCTGCTAACGAACGCTCAACCAACCCTCACCAACACCGTACACGGCATCCTGGACCCCTCTGCGACGACCCTGCGAGACCGGGCGGCGACTACTCTTCGCCCTCAAACGATCCCCGGATGACGATGTTGTCCGGTCGATATTTGTACTCGCACGCCAACCTAGAGTTAGCGAGATCCACGTAACTTTGCATAATGTCGAAGGCGATAAACTGCCGGTTCAACTGTTTCGCAACTAGGGCCGTCGTACCCGAACCGACGAATGGATCAAAAACTGTCGAGCCTTCGGGTGAAAAGGTTCGAATGAGCTTATCGACCAGGGTTGGCGGAAACATGGCCGGATGATCGATGCCATACTTTTCCTCAAGCCTTTTTTCCATGTCGCCCATCATCGCTTCGAACACATCAGGCTGGTTGGCGATGCCCTCGGTCTTCTCGGATACACCACCGTCCAGCCCGAACCGATTGCTGCTGACGTAGCCGATGTTCTCTGACCATGTGCCGCACGCTTTCCGGTCGATGTACTGGCGTTCGAATGGCTTCCCGAACCAAAGGATGTGTTCCCAGGTTGGCCGCAATACATAATGACTGCCTTTGTTGCCGCCGTCTTTCTTGTGCCAGATCATTTCGCCGGGTTCGATCCAACCGGCTTGCTGGACCTTCAATCTCGATTCGAGTAGCCAAGGCAGGACCCTACCGTCAACGATATTGGCCCGGATAACGAACAACGCCGACCCACCGACCTTCAACTTCGCATAAAACGCCGTCATGAACTGTGTGAACCATGTCGGATAGAACCTCGCCGGGATGCCTGGGTAGAAACCATTTCGCTGTTCGGCATATGGCGGCGAAGTCAGTACCAGATCGATGGAGTTGTCCGGTATTCGCTCCATCGCATACAGAGCGTTGCACCATGTCACGACATTGAACAAGTCGCCTTCCGGTTTGGTTGTCGGTTTAGCCATTCTTTTGGGTTGCTCCTTTTGTTCTGATTTGAATGTCTTGATTCTGTAAGCCCGGATGAAGTGTTTGATCTGGTCTTCAGACACGAGTTCATCGTTGACGCTAGGGCTGGCTTTCATGGCGGCAAATAAGTCGAGATCCTTAGTCGTCGCTTCCAGGATCATCGAACACGGAGACCACCGGCAAGGCTTCACCCAACCCGAATCTTTCATTCTTAGATCACGACACAACCGCATCTTCCGATATGCCGTCGTGCGGGACATGCCGATTGTCTTAATGTTCAACTCGGACCAGTGCAGATTTAGCTGCATAAGTTTCTCACCTTGAATCTTGGCGCTCTCCAATGAATCGGACTCGCCAGCCTTGATCTCTCGCAGCAGGCGCTCTCGCTCTTCCGGGGTGAGGTCTGGAGTTTCCCATCCGATGAGAAAATCCGGTAGTGGTGGACGGTGACGGTGGCTCATGCTCGACTTATAGCCTGATTTCGGTGGGGCGTCAATGGCAACCACACAAATACAGTTTACGCAAGAGACGATGGGCGAAGGTTGTGTAAGGTTTTGTATCTCACAGTAGCTGAGATGACCCCAAAGCAGCTGAACTTAGCTGAGATGAATAGATAACACCCTCGTTCGCATTTTGGTATGGACCTTCGTTCGTTCGTACCATTCAAAGGTACGAAGCGTTCGTTCATTCGTATCATTGCTTCGTTGGTTCATACATTCACAGATACGAAGCGTTCGTTCGTTCGTATCATTGCTTCGTTGCCTCATACATTCTAAGCGTAACCTTGTACTAAGTGATGGACCACTGGATAACTCGACCGGCGCCACTTACGACAACCATTGACAGCCGCTACGACGACCGCATATAATAACGATGGAGTGTGACACATGCAGAGTGAAGACGACAATCGTCACAAGGTCATAGAAGTACTGGCTCAGGCCAACCCAGATCTTATAGTCCTGGTGGCTGCTGCTGAAGAGTTTCCGTTGTCGGTTTTGGAAACTGGAGCGCTCTACGGTACCGGCAGCTTGAAGAAACTGGTTTTCACCGGGCTGGACAGGATGTCGAAAGAAGGTCATCCGAGACCGACCGGCCACCTAGCAGAATGCCTGGACTACGCACAAAGGGTCGTGCGGGAGAGGCACGCTGAAGAAATGGCAGACCTTTTGCGTTGGTAATGGAGGGCGACAGATGCACCGAATGACGACGGGCGATCAATGGCTGAAGGACCTGGACCGCATTCTCGGCCAACGCAGGGATCGCATCGAGAAGGACCCTGAAGGCGAAGAGCGGCGTTACCAGGAGTGGTTGCGGGCGAAGCTCAACGAACCGGCCAAACTCTTCCTCGTGCCAAAAGTTTCAAATTGAAAGGACGACGGCGCTGACCAAAAATGAAACTGATCGATCAAGCACGCCTGGGCGATCTCGTGGTTTTGGAGTGCGCCCAGGAGGAATGGCCGGAGTTGCTGAAAGACCGTGCGGCGATGATGACATTCTTAAATGATACGGTCGCTATCGATGTACAAAACGTCGCTGAGTGGATGGCAACCGATTGGGCTGCGTCACTAAACCCCGAAGGAGTGCCGCTTTCATTGGATGTGTTTCCGAACGTCAAACCGTCGTTTCCGCAGATGTGGTTCGAGTTTCAGACCAGCACCGGTCAAAAAGGAGCGGTCTGGGCCATTGATTTCGATAGCTGTTGGGCGCTAACACTTTGGGACAACGAAGACAACAAACTGAAACTGACGAATTCCTGGTGGGTCGAACAAGATCCGACCGGTAAACTTCTGTTAAAGGGTTTCATACCCGGCGCAAACGAAACGCAAGAAGAGCTAGAACAAGTCATCAGCGCACCCACCGTACTTGTCCTGCTAACCCAAGACCTCATGCACTGTAAGAACATCGTGCTGGAGCGTCAAGAGAAGCCGCCCAAGCTGGTGAAAAGTTTCAAAAGGAAACATGAAGGCAAAGAGCCAGCGGTGTACAGCGTCATCAACATCAACCCTATGAGAACCGTCATTCGTAAAGCTGGCGGTGTCGAGAAGACCGGCGTGCGGCGGGCCTACGGTATCATCCGGGGTAACTTTGCTGTCTACACCACAGAGCGACCACTGTTCGGTAAAGTTGCCGGTAGATTCTTCCGTAAGGCGCACCACGTTGGCGACCCTGCAATCGGCATCAAGAAGTCCGATTACAAGGTAAACCCGCCCGCAACACTTTCACACTTGAAAGGAGATTAAGCGATGCACTGGTTCGACGAATTGGCAGAGGAAAAGGAAAACCACCAGCACACTTATAAGGCCGTGCTGGAGGTTTTGTATGAATCGACCGTAGCCGCTGAAACCGGTTTGATCGCAAGAACGGCGCTGACCGTCACTGAGTACGTCCCTGGCCCGCAGAGCACGGAGAATCTGGTTTGCAACGCCACGTTCTTCCTATCGCCGACTGAAGTACACCGGTCGCTGTTGAACGAACTTGGTTGGAAGAGGACCTCCTTTCTGACCAAAGTCGGTACTCTGTATCGGGACACGTTCGAGCACAGCCGCCCCGAAACGATCCTGGGAATGATCGTCACCTGTACTGAGTCGGGCGCTTAACAGGGTTGTTGTTTCATAGGAATCAGCATACGTTTGCGGTGGATTCTGGACGGCGGCGGCTCCTTCGTTGACAGGGGAGTCGCCGCCGTTTTCAGTTACCGCACAGCCGACAACGCCTTGATCTCTGCGGCTTCGATTCGCTCATCCAAAGTTTCGTGTCCCTGCCGAATTCTGCTTTGTACAATAGTGTCATGACGCACACAATAGTAACTTCATCGGCTGAATAACATCTGTTGGATACCGTGCATATGACACCGCAGTCGTTGCCGTACTTCGTGGTGCCAGCGGCCCTACAGCGTCAGCGTTGGCCCTCGTGCTTCGACCGGGGCGGCGGATTTCAGCGGGTATTCACCGGTTGTTCTTACGGTGTTCGAGTTGGGATCTCAAAAACTTCAGGCGGTCATTCACAGTGCCGGGTCCAAGCATACAAAATTCTCGACCGGCCCGTGAAGGCAGGGTGGCGCTTCATCCTGAACCTTTCTTGTCCGCTGAAATCAACTGGCGGGCATCCAGGCTTCAGCGTTCCCAAGCCTGTTCGCCGGGAAGATCTCCGCTGCTCCCCATCGGCGACGACGGTGTGAAAGCACGTCGGCCACGGGTACTTCCGCCACCAACCCCATCTTCCTTTCTTGAACTGCGTCTCCAAGCCTGACCATGCGAGATTCGAGGCGGCGAACAGTTCAAAAAAGGAACGTTCCAGGACATGGGATCGAGACCGGGCGGCGTGATTCAGCGGGTGATGATTATCCAGCCGTCTTCGCAGGCACCACAGTATCCAATGCCTCGCAACCAGATCTCGATCATACCGGGTCCGCACTTTGTTTTCGATGTGCGCTCTACGATCCCGGTGACAGTTTTGCGTTCCAGGCCGTCACCAAGATATTCGCCTTTTATCGTAATCTGTTCACCGACTCTGGGTATCCAACGATTCATTCGTGCATTCCTCACAATCGCAGTTTTCCTCACAATCGGATCAATAAACTCGCTCATTTGCTCTCCTTGCGGGCGGCTTGTTCTTGGCCGATCAAAATCAACGTGTGAATTGTCGAAGGCACTGTCATCTTGTCAGATACACTTTCGGCGTACCAGTTCGACACTGCGACTAATTGGCGCTGTAACTCTGGATAGTGCCTAATGCAGCCGATATAAGTGTCAGCCATTTCGGCTAGTTCATCGTCGGATAGAGTTTTCAAATAAGCCTCTTTCTGTTCCGCCGTGTCCAGGTGCTTTACTACTATAGGGGGTCCAGTCTCGTATATTGTCATTGAATAGTCCTTTATGTTGTGGGCGGTGATTCATGAGGGTTACTAACCCGGCGACGATTTGCGTCACATCCACACCCGCCCAGTTCTTCAGAGTAGCATTCCTGGCAGCTTTGTCAAATCTAAAAGTGCACACGCCAAACCACTCAGTCGAGCTTTCATTACCTCGTCGGGCGTGGCTTTGGTGGGCGACAGGTGAAACAACTGACCTATCTCGTCGGCGGTTAGGCTTGCCCAGAAATCAATGGGTTCCAGGGCGGCGGTCGGTGATATCAGTGCGTGATTGGGTATTCTCTTCATTTCTCCCCTTGGTTGGGCCGGGGCTTGCCTACGCCTCGCTGCGATTCGTTTCTGGTTGCGTGTGGTTTGCATGTGGTTTTCGGCTCATGTTCATAGAATGACACGGATTTTCACACTGTCACTCACAAAGACGTATCAGGTTTAGTCGTATTTGGTTGAGTTGACAATCTTACACAATCGGCAAGGGCTTTAACTAATTCGTTGTACGTCATCCTGACTTTTGACAGCGCCGGTTCAGTTCGTCCACCATCCTGTCATTGAACGATGGATCTTCTGCCGATCTCTTCGATATAGCGTCTCGCAAAAGCTCTGATGTTGGATTATCGTCGTAGAGCGCTCGAAACACAGACACGTCGGCCTCGATGCCGATCATTACAATTCCAAAATACCTGTCTCGTTCGCCCAAGGTCTCCAACAGCCCCTTCTTGCGAACGCCCCAGGAATGCTGACGCCAGAGACCATCGTCAAGAAAACAGTAGCCGGTCCCGATTCCAAAGAGCGCATCTCCCTTTCTCTTCAAAAACCAAAGCCGGGACATGTTTTGGTGGCAGCGGTTCGGCTCCGTACCTCGTGATCCTCAGACGACTGGGCCGATCATCAGTTGCCCGTGATCGACCAGGGCGTCCAAGTCCGGGTCGGAGTTTACTACCAACTGGCCATCAACCCAACTGCACGGCGGGACGATCTGCTTTCCGCCGTGTTCCAGCAACTTCGCACGGAGAATGGCAAACCTTGGCTCGATCTTCGTTATCAGTTGAACGTCGCTTTTCGTTTTGCCCACGGTCTTTTCTTGTTCACACAATTCCTTGTGTTAGTCTTCGTCTTCGTCTTCGTCGGGTTCAACCACCCCGGTGATTTCGGAGTAGATGACTTCTGCGCCAAGAACATCAATATCCGCATATTGCAGTTCACCGTCGTAGTGCCATTCTCCAGCTTGAGGCTGATAGTAGCCGAAAACATCCTGCTCTTGTTCTTGTTCGTCACAGGCTTTCAGGAGCACGTCATGGTTTTCGGCATCTTTGCGTGGCACCGTGACTTTGAAGGTAGCTTCCATCGGCACTTGTTGTTGCATAGTCACAACGACCGTGACCAGTTCAGATGCATTTTCTGTCTTTTCAGGTGCGACAAATACACCTTGAGTGTGAAGCATAGTTTTTGTGTTGTTTGACATTGCGGCTTTCGGTGCGGTCATGCGGTCACCTTCTGCACTTCGGCGGGTGCTTCGTCGGGTTCGTTGTCTAGCGCCGATCTAGCCTGTTCGCACAACTCGCAATCGCAATCATTGAAAGGTGCGTTCCCGTCGTCGAATGCTCGTCTCTCTTCCCAGTCAGCGTGAATCGCAGCAACAACGTAGGCGAAGTAGCCCCGCAGCCATTCCAACCGCTGGCCGATATCGACAAACACGGATGTAGAATACGGACAACCCGTGATCTCCAAGTCTTCGTCTGATACCGCACCAGGGTTAGCCTCGATGTATGCAGCACCAGCCGCTTCACCCTTGCTGTACGCATTACTTTTGATTGTTTCGCTCATAGGTGTCAGCTTCGAATCCAGCGTAGCCATTCCCATGTGTAATGTGTCTTTCTCTTTCATTCTTCCTCTTGATGCCAGCAGCGTGTTTCTGCCGGTGTACTTCTATGACACCATGAAAATAGGATCTGTCAAGAGCACTTGCTGTCGGACATGTTGGGACACCGCTCGGCCCTCTATTAGTTGTGCAACCTTCAAAAGCGGCTGGATGGCCTTTTCCAATTTTCGCAGAGTGGAATTCTGCTTTTGATCCCATACGCCGTCGTATTCTGGCACGACGTGGTTCGATGGTGGTGAGAAGTGCCATGAGATTTGCTCCATCTCTGGCAACTCGACGACGTGTGATGCTCCGAATACGGTCGATTTTTGAATACCACACTTCCAGCCTTCCAATTTGCAGATCTCGACCAACTGCATGATGGCATCGTATTTGTTGAAGTAGGCAATCCGGTCGTATGTGTACACGCCGATGTCGCCGCCGTGGTATTTCTTGGCTGTGAGATTCTGGTCTTCAATTTCCAGGGCAACTCGTAAGGCTCGGGCGAAGGTCGATGTCCTGCTCAATTTGTTCAGCGCCAACTTCGTGCGCCGTGTGCCGATTCCGCAGAAGTGGTGGCGTGCGGCGTTTAGTAATGTTACTGCTGGTCTTTGGTGGATGCTCATACAACTGGTTTGGGGAAACGGTCATCTGCGCCAATGGGAATCGAACTGCATGGTCGCATCATCGAGACAAAAACTAACTTCGTCGGGCAGTACCGTGCTGCTCGAACTGGGTTGGTCGGAGGCGTCCGGGTCTACCGCCGAGATTTCAAGCACAGTCGGCTCCCCGTCATCAGTCGGCGAAAAGATGTCAACTGGCGGAATTATGGACCATATGCCATCATCTGGTAGGCGGTCGTGCTGGAAGTCCTCGACTGCGGCCAGCGCTTTGTCCTGGGCGTCTTCCTCATCCGTCGCCGTGACTCGTACAACAGTGTAGAGTGGCGTCATCTGTTCAAGTAGTACTTGGTACTGCTTGCTTAAATGTCTGTTCATTGAAGTTAGTGTGACATGGAATCGAAGGCTGTCAAGTCACGACCGATTCGGACGATTGATACATCATGTTTTGCTGGCAGAACTCGGCTTGACAAATCTCAGAATCGGCATACAATCACGAATGTACGCAGAAAGAAATACTAATACTTAAAGAATACTCTTAGAATCTCTGGACGGCGAACCACGAAGTCCGGGACCGGTGCGAAGCACTCAGCGAGGTTCATCTCCGGTGAAACTCAACGTCGGGGTCGTCTAAGTCTGTCGATACGCCTATAGAGGTTGGCGGTTGACACGCCATTGAGCATGGTGTTGTACTGGCCACGGCGTTATCTCTGGTGCATCTCCATTCTCGCCTGCGCAAATCCTGGTCTGGTCGAATGCGTAGGCACTTTGAGTCCGTCTGGTGATAACGCATCGAGAACCGGCTTTGTGTACTGGGCGACGTGGGCTTTGATGTTCTTTTGGGCCTCACGCCACGCTACCGACGATTCGGCCCGCAACGTAGTCGAGTTCTACTTTACTTGCGAGAAAGATGGTCTCGGAGTAGATCTTGGCCGACCGCCCTGGCGCTGACTGTTACAAATTGAAAGTCGGCTCGGGTGGGCGCTGGCGGTTTCACGGTGGGTGGTGCCGGTTCTGGGCGGGAAGGTGCGTGTTTGGTCTGCGTATCATCTGTACGGGGGTATTGGTGTGGGGTCGATGTTCTCGTATCTAAATGGCGGCTCGTTTCTGGTCGCTGGAGCGAAACGGACTCAATAGTTTAGGATGTGCATTGACGCAACCGCCTGTAGCGGAACCCGCACTGTTTGACAAATTCCGCAACCGTGTGAACCTAAAGGAGACAGCGGCAGGTCAGAAACGTTGAGCGAAAAGACTGGATTGTCGCCCAAGCGCTGCCGAACGCTTACCGGGGAACGAACGAACAACAAGGCCGCAGTTGAACGTACAGCACATCGATGACCAACAGAAGCCAGGATCAGGAGCGTTTGATTGGCAAGGAATCAACGTGGCGGTGGATTCCCTCAGCATGGTTAGGGCGATTGAACGTAGGCCCCATAGAAGGCCGGGAAATGGCATTCCAGCGCTGTGGCCTTTCAGTTCTCTGGTCGCCGAAGGATGTTCGTGTATCGAAGTCGATGTATCAAGTGCCTCCAGTGTGGCAACATCCTTTCCTGTGGCCACTGTTTTAGGATCACGTTTCATTCCCGTTGGATCATCATGTTCAAGTGGTCGTCACGTTCCCCAAGTTCTGCCTTGCAGGTCCAGGTGTCGAGCGAATGCGAAGACGCCTGGACTCGATGTCCATCTGGTGTAGTAGTTGGTATCGACGGTTATCATGTTAACCAGTGTGGCCAAATGGTTTTATCCGGTCATACTTTACGGGATCACGGTGTATTTCGTTGAATTCTTAGGTTCTGGTCGTGGTTATCAGTAGTGTCAATGTATTCATCTCGTTCAAGTCCTGCATTGCAGGTCCAGGCGTCGAGCGGATGCGAAGACGGCTGGACTACATGTCGTGTGGGAAGGTCGGTGGCAATTCGAGTTCTGCACGTTGTGGTCCATTGTGCCTTTAATGCTTCTTATAGTTATTAGTAGTTACCTAATGGGCCACAAGTTGCAGACTTCTCCTACCATGTACCACACTTTGCAGAGAGGGCCATGTACCACAAGTTGCAGGAAGCCCGCACATGTAGGGCTAGTCGCAGGAAGCAGCGATGCGCCACGATTTGCAGAATCTACCCGTCTTGCGTCTGCCTTTCAAGGTCGGACCATGTACCACGATCCACAGGAATGGTCTCGTGACAGTTCCGATGTGAGGATGCAGAAGTTGTCTGTATAAATAGAAATGGCGTTTGGAAATCTTAGCAGGTTCCAGACGCCGAAGGAGCAACGATTCGTGAGTAGTAGTAGTATGTATCACAACACCAAGGCCCAGGCGGTCAAACGTCCCGCAGCACGGTACGCATACGAAGACGATCCAACATTTCAGGCGTTTAGGTCGGCGGTCTCCGTAGTTTGTGATCGCATGAAGCAGCGGCGCATAGCCAACTGGAAACTGTATCCGCTCTGGTACCTCTCCAATACCTTTCACGGGCATTGGAACGAACTTCCATCAAAGAAGACCTCGAACGATATGGTGTTTATTCTGGGACACAACTTCCTGACGGATTTGCAGAGCCGGATGGTGATGCAGGCGTGGTTGAGGGTTCACTTCCCGAAGTTCTCGGATGCAAACTCTGCGGATTGGGAACAGCGGTTCTTTTGGCCAACATGGAAGCGGATTCAGCTAAGTATTCAGGCTGCACGAAATCGTAAGAATGCTGGACGACGGGAGAAACGGAGAACCAAAAGCATGAAGACACGAGACGGGAAAAAGAAATCCACTTTGAAGTATCGAATACTGGAGGCGCTGAAGCAACACCCGATGACGACGGCGCTGCTGGCCGAAAAACTGGACGCACATCCGAAGGCCGTCGATGGTCATCTCAACCGCATGAGCAAGGCGGAACGTCCCGAGGTTGTTAAACTTGGTCGTGGCTTGTATGCCCTGCCGGGTGTTATCGGTACCACTCCTGCCCCTACGCCACAGCCTGTTCGACCAGAGCCACTACGAGTCGAGCCGATCTCGCTGGCAGGTATTACAGATGGTGTTGTTGATGAGTGGAAGTCGCCGCCAGTTCTCGAATCCCGCAATAGTTACCGGGTCGCTGCCGAGGATGAGGACGGCGTATGCGAACCTCCAGACCTGAAAACGGCTGAACCGAGATGGAATCGGTATTGAAGTTCCAGGCATCGTGGCCCGGAGATGCGTCACGGTTCGGTACGGTTAGGTGAGGCCGGTTAGGGCAACGCAATCCCACCGCACGCAGTCGTCACCCAGACTTCGGCGGTAAACATCCAAATCGGGCCAAATAATAGTCGCCTTGGCGACTATTGGAAGGGTCGCCGCCAAGTTCGTCCATTTTTCCAGTGATCTTGCCGACATCTGGCGACGAGCCACTTGCTTCAATTCCTTCTGGCATATGTGTACGACGGACCCGGCCTATGCCAAGCTCGTCTCATATGGCTCAGCACTCGTTCCATTCGTT
>Ga0187890_10002598_pt1 | contig 12572 bp, 9 predicted proteins | sample June2016WEW_21_1_FD_133005 | JGI IMG/M metagenome (GOLD analysis project Ga0187890, IMG submission 133005) | Peatland microbial communities from SPRUCE experiment site at the Marcell Experimental Forest, Minnesota, USA - June2016WEW_21_10 | ecosystem: Environmental > Terrestrial > Soil >... | reverse complement strand
GTTTTATTCGCTGTCTCCGTGCATCCGGCTGTTTCGACAGGCGCAGGTGGCACTCCGGTTCCGCTAAGGGTTGTCTTGGCGGGGGAGCCGGAGGCGTTGTTTGTCACCGTGACGGTTCCGCTGTGGCTTCCATAGGTGTTGGGCGCGAACGTCACGGAAACGGTGCACTGGGATGAGGGAGCAACACTGCTGCCACATGTATTGGTTTGGATAAAGTCGCCTGTGACCGCGATGCTCGTAATCGTTAAAGCGGCATTGCCAGTGTTACTCAAAGTCAGTCTCTGGGCGGTGCTGGTGGTCCACGCCGCCTGATTGCTAAAGTTCAGACTTGCGGGGCTCAGAGAAGCTGTTGCCGTTGCGGTAGGGGTGGGCGCAGGGGTGGGCGTAGGCGTGGGCGCGGGAGAGGAAACAGATGAAGAGCTGTTAGAGGCACATCCAGCGGAGAGCAAACAGACCGCGGCGGTGAAAACAATGGCTCGCAGGTTCGTCGAAAGCATGCGATCGTATCTCCTGAACGAAATTGGAGCGAGACTTCGACCAAAACGGACTCGGCTAACTCAACTCGGCCGGTATCGACTCATTGTTATCTATCGACGAAATTCTGCCGCAGCGTTAGGAGGTAGCTTTATGCGGTATAAATTGTCTCGGCGGCCGGGCGGCATTCAGGACTGCGAATGGTGCTGGATCGTGCTTTGAGGCAAAAAATGCACCCTTTTCAAACCAAGACACTTGACGTATGGTCGCTAAGAATTTTTATTTACTATGGCGCCGCGATGCCACCGTTGGATTTGGCTACTTGATCGATGATTCTTTGGATCAGGACTACGCGGACGTGTATGTGGCTGGCTACGTCGGGGGCAAATTCTGTGATGAAGTTGTCAATCGGTGCGGTGGCCAGGCCTGTGCCGTAACGTTCGGCGCTGGCTGGCAGATTGGTCTCGCGGCCGGGGATGTAGAGATTGCTGACCTCATCGCCGATGGCATAGCCGAAGAGGTTGGCGTAGTTCGCCAGGCCCTTGCCGTCGTCGCCCTGCGTCCAGAGCACCTGCAGCAGGGCATGACCGATGCGATGGCGAATCGAGGCCGTGGGCTCGCGGTGGTAGTGCGGGTCCTCGTGTGCGAGGGAGCAGATCAGAAAGGTGCCAAAGAATTCGCCGGTCAAGTCCTGGGCATAACTGACGCCGACCGACTTTCCGAAGCCGCGGATTCCCGGTCCGTAGGGCGAGTCGGGATCAGAACCTACCGCGACGGCGGAACTGCCCAGAATGGTGATGGCGTTGAAGGGGTCGGCCAGGTTGCGAATGGCCAGCCAGCCCTTCTCTTTGGGCGTGAGGGGTTTGACCTGGGGGCCGGTGACGAAGCGCGCATACCAGTTGATCAGCGGCGTCAAAGGCGGACATGGCTTAGGCTCTATGGCGGACTGGGGATTGAAGCCGGAGGCTCCGGCTGCCGCGCCTAACATTGCCGCCTGCGCCGCTGCGAATAGAGAGCGGCCTGCCTGGCACGGTCCGGGTGTCAAGGGCTTGGGTCGCGGCGAAATCTGCGCTTGAGGAGCGTCGGGGAGAGAAGGCTGGCGATCTGGGATTTGCGCGTGGCTGATAGACGATGGGGTCGCCGTGATGAGCAGGGCCGGCGCAAGCAATGCATGCAAGGCGCATCGCTTCGCCCGCACAGCGCGAAGCTTGAACGGGCCGACGCCGCATCGGTGGCCGGTCCTTTCTGCCGAGCAGCTATCCAATAAGACAGAAACCTCACAAGCGGCGGATTGGCCGCATGGCTTCAAGGCAAAATCGGCTTGGCGACTGACGCACCTATCTTCAGTAACGCGCATCGGAGGAACCGCAATGAGTGCACTTCTATAAGTCTGACGAGTTTTTGCTGGAAAAGGTAATAGGAAAGGGAATAAATGCCGCCTGATTCCTGAATGCAAAATTGATTTCCATATTGATCATTGCGGCACCTTCGAGCTTTGAATGATTGACCGGCGGCCGGGCACAACGCAAACTTAAAAAGCTGGCGAAATCTGCTTGCGCGAGGTGATCCACGATGAGTACAAATCCTCCTCCGGGCTATGGCCCTGGTCCGGGCGGCGTTGGCAGCCGCATTGAAGAGGCCGTCGAGTTGATCGAGATGGAATTGCGCCATGCCATCGCCTATGTAAATGACGCGGTTGTTCCGCAGGTGCGCAAGGAATCGATCTCCGCGATGCGCACAATGTCTGACAAGCTGCGCGAACTGGCCGACCGCTTTGACCGGGACCGGGGACCGCGGCCCTGATGAACTCACGCTGTTTGGGGATCGCGGTTTCCCACCCACTCCGCAGAAAGAAGCGGAATGGATGGGGCACGGTGCATTTGTGGCACGTCTGGGTTGGGTTGGCGGTCGTGCTTGGTCTCGCGTCCGGTTGCGGCCACAAGGAAGCGCGTGCTCCGTTGCCTGCGCCCGAAGCTGCGCCGCCGGTGGTTGAGTCCCAGGCGTATCCGGCTGCGAGCGACACCGCGCCGAAGGGCCGCATTGCGTCGACTCCGGCACCGCCGGGTGGTGTGAGCGACGAGGACCTGGACTACATCAACACCCACAAACCGATTTTGATTGAGGAAGGTCTAGCGACCTGGTACACAGCGCCGTACAAGGGCCGCAGATCCGCTAACGGACAGGTCTTCAGCGACCATGCGCTCACTGCCGCTCACCGCACGCTGCCGATGGGTTCGCTGATCGTCGTAACAAATTTGACGACCGGCCAGTCGAGCGCCATGCGTATTACCGATCGCGGGCCATTTGCCGAGGACCGGATTCTCGACCTGACGATGGCCTCGGCCAAGGCGACGGGCGTGTATCGGAGCGGCCTGACTCGAGTACGGATGGAGGTCTACCGCAGCCCTCGGCCAATCGACAGCGGCGGCCGCTGGTGCGTGCAGATCGGCGCATTCAAGAGCGAACACAAGGCCAGGAAGCTCAAGGCGCAACTCTTGCGAAAGTATCCCGAGGCCAGCGTGATTGAGTTTCCCGGTGAGGCGAGTTACTGGGTGCGCATCCGGCCACAGGGCGACGACCGCGAACAAGCCATGCTGATTGCGCGCCGCCTGCGCCCTGCCGAAGGCGAGGCCTACCTGACCCGGCTAGATTAACGCCGCGGGATATTACTCCGGCGCAGGATAGAAGGGCAGTTTTTCATTCTTCTCGTTAGCGCGGCGGATGGTTACGTCATCGACCAGCAGGGCGGGGGCGAGCACGGTCTCAGGTACTTCGCTGAAGTAGTTGCTGACGTGAAGCTCTTTGCCCGCGGCCTCTACATTCGAGCGCAATGCACGCTGGTCCAGGTCCTCGATGGTTGCGCCGCGCACCAGTTCGCGCTTGCCGGTTGGCGAGCCGTCCGGAGTTACGCGATAGAGGAGTGTGGGCCGGGTTTTTCCACCCATCGCGGCGACGTAATACACGCTCTTGACGTCGCGGTCTTTGGCCATATTGAGCAGCTTCGCGTTCAGATCGCCATTGCTCAATCCATCCTTGGCGGTTACTTGGAGCACACCAATCGATGGCTTTGCCGGCCCTGCGACTCCCGCGCGGCCGTGACCGTTCGAATTGGGGAAGTCGCGCACCGGCTCGCGGCCAATGAGATAGTTCTCCAGCTTGCCGTCGACCACGAGTTTGACGGTCTGCGCGGGAATGCCTTCGTCGTCGATCTCGTAGGCACCCAGCAAGGCCTTGCCGTTGTAGCTTTTCAGGCTTGGATCATCGACCACGTCAAGAAACTCGGGCAGCACGCGGGCGTGATAGCTGGAGGCGAAGGGCCCGTTGGTGCGCGCCTCTGTGCCCAGCTTCGGCCGAGTGGCCGTGAAGCCATTGGCAAGAAGAGAGTGAATCGCATGGCTGCTGGAACCGGGATTCAACAGCACCGGACCGTGATACTCTTCCTCGACCAATGGGGCCTTGCGCAACTCGCCGAGCGTGGTGATCAACTTCACGATTTCTTTTTCGAAAACATCGGATGAGTCGAGATCGGCGAGCGAAACGCCGCTGGTGGCGTGGGATAAATGGAGCCCCATTCCATCGTCGGCCTGCGTCGCGGCGTCGAAGGATTCTTCGCAGCCTGTCGCGGACTTGCGCACGATCGCGCCTTCGCTTGTGACCAGCCAGCTTGTTGTCGCGTTGGCGTGAAAGTCATCCGACGAGGACTGAATGTCGTGCTGTGCGGCTGTGATAGAGGCATCGCTGCGATAGAGCCCACTTACTCTCGCCACGCGTTCTGCCCATGCAGCCTCATCCACGTTCAATTTGAGGGGTTGGGCCAGCGAGATCACAGGTGTCTCTTTGCTGAAGTCGTCAAACTGGGGTGCAGTCTCAACCTGCTTGAGTTCAGCCTGCTTGTGCGCATAGGCCGCCAGGGCGTTCTTGTAGGCCTGATCGGTTGCGGCCCAAAGTGCCGAGCGCACGGCAATCGGATCGTCTTCAAGAGCCACCATTTCAAGCGCGCCGTCTCCACGGCCTCCCGAACTGTCGGTCTTGTAATCGCCCACGCGCACTGTTACGCGGGCGAAGCGGGCGTGAGTGTGTTGGGAAGTGGTGACGGCTCCAAACTCGGCCTTGATCTCAAGGTTGTCGATCTCTTCGACGCGATACTGGATGAAGAACGGCTTGGCGAAGTCTTTCAATTGAAGCTCGGATTTGCTTCGGTCGAGTTCCTGGAGCATGGCCTTGAGGATGGGGTCTTTTTCGGCGTCGGCGCGGGTGAGCTGGGGCGTTTGCGCAGAGGTTGGAAGAGATGCGAGGAGCAGGACAACACTCGCAAGTAACGTGCAAGGACGATGAGTGTTCACTGTGCCTCCTTCTTCCCGGGTGCTGCGGTTTCCGCGCCGGGTATCGGCAGAATCGGCGGCCTGGCCGTGCCCTGCGCCTGCTTCTGCGTTTCTATATGGCTCATCAACATCGCCGGTGCTACCGCGCTGACGGGAATCGTGCCCGACTCCGCACCGCACTCGCCGTTGAAAACTTGGCGCGTATCGCTTGTGGCAAGAATGCTCTTCAGTGCTGCCTGCGGCGTACCCACAATACTTACGCCGCGAACAAGTTCATCCGGACGGCCATCGACATAGACTCGCAAAACCACCAATGGGATCACCTGAAAGGCTTGCGGAGAGTTGCGCGTGGTGACCGCAAATCCGGAAGAGATGTCTTCGAAATAAAGTCCATAGGGCTTGCCTTGCTTCTTCGCTTCCTCGATCAATTGCTTGCGCAGCGCGGCATCTGACTCGGTCTTGGTCGAAGTGACAATTAAATTTCCCTGTCGCCCTGTGGGCATCTTGCCCGATTGCGCGCGGCCGTGGCCGTTCGAAATGGAAAAGTTGGCGATCGGCAGCCGCGACATCAGGAAGGTCTTCAAGACGCCGTCCTGAATCAGGGCCACGCGTTGCGCCTTCTCACCCTCATCGTCATATTCGTAGCTGCCGCTGAGCCAGGTCTTTTCAAAGCGAGTGGTGGTAGGGTCATCAGCCACGGAGAGGAAGGTCGGAAGTACTTCCTTGCCCACATCCTTGGTAAAGGTCTGGCCCTCTTCGTCGCCGCGCTGGCGCTGGCCCTCAAGGCGGTGGCCGAGCACTTCGTGAAAGAAGACCGCCGCGGCACGGCCGGAGAGAATCGCCGGGCCCTCGAAGGGTTCGGTGACGGGCGCCTTGCGCAAGGCCTCCAGGCTTTTGCCCAGTTCGCGCACGGCGGCTTCCATCTCCGCTTGCGCGGGTAGGCCGTCAACGGTCTCGGCCTCGAAGGTCTGCGCCCGGAAGAGATCCATTCCATCGTCGGCGCGGGTGATGGCATAGATGACGAGGCGCGCTTGCAGGTGTGGCGCAATCACCTTTGAACCCTCAGAGGAGGCAAAGTAATCGGTCTCGTTCTGTGCCGTCAGGTTCACCGCATTGCGGGTCACGTCAGGGTAGTCGCGGAAGATCCGCGAGAGCGCTCGAACCCGCTCTTCCCAGGCCGCGCGATCCACCCCAACCGGCGGCGCGGCTTTACCGATGCTCACCTGCGGAGGCTCCTGGCTGAAATCGGGCGAATTATCCTCTTCCTTGGCTCGTACCTCGGCCTCGGTCTTCACTCGTAAATAATTGTCGAGCGCATTGCCGTAACCGGTGTTGGTGGCCAGCCAGAGCGAACGCTTCAGCGCCTCGCGATCGTCGGTGAGTGGCAGTTGGGTGCTGTTGACTGCGGAGCCGCGATGGGTGCCATGCGTGTTGTCGAGCCTGGGCTCGCCGAGCCGCACCTGCACGTCGGCCTCACGGATGCGATTGGCCGCGCTGCTGGTCAGTCCGCCAAATTGAGCGGTGATGGAAACCATGCTCGCGTCGCTTACGGCGTAGCTGAGGAAGTAGGGGGGCAACTGCTTGTCAGATTGAGGACCCTGTTTGCCGAGCGAGTCAAAGGCGCGGTGCAACTCGGTTGTCATTACTTCCATGAGTACCGGGGTCCCCGCGGATTGGCTTTTGTCCTGCTGCTGTGCTGGCGCAGCCGCGGGAACTGCCGCAATCAGAGCCAAAGCGGTAAGAGAAGCGCGCACGGTAAGCATCGGCGAGGGCCGCCTTCCAGCGGTGAGAAAATAATGAGGCATAGGTTGGGTACTCGGCTGAAACCTTTAGCTGCCTCGATTGTCGCAGAGCGAGCCGCCAACCAGGAAGAAGCCATGTCTCTTGTTCACCGCTGGCTGCTGGCAGCCGGCTGCATGGTCGCGCTTGCCGTTGTGGCTCCACGCCTCGGCCCGCGGACGACGACTCCTCCGCGGCGAATCCAGATGGCGCCGGCATCGACCCAGAGCGCGTCCAATTCCCAATCGACCACCGCACCGCCGGCCCCACAAGCCTACAGCTTGCCGCCGGACAAACTGACCAAAGCCATCACCCTCAGTCGAATCGAGACGACGCTCGATATTGCCGGCTCACTCTGGGGACTGCTGGTCCTCTGGCTGTTGCTGGCCTCGAAGTGGGCTGCTCGCGTTGCTGCGTGGACTGAGCGCCTGCTGCGCCGCCGTTGGATGCAAGGCCTGCTCTTCTTCGCTTGTTTTATTTTTGCGACCACGCTGGCCAGCCTGCCTTTGGATTTGATCGGCCACGTTGCCAGCCGTCACTACGGCATCAGCGTGCAGGGCTGGGGGAGTTGGTTCGGCGACCTCGGGAAGGCTCTGGGACTTTCGCTGCTCATTGGGCCGCCGATTCTGTTGCTCTTCAATTGGATCGTTCGCGTTTCGCCGCGCCGCTACTGGGTATGGGCGTGGCTGATCTCGTTGCCGCTGATCGTTATTTCCGTCCTGGCTGCTCCACTGCTCGATCCAATCTTCAACAAATTCGAGCCGCTCGCCAAAACGCATTCTGCGCTTGTGGCCAGGCTGGAGACTGTCGTCGCCCGCACCGGAACCCACATTGCTCCCGACCGCATGTTTCTGATGAAGGCCAGCGCGAAGAGCAACGGACTGAATGCCTATGTGACCGGCATCGGCGCGACCAAACGATTCGTACTGTGGGACACGGCGACCGACCGGCTTCCCGACGACGAGGTGCTCTTCGTCTTTGGGCATGAGAGTGGTCATTATGTGCTGAACCACATTCCCAAAGGAATCGCCGTCGGCGCCGTGGCTCTGTTCTTTGTCTTCTGGGGATGTGCCGGCTTTGCCGAATGGCTGGCGCGACGCTTCGGCGCACGCTGGCAGTTGCGCGGGTTCGAAACCGGCCAGAATGCGCTGACCAGTCGCCAGGGTTTCCTGCTCCTGCTATTTGCTCTTTCGGCCGCGAGCTTTTTGCTGCAACCGGCGAGCAATACCTTCAGCCGCCATATCGAACACGAAGCTGATATTTATGGCCAGGAGGCGATTCACGGCATCGTCGCCGACCCGCAAAAGACGGCCGTCAGCGCCTTTAATCATTTGGGAGAAGCCTGGCTCGAAGACCCCAATCCGAGCCCGTTCATTGAATTCTGGGAGTATAACCACCCCAGCGCTCAGACTCGCGCCACCTTCGCCGCCCACTACGATCCATGGGCGAATGGCGGCCGGGGCAGGTTCTTTGAGAAGTAGGAAACAGAGAACGGACATTTCTCTTGACCCGCCCAATAGCGCGCCCAGATCGGGCCTGCAGTTAATTCGCCCTCGGAATCCACAGCGTCTCTCGCCGCCGCCGCGCCGTACACTACTCTTTTGCAGCGTCCTCTGGTTGGCACGAATCGAATCTGGAAGGGGAATCTTCATGGCTTATCCCACAAACTACCGTTATACTCGCGAGCACGAATGGATCGAGCTCAATGGCTCAATCGGCACTGTCGGAATCACGGACTATGCGCAAAACTCCCTCGGCGACATCGTGTATGTTGACATGCCGAAAGTAGGCGATCCGGTTACCGCCAATGCGACCTTTGGGTCGGTTGAGAGCGTGAAGGCGGTCAGCGATCTCTTTTCGCCGATCACCGGCACCGTCACCGCGATCAACGAAGAGCTGACGTCAGCGCCCGACAAGATCAACGAGGCTCCTCATCAGACCTGGATCATCAAGGTTGAGCTCGCCGATCCAACGCAGTTCAACACCCTGCTCGACGCCGCGGCCTATGAGGCATTTATTGCGGAAGAGACAGTATAGGAGATAGGAATAGAAGACGCCGGCCAGTTTCACAATGCACTTCCGTGCCCAATCGCTGTGGCTCAATTCTGCCGCAGCGGTGGGAGATTTTAGACCTTCATGTTCCTCATCATCTAACTAATGCTCTCGAGGAGCAACATGCGCTATCTTCCCAAGTCTTCAGCCGAACGCGAAAAGATGCTGGCCGAAATCGGCGCGGCCTCTATTGACGATTTATTCTCCGTGATTCCCGCCGATGAGCGGCTGACGCGTGATTTGGATGTACCGCGCCAGCATGCGGAGAGTGAGATTATCGATTACTTCCGCGCGGCGGGGCGAAAGAACGCCACTAACTATGCCAGCTTTCTCGGCGCGGGTTGTTATCGCCACTATCGGCCGGTGATTATCGACTCCCTTGTTCAGCGTGGCGAGTTTCTTACCAGTTACACGCCCTATCAGGCAGAGATCACTCAGGGCACCTTGCAGGCGATCTTTGAATTTCAAACCATGATTGCCGAGTTAACCGGAATGGATGTGGCCAACGCCAGCATGTACGACGGCTCAACCGGCGCGGCCGAGGCGGCCAGGATGGCCATGCGCATCACTGGCCGAGAGCAGACGGTTGTGGCAGCGACGGTTCACCCAGAATATCGTGAAGTTATGGCGACTTACGCGAAACATCAGGCGTTGCCTATAACAACGGTTGGGTACGACAGCGAAACCGGCCGCATCGATCTCGCGGCACTGGGAGATGCAGTTACTGAGGAGACCGCGGCGGTTCTTGTTCAAAGCCCTAACTTCTTTGGAGTGATTGAAGACATTCCCGCGATTGCGGAGATGGTTCACGCCAAGGGCGCACTGCTGATCGTCTCGATTGCGGAGGCAGTCTCGCTGGGCGTCGTGCGGCCACCGGTTGAGACGGACATTGTCAGCATGGAGGCACAGTCTTTCGGCGTCGCACTGAGTTATGGCGGGCCATTCTGCGGGGTGATCGCGGCCAAGGAAAGGTACGTGCGCCAGATGCCGGGACGGCTGGTTGGCCAGACCGTCGATAGCTCGGGTTACCGCGGTTTTGTGCTGACAATGGCCACACGTGAGCAGCACATCCGCCGCGAAAAGGCGACCTCGAACATCTGTACCAACCAGGCTTTGGTGGCACTGATGGCGACGATCTTCCTGAGCGTCTACGGCAAGGAAGGAATTCGCGAGCTAGCCGAGCATAACCTGGCCAAGGCGAGTTATGCGGCGCAGGCGCTGTCGTCGCAGCCGGGGGCGCAGTTGCGATTTACCGGCGCACCGCGATTCAATGAGTTTGTTTTGCAGACGGAAGAATCACCGCGGGAATGGAGCCAGCGGTTGATGGAGGCAAAAATTATCGGTGGTATTGACTTAGGCCGCTGGTATCCCGAACTGCAAAACTGCACGCTGTGGTGTGCGACTGAGATCGTCACCCGCGCTAACATCGACGCAGCGGTAAATGCGCTGGCAGCTCGCCCGGTGGAGGTATAAATGGCGACTAACGAAACTATTGCTACGACAACGGGCAAGGTTCGACCGCACCAGACGCAGAACGAGGCTTTGCTCTTCGAAAAGTCATCGCCGGGTAAGCGCGCTTATAAGTTGGCAGCCCTTGATGTGCCTGCCGTCGATGCCGCATCGCTGCTGGGCGAGGCACATCGCAAGCTGCCGGGTGAGTTACCGGAGTTAAGCGAGATCGAGATTATTCGCCACTTTACTCGGCTCTCGACGTGGAATTACGCCATCGACCTGGGTATGTATCCGCTTGGCTCGTGCACGATGAAATATAACCCGCGAGTGAATGAGTGGGTGGCCAGAATTGACGGCCTGGCGGACGCGCATCCTTACAGGCCTGATTCGCTGGCGCAAGGGATTCTCGAGATCATTGACAACCTTCAACGCTGCCTGCTGGAGATTACCGGCATGGACGCGATCACGTTGCAGCCAGCGGCTGGCGCGCACGGGGAGTTTACCGGGATTCTGTTAGTTCGCGCTTGGCATGAGTCGCGGGGAAACTCGCGCAAGAAGATTATTATCCCCGACTCGGCGCACGGGACTAACCCGGCCACAGCGGCCATCTGCGGTTACACGGTCGAGAATCTGAAATCCAACTCCGAAGGCGGCATCGACTTAGAGGCACTTACGCGCCAGGTAGATGAAGAGACGGCTGCATTGATGATCACGAACCCCTCGACCATTGGAGTCTTCGAGAGCCAGATCGCGCGGATTGCCGACGTTCTGCACGCTAAAGGCGCATTGCTCTATATGGACGGCGCGAATATGAATGCGCTGGTGGGCAAGGCGCGGCCGGGTGACTTCGGCGTAGACGTGATGCATCTGAATCTTCACAAGACTTTCTCGACGCCTCACGGCGGTGGCGGTCCAGGCTCGGGGCCGGTGGCTTGCAAGGCGTTTCTTGAGCCGTTTTTGCCGACGCCGGTGCTTCAGCAAAACGAGGGCGGCACAAGGCACTGGAGTTATGACCGGCCTAAGTCGGTGGGCCGCGTGCGAGCCTTCTATGGCAATGTCGGCATGTTTATTCGCGCACTCGCTTACATCCTGGCCAACGGCCCGGATGGCCTGCGCCAGACCACAGAAGACGCCGTGCTGAACGCGAACTATATTCGCGCCAAGCTGGAAGATCTCTACGAGTTGCCGTACAAGACTGCTTCGATGCACGAGGTCGTTTTCAGCGACAAGCGGCAGGCGGCAAAGGGCGTCAAGACAGGCGATATTGCCAAACGGCTGATTGACTACGGCTTTCATCCATACACGGTCAGCTTTCCGATGATCGTATCTGGCGCGCTGATGATCGAGCCGACCGAGAGCGAGTCGCTGGAAGAACTGGACCTGTTTATTGAAGCTATGCGCGCCATTGCCAAAGAGGTCGAGGAGACCCCTGAGTTAGTCAAAACCGCGCCGCACTCGACGCGCGTTTCGCGGCTGGATGAGGTACAGGCGGCCCGGAAGCCGATCCTGCGGTGGGCACCTGCGGCGCGGCCAAAGGCTCCCTAATCGCTCTCGCAGGGACTTCATGGTATTCCCCGCTCTCGTGCTAGAGAACAGTTGCAAGGATGGTGCATGGGGCCGGCGGAGTTCTCGGCCTAGTAGATAGTTGCCGCGAGTTAGCAGGCCACTCCTTAAGCGGGTTTGCGGCTGCCGCGATATAACTCCTCCAGCGCATCGCAGGCTGAGCGTACGCCGTCTTCTTCGGCCAACTGTTTGGCGACGGATTCGGCTCGCTGGGCTATCTGGGGATCGGCGAGCAGCGACTTCAGGAGGCGAGCGACGCGAAAGGGCGTGTAGTTGCCGCGCTGAATAACCTTTGCCACATCGAGCCGCAGCATGCGCCGTCCATTGTCAGGCTGGTCGTGCGAGAAGGGCATGATGAGCATCGGTTTGCCTGCGCGCAAGCACTGCGCCGTGGTGCCGACGCCGCCTTGATGAACGACCATGGCCGAGCGATTGAACAGTTCAGAATAAGGCGCATACTCGGCTACGCAGATCGACTCGGGCACGGCAGTTTGCAGCCGGTTGCGCGGATCGGTACCAATGAGCATGACTGCACGAATCCCTAGCCTGATGGCTGCTCGCGCCGAGTATTCATAGAATTTTCCGGCAGCGAGAACCGCGGCCGAACCCAAGGTGAAGACCACTGGGGGAGGGCCTTGCTTTAAGAACTGCTCAAGGTTGGGCGGCAACGCCTGGTTGCCCGCGTCCGCATCGTAGTAGCAGAAGCCGGTAATCAGCGTGTGCTTTGGCCAATCTTTTTGCTCGACGCCGAGTACACGGGAAAAAAGTGCCAGCACCAGGTTGGGCGAGTGCTTGGCGTCAAAGAGCGGATTGGCTCCTTTGGGCAGTCCGAGTTCGTGGCGCAATTCGTAGATGGGCTCAGGCCACTTGCGGCTCACAAAGCGCGCCACACGCTTGATGACCCTGCCGAAGCCGGGTACAGCCTTGTCG
>Ga0187890_10002591_pt1 | contig 12586 bp, 5 predicted proteins | sample June2016WEW_21_1_FD_133005 | JGI IMG/M metagenome (GOLD analysis project Ga0187890, IMG submission 133005) | Peatland microbial communities from SPRUCE experiment site at the Marcell Experimental Forest, Minnesota, USA - June2016WEW_21_10 | ecosystem: Environmental > Terrestrial > Soil >... | reverse complement strand
CGCATGGCGGCAACCTACCGCCTTGCGGGACTGACGGTCGAAATTACCTTTTGTGTAAGGGGCGTATTATCGCCGCTGTTGTCGAATGTCGTGCTCGATGAACTTGACCGGGAACTGGAGCGGCGCGGCCACCGCTTCGTGAGCTATGCGGATGACTGCAACATCTATGTGCGCAGTGAACGTGCGGGTCAACGGGTGATGATGAGCATTAGGCGCTTCATCACTCAGCGGCTCAAGCTCAAGGTAAATGAGGCGAAGAGCGCGGTGGCGCGACCGCAGGAGCGAAAGTTCCTCGGGTTTAGTTTTACAGACGGCCCAGAGATCAGACGAGCGATAGCTCCGAAATCTCTGATACGTGTCAAAGACAAAATCCGTGAGATCACGCGACAGGCCAAGGGAATCAGCATCGAGACGACGGTGAAGCGACTTGCTACCTACATGGTGGGATGGCGCGGCTACTTCGGCTTTTGCGAAACCCCCAAGGTGTTGATCGGCCTTGTTCGTTGGGTGCGGCTCAGGCTGCGATGCGCACTCTGGCGACAGTGGAAAACACCACGTCGTCGCCGGGCGGCGCTGCTGCAAATGGGAGTACGTCCGCGCCTGGCCGCCAATACGGCCGGTAGTGGTCGCGGCCCCTGGTACCTGGCCCGCTCCAAAGCTCTGTCAGTGGGAGCTTCGAATGCATACTTCCGCTCGTTCGGACTACCTTCACTGTTCGGGTACCACTAGCCTAACTTCAAGGGAGTCATCTGTTCCCGGTAAGCGCCTCGACGCTTTCTCCACAACTGAGCATTTCATCTGTTCAGTTCGGCAGCGATGCTGCACCTACACAGAATTCTCACTCGGCGAGGTGGCCCTATCCACTGCATGCGAGCCTAACCAGAAGGCACTGTCAGCGGCCAGTGATGGGTGGTTCAGCGATGGTAGTTTCAGCCGTCTGGCGATCGAATCTGGATTTGGCGTTGGAGTCAGAAGGCCGGCGACAAGATTGTGTATAGCGGTAAACGTCGATCCGATTGTCCTGTTGCGGAACTTGGTGCCGGCAACATACCGTTGGACGGTTACCTCGAAGGCCTCAGCCTCCACGCCACCCACGTCAAGCACCGCACTCGTAGGGGCTCCCACTCCAAATGAATTCCGTTGGTAATCGTGCAAGAACCAATAGAGCTCTTCAATTGCAAAGTCGTCGATCTTGAGCGACTTTGCTACCTTCAGAAACAGCTTGATCGGCACATCCTGATATTTCACTTTGCGCCCGAGCGCTTTGCCGATGATCGCGGCGATCTCTTCTGGCGCTAATAACTTCGGTCCCGTCGGCCGGTAGATCTTGCCGATAAGATGTGCCGGATTGACGAGCGCGCCGACGATCACACGAGCGATATCTTCGTTCGAAGGGGGTGCGTTCAGTCCGCCGCCCAGGGGCATCGCCATCAGTCCAAAATGAGCAATCGGTTCCAGAGCCAACATGTAGTTGTCAGCAAAGAAGCCAGGATTGATCGTGACGACGTCGAGGCCCGGTGCCCATCGAAACAATTTTTCACTTAGCCATTTCTCACGGGCATGAATCGCCGGATGGCAAGCGTCGGCCAACCACTGGCTCATTGCCACGACAACTTCCAGCCTGCACTCTAGCGCCACCGCTGCAAACAATGCGGCGCGCCGCAGAGTTCCCGGTTCCAGCGGGGGGCAGTAATAAGCCCGGTGTACCCCGGCCATAGCCTTGCGAAGATCTGTCGCATCTTCAAGCGATCCGACGACGACCTCAACTCCCGCTTGCATGAGTCGCTCGCTGCGTTCGTCCGAACGATGGGTCAATGCCCGTACTGGGTATGCTTGAGCCAAGAGCTGATTGATGGTTGACGCGCCAGTCTTGCCGGTCGCGCCTGTGACCAAAATGAGAGGTTTTCGCATAATTTGATTCCTCGTGGGCATTGCCTTTTCATCGCTCGATGTGCGAGCTAATGAAGCCTACAACTGCGCCAACGATAATAAGAAGAGGCGCGGCCTGCAATTACCTCAGAGATAATTGACCAGTCTCGTCTAGGAGCTATAGTGGGCATGATGAAGAGTAATTTTGGATCGATCCTTAGTGAGTGGCGGTCTATCCGGCACGCGAGCCAGCTCGACCTTGCGCTTGCAACAGGCGTCTCGCAAAGGCACATCAGCTTTGTCGAATCAGGACGCGCACAACCCAGCCGCGAATTGATCCTCAAACTCGCAGGCGGCCTTGAACTCCCCTTGCGCATTCAAAATGAACTTCTACTCGCTGCCGGTTATGCGCCCGTCTACCGTGAGCGGCCACTTGACTTGGAAGAAATGAAATCTGTGCGCGAGGCACTCGAACGCATCCTGAAACATCATGAGCCCTATCCGGCGATCGTCACCAACGCAGTATGGAATATCGTCATGAAAAATCAAGCGGCATCGCGGATGATCGACTTTTGCGTGAACCAGGATTACAGGCTGCGACTTGCAGTGGAATCCCCCCTCAATTTCATGCGCTTGATGTTCGATATGGACGGCCTGCGGTCCCACATCCTCAACTGGAGTGAAACCGGTTCCGTGCTGATGAGCAGATTGCGGCGAGAAGCGATCGCAAACCCAAATTCTCCTTCCGCGGAGTTGATTCGAGAGTTTCGGGAAGACTTAGATGCTCCCTCCAATAAACAATTCAGACCGGATGAACCTCTCGACCCTGTTCTGCCACTAGAGTTACTCGTCGACGGCACTCGTTTGCGGCTATTCACCATGTTCACGACGTTCGGTACGTCGCAGGACATCGGCTTGCAGGAGCTACGCATCGATATGTCCTTTCCCGTTGATGAACCGACCCGCCAGTTCCTAATGATCGCTGCCGCGAACGGGATTACCAGCACGGGGTGAGGCGTAGCTTATGCAAAACTGGGATTGTGGGTGCAAAGCGCAACTAAACACTAGGTACCCTAATTCGGATTACATCACCTTGGAGTGCTCGATTGCCCGATGCTATTCATTCTCCATTCAACTAGCTCTCATTGATCTGTAATAATCCAACGTTCTAATAAGTTAACTGGCCTATCAAAAATCAGTGGAGTCAGCCCACCCGGACACCCCAGCCGGTTGAATCAGAAGTCCGTGCATGCCGACGACTAAGCGATGAATCGTTTCACCTTGTTCATCGAACGGGTGCGATTGGACCCAATCAAGCCACAGTAGGACCTTTTTCAGGAGAGCTGCGATGTCAAAATGGAATCATTTCATTCAACGGGGTTTTGTCCTGTTTTTCACGCTCTGCGTAGTGTTTGCCAGCCAATCAATTTCGCAGACCTATACCGAGGGCTCGATAGCGGGTACTGTCTTCGATTCCAGCGGCGCCGTTGTTGCGAATGCCGCGATCGTCATTCACAATGTCGGCACCAACGCAGAGGTTCAACTGACCTCCGATGGCAGCGGCTTCTTTAAAGCGCCCCAATTGCCCGCAGCGGTCTACACGGTCATGGTGAAGGCTTCAGGCTTCGCGCCGTTCAAAGAGATCAACGTCATTGTACAGGTTGGTCAGACGACTGAAGTGCTGGCCCATCTGGCAACTGCCGGAACAACCTCCTCGGTTGAGGTGACCGGCGAGGCACCCATTCTGAACTTCGAATCGCCGGACATGAGCTCTGTTCTGACGCAGACCGCAATTGAGAATCTGCCGCTGAACGGCGGCCGCTGGTCGGATTTGGCGTTGCTCACCCCGGGCGCGGTTTGGGACTCGAGTGGCTTTGGCCTGATCTCCTTCCGCGGCATCAGCCCGATTCTGAACAACGTTGAGATCGACGGCGCCGACGACAATCAGGCCTACTACTCTGAAGAGCGCGGCCGCACACGTGAAGGCTACTCCACATCGAAGTACATGATCGAGGAGTTTCAGGTCAACACGGGCGTCTACTCGTCGGAGTTTGGGCGCGCCGCCGGCGGCGTCATCAACGCCATCTCGAAGAGCGGCAGCAACAAGCTCCACGGCATCGCGTATTTCTCCGACCGCGACAACGACTGGGGTGCGATGAATCCCTATACAACCAACACCATTAACACTGCCGCCGCCTCCGCGCCGCCGGCTTTTTCCATAATTCCTTACAAGCCGAAGGATTGGCGCAAGGAATGGGGATTCGATGTGGGCGCCCCGCTGAAGAAGGATAAGCTCTTCTGGTTTTACGGCTATGCGCAATACAAGCGCAACTTCCCCGGCACCGCCAAGGCGGCTACACCCGGCTCGTTTTTCACAGTTCCGGACCCGGCTGGCGCTTCGCCAAATTCGGTCACGCCACCCTCAACCACTACCACCACGTATCCGACCTATACCTGCAACACGTCGACGGGCGACCTTACAGCCAACCCTCAGACTCCTACTACGCCGACGCCTCCGTCCGTCGATGGTCAGGCCTGTGCGCTGGCTGCGCGCATTCCCAGTCTGGGCGGAACCTACGCTGCCGGGGCGACAGCGTACTCCACACAGCTGGATAACTTGCTTGCCGACATGGGCACGGTCCCACGCACTGGCGACGAGGTAGTGAACACGCCGAAGCTTGATTGGCAGATCAACGGTAAAAATCATCTGAGTGTGCTCTATCACCGTCTGCGATGGGATTCACCCGGCGGCGTGCAGACGCAAGCCACCAATACATATTCCGTCGACACCTTCGGCACCGATTTTGTGAAATTGGATTACGGTTTGACCAAGCTGGACACGCTGATTACCAGCAATATCTCTAACGAAGTTCGCTATCAGTTTGGCCGCGAGTTGAACGACGAGGGTCAGCAGCCGTACAGTGCATACACCAAGCAACATCTACTGAGCACGAACGGCGTCACGAATACCGCCGCGGGGGATTTTTCGCCTAATGTGCCGGAAGTCTCGCTCGATAACCCGTCAACGGGAGCCGGCATTTATTTGGGATCGCCGTATTACTCCTATCGCAAGGCATTGCCCGACGAACATAAGTGGCAGGTGGGCGATACGGCCGCATGGCAGAAGGGGAACCATAACATCAAGTTCGGCGTTGATATGGTCCATAACTACGACATCATGAACAACACATACGAGGGCAACGGCGTTTACACCTACAGCTACATCGGAAACTACTTCGCCGACCTGCTGAACGAGAAGGGCACGACCGGTGTCTGCAACAGCGTCAGCTCAGTGTCGGCTCCCGGGAGTGCAACTATAAATTACACTGGCAAGGCGCCCTGCGGGACCTTCGTACAAGGCTTCGGACCCACAACCTGGAGCATCAACACCATGGATTATGGCTTCTTTGGTGAGGATCACTGGAAGCTGACCCCTCGGCTAACCCTCGATCTTGGCGTGCGCTACGACTATGAGAGCCTCCCGGCGCCCTATTCTTCGCTGACCGTTCCCTTCACACCCTCGGGAGCGGGCGGGCCAAGCTTCGTGCCGTATCTCAGTGCAGCAGGCGGCCTGTGTGGCGCCATTCCGTTTGGCGCGGCAGCATCTTCAATCGCCTCCGGTTGCTCAGGCGTGTCACTGGCTGCGAACGCCAACCTCACCAATCACCCAAGCGACAAGAACAATATCGGTCCCCGCGTCGGCATTGCCTACGATCCTTTCGGCGACGGCAAGTCCACCGTGCGTCTCGGTTATGGCCTCTACTTTGGCCGAGTGACCAACGGTGTGCTGCTGAATAACCTGCTGAACACTGGGAGCCCAGCCGGCCAATATGTGTCGGCGAGTTTGAAACCCAATAGTACGGGAGCGCCACAGTTCCCGAACATTATTTCCGCAGCAACGGGATCGGCTCCGAGTTCGCAGTTCTTCGCGAGTAACTTCAAAAACCCGCAGGTCCATGAGTTCGACCTATCCATCCAGCATGATTTTGGTCACGGCACAGTGGGACAGCTCAGCTACATGGGTGCACTGGGCCGGCATCTGCCAAACGCGGTCAACATCAATCTCAACCCAAATCCAAATACAGCTACATCGGGCTCGCCCAATGGTGTCGTAGACAGCGTCATTACAGTCTCCGACTCAACCGGATTGGGACCACTCGCCAACGGCTCTTCGTTCGTGGTTCCCACCTACACTAATCTGCTGAACAGCAACTTTGCAGCGGTGAACGAACTCTTCAGCAATATCAACTCCAGCTACAACGCCGGGATGGCTGAGATCCAAAACAAGTCGTCCAAGCAGGTCCAATACGACGTGAACTACACATGGTCTCACGCTCTAGACTACGACCAGAACGAGTCAACCACTACGCTTAGCAGTGGTGCCTTCGACCCGTATAACATCGACGGATTCAAGAAGGGCGCCAATTACGGAAATTCGCAGTTCAATGTTGAAAACCGCCTCGTCGCCTGGGCCCTGATCAATTCACCCAATGTCCAGAGAAGCGACTGGGTCAAGTGGGTTGCAAACGACTGGAGTCTGAACCCTCTCTTTCAGGCGCAAAACGGCCTGCCTTATTCGGCGACCATTGGTACAGGTTATCCATCAGCCTCTGCTTACGGTTCCAGTTGGAACGGCGCCGGAACCAACTATTGGATTCCACAGATTGGGCGCAACACTTATCAGATGAAGCGCACCATGGTTCTCGATATGGTGTTGGAAAAGCAATTCATCAGAGAGATCAACGAGAAGCCATATCACTTGGAACTGATGGGCAACTTCTTCAATGTGGCCAACCACCAGAACGTTACATCTGTGAGTTCTACGGCCTACAACCTGTCGTCAAACTCCTCTGTCACCAGCGGCTGCACAGCGACGCTGGCCGGGCAGGTCCAGGAGGAATGCGCGACTTTGACCTACGTGCCAAGAGCAGGCAGTGGAGTGAATGCGAGTGGCTTCCGTGCCATTACAAATTCGGGTTCCAACTTTGCCTATAGTCCTCGCCAAGTCATGATCTCACTTCGCTTGGAATTCTAGAGCGAATGTGGCTTGTTTCTCGATGGGCGGCGGCTTCGGCTGCCGCCCATCGTTTTGCATGAGCCGGCGTCGAAATCGCTTGTCGACAGCTTTTTGAAATGACCAGCAGTTGATATAGTCAGAGTCATTGGTGGTGGACTGGGAAGCATACTGCCAATTCAGGTTGGGCCGGGGCAGAGTATTACGAGAATCGTGTGTGTAACCGCACCTTAATCCGTTAGTGCCGAGCTATTTGCTAAGGTTCCTTTATGTACAACAGGTTTCAATATACGGTCGTCGGAGCGGTCCTCGGGTCGGTCACGCTCTCGGCGCAGATGGTCAATTTGCCCTCGAGCAAACAGCTGATTGGGGAAATTCCAGGACATCCTCGGCAATTGAACAGCCTGCCAATGTCGATGGCTGTCTCTCCAAACGGACGCTATGTGGTCACTGTGAACGCCGGGTTTGGGACCTTTGAGTCTAAGTATGAGCAATCCTTGGCTGTCCTGGACACGCAGACGGGCGTTCTGTCGGATATTCCGGATTCACGCACGCTGGTGCAGATCGCAAAACAAACGCTTTATTCTGGAGTGGCATTTAGCCGCGACGGGAAGCATATCTATGCGAGCATGGGCTCCATGTCCGACCCACTTGGCGGCGGGGACCATACTGGTAGCGGTGTGGTTGTATACAGCTTCACGGAAGGCAAGTTAGCCCCGGAGCGAATGATTCAATTGCCGCTCGAGCCGCTGGCACCAGGGCGGACGACAAGGCTCATCGGCGACGCGGAGGGCGATAAGGGAGTTCCATTTCCTGCGGCGATCGCTGTAGTCCATCCTATGGGCAGCTCCGCTCGTGCAGAGAAACTGCTGGTTGCAGACAATCTTTCCGATACGGTTTTGCTTCTCGACTCCGCCAGCGGCGCGATCGAGAATCGCTTCGACTTATCTGAAAGCAATGCCGTCCCGTCCACTTATCCTGTTGCGCTGGCGGTGACAAAAGATGGCAGGCGAGCCTTTGTCGCGCTGTGGAATGCTTCAGAGGTCGTGGAACTGAATCTGACCAAGGGTACGGTGGAACGAAAGCTGCCTTTGCTCAAGCCGGTCAGCGCCGTGGCTCCGGGGACGCATCCATGCGCACTGGAGTTCTCGCCTGACGAAATGACTTTATACGTGGCGCTGTCTAATCGCGATGCTGTTGCTTCCCTTAACGTGGGGGGAGAAAAGTTTTCCGTGAAAGGATACTTCGATACGCGGTTGCCGGGGCAGAGCTATTTCGGCGCGGAGCCCGAGGCGCTTGCCGTCAACGCCGACGGCAGCCGCCTTTATGTTGCGAACGGAGGGAGTGATGCCATTGCAGTCATCGACACCACGAAGCTGACACCGAAGGCATCGAAGCAGGGCATGGTAGAGCCGGTCGGATTCGTGCCGACCGAATGGATGCCGATGTCACTTGCATTCATCCCCTCTGCATCCGGCGGTAAGCTATACGTTGCCACAGCAAAGGGCAAGGGAACCGGGCCCAACAACATGCCACAGAGAGATTCGGGGGAGCCTCAGGCGAAGAAGCTGCTGAGGAAAACCACTTACATTGGTACGCTGTTATACGGTTCGCTGGCAACTCTAGACGCGACTGAGCTTGAAAAGGGATTGGCGCGATGGACCGAGGTTGTGCTCGAATCGAACCGAATGAAGGCTGCGGCGGAAAATATCCGCTTTGCCGGCGAAACGCAATTCCCGATCAAGCACGTGATTTACATTATCAAAGAAAACCGGACCTATGACCAGGTCCTTGGCGATCTAATTAAAGATGGAAAGCCTGTAGGCAACGGCGACCCAAGCCTGACTATGTACGGCGAGGCGATTACACCAAATCTACATAAACTGGCCCTGCAATTCGGCGTGCTGGATAACTTCTTCGACTCGGGCGAAGTATCGGGCGATGGACACGTCTGGTCGACTGCGGCTATCGGTACGGATTATCTGGAGAAGACTTGGCAGCAAGACTATCGAGGCTCGCAGAGGAGCTACGATTACGAAGGCGTGGTTGCTGAGAACTATCCTCTGCTGCAGAAAATTCCTGACGTCAACGAGCCGGCGAGCGGCTACTTATGGGGCAACCTTGCCGCGCACAACAAGAGCTATTACCATTTTGGTGAATTCATCTCTACGACCTTTTGCAACGAAGCGCGTGTATCCGACCCCAAAATGGGACCGTTAATGCAAGGTCGTGACTGCGCTCAGAAGGCGATAGCGCCGGGTGAGAGGCTGCCTGCGGAATGGGGCGGCGGCGTGAACAAATGGCCCTGGCCGATCCCACTAATCGCTGCCAACATCCCCACGAAGCCCGAACTCGTCGACCACTTTGCCGTCGAATCGCCGGACTTCAACGTGTCAGTTCCCGATCAAATACGGGTGGAGGTTTTTCTCCGCCACCTGAAAGGGTGGGTCGCCGACAAGGAGCAGGGAATAGACACCATGCCGAACTTCGTGTTGTTGCGTCTTGGCGATGACCACACTGGCGGCACGCGGCCGGGTGGACCGACACCCAAGGCCTCAATCGCTGACAACGACTTGGCGGTCGGTCGCGCCGTCGAAGGCGTCGCACACTCGCCGTTTTGGGACGATACGGCGTTCTTCATTCTTGAAGACGACGCGCAGGATGGCGGAGACCACGTGGACGCGCACCGCAGCCTTGGTGTCGTGGTCAGCAAATATGCCCCGCGCACCGCTGATGGTGTGCCGTTTGTCGACAGCCGATTCTACTCGACCGTAAGCGTTATTCGCACCATGGAGACTCTGCTCGGACTGCCTCCGATGAACAACAACGATGCCTTCAGCTCACTCATTTCGAGCCTCTTTACCGGCCCTGGCGATCAGCCGGCCTTTGCTGCGGACTACTCCAACCTCGACAATGGCCTGATTTACACCGCCAACGCCAAAACTGCCCCCGGTGCAAAAGAGAGCATGAAAATGGACTTTCGCCACGCCGACCGAGCTGACGTGCAAAAGCTGAACGTCATTCTGTGGAAAGACGCCATGGGTGACGCTGCGGTGCCCGCTCAGTTGAAGGTGCGTCGCAAAAAAACTGCGAAGGACAACGACGATTAGAGTTAAGTAGTCCCATTTCGCACATCATCTCCGCATTGCCGGTGATACAGCCGGAACCAGCAATGCACAGTCATCGGGATGGCTAGTTCTTGTCGCTAAAGCGCCGTCGGAAGCTCGCTGAGATGAAGACCAAAGCTGTGATTGAGAAAAGCACATCGGCAACTCGATCAATCAACACAACGCTAAACATAGCCATCCCGAGGAGCTTTCGCGCTTCCGTTTAGTCGCTTCGCGACGTCCTCCACCGAGTACTTCGTGAGCCGTTCCCGCGCCTCGTTCAGTTCTTCCTGGTGTCAACGACGGTTATCGCCGGCTGTCGGATTAGGAAAGCGCCGAAGCTTAAAGGAGCTTATCGCAAGCTCCTTTAAGCTTCGATCTTCCTCGATCACGGTAGCAATTGGGGATTGGCTTTCTGTGCCAGATTCAAAGCCTGTTGAGGAAACCATGCTCCCGCAATTGGATCATCAACACCCCAAAGGGGATCGAAAATAGCCTGGTCCGCGGTCGTCGTGGGCCACCCAGGCTGCGTATAGGCAGTGTAGTCCCACGCCCGAACACCTCCCGCCGCGTCGCACGATCCGTCCGACTGGCCTGGCGTCTTCACCCATAAATACGCATCTAACAGCGAGATCCCAGTATTGGCCGTCGGACGCGTCCCCAACCCTCGTGCCGGAGGATTGCACCAATTTCCGCCGGTGAGGGTCTGAATGACGGACGCCGGTTGGTTATAAGGAGCATTGGCATACACGCTGGCGTCGAGCGGCCCCTGGCCATTGCGACTCGTATCAACGAGGAAATGCGTCGTGGGTATGGCCGATCCCATGTTCTGCTGATACCACTCGTCGGTGTAGACCCAAGTGGCAATGTTGTCCGGATCGACCGCTCCTAAAGGCGAGTAATACTGGCTGGCGCAATAGGAATAATTTCCTAACCTCCAACCGCCCTGTTCGGGATCATTGGCGAACGCGATGCAGTCAGAGACCCAGGTGTCATACTTCGATTCGTAGCTATTCAGATTGTAATTCGACACGTTTGTAAAGAACCCCTGCGCCTGCTGAATGCCAGCCTGCGCCAGCCTCGCTGCGATGTTCGGCACCGCCTGCCAATGACTGTTTCCCGCGTCCAAATAGACCAGTGTCTGCGGTCCGGCCTCCAACGCTGTCAACGCGTAGTTGATCTGCGTATAACGGTCTGCCGTAGCTTGCGAGATGTTCACCGTCGTCGGATCATATCCGCAATCGCTCGGCAGATCGGCTATTGAATCCGGTTCCAACACGATCACCACCTTCTGATCGTCGATCGCCGCCGCAATGGCATCAATCCATGTTTCATAAGTCGCAGTGTTTTCTGCGCCACCTGCCGAGTAGCTGCCGCAATCCCGTCCTGGAATGTTGTAGAGCACGAGTGTTGGAATCGCTCGCTCTCTCTTGGCTAGCTGCAGGGTCGACTTTACTGTCGCGCTTACAGCTGTAGGTGTGCCGTTAGTCAACCACACCGCCTGCGGGACCGTTTCCATCAAGGCAACCAGCAATGCGTTCTTGAACTCATCTTGTTTCAGCAGGCTTTCAACCTGTTGAACGGCCCCACTCGGCGGCGCTGTGATCAAGAATCGAGTGTCGGGCGCCAGTGTCTTCGACTGTCCAAACGTTCCAATGGATGAAACCAGCAACAGTGCTGCCCCGGTGGCGAATTTGTGCAGAATGTGCCTATTGATTGTCTTGTGCAACGTGAACCTCCTAAGGATATCGTGCGGGTGAGATCACCAGTGTGTTTTTCTAGTCCTGCTGGTTAGCTCGTGTCAAGGGCTAATAACCCCAGTCGATCCTGAAAATCAGTTAACTATCTTATGATCAATGATATATGTCTCTAGATAGTGCCATAATTAACCCAGATTTAACCTCAATTTCGCCACATAACTTGGGGAAAAATATGCGCCCGAAGAGAGAGCAGGAGCAATCACAGCGTGAGTGTCCCAAGTGGAATTGGAACAATTGATCGATGCTCATTACCCACTGGTTCATCTGGGGATGAGCATCGATTGGGCATCGTTTGAAGAGGCTTTTGGGGCCACTTATCATCCCACGCTGGGCGTGATCTCGTCGTCGAGAATGACGCGCTGGCAGCTGAATTTGGGTAAGCCTTGGCCGAACGGATGATGCGCCTCCCAAGACGCCAAGCGTGGCCAGCTCAGCCTTCATTTTTCTGCGTCTTCACGCAGCCTTTTACCGAATCACGCAAGAAGCAGCATGATCTGCTTCCTGCGCGGAAATTCGGAGGAGTGATCAGAGGTTCCTCAGTTAGTTAACTGTGCAAGCTGTTCCGTTGAGCGAGAAGGCTGTAGGTATTGCGTTAGTTGTGCCGTTCCAGGTTCCGTTAAAGCCGAAGCCCGAATAGCTGCCGCCAGCGGGAATATTTTGCCATGATTGGCCTGACTGTTCGCTCGCCGTGACATTGGCGCCGCTCTGCGCAACGGTTCCATTCCACGAACTGCTGATGGTCTGTCCGTTGGCAAAACCCCAGGTCAGTACCCAGTTGCTCAGCGTCGTGGTGCCGCCGTTCTTGATGGTGATGGCTGCCCCGAAGTTACTCGAGT
>Ga0187890_10002590_pt1 | contig 12588 bp, 10 predicted proteins | sample June2016WEW_21_1_FD_133005 | JGI IMG/M metagenome (GOLD analysis project Ga0187890, IMG submission 133005) | Peatland microbial communities from SPRUCE experiment site at the Marcell Experimental Forest, Minnesota, USA - June2016WEW_21_10 | ecosystem: Environmental > Terrestrial > Soil >... | reverse complement strand
CCCATGTCGCTCAGCATTGTTCCCAGATAGGGGGACGCCAGGACCTGAGAAAAATCCAGAACCCGAAATCCGGCCAGTGGACCCTGGGGTGGAAAGATCCTCTTCTTTTTTAGAATTTCCCTGTTCGTCTTCTGTGTTGTTTCCGACATCTCTTAACTCCTCCTTTCCTCGTCAGTTAACTCCTCAATAATATGACACCTTTAAGTTGTAAGGGTTACAGACGCACAATCCGTCATTCCGGCTCAAGCCGGAATCCAGTGTTTTTTCGGCTGGTTAAGATCACCGGTCCCCGGCCCCCGGATTAGACACTTCCGGGGCAGGCTTTCGCCGGAGTGACGATCACTCACCAACAGATTGGAACTTTGTTGACGGTGCACTGGAGCTACGATGGGAAAAATTATGTTCTTGGATTCAAATCGTTTTTGTATCTAAACTGACAACGGCTGGTGACTAATAATTTAACTTATCTAAATATAATTCGCGGAATTATGAAAGTGACTGTAATCCATAACTTTTCTTACATACAGAAAAATGCCATTAGTGTCAATGGAGATTCTTGGGGAATTAACTGTAATAATGTGTATACCCTCAATCCGTGAGATCAAACTGAGCGAAGTTACTTATCAGGTATTCGGAGTCCTACCTGGTTTTGCTTGCAAGCCTGCCTGTGTCCTCCGGTTCCTCGCCGACCCGGCCCCCCGCAGCGGCGCCGGCCAGGTTGAGGGCCTGCTCGACCCCTTCTTCAGGCAGATTTGGAGGAAGTCCCCGGATGTGTTCGAACTCGTCTCGAACAAAAACTACAAGGGGTATGGCCAAAATCAGGCCGGGAATTCCCAGCAGCACCTCACAAAAAATCAGCGCGCCCAGAGAAACGGCCATCGGCAGATGCACGATCCCACCGATTATTCTGGAATTTAGAATGTACTCCAGTTTGTGAACGCCAACCAGCAGGACCAGGCAGACTAACGTTCCCGTCATTCCCGTCGTTACGAACGCATTTATCGTCAGAACGCTGTTCGACATCAGATTTCCCACCACCGGGAAAAGTCCGCAGAAGAAGACCACGAAAATCATCAAAAATGGATGACGAAGATGCAATCCGAAAATCACAACAGATGAGATCATGGTGTTGATGATGGCGATAATTACCTGCCCTCCCATGACCCGTCTGAAATAGACGTAAAATATTCTCAATCTCATCTGCACAAACGTGAACAAAAAGGTCATAAGGCTGTCCGGATTACGGGTGAACGCCTGTTCGACCTTCTCGGACTCGAAATAGAAAAACAAATTGATTGCCAGCGCAAAGAAGAACTGAATGAACCCTTTGTAAAGTGGCGTCAGACTGGTCGCCAGGAACTGCAAAATGCCCGTGCTGGCCTTTAAAATTGAGCCTCTCAATTCATCGACGTCCACATATGCCGAGAGGTTCCATTTTTGGCTTGCCGCTTTGAGCTCTTTTACAATCTGAACCTGGAGCTGGTTTGAGAGCTCCGGAAGATTCTTCAGCATCATCGGAACGACTTTATAAGTAATTAGTATGATGGCCCAAATGACCAGGATGTACAGGACAGAAAAGAGCACAGCCTTTGGCACGAAAGGGGCGATCCGGTGGACGTCTCTGGTCATGAAATCAGATATGAAGAACAGGAAAAGAAAGGATATTGCGAAAACCAGCAGGTGAGAAAGAGTGAAGGTCACGGCAAGACCGATCAAAAAGGCATAGCCGATGAGATAAGGATGATTTTCAACCATAGTGTTGCGCTGGTTTTCCCATTTCCCTTCGAAACCGGACTGATTGCGGATGCAATCGACCATTTCGTCCAGCTTGTGCCTTACGCAATCATCTTTTTTCATCCCATCTGCCCCTTTGCCGCTGAATTCGATAAAGTGCCGAAAATATAATCCATCACGCTTCACATCGGCAACAGCTAAACTCAGTGCCGACGGTCTTCGCCAAAAACTCCAAAAGGAGCCCGCCACCATTGGAAGTGCAATGACATTATGTCTTCAAAAATATTTTGAAATTGATTTTAATTGACAATCCGGATATTTTTTCGGGCCTGTGGATTCCGCCGATCCACAGCTTTTTTTGTTACCCGCCTTAAGGGTATTCTCAGTGCAGGAGGAGTCCGGGGAATGGTTTATGACATTGAATTCGAAACACTGCCCAGGGAAGCGATCGAGGCTATTCAACTCCGCCGCCTCAAAGAAACTGTGGAAAGGGTTTACGCCACGGTTCCCTTCTACCGCCGCAAATTCGATGAAGCCGCTGTAACGCCCTCCGACATAAAGAGGCTGGAAGATTTGAAGCGGCTTCCATTTACATCCAAACAGGACCTGCGGGACAACTACCCTTACGGGATGTTCGCGGTCCCGATGGATAACGTGGTCCGCATTCACGCTTCCTCAGGGACAACCGGGAAACCGACGGTCGTGGGTTACACCGCACGGGACATCCAGACATGGTCCGAACTGATGGCTCGATCTCTGGCGGCAGGGGGCGCAACTCGAGGCGACATTATACATAACGCATACGGCTACGGCCTGTTCACGGGCGGACTCGGAGTACACTACGGGGCTGAAAAGCTTGGCGCATCGGTGATCCCGATATCCGGGGGAAATACCAAGCGCCAGATACTCATCATGAAGGATTTTGCTCCGACGATCCTGACATGCACTCCTTCCTACGCCCTTCATCTGGCAGAAGTCGCAGCGGAAATAGGTGTGGACTTTGGCACTCTTAGATTCAAATCGGGGATTTTCGGCGCCGAACCCTGGTCGGAAGCGATGAGGACCGAAATTGAGGCAAAGCTCCACCTGAACGCCATAGACATATATGGTTTAAGCGAGGTGATCGGACCGGGCGTTTCCATCGAATGCCTGGAAGCCAGGAACGGGCTGCACATCTTTGAAGATCATTTCATACCCGAAATAATTGATCCCGAAAGTGGCCAAACACTACCCAACGGCGAACAGGGTGAACTGGTATTTACATCGATCACCAAAGAGGCTTTCCCGGTCATCCGATACCGAACACGCGATGTCACATCGCTTAACCGTGAACCCTGTATTTGCGGCCGCACTCATGTGCGCATGCGAAAGGTGAGCGGCCGCACCGACGACATGCTCATCATCCGCGGAGTAAATGTTTTCCCCTCGCAGATCGAGAGTGTGCTCATGGAAATGAAGGAGGTCGAACCTCACTATCAGCTCGTAGTCGATCGCCTGGATAACCTCGACACCCTTACGGTCATGGTCGAGGTTCGCGACTCCTTCTTTTCCGATGAGGTCCGCGTTCTACAGGCTATTGAAAGGAAGATCTCCAAGAACATAAAGGAGTTTTTGGGAGTGTCGGCCAAGGTGAAACTGGTGGAACCCAAGACGATAGCCCGAAGTGAGGGCAAGGCCCAGCGGGTAATCGACAATCGGAAATTTTAGCTCGTTTCCGTCCGGAAAGGGTTCTTTCCCGAATCTGAATCCTGCCTCTGGCGGGACTCATCCGATGTTTCCGGATGGACACCAGCTCTCACGCTCAAAATGGAGGATGTCCATGGACCATGTGGAACAGATTTCCGTTTTTCTGGAAAACAAGGCGGGGCGGCTTGCGGAGGTAACCAGGATTCTGGCCGAGGCCAATATCAACATTCGGGCCCTCTCACTTGCGGATACTTCCGACTTCGGCATTTTGCGCCTGATCGTAAACAATAACGACAAGGCAAAGGAAGAGCTCAAGAAGGCCGGCTTTGCGGTGGCCAAAACAGAGGTAGCCGCAGTCGAGGTTTCCGACCAGCCGGGCGGGCTTCATCATATCCTGCGTATTCTTAAGAAGGCCAACGTCAACGTTGAATACATGTACGCTTTTGTCCAGCAAAGCGGCGCCAACGCAGTGCTCATATTCCGCTTCGACAATCTCGGTGAGGCACTTAGGATTCTGAAGGACAATGATGTACGAGTCATAACGGGCGAAAAGCTCTACGCAATGTAAACACCGAATGTATGGCAGACCTGTCCTGGCAAGGAATCCAGGCGCAGTTGATTCCTTCCGCTCCATATGACACCGGTGAGTGCGGTGTAAACCGGGTTTTAGAAAAGAGCTTGCATCAGGCTGCCAACGGACACTGGGTGGGCTCCCGCTTGCACGCGGTACAACGCTCCCTTTGTTCACCTCGGGGCAGTTTGGCGCAGATTTCCTCGGGGACCTCGATGCTAAACGACGACATCAGCTTCTCCACGCCGCCCTGGCACTTCGGACAACTAATCGGCTCACCTGCACTCAAAACCAATCTTTCAAAGGTGTTGCCACATTCTGTGCATCTATATTCATAAAGAGGCATTTTTCTCTTCCTGACCTTTCTTGCTTCGTAAAAAAACTCTCAGACACTCATCTCAGAGCAAACCCCGCCGGACAAAGCTCCTGCCGCCGAAACAGGGGATCGATCCTTGAAATCTTTCAGAATATCCCTAATAATAAGCATTCTCGGCATTAGATTCCAACAACCGGCCCGGGTTTGGCTCGTCATTGTCGTCAACTGCCGGCCAAAGTGGCTCGATTCACGCCTTGCAAAGTTCCTTCGCAAATCTTACAAGACATCTGAAGAACGGATTCCCGCGTGTCACGGATTGGGGGCGAAAGGTCGCTGGGGACAATTGAAAGAGAATATAACCAGACCAGGACAATCACCCGCACAAGGTGGACTCAGAATAGCGCTGATCTATGCAGCCGTTGGAACGCTGTGGATCATTTCTTCCGATCTGGTGGTGGATTTGATTTTCGGCCGGTCCAGGGCGGCGCTCGCGGCGCAAACAGTCAAAGGCTGGGTTTTCGTCGGCGCCTCCGCCCTACTCATCTATCTGCTCACCAGCAGGACTATCTCCTCCATAACAAAGTCCGGGAAAGCACTCCCCGAAGGCCGGCAGATTCCATCCACGCTCTTTGAGAACCTCCAGGGAATGTTTTACCGCTGCGGGGGCGAGGGCTGCCTGCTCGATTTCGTCAGCCCCGGAGCAGTTGAGTTGACGGGATATTCCATTTCCGAATTGAGTCAAAAGCGCAAGCTCACCGACCTGATTCTGGAGGAAGACCGCGAAATGGTCAGGTCCAAAACCAAGGACGCTTTGGCCAACAGGCGCCCCTTCAAGCTGATCTATCGAATCCAAGCCGCCGACGGCCGGATTAAATGGGTGCGGGAGCAGGGCCTGGGCATTTACTCGCAAAACGGCCGGCTAATCGGAATGGAAGGTTTCGTTGCGGATATCTCCGGGCGCAAGCGCATTGAAGAAGCCCTGGAAAGGTCGGAGGAACTCTACAAAGCCCTTGCCGAAGGCACCTCAGACGCTATCTTCATGGTGGACAGGAACCGCGATATAGTTTCGGTCAATCATGCTTTTCTCGACCTTTTCGGCTTTTCGAGACAGGAGAGCATCGGACAGTCTATCAGAATTTTACACCCTTCGGATGAAAGCTTCATCGATTTCGGAAAACTGGCTCATTCTGCCTTGGAACAAGGACCCATCAGGATGGAATTGGAATTGAAGAAAAAAGACGGAACAGTTTTCCCGGTGGAGGGGACCTTTTCGGTCATCGAGGGACCTGAGGGCACAATCGGAGGGCATGTAGGAATCATCAGGGATATAACCGAACGTAAAAAAGCGGACAGGGAACTCCGGGAATACCGGGAACACCTCGAAGAGATGGTGCATGAGCGCACGCGTGAACTCAAGGAGGCGCAAGCTGCGCTCGTGCAAAGAGAGAAGCTCAAGACGCTGGGCGCCACGGCTGCCGAAGTCGCTCACGAGATCAGAAATCCGCTTGTTTCAATAGGCGGCTTCGCACGGAGGCTGCAGAAAAAATATCCCGAATCTCCTGAGACCGAGATCATTGTGCAGGAAACCGAAAGGCTCGAATCCATGCTCGGCCGGTTGCGCGATTATCTGCGCCCGGTGGACATGAAACCACGAGAATGCCACGTGAATGCGATTCTTACCGATTCGGTCGCGCTGCTCGCTCTGGAACTGGAAAAAGATAAAGTAAAGATCCATTTAGATCTTTATCCCGATCTGCCCATGGCACACGTTGACCCGGCGCTGCTCACCAAGGTCTTTGTCGCAATGATTCGAAACGCTGTGGGAATGATGGACATGGAAAAAGAGATAACGGTGAAGACCTATTATGGCGAGCACAGTATCTATGTGGACATGATCAGCCCGGTCGCGGGGAAAAAACTCTGGGACCCCGAGCTTATGCTTCTGCCATTCGAAGAGGGTGGCGAAGGGACCGGGATTCCCTCGACATTTAAGCTCCTTAAGGAAATGGGCGGCGCGCTGTCTTTTTCCGAACACGACTCAAAGGCCAAATTTACGGTTTCGCTCGTTAAATGCCATGAAGCCTTGCACGGTGAAGTAGTTCGCGGGCAGCAACCGGGGTGATTCAGGTGGCGAAAGAAGCAGCAAATTAACCGGGAGCACGCGTCGATTCCGGGTGATCAATTCGAGACAGGAGGTTAACATGGATTTCCGAATGCCGGTCGAATTCGAAGAAAATCTTAAGCTTTATAAGAAGTTCCTCTCTGAACGCCTCACCCCTAACCTCAGTAAATGGTACGCCGAAAAGGAGGTCCCCCGTGACTTTTTCCGCGAACTTGGCGCCCGTAACTGGTTGGGGCTGGAACCAGACGGCAACGGTTACCGCGAGCACCAGTCGCTCAAAGAGGCCCTCATACAGGAACATCTCGGGACTGTCTCGCCTGGCGTAGGAGTGGCCGTCCTGGTTCAAGTCTCACTCGGCACAAAGGGAATAACTCTTTTCGGGAGCCCGGAACAGAAAAGCCTTTACCTTCCTCCCGCCGCTCGAGGTGAAACCCTGATTTGCCTCGGCAATACCGAGTCGGGCGCCGGAAGTGACGTCGCAGGCATAGCTTCAACGGCGAAAAAAGTGAACGGAGGATGGACGCTCAGTGGAATCAAATCCTACGTAACCAACGGCTATATAAGCGACCTTGCCCTCATTACGGCGGTATCGGACCCGGACGCACCCCGAAACAGCCGGATGTCCATGTTCCTCGTTGACCTGTCCTCCAAAGGGATTAGCCGCTCCAAGCTCCACAAGGAAGTCTGGATTCCGTCCGATCTCACGCGCATTCAGCTCAGTGACGTTTTCGTGCCCGAGGCCAACCTGGTCGGCAAGCGCGGACGCGGACTCCAGCAGGTGCTCGAGATATTCACCAACAGCCGCATCACTATCAGCGCGCTAACTCTGGGTACGGCCGAAGGGGCGTTCCGAAACGGCATCGAACACGCAAAAAAAAGGCAGATTTTCGGTCAGCGAGTGATCGATTTCCAGGCGAAATCATTCGAGGCCGCCGATTTTTACAGCAAAATCGAAGCAGCCCGGTTAATGCTCTGGAAAACATGCTGGGAAAAAGATGAGGGACTCGATTTCAGACTGGGGGCTTCGATCGCTAAATATCTTTCGGTCGACCTGGCAAGGGCCGTGGGGACATGGGCGGCAGACCTGTTCGGGGCGGCCTCGGTTATCTTCGACCACCCCATCCACAAATACCCTATGGACGCCTGGGCATCCTCTCTGGGTGAAGGTACGCAGGACGTCCAGAAACTCATCATCTTCAGGGAATTTATGAAGTCCAGCTACGCTTGATGCCCGATACCCAAAATCAGTTTACAAGGGAAAATGAAAAGAAAAGGATGAAGATGAAAAAATGGGCATTGTGCCTGGGTATTATGGCCCTCTTTGCCGGATTATGCGCACCCTCAGCCAACGCCGATCTTTACTGGGAAGCTGAAACCGTCTCCACCAATGTTCCAAACCGGCCTGACGGCGCCTCAATCCAGAAGAACTATTTCAATTCCAACGCCTTGCGAATGGAAATGGGTGACACCAAGGTCATCATCGTGGACTACAATGCCATGCAGCTCTACCGGCTCGACACCAAAGAGAAAACCTATACTGAGCTGGATTTAAATGAACTGCCGGGGCTTCCCGGTGTGGCCGCTGCCGATCAGAAGAAAATGGCCGAAATGATGGGGGCCGTGATGGGAACCCAGATTACTCCTACAGATGAATTAAAAACCATCTCCGGCTACAAGTGCCGCAAGTATAATGTGCGTATTGCGACGGGGACCGGAGAATACTGGGTTTCAAAAGATGTGCGGGGCTACCAGGAACTGAGGGCACTGGGCGCTAAAATGGGATCCATCGCGGAGCGCAATCCAATGCTCAGGCAGATCGATATCGCCGGCATGACCGAAAAGCTTGGCGGTTTCCCCGTTTACACCGTCAATCATGTCATGGGCGGAACTCTTGCAAGCACGCTCAAAAAAATCGAGCAGAAGCCTCTGGACCCAGCTCTGTTTATTGTCCCCAAAGACTATGCTATGAAAAAGAGCAGGTGAGCCCGAAGAAATCAAGCGGGCAAGCCCCTTCCGCGCATCTTTTGCGATGAGGTGCGCTAGCCATAAGGGGCTTGGATATCCAATATCCGGCATCTAACACACACTGCGATCCCAGCTCTCCCTCGCGTATTCTTCCAGCCCTGTGGGATCGAATCCGGCAATATAAGTCCACGCGGAGGTTTGCGAGCCGCCGGGCAGGGTTATGAACACAAGCGCCCTTATGTAAGTTGACGGACACCCAGGCTGGAATTCCTCGAGGCTGTCCAGGAGCGGCAGCCTGGTTTCGGGATCGTTAAATATGAGCAACTCTCCCCGGACTTTCCCCCAACTGGAAGCGCCTGACGATCCCGGGCCTCCGGCTTGCCTGGTTGGCAAGAAAGATTCGAATTTTTCCTGAGCTTCAATGTCAGCGGCCACGCTGGCTGTCCCGTGCACGAGAATATCCTCATCGGGGACAATCATTGCGGGGATTTCAGAACTGAGCTTGAAAAGCCTTCCCTGAAGCCATGCGGGATAGGTCCGCAACACACCGGCACAGTGCGTATCATGATTTGGAAAGCCCCTTTTCAGGGTCCCATACGCAAAAACCCGCAATTCCGACGACATCACAGCTCCTCGTATGATAGACTTATATAGCACCCTACCGAAAAAAAATAACCACTCTGCGTCGTGCGAGCGCGTAGCGGGCAGGCCGACCGCCGCCATTCTCGACGCTCTCCCTTCCTGACCTGTCTATGATCACTGTCCATGACCAGAGACGGGGCGTTCGCGGGAGGCCTGGCGAGGTCATCGGTGGATAATTAAAATTTGACGGCTGGAAAGAGACAATACCATTGTCGAGGATGCCTCAGGGGCAAAAAAGAAGGGCGCCGGAAGGCGCCCCGGTTCTTAGTTGGATGAGGCCCGCCTGCTTGGTCTTCTGTTGAATCTTCGGTGTGGTCTTGGCCGCAGGAAATCCACTCTGATATATTCATGCTTGTTTACGAATGAAACGAACACCCGGTCTATGTTAAGCTCCTTTTGCACTACCGCCCTTATCAGGGCTGGGTCGGAATATTTGCTTATTCCGTGTTTGCGGTAATCGTCGGTTTTAATGTAAAGGGACATCGGGCAATCTCTCCGCTAGCCGAAATTGGGGGCTTCGCAGTTTCACCGGAAAGATTCAGCTTAATTAGAAAAACCATAGGACGAAAAGGTTTTTCAAAGCCCATGGTCTTTCCTGGTTTTTCCCCCTGCTTTAATGTTAACAAGTTATAGGGATTTTTCAAAAACCAGAAACCTGTTTCTAAACTATACAACATTTCACTCTCTCTTGTCAGCTTTTTGCAAATGGAAAATCAGAATTCGCTCAAAAATACCGGCGGTAAGCTCCAGGGGCTGGTTGAACGGATCACGTTCACCTCCGAAGAGGATGGCTACAGCGTGATTAAGGTAAGGGCCCCCGGACACAGGGACCTGGTCACCGTGGTTGGAAACTTTGTCTCACTGTGCCCTGGCGAGACCCTTCTTATGGAAGGGACCTGGGGCACCCATGCCCGTTTCGGCAGACAGTTTCGAGTCGATCGGTACGAGACAACAGCGCCATCAACTGTTCAGGGAATAAGGAAATATCTGGGATCGGGCCTTATACACGGGATCGGACCCAAAATGGCCGAACGCATAGTAAAGCGTTTTGCCGAAAAAACCCTGGATATCATCGAAAGCCAAATAGAGCGCCTCCTCGAGATCGATGGGATCGGCAAATACCGCGTAGGGCAGATACAAAAGGCATGGGAGGAGCAAAAAGAAATCCGCACGCTCATGATCTTCCTGCGCTCCAACGGGGCGAGCGCCGCCCTCGCATCCCGTATTTTTAAGAATTACGGGCAGCAGTCTGTGGATATCGTAAGGGAAAATCCTTATCGCCTTGCAATGGACATTACTGGAGTGGGTTTCCTCACTGCGGACAAACTCGCCGGGAACCTCGGATTCGCGGCCGATTCCCCGTTGAGAGCCGAAGCCGGCATCCTTTTTGTTTTGCATGAGTCTGCCGAAGAGGGACACGTCTGCATGCCCCGTTCCTTGCTGATGGAACTGTGCCAAAACAGACTCCAGATTGAAACGCATATCCTGGAAGAAGCGTTGTCCCGGCTGAAGGCAGACATGCATATAAAGGAGGAAAAACTTTCACCTGCTGCTTCCGGGCAGTTCGGAGATGAGCGGGCGATCTACCTGCGCCCCTTGCACGCTTCTGAAGTCGGCGCGGCCGCAAGATTCGCCGCCATCCAGCGTTACAGGAGGCTGCAACCCAGGATAGATTCACAAGAGGCTCTCAATTGGGTCCGCGGGCGCCTGAATTTCTCGCTCGCTCCTCTTCAGCAAGAAGCGGTCAAGCTGGCCCTCCGCGAAAAAGTTATCGTAATAACAGGAGGACCAGGTACCGGCAAAACCACCCTTGTCCGGGCAATTCTTGCCATATACGAGCGTATCGGAGCGCGCGTGAGCCTGGCGGCGCCCACCGGCCGTGCTGCAAAGAAGCTCTCAGAGACCACAGGGCATCCCGCCGCGACGATTCACAGGCTACTGGAATTCAGTCCCCAGATGGGCGGGTTTCAGCGAAACGAGAAAAAACCTCTTCCCGCCGACCTCCTGATCGTGGACGAGATTTCCATGATGGACATAGTAATTGCCAACCACTTGCTCAAGGCGGTCCCCTCTCAGACAGTTTTAGTCCTGGTGGGCGATGCCGACCAACTTCCGTCCGTAGGTCCCGGAAAGGTGCTTGGCGATATTATCGAATCGGGCAGATTCCCGGTAATCCGTTTGACAGAGATATTTCGGCAGGCCAGCCAAAGCCGGATCATTACAAACGCGCACCTCATCCGGCAGGGGGCCTTTCCCGACCTGCGGGCCGATAGCGGTCAAAAACAGGATTTCTACTTCATAAATAGAGAAGACCCGCAAGAGGCGTTGAACACGATAGTACAGCTCTGCACTGAAAGGATTCCGCGCCGCTTCGGGCTCGATCCCATGGAGGATGTCCAGGTGCTGAGCCCCATGCACCGTGGAGAGGTCGGATCGCAAAACCTTAATTTCGTCCTCCAGAACGCCCTCAATCCGAGGGGAATAACGCTGGAGTCAGCAGGCCGCACTTTCCGCATAAACGATAAAGTCATGCAGATAAGAAACAACTACGACAAGGACGTGTTCAACGGAGATATTGGCCGCATCCGAAGGATCGACCATGAAAACGGGGAAATCCGGGTTGAATTCGACGGCCGGAGCGTAAAATACGATTTTTCCGAGCTCGAGGAACTCGTTCACGCCTACGCCATAAGCATTCACAAGTCACAGGGGAGCGAATACCCCGCGGTGGTCTTCCCACTGCTGAGCCAACACTTCATGATGCTGCAGCGCAACCTGCTCTATACAGCGGTAACCAGGGCAAGGAAACTGGTTGTGATAGTGGGCTCGAAGAAAGCACTCGCGATCGCGGTCAAAAACAACCGCATCCAGTCACGGTTCACCTTGCTCAAGGAACGGCTTTCCCCTCAAGTGTAATAGATAGTCTTGTGTTTCCTTCATAAAATTGATAAGTAAATCACCGCCGAGTCAGGAATTTAGTGGATCGGCTCGATTCGTTTTCGGCCTGCCGGCCGTTATTTCAACGCTTGCAAAGGTCATTTCATGAAAATAGCTGTCATCGGGACTGGTTACGTTGGACTGGTGAGCGGGGCCTGCTTTGCCGAATTCGGGCATGAGGTCACCTGCATAGATTATGATGAATCGAAAATTATGCGGCTTAGCGAAGGGCAAATCCCCATTTATGAGCCGGGCCTGGAGGCAATAATAAAAAAGAATGCGCAGGCGGGCCGTCTCATTTTCTCAACCGAATACAATCCCGCCATTCCCGAGGCGGAAGTCGTATTCATTTCGGTGGGGACCCCGGCTTCGCGGCGCGGCGACGGTTATGCCGATCTTTCATATGTCTATGAAGCCGCCCGCCAGATGGCTCCTCATCTTAGCGGCTACACGGTCGTGGTGAACAAGAGTACGGTCCCGGTGGGCACCGCCGCGCAGGTCAAAAGGATAATCTCCGAAACCAATCCTTTGGCCACTTTCGACGTTGCCAGCAACCCGGAATTCCTTCGGGAGGGGGCCGCTATCAACGATTTCATGCGTCCCGACCGGGTCGTT
>Ga0187890_10002589_pt1 | contig 12589 bp, 10 predicted proteins | sample June2016WEW_21_1_FD_133005 | JGI IMG/M metagenome (GOLD analysis project Ga0187890, IMG submission 133005) | Peatland microbial communities from SPRUCE experiment site at the Marcell Experimental Forest, Minnesota, USA - June2016WEW_21_10 | ecosystem: Environmental > Terrestrial > Soil >... | reverse complement strand
GAAGGGAAATGGCCGCAAGAGTTCCAGAGTCTTGCCGGCGGTTTTCACATTGGCGTTCATCTGTCGTCCGGCTACATCCACCAGCTTCCTTTGCGCATCGATGAACGACTCGGTGGCATGGCGCGCCAGTTGCGACAACTCGGTCTTCTTCGCTTTCTTGACGCCGTTGGTGTGCTTGCCGCCGGTCGCCTTGGCTGTCTCCTCGGCGATGACGTCCATGAAGTGCTTCTGGGCTTTGACAAAGTTGTCCATCGCCTCGCTGGCCAGTTCCACCAGTTGCTCGCCCTGGAATGGTTTTCCGGCCTTGGCTGACTCAACCCAGGCATGAGTCTGTTTCCCGGCAATCTTCAGGAACTCCTCCTGCATGTGGACGAACGTTTCCACACTGCGCCGGAGCAGGTCGGTCACAGCCTCCGCGGCCGGCCATTCGCCGACGCGCTCTTTCACGCCGTTCATCAGGATTTCGTTCTGTTTTTGCCCCAGTTCAAGAAGGACCCTTTGCCCTTCAATGAAGTTCGTTACGCCCTCGGCCGTCACTTCACTTAGAATAGCCGTCGGGGAATGATTGACGTCGGACAGTTGCTGCCGCAGAGAGTGCATCAGGCTTGCATTCTGCCGCATCGCGAGATCCAAAAGGATTCGTTGCGTGGCAAAGAAGCTCTGCACTCCCTGCTGTGCCCAACCCGAAAGAAGATTGACAAAAGACGACTCCCCGGAATGAGTTCGGGGATGTACGGTTGTTGGCATGAAACACCTCCACATATGCTGCACTGCAGCATCAACTAAACTGTACGATTTTAAGTGAATTATGTCAATATGTATTTGTCTTATGTGCGCAGCAGCATGGGTACATCGAAAATGAAGCCCGCTCCCGTCCTCATCAAAAAATATGGGAATCGCAGGTTGTACGATTCCTCGAACAGCCAGTACGTGAATCTCGACGACATTGCGAGGTTCATTCGCGAAGGCAGGGATGTCCAGGTAGTCGACGCGAAGACCGGCCGCGATCTGACCCGCGTTACCCTGACACAAATCATTACCGAGGATGCAAAGGATAAGCCGACGGGCCTGCCGCTCGAACTGTTGCGCCAACTTGTCGTCGCCTCCGACGAAGTGCGGCAGGAGTTCGTCATGTGGTATTTGAAATCCGCCTTTGACACTTATCAGAAGGTGCAGGACACGGTGCAGAGCCGTCTGGGCGAGGTCCAGTCTGCCATTCTCTCGCCGGTGGACATGATGAAGAAGTTCCTGGGCGCGCCCGCGCCGGCGACGGAGCAGCCCCGAACTGAGGCCGAGCCGGAACTCAATGCCCTGCGCCAGCGGGTAGCGGAACTGGAGGCCCGGCTGAAAAAACCGGCGCGAGGAAAACCAGGCTCACGCCGGAAACAAAAGGGAAGGGTATAATTCGCGTTAGGCAAGCTTCCGCCCGCTGCGCACGCTGGCGTAATGTGCGTAAACGCTGGGCAGACTCAGGACAGAATTTGCAACGCAAACAGACCAAGGCTACCGGTTCATCGAAGGCGGCACGGCCGGGGCAAACTCACCGGGCCGATATGGAAGCCGCCATTTCACCCTGGACAGAAGCGCTGTTTGCGGCTGAGATTCTCTTCCTGCACGCAACTCCTGTCTATTACGGTTTCGGCGTACCCCGCGGTGACGACTCTGCGGTGGTCATCATTCCCGGCTTTCTTGGTACCGATCTTTATTTAATGGAACTCCACGGCTGGCTGGAGCGCATCGGATACCGGCCCTATTTTTCCGGCATCGGTATCAACGCCGAGTGTCCAAATCTCTTGATCCAGCGCCGTCTGAACGAGACCATAGAAAGAGCCCTGACCGAAACCGAGCGGAAAATTCACTTGATCGGTCACAGCCTCGGAGGGGTGATCGCACGCTCAGTGGCCGGCCAGAGGCCACAGGATGTGGCTTCAGTCATCACGCTCGCTTCGCCATTTCGCGGCACCGCCACCAGTCGAACCATTCTCCAGGCTGCCGAAGGCATTCGCCAGCGCATCCTGAAGGAGCATGGCCGGGGAGTACTGCCCGACTGCTACACCGGGCGCTGCACATGTAATTTTGTTGACTCGTTGAAGCGAGACATTCCCGACTCGATGGTCGAAACTGCCATTTACACGCGCGATGACGGCATCGTGGATTGGCGCTATTGCATGACCAGGAATCCCGAGGTCGACTTTGAAGTCCCGGGCACTCACATCGGAATGGCGTTTAATCCTTCGGCGTACGCGATCGTCGCCGATCGCCTGGCGAAGGCGCAATCTTCCGAATGAGTTTCGCTCGTGTAGGGACGGCCGCCCTCGGAGCCTGCCCTGAGCGGAGTCGAAGGGTCCGGCCGAGCGCAGTTCGTCAGCTGCCTGTGGCCACAGCAACTCTGAACTTACTCTAGCGCCCGACCATCTCCAACACTGCCCCGCTACTCGTCTCTAAGGTTTCGACCGGTCCGCTCCGCCGCTCCAACCGGAGTACCGCTCTCGCCAGGCTGTTGTTCGTGACTTCAAAGCTGCCCCTGCAATCGGTCTTCAAGTAGGGAAGCCGATGGATGCTCGGTCCCGAGCCATCGATCGCTCCTTCCAATCGGAATCCGTCCTTCGTGGCACAACGAAAATTCCACCCCAATTTTTCTGAATCTCTTCTGCTCTCCTGCAGATTCCGGAATTCGCGCACCTTCCCCTCATGCCAGAGCACCGCTTTGCGAAAGACCAGCCCGAATGGCATTTCGTATACTAATGCTTCGAATGTGGTCGCTTTCCATGCGCCCGAACCACTGTCGGGGCCGGGAAAGTGCGCATGGGTCCAGGTCCAGAAATTGCGATGCCGGTATCCACAGTTGTGTCCTTGAACTCCGAACCCCAAAGGATCCCCCGCAAAACTCCGGCCATCCAGCGTGATCTGGCCGGAAAAAAGCGCGTCGGAATGCGGGGTTCGCGAGAATCCGATCCAGCCCTTGTTGCTCAGCGTGACGCGAAACGCGGAACGACAGTGCAAATCCCATGAGATCGCGTGCCCCGCAACTTCCATTTTTCCGCGGCACGAGTTCTCGCCGATTTCATGGTTGCCGATTTGGAGGTAGAAAGGATTGTGCCCGCGGGCGCTGAGATCCAGACCTCCCAGAGGAAATCCCTGAATGAAGCTTTGCGGTTTTCCATCCTTCGGAAACCACGTGGCCCACACCTGGACGGGCATTCCGCTCGGGTCACCGGCGCAACCGCCCCGGCCAGGATTCATCAGCAAATATCGGAACCACCACGCCCCGCCGCCGTCCTCCAGTCCCAGACGGACAAACCAGACTTCGTAACGGCGCCGGGCCGAGAGCGATGAATACAGTTCGTTCAGCGTCTTCACAGAATCATCTTAACCGTGGTGCAACACGCGCTACAATGTCGGGCGTATTCCGGCACTATTCCGGAAATATTTCGAGAGACGACCGGCAAGCCCATCTGCCCGCGGTGCAAATACGATTTGTATCAGGGTATGCCTTTAGGCGTACCGAAAGTGCCGCTTTCACTTCGCAGAATGTCGCCGCCGAACCGAAAGGATCGAGTATGCACATGCCAAGAGAGAAGCAAGCGGCAACTCAGGAACAACCCCTGGTCCGTTTTGGCCTGGGGCTCGCCAACTGGAGTGAGCGCTGGTTCCCGGATCCGCTGATTTTTGCGTTGCTGGGAATCGTGGTGGTCTTTGTCGTCGGCCTCGTGCTTCGTCAAAGTCCCACCAAACTCGCCATCCAGGGTGGAAAGAACTTCTGGTCCCTCGTCCCTTTCACCATGCAGATGGTGATGATCATCATCGGTGGATATGTCGTCGCCTCCACTCCGATCGTGTATCGCGCCATCCGCGCCTTAGCCGGAATTCCAAAGACGCCGCGGCAAGCGGTCGCGCTGGTGGCTTTGTTCTCCATGCTGTCGTCGCTGATCTCCTGGGGCTTGAGCCTGATTTTCAGCGGACTCTTTGTTCGCGAACTGGCTCATCGCGTCAAGGGCATGGATTACCGCGCCGCGGGTGGTGCTGCATATCTCGGACTGGGAGCCGTCTGGGCGATGGGGCTGTCTTCTTCCGCCGCCATGCTGATGGCGACCAAGTCCGCGATTCCGCCGTCATTGTTCAGCATTAGTGGTCTCATCCCGCTCACCCAAACTCTTTTCTTGTGGCAAAGTATCGCGACGACGGTAATCCTGATCGCGCTTTCCGTGCTCATCGCCTGGTTGTCCACTCCGTCGCCGGAGAATGCCAGAACCGCCGAATCCTACGGCATCCAATATGAGCCGATTCGCTCCAGCCTGGAGCCCAAGAGCAAACCCGGCGAGTGGCTGGAATACAGTCCGCTGCTGACAATTTTGGTTGCCGCGCTGTTGTGCTGGTATCTGGTCGACGTATTCCGCACCTCGCCGCAAGGCGCACTGGCAGCACTGGACCTTAATACTTACAACCTCATGTTCATTACAGTTGGGCTTCTATTGCACTGGCGTCCGAAGCGCTTCATGCGTGCTGTAGTCGAGTGCATTCCAGCCACCGGCGGCGTGCTGATCCAGTTCCCGTTTTACGCCGTGATCTTCGGCATGATTGTAGGGACGGGAATCGCAGATGCGCTGGCGAAACTTTTCGCCAACATCAGCACCCATAACACCTATCCCTTGCTGGTGGCGATCTATTCGGCCGTGCTCGGCGTTTTCATTCCATCGGGCGGTAGTAAGTGGGTGATCGAAGCCCCGTATGTGCTGCAGGCCGCGAACCTCCACCAGGTTCATCTGGGCTGGGTGGTGCAGATCTACAACGCGTCGGAAGCGCTGCCCAATCTCGTCAATCCCTTCTGGATGCTGCCGCTGCTGGGCATATTGAAATTGAAGGCCAGGGACATCGTCGGATATGGCGTGCTCCAGTTGATGGTTCACATACCGGTCGTGTTCTTCCTCTGCTGGTTGTTTGCCCGCTATATTCCATATTTGCTACCCATGAAATAGGTTGAGGCGATGTTATCTTGGTGAGGGTAGCGAATCGCTGGAAATCGCATTCATGGAAGTTCTCAAAAGACTCTTTGAGCAGCATTTCCACTCACCAGTTGAGCGGGTGCAGCCGCTGCAGGGCCAGCTCGGCGGTTCGGGACGCAAGATCATCCGGCTTTCCGGCGAGAGAATCAGCGCGATTGGCATCCTCTATGACGTGCGCGAAGAGAATGTCGCCTTCCTCGAATTTTCCCGGCACTTTCGCCGGCACGGTCTGCCGGTGCCGGAAATTTATGCGGAAGACTTAAGCGAGGGCGCTTATCTCGAAGAAGATCTTGGCAGCACCACACTCTTTGAGTTTTTGTCAGACCATCGCGACGGCGCGACCATCGCTCCCGAGGCCGTCGCAGCCTATCGCAAAGTTGTCGCCATTTTGCCGCGCTTTCAGGTCGAAGCGGGCCGCGATTTAAACTACAAAGTTTGCTATCCGCGCGCGAGCTTCGATCGCCAGTCCATCGCGTGGGATTTGAATTATTTCAAGTACTACTTTCTCCGCCTCGCCGGCATTCCCTTCAACGAGCAAGCGCTGGAACACGACTTCAGCCGCTTGACGAAATTCCTCTTGAACGCCAGCCGAGATTATTTTCTCTATCGCGATTTCCAATCCCGCAACATCATGCTGTGCAGAATCCTGAATGAAGACCAGCCTTTTTTTCTCGACTATCAAGGCGGCCGCAAAGGCGCGCTGCAATACGATATCGCCTCTCTTTTGTACGATGCCAAAGCCGACCTGCCGCCCGATATGCGCCAGCAGCTGCTCGATCACTATCTCGACAGCCTGACCGGTTTCCTCGATCTCGATCGCTCTGCGTTCATGCAGTGTTACTACGCCTACGTTTACGTCCGCATCATGCAGGCTCTGGGCGCTTATGGCTTTCGCGGTTTCTACGAACGCAAAGAACATTTTCTGCAGAGCGTGCCCTACGCGCTGAAAAACCTGCGCTGGCTGCTTCACAATGTGGAGTTGCCCATCGCCCTGCCGACCCTGACGGAAGCCTTCAAAAGCATGGTGGCCTCGGAGAAGTTGCAAGGCCTGACTGCGACATCCCAACCGGAAAAGTTGACGGTGCGGATTTTCAGCTTTTCATTTCACCGAGGCCTGCCCCAGGACGAAACCGGAAATGGCGGCGGATTCGTTTTCGATGGCCGCAGCCTCCCCAATCCCGGACGCGAAGAGCGCTTCAAATCCCTCACCGGCAAAGACGCGCCGGTCATCGACTATCTCAATCAGCAGGAGAGTGTGCGCCAGTTTCTCGCCAGCGCCATGTCGCTGGTGGACGACAGCGTGAGCGCGTATCAGCGTCGCGGTTTCAAACACTTGATGGTCTCGTTCGGCTGCACCGGCGGCCAGCATCGCTCGGTCTATCTGGCCGAGCAATTAGCGAAACATTTGCGCGGCAAGTCCAAGGACGGCGTGGAAGTTGTCGTGCGTCATCGCGAGCAGGAGCAGTTGAATCTATGAAAACGATGAACCAATGAAGGCGTATCAATGAAAGCGTATCAATGAAAGCAATGATTCTCGCCGCCGGCCGCGGCACGCGCCTGCGTCCGCTCACCGACGATCGTCCCAAAGCGCTGGTCGAAATCAACGGTCGCACCCTGCTCGAGATCACGCTCTCTCGCCTGCGCAGCTTCCGAATTCGCGAGGTAATCATCAATGTGCATCACTTCGCCGACATGATCGTGGAGTACCTGAAAAAGAATGACAACTTCGGCATGAGCATCGAAGTCTCCCGCGAGAAGGCGTTGCTCGACACCGGTGGCGGCCTGAAAAAAGCCGCTCATTTCTTTGCGGATTCCAGCCGCCCCGAAGAGCCCTTCATCGTGCACAACGTCGATGTCCTCAGCACGATCGATCTAAGGCGCATGGCGCAATTTCACAATGAAAATCAGGCTGTAGCTACGCTGGCAGTTCAGAACCGCAAGACCTCTCGCTACCTGCTGTTCGACGACCAGCGTCAGCTTTGCGGCCGCCGATCTGGAGACGATCAGAAACCAGAGCTGGTTCGATCTTCTCTCGTTCTATCTGCGCAGCAATTGCACGCGCTTGCGTTTTCCGGCATCCACGTTATTTCTCCGCGTCTTCTAACCATGATGACGGAAGACGGCGCGTTCTCCATCATCACCGCCTATCTACGTCTCGCCGCCCAAGGAGAAAAAATCCTGGCCTTCCGCGCCGATGAATATTATTGGCGTGATCTAGGCAAGCCCGAGAATCTGGCGCAAGCCGCTCAGGATGTAAAGCAAAAAGTCATCGCGCAGTAGGCCCAGCGCTATGCGAGTGTCCGACCCTACGGATCAAGCGCGGGTAGAGCGAATCCAGAATCCAGCCCCGGAGGGGCGGTCCAGTTCTCGGGCACACTCGCACCCCTCGCAACTGATACTCTCAATCAGGAACATCGATATCCCGGAGACTGCACCTCATTGCCGCCCATTGTCAACGCGCAGGAAATTACGAAAGCCTTCGGAGCAAACCCGCTCTTCCAGAATGTCTCTTTCACCATTTCTGAAGGAGACCGCATCGGCCTGATTGGCCCAAACGGATCGGGTAAATCCACGCTCCTGAGAATTCTGGCTGGCGAGATTGCTCCCGACAGCGGGGAGGTTTCGTTTCGAAAACGTACTCGTCTCGCCTGTGTCGAGCAAGACTCGCGATTCAATCCCGAAGCCACAGTTCGCTCCGTAATCGAAAGCGCTCTCGATCTCAGCGGCGTCTCCGGCACCGAGCGCGGCGCCCGCTTTGCCGAGACACTTGGCCGCGCCGGCTTTGAAGATCTCGATGCCCGAGCCACCGAGTTATCTGGAGGCTGGCAGAAGCGTCTAGCCATCGTCGAAGCCCTGGTGCAGCATCCCGACATTCTCTTGCTCGACGAGCCCACCAATCATCTCGACCTTCCCGGAATCACCTGGCTCGAAGATCTGATCGAGGCAGCGGCCTTCGCCAGCGTCATCGTGAGCCACGACCGCTACTTTCTAGAGAATGTCACGACCGACATGGTCGAGCTCAATCGCATTTATCCCGATGGTTCCCTCCGCGTCCGCGGCAGCTACATCGCCTTTCTGGAAAAGAAAGAAGAATTCCTGCACGCGCAGTCGCGGCGTCAGGAAGCTCTCGAGAATCTGGTTCACGGAGAAATCGAGTGGCTCCGCCGCGGAGCGAAAGCGCGGACGCGCAAGTCCAAAGCCCGCATCAGCAAAGCCGGCGAACTCATGGGCGAACTAGCCGATCTGAATGCGCGGACCCGCAGCGCCACGGCGCAAATCGATTTTTCAGCCACCGATCGCAAGACCAAGCGATTGGTCGAACTGCAAGACGTCACGTGCGCTATGGGAATCCGCGAATTGTTCGACGGCCTAAACTTCATCCTAACCGCCGGAATGCGCGTCGGCCTCGTGGGCCCGAATGGCAGCGGCAAGACCACCCTGCTCCGCTTGTTGCAGGGGGACCTCGCTCCAACCGGCGGCGATATTCGCCGTGCCGATTGGCTCCGCATCGTCTACTTCGACCAGACCCGCACCCTCGATCCCGACGTAACTCTGCGCCGTGCGCTCGCGCCTGACGGCGATTCCATCGTCTATCGCGATCGTGCAATTCACGTGGCTGGCTGGGCGGCAAGATTTCTATTTACCGGCGAGCAGCTCAGCCAGCCCGTCGGCCGCCTTTCCGGAGGCGAACGCGCCCGCGTCCTCATTGCGCAGCTCATGCTCCAGCCCGCCGACATTCTCCTACTCGACGAGCCCACCAACGACCTCGACATTCCGACGCTCGAAATCTTGGAAGAAAGCCTGCTCGATTTCCCCGGCTCGCTCGTGCTGGTGACGCATGATCGCTACATGCTCGACCGCGTCTCCAGCATCGTCCTCGGGCTGAATGGAAAAGGCGGAGCCGACACCTTCGCTGACTACGCGCAATGGAAAGCATGGCAGGCGCAGAGCTCAAAGTCAGACGCGGCCACAACGTCCGGGTGCCCCATTCATTCGCGTTCTTTGCGAATGAGTGGGCAGGAAGCCGCTCCATCGAAAAAGAAACTGTCCTACTTGGAAGCGCGCGAGTACTCCACCATCGAGCAGCGAGTAGAAGAAGCCGAACAGTTGGTGCAAGCCAAACGCGCGGAACTGGAAGATCCAGCTAACGCCATGGACGCTCCGCGACTCGTGAACGCCCAGGCCGCACTCGAAGCCGCTCAGCAATCGCTCGATGCCCTCTACGCGCGCTGGGCCGACTTGGAAAAAAAGAACGGTTAGAATCCCCAGCAGGCCAGAGAACGTTATTGGTGTGGTCGCGATACTTCGTCAACTGCTTTCTCGTGTTCATTCCATAAGTACTTTCCCCCCATCGCGGGACTGTGTCGGCCAAGGGCTACCGCAAAATATTGCACAGTTTTCCCATTGACCGATGCAAGCAAGAAAACACCTACAAACCCATTGCCAACCGAATGAGAACCGGCTAGCATCGCGGCATTTTACTCAACGGGCTGGAGTCGTCACGGGGCCCGCATTCAACCCCGGCACTTTAGGCCCATGGCTCAACTCTCATCATCTCTGAAGTCTTGGATCAGGACCGTGGCACGTCGTAAGTGCTTGCTGTCTTGAGCTCGGACTTCACGAAGCTTCTCCCAGGGAGGGAGTAATGAAAAAAGAGAACAGAGCAGTAAATGCAAGTGTCAGTGTTCGTTGGCTATGTGTTGTAGTTGGGGTCGTGATGAGTTGTGCGCTGTTGCCGGCCAGTGCAGTGGGCGGCAAACTCGTTGCGAACAACACGCCGAGGTACGTTGCGACGGCCAAGAATCGCGGAGCAGAGGATCCAGCAAAGGTTATTGAAGTAAGCATCTGGCTGCAACTTCACAACCGGAGTGAATTCGATGCGCTGACTGGGTCGCTCTATGATCGCACCTCCCCCAACTACCATCACTGGCTGACGAATAAAGATATTGCCGCCCGTTTTGCGCCAGCGCCGCAAGAAGCGAAGACGGTGCGACAGTTTTTTGCAGCCCACAATCTGCATTCGTGAAGACGGGTCCCAACAACTTCTACGTGAGAGCGCGTGGCACGGTCGGCGATGTGGAGAAGGCGTTCCACGTACAACTCAACAACTATCAGGTCGGCGACAAAACGATCCGCGCCAATGCCAGCGACCCTTAGGTAGAGGGAGCCGCAGGGGCGTTGGCGAGGACCGTATCGGGACTGGATTCCGGGGAGTATGAGCATCCGCTGGTCACGCGGCCCACGAGCATCGGTGGCTCTAAGGCCGGCGCAGCCGCAGCGAACGCGGCGAACACGGGGAGGCCAGCCGATATCTTTTCGTCGCAGTGTTTCACCGGCACCGAGACGGAGTCGTTTTCTACCAACAATGACGGCGAGTTGCCGATCGGCACCTACTCGGGTAACAAGCTGAATCTGCAGAGCCTGACCAGCAACGGCTGCGCTTACGAGCCGCCGTCGATTCAGACGGCATACAATCTCACCGGCTTGTACAACGAGGGATACAATGGTGCGGGCCAGACCATTGCGATCGTAGACTGGTGTGGTTCGTTTACGATTCAAAGTGATGCCAACGCATTTTCGTCGCAATACGGGCTGCCGCAGCTGATCTCGGGCTCGAACTTCAACATCATCTATACCGCGCCCAGTTTTTGCATCAGCTACGACCAGGTCGAAATCAACCTCGACGTGGAGTGGGCGCATGCCATCGCACCCGGTGCCAGCATCAACCTGGTGGTTCCGCCGTCGGCGAGTTTCCAGGATGTGAACCAGGGCTTGTTTGATGTCGTGAACCAGGGTCTGGGCAACGTTCTCTCGGGCAGCTTTGGCTCGGTCGAATCGGAAACCGCGATGACGGAGCTCGACACGGAGAACCTGATTGCAGAAATGGGTGCGGCGACGGGGATTTCAACCAACTTCGCGACCGGCGATGACGGAGACTTCACAGCCTATGGCCTTCCTGCGACCGTCCTCGCTCCAGCGGATTCTCCCTGGGCGACGGGCGTCGGGGGAGTAAGTCTGGCGCTCAATTCTGACAACTCCATTGCCTGGCAATCGGGTTGGGGAAACAATGAAGTCCTGCTTGCCGAGACGGGGTACGTCTACGATCCGCCTTTGGCTTTTGGGTTCTACGCCGGTTCGGGCGGGGGCGCCAGCAACTGCGCTGTCCAGGATATTTACGGTGACTGCCTCGGCGGCTTTCCCAAGCCGTCCTACCAAAAGAAGCTGCCGGGCAAATATCGTCAACTCCCGGACATCTCCTGGCTCGCCGATCCGTTCACCGGAGCTGCAATCCTGATTAGTATTCCGGGGCAGGTTCCGGAGCAGGTGTGGCAGGTGTGGGGTGGCACGAGCCTCGCCACTCCAATGTTCTCCGGCTTGTGGGCTATTGCCAACGAGGAAGCCGTGGCAGGAGGTGGTACAGAACTAGGTCAGGCCGCACCCTATGTTTACTCGCTGCCGGCGGGAGCCGTGTTCGATATCGTTCCGGTTAAGTCGAAGACCAGCGTGACCGCATCGATTCAGGAACCTACCGTCACCAACAACTACACCGCGAGCGAGGTATTGGGCGGTGCCACAGCCAAGAATGTCTTCAGTGCGATATGGGATTACCCGTACTACCAATACACTGCGCTCGCGATTTCGTTCGACAGCGATTGCGCGGATTTGCCCGAAGACGACTTTGACGGCACTTCGTGCAACGATCCTGCCTCCTTGCATACAAAGAAGGGCTGGGACAACGTGACCGGCGTGGGAACGCCCAACGCGCAAGCGTTCGCCGATTCCTTCTACGGAAAATGACCACTGGCGAAACACTCGAAAGTTACCCTGCCATCTCCGGGTGGCAGGGTTTTTTTCGCGATTTCGTCCCGGTGCCCCATTCATTCGCGTTCTTTGCGAATGAGTGGGCAGGAAACCGCTCCATCGAAAAGGAAACTGTCCTAATTGGAAGCGCGCGAGTACTCGACCATCGAGCAGCGAGTAGAAGATGCCGAGCAGTGGGTGAAAGCGAAACGCGCGGAACTGGAAGATCGCGCCAACGCCATGGACGCTCCGCGTCTCGTAGGCGCGCAAGCCGCGCTGGACGCGGCTCAACAAGCGCTCGATGTCCTCTACGCGCGCTGGGCTGAGCTGGAAAAGAAGAACGGCTGAGATGCCCGGCAAGCCAATGAGGTCACTGGCGTAATGGCGATGTTATGCCAGCTGAGACCTTGGAGCTCTGTGGGAAAGGAGATTGGTAACCCGGCATCGTCGGATAAGGCCACAGCTCCCCAATGAGGTTACCGAGGAGGAACATTCCTTGGTTTTGGTTTGGTCCTCGCTTGCAAAGTAAAGCCAGGATCTTGGCTCCGAGCGCATCGGGCTCAAGAGCTAACAGCGCATCTGCAGTCGGAAGCATCTGGGCAAGCTCGTACATACGCCTATTTTAAGCGGATTAGGCCGGGGGCGGCGGCCACAATGATGGTTGTAATTGATTCCATAACAATGTCGGCTCCCACGCCCGGATAGACTTTGGTGGTACCAACCAACCAAGGCCCGGGAGAAAGGAGCCGAACGATGATCATTATAGGATGCGATTATCACCCGGG
>Ga0187890_10002580_pt1 | contig 12604 bp, 10 predicted proteins | sample June2016WEW_21_1_FD_133005 | JGI IMG/M metagenome (GOLD analysis project Ga0187890, IMG submission 133005) | Peatland microbial communities from SPRUCE experiment site at the Marcell Experimental Forest, Minnesota, USA - June2016WEW_21_10 | ecosystem: Environmental > Terrestrial > Soil >... | reverse complement strand
GTGGCGGCTACGGCTGTGATTTCGGTGTCGGGTTGGGCGTTTTCGATGCGGGCGTCTAGGGCTTTGGCTATGTCGGCTAGTTTCATGGCGGTGTCTCGGAATTGTAGCAAGCAAGCAGCTCTCAACTCTCAACTGTCAGCTCTCAGGAAAATAAGAACCGCCCATTTCACCGTGAATCCGAGATCGCTTTCTGGGAGCTGGGAGCTGCGAGCTGCCTTCCTACTGCTCGAACAGCGTTACTTGGCGCGTATCGGGCTGGCCGCCTTTGCGGCGGCGGTTGGCTGCTCCTATTACTGCTAGCACCGTCACTGATGTCAGCGCTTCGCGGGGGACGAACACTCGCTGCGTGTTCGAACGCAGGTCGGGAGGATTCATCAGGAATCCTTCGGCGGGATTTTGCGTCAGGTCGTTGGGCAGGATGCCTTCAATCACTTCGCTGTCCTTGAACTTCAGGCGCACCCACAGGCCTTCGGTGCGGGGACGGGTGGTGAAGGTCTTGCGAAGCATCAAGTCGGTATCGGAAAACTCGCGGACAAAATAAACGGCCTTGATCTCTCGCAGGTCGATGGCTACTACGTTGCCTGAGGTGTTGAGCAGTTCCAGTTTGCCCTCCACCACAAAGTTGGCGGGCGCGACGTAACCGCTGACCGAGTCGCGGTCGTGTTTCCGCACGATCACTTTCTTGTGGGTCGAGGGCATGGGGCTAGGAACGCTTTCAAAAGCGACGCCGGCAATGCCACTCATTCGCAAAAAACGCGAATGAGTGGGGCACCCGCGGCCATGGAAGCTCCAGATGCGATTCTCGCACTTTTTGGGCACTATCCCTATGAATTCGGGCAGTTTGTGCCTTCACAGTAGCCAAACGGTAAACCTTTGTGTTACTTTCTCTGTTTACTAGGATGGCAGGAGTGCGGTATAAGTCTAATGTCTAGAGGGAGTTAGATTCCGGGGGCGGGGAGCTTGCCGAGTTTCGAGCCGCACCTCTGTGGAAATCCTGTGGATAACGCCCCGGTTGAGCCCAGCGAAGGGCCGCCGCCAGGCGACTAGGTAGGCATGGCCGATTACATATACACGCTGGAAACCCGGCTCTCGCCGGATCAACAAAAGGCAGTTGCGCTCGTGTTAGACGCCGCCAAGGCGGCGGGGATGAACCTGTATCTGACCGGCGGCGCCATCCGCGACATCATTACCGGCTTTCCCATCCGTGACTTGGATTTCACGGTTCAGGGCAACGCGCTCAAGCTGCAAAAAGATCTGGAACGGGCGGGAGCGGTGGTGGGAGACGCCGACAACGAGACGCGGAGCCTGCTGCTGACGCTGCCTGGCGGAGTTCGCGCCGAAATTGCGATGGCGCGCTCGGAACGCTACGACAAGCCGGGCAAGCCTCCGCAGATGGCTCCGGCCACGATCATTGAAGATCTTCGGCGCCGCGATTTCACGGTCAACGCTATGGCCCTGTCGCTGAACGAGGGATCGCGCGGGCTGTTGATGGATCCGTTCAATGGGGTCGCCGACATCGAAGCGAAAGTGATCCGCGTGCTGCATAACTACGCGTTTCTTGAGGATCCTTCGCGGATGATCCGCGCCACGCGCTTTACTACGCGCTTTCACTGGCCGCTCGAGGAACGGACGCAGGCGCGTTACGAATCGGGGAAGGAAAACGGCTACATCGAGTACATACGGAGTTCGAGCATCGGATACGAGATCGAGCAGTTGGCGTACGAGGACGATGCGCTCGGCGTTCTGAAGGCTTATGAAAAAGAGGGATGGCTGAAAGTGCTGAATCCGCGCTGGAGCACGGCCAAAGCGGACACGGCCGGCTTGGGCGCGCTGGTGAAAACCCGGCAGCAAATGAACGACCTTGGCTATGCTCCGGAAGTTGCGCCCCTGGTGCTGCATTTCCTCACGGAGCGGCTGGGCGACAAGGATATTTCGGATTTGCGGCGGGCGATTCCGCGCAAGGATCTGGTCGAGTCGTGGAAGGATCTGGATTCGAACGCCCACAGCCTGGCCAAACGCTTGATGGGCAAGGAAGCGGCCACGCCGTCGCGGACTTGGCAACTGCTTTCGTCGGCGCGTCCGGAGATGATTCTGTTTCTGGCGATTACGGCGCGGCAGCAGGCGGTGGCGCAGAAGATCAAGAATTTCTTCACCAAGTGGCGGCAAGTGCAGCAGAAGATTCCGTTGCCGGAGATGACGGAACTCCGCATCACGCCGCAGATGCCGACGTATCCGAAGATCGCGAACGATGTGTTCATGCTGTTGTTGGATGGCAAGCTGCGATCGCGGACGGAGACGCTGAAGTTTCTGAAGCCGCTGGCTCCGCCACCTCCGCCGCCTCCGCCACCTCCGCCAACAAAGCGGGGCAGAGGAGTTAAGGCTGCGGCCGCTGCGGCTGCTCCTGCGGCGGCTAGCATCAAGGCGGGTGCTAAGGGGAAGGGAAAAGTTGCGGCTGCGGCTCCGGCGGCCCCGGCACAGATGAAGTCCGCCCCAGCGGCGAAGCCTGTGGTGGCGAAGCCTGTGCCTCCTGCAACGCTTGCGAAGCCCGCCGCGCCTGCCAAGCCCGCTGCGGCTGCCAAGGCACGAAAGCCAGCCAAGGCTGCTGCCATCAAGAAGCCGGGCAAACCTGCCAAGCCCGCGAAGGCGGCGGCTAAAACGAAGACGAAGACCAAAGCCAAGGCCAAGAAGAAGCGCAAATAACGCGGGTTCGGGGCGTTGTGAAACCTGGCCTGCGGGCTATTCGGTGCTCAGCCCCTATCGGTGCTCAGCCCCTAAAGGGGCATCTGATTCCGAAGAACTTGCGGTATCGCTAAAGCGATACCCTTGATACGAACCTGACTTTTTCCGCAACCTTCCTGGGTCTTCCTTCGCGTTGGCGTAGCCCATTTTCTCCACATTGATAGGAGTCAAACTGGGCTATAATGTGCGTATGCGGCGCTGGTTGTCCATAGCGACGTTTAGCCTGATTCTGCTCGCGCTGCCCGTGTGGGCGCAACGGCGCGGCGGTGGCGGCGGTGGTGGTGCCCATTACTCCTCTCGTGGCGGGTCTGCCGTACGTTCCTCCGGCAGCTACTCCTCCGGCGTGCGTTCTTCCGGCTCGTATCGCGGCGGAAGTTTTGGGCGCAGCTCTGGCGTTCGTATTCGGAACGGAAACCGCTACTACAATCAGCGAGGCATCTACGGACGACGGGGCTATTACCCTTATTATTACCCGTACGCGGGATATTATCCCTACGGCTATTACGACGGGTACGATAATTCTCTCGCTTATTACACGGACAACGAAGATCAGGATGCGTATGCCGGCGCCGCTTATCCTGCTCCCTACCCTGAGAACGACAGCGGATTGCAACGCGACGTGCAGGCGCTGAACGGAAAGATCGACCGGCTGCAAGCCGATGTCGAAACGCGCAATCGACCGAAGACAGACCAGGAACCGGCGACGGCGCTGGTTTTCCGCGACCAGCATGTTGAAGAAGTGCGCAATTACGCGATCGCAGGTGAAACGCTCTGGGTGCTCAATGCGCAAGCCGCGAAGAGAATTCCACTCGCCCAGCTCGATCTTGCTGCCACGGTCAAGATGAATGACGATCGCGGCGTGGAATTTCAGGTGCCGAGATAGCGCCGTCGATCGGCGAAGTCGTTGGTCGTCGGTCGTTCGTCGTTAGCACCCACTCCGAGCAAGCCAACGACTGACGACCATCGACCAACGACTGACGCCAACGACTGACAATTGCACCACTTTCAGGCATTGCGCGATTTCCTCCAGCCATTAGAATGAATCCCAAGTCTTCATGAGCCAAAACCAATTCGTCCACCTGCATCTGCATAGCGATTACTCTCTGCTCGACGGCGCTTGCGACGTCGAAAAGCTCGTTGACCGGGTTCATCAACTGGGCATGCCCGCGGTGGCCATGACCGACCACGGCAATATTTTTGGGGCGGTGCATTTTGTGAATGCCGCGCACAAGGTTGGGGTGAAACCGATCGTCGGATGCGAGCTCTACATCTGCAAAAAAGACGATCACGTCATTACGCGCACTCCGCCCGACGGCGACACTTATAACCACCTGCTGGTGCTGGCCGAAAATGAAGAGGGCTACCGCAACCTGGTGAAGATCACGTCGGAAGCTTCGCTGCACGGCTTCTACTACAAGCCTCGGGTTAGCAAGAAATTTCTGGCGGAGCATTCTAAGGGGCTGATCGGGCTTTCCGGATGCCTGAAGGGCGAAGTGGCCGAGCGGCTCACGGAAGGGAACTACGACGCGGCGCGGTCGGCAGCCGGATTCTATCGCGACCTCTTCGGCAAAGAAAATTTCTTCCTTGAGATTCAGGACCAGGGTCTGGAGATGGAGCAGCGCATCCGCTCCGGGTTATTTCAGCTCGAAAAAGATCTCGGGCTGCCGATGGTCGCGACCAACGACAGCCATTACCTTTGCGAAGACGACGCGCACGCTCAGGATGTGATGCTGTGCATTCAGACGGGGAAGTCGATTCAAGAGACCAACCGGATGAAGTTCGAGGGCACGCAGTTCTACGTCAAGAACGGCGAAGAGATGATGCGCATGTTCAAGGACGCGCCGCAGGTGCTTTCGCGCACGGTCGATATTGCCGAACGCTGCAACCTTCGGCTGGAGAAAGTCCCCAGCCCGTTTCCGCACTTTGACGTTCCGGACGGATTTACTCTCGACAGTTATTTCGAGCACATTACGCGGCAAGGATTTGCCCGGCGGATGGAGAGCCTGCGCCATTTGTCGGCGAGCGGGCGGCTGAAGCACTCGCTTGCCGACTACGAGCAGCGACTGGCGCGCGAGATCGGCATCATTCAGCAGATGAAATTCTCGGGGTACTTCCTGATCGTTTGGGACTTTATCCGCTACGCCCGCGAATGCGGCATTCCTGTGGGGCCGGGGCGCGGATCGGCGGCGGGAGCCGTGGTTGCGTATTCGCTGGGGATTACCGACATCGATCCGCTGCAGCATGAACTTCTGTTCGAGCGCTTTCTGAACCCGGAACGCATTTCCATGCCGGATATCGATATCGATTTCTGCATGAACCGGCGCGGCGAAGTGATCGAATACGTCACCCATAAATACGGGCGGGAAAATGTTGCGCAGATCATCACGTTCGGCACGATGGCGGCCAAAGCCGCGATCAAGGATGTTGGCCGCGCCATGGACATGCCCTACAGCGACGTGGACCGCATCGCGAAAATGGTGCCGACCACGCTGAATATCAAGCTGGACGACGCGCTCAAGGAGTCCGTGGCGCTGCAGGAGGCTTACCAAAAAGATCCGCAGGTGCGGCAGTTGCTCGACACGGCTCGGAAGCTCGAAGGGCTGGTGCGCAATTCCGGGGTGCACGCCGCGGGTGTGGTGATTTCGCCGCGTCCGTTGATTGAACTGGTGCCGCTGCATAAAACCAAGAACGACGAGATCGTTACCGCCTTCGACATGGTGGCCATCGAAAAGATGGGCCTGCTGAAAATGGATTTTCTCGGGCTGACTACGCTTACCATTCTCGACGACACGTTGAAGCTGATCGCGCAGAAGGGCACGAATCTGAAGCTGGACGACATCCCGCTTGAGGATGAGGAAACATATCAGAAAGTGTTCCATCGCGGATTAACATCTGGCGTGTTTCAGTTTGAGTCGCATGGCATGCGCGATGTGCTGCGGCGTTACCAGCCAAACTCAATCGAGCACCTGACAGCGCTCAATGCGCTCTATCGTCCCGGCCCGATGGGCATGATTGACGATTTCATCGAGCGCAAACACGGGCGCCGCAAAATCGAATATGAATTGCCCGATTTGAAAGAGATCCTGCAGGAAACGCTCGGCGTCTTCGTCTATCAGGAACAGGTAATGCAAGCGGCCAACAAACTCGCGGGCTACTCCCTGGGAGAAGCCGATCTGCTGCGCCGCGCGATGGGAAAGAAAAAGCCCGAGGAAATGGCGGCGCAACGCGAGCGCTTTGTGCAGGGAGCGGTGCAGCGCGGCTATCCGCCGAAGAAGATCGAAAAGATTTTCGATCTGATGGCGCAGTTTGCGGGATACGGTTTCAATAAGTCGCACTCGGCGGCGTACGCGTTGCTGGCGTATCACACGGCTTACTTGAAGACGCATCATCCGATCGACTTCATGGCGGCGCTGCTGACATCGGTGACGGGCAGCACGGATGACGTGGTGAAGTACATCAACGAATGCCGCGAAATGGGAATTGCGGTCGAGCCTCCCGATATCAACGTCAGCGATGCGAATTTTACGCCGCACGGACAGGCGATCCGGTTCGGGCTGGCGGCGGTTAAGAACGTTGGCGGAAATGCGATTGAGTCGATTGTTGCGGGACGGAAGAAGCTTGGCCGGAATTTCCGATCGTTTTACGAATTCTGTGAAGAAGTGGACTTGCGTCTGCTGAACAAGCGCGTGCTGGAGTCGCTGATCAAGAGCGGAGCCATGGATGGTTTCGGGCGGCGTGCGCAGCTCATGCAGGCGCTCGATTCGGCGATCGAGCAGGCTCAGAAGGCGCAGCGGGACGCGGAGTCGGGACAGCACGGGCTGTTTGGCGTGTTTGCGGATGAATCTGCGCAGGCTGCGACCGACGCGCTCCCCAACGTGCCGGACTGGGATGAACAGACGCGCCTCGGTGCGGAGAAAGAGATCCTCGGGTTTTTTATTACCGGGCATCCGATGGAAAAGTACAAGGAAAAGCTGGCCGACCTGAACGCGCTCTCAACCGAAGATATTGCCGGCATGAAGAAGTCCACCGGCAAGGATGAGAACATCACGACGGCGGGGTTAATTTCGGGGCTGCGCGTGGCAAAGTCACGAAGAGGCGAACTGTGGGCACAAGCGGCGCTTGAAGATATGTCGGGAAAAGTAGAACTGCTGGTCTTTCCCGAGGCCTATAAGAAACTCGCGGAGAAGGTGAAGCTTGAGGTTCCGGTGCTGATTCGCGGTGGCGTGCGCATTGAAGAAGGCGCGAATCCGAAGGTCACGGCTAATGACATCATTCCGCTGGACGAAGCTCGGGTGCCGGTGCCGAAGGCGCTGCGCATACGGATTCCTCTGGGGAGCGCGACCGGGAGCACGGTCGATGCGCTGCACGCGTTGTTTAGCGAGCGCAAGGGCGAGGCGAAGGTGCTCTTCGACGTGGAGCGGGAAGGCGATTTCATGGTGGTGATGGAAGCCGAAGGCTATAATGTGATGCCGGACCGTAGTTTCCGGGGCCGTGTGGAAGAGCTGTGCGGACGCGGCAGCGTGCGCGTCATCAGTTGATGAGTAACATGGTGGAGCGACGGGCGTCTCGCCCGTCCTGCGTTATTGCGGCCGGACGGGGATGCCCGGCTCTCCCTGGGTAAGCTTGCCGATGAGAAGAGCGAAAATAAAGCGGGCAGGGAAGTCAGGTCCTGGCGCGAACAACGGCGCGAAAAATGGCGGGGAGAATCCCGCCGTCGCGGGTACGGATTTCATGCTCTCGATCGTGGAAGCTCATCATACCCGACGGAATGAGAACGTCATCAAAATGGATTCTGGATTGAAGGCGAAGAAAGAACTGGAAAAAATCGAGGAGCAGATCACGCGGCTGCAGTCGCTGGAAGGGCAGAACGCGGAAACGCTCCGCCAAGTGCAGCAATTGCACGAGCGAGTGAACGACCTTCGCCGCGAGATTTCTTCGCAGTTGAACGCGTGGGAGCGCACGGAACTGGCGCGTCATCCGCAGCGTCCTTACACGCTGGATTATATCGAGCGCATTTTTACCGACTGGAGTGAAATTCGCGGCGATCGCGCCTTCCGCGACGATCCGGCAATTGTTTGCGGGATGGCTCGCTTTCACGGCGCGGAAGTCATCGTCGTGGGCCAACAGAAAGCGCGCGACGCGAAACAGCGGGTGTATCGCAACTTTGGCATGCCGCACCCGGAAGGATATCGGAAAGCGCTGCGGGTGATGAAGATTGCGGAGAAATTCAAGCGTCCGATTTTTACGTTTGTGGATACCGACGGCGCTTATCCCGGACTGCACGCCGAAGAGCGTGGCCAGGGAGAAGCCATTGCCCGCAACCTGCTGGAGATGGCGCGGCTGGAAGTGCCGATCGTGGCCACAGTGATTGGCGTCGGCGGCAGCGGCGGGGCGCTGGCGATTGCCGTGGCCGACCGCGTCCTGATGCTGGAAAATTCGGTTTACTCGGTGATTTCGCCGGAGGGCTGCGCGTCGATCATGTGGCGCGATGTCAGCAAAAAAGATCTGGCGGCGGAGGCGATGAAGATCACCGCGGAAGATTTAAGCGAACTGGGCTGCATTGACGGCATTATTCCGGAGCCCGCCGGAGGCGCGCATACCAACCATGCGCAGGCGGCGGCGTTGCTTGATGCAGCACTACAGCAGCATCTGGCCGCGGTAAGACAACTGCCAGTCGGCGATCTGCTGGAAGCCCGCTACAAGAAATTCCGCAACATGGCGCAGTTCTTCCAGGTGGAAGCGTAAGAACGGCTCCGCCACTCGCCGCAAAGAAGAGAGACTCGAAGTGACTCCGTTCCGACTTCCTCATCCGTTTGGTTCAGGGCTGCTAGCATTGGGTTCATCGATTTGATATCATGATATCAAGTGGGGGTGTACAATGGCTCAATTCGTAGTCCGCAATATCGAGGATGCTGTCAAAGCGCGGTTGCAGCGCCGGGCGAAAAGGAACGGCCGCAGTATGGAAGAGGAACTCCGGGATATTCTGCGCGGCGCCGCGGTTGAAGAGCCTATTTCGACCGTAGGGTTGGGGAAGGAAATCGCTGGTTTGTTCAGCAAGGTCGGGCTAAAAGCTGATATTCCCGAGCTGCGTGGACAGACCGTCAAGCCCCTTCGATTCTGAGTCATGATTATTCTGGATACGAACGTGCTTTCGGCGCTGATGCGCCAAATGCCCGAACAGAGAGTTGTCGATTGGCTCGACCGGCAACCAAGAACATCGGTATGGACTACTGCAGTGACGGTCTTGGAAGTCCGGTTTGGACTCCAGATCGTGGCAACGGGCCGCCGGCGAACCCTTCTAACCGGCGCGTTCGAGGAACTTCTCGCGAGAATGGGTCAGCGAGTCGCCACGTTTGATGCCGCGGCTGCTGGGCAGGCGAGCGACCTGATGGCCGCGCGACACAGGAAAGGCCGTCCGGGTGATCTCCGCGACACGATGATTGCCGGGATTGCGCTAGCACAGCACGCCACTCTCGCAACCCGCAACACTGTTCATTTTGAAGACACGTCAATTCCACTGGTCAATCCTTGGGCCGTCTAACCTTGGATCGTCTACAGGATTGGCAAATGCAAACAGGGCTGCACCAGGAAATCCAGCTTGTTGATCTGCTGTAATGCCTGTTCCACCAGCGACGCCTTGCATTCCTCCAGCGTAATCAGAAAGGGCAGGTGTGATTTTGGGCAGTCCGGTTTCTGCAGCACCGAGTCGATGTTGATGCCGCATTGGGAGAGGATGGTGGCGAGGCTGGCGATGATGCCGGGCCGGTCCTTCACCAGAAAGCGCAGATAGTGTTTGGCAGTGAAGTCGGCGGTGACGGTGGGCGTTTTCTCCGCCGGCTGTCCGGCGTAATTCATCCCGGCTTGCTTGGAGCGAGCGATGGCCAAAATGTCGGACACGACCGCGACCGCGGTTGGATTGCCGCCTGCGCCGTGGCCTCCAAAGACGGTCTCGCCGCCGTAGGTTCCGGTTGCCACTACCAGATTCTGGCTGCCTTCCACGCGCGCCAGGGGCGAGGAGAGGGCGACCAGCGCGGGCTGGACGGCGGCAAACAAGAGGTCCGCTTTCGACTTTGGGTTCGACTCGGCTTTCGACACGGTCGTTTTCGACGCGGGCGTTTTCAGCTCGGCCCAGGAAATCTGGCGAATTGTGCAACCCAGCTGGTTTGCGTATTCAAAATCGACCGCGTCAATCGGTGCAATTGAGCGCGCCACGATGCTCTCGGGTTTGACATTGCAATGCAGTCCGACTCGCGTCAGGATGGCGAGTTTGGCGCGCGCGTCCAGGCCCTCGATGTCTTCCGTGGGATCGGCCTCGGCGAAGCCCAGCTTCTGCGCCTCGCGCAGAGCGGTGGCGAAGGGAATGCCGTTTGTCTCGATCTGGCTGAGGATGTAGTTGCAGGTGCCGTTGAGAATGCCGCGGATCTTGAACAGTTCATCGCCGGCCAATCCCTCATGCAACCCGGAAATCACCGGCACGCCGCCCGCGACCGACGCGCCAAAGACAATTTTCTGTTGCATCTGCCGCGCCAGGCTGACCAACTCGAGGCCGCAGTGCGCGATCAACTGCTTGTTGGCTGTGACCACGGATTTGCCCGACTGGAGCGCCCGCCGGATCCAGTCTTCCGTGGGCTGAAGGCCGCCCATCACCTCGACCACTATATCCACGTCGGACGATAGAACATCGTCGATATTCTCCGTCCACTGCACGGAGGGCGGAAGCCAGTCCACTTTTTTCCGCGCCACGTTGCGATTGAGCACGTGCGTCAGGCGCAGGTGGGTGTTCGACCGCTCGCAAAGAATTCTGGCCACGGAACTTCCCACCGTCCCGAAGCCAACGAGAGCCACTTTGCAGCTTTGCGCGCCAACGTTTTCTGCGCCAACTTTCTTTGCGCCAACGCTTTTTGTTTCAACGACGGCGCTGTTGCGGGCGGAAGTGCGTTTCGAGGTAGCAGTCATTCCATCTCCCGTGCTTCGGACTTGGTTCGGAGCAAGGCCTGGTTGGGCCGCAGCCGCGTTCCAGCCTGGCCGGCGGCAAACCGGTTTCTCCCGCCTCGTTCATTATCGCTGAAGCGGCATCGCGGATGCGCCACAATTACGCCGTGGTGCTCGGTTCAATGGGCTCGGCTGCCCGCTGTGCTAGGATGTGTTCATGGCAAACACACGGAGCGCAACCCTTAGCATCCGGCTGAAGCCGGAAACCAAAAAACGGCTGGCGAAGCTGGCGAAGACATCGGGGCGCAGTTCGAATTTTCTGATCGCGGATGCCGTGGAATCTTACGTCGCCGATCAAGAAAGAATGCTGGCCGAGGTTCGGCAGGCGGATCGCCAGGTCAAATCGGGACACTACGTCAAGAACGAGGACATGAAGGCGTGGCTGCTGTCATGGGGAACCGATCGCGAGTTGCCGGTTCCGAAGTGCGCCTGTGGCGAAGAACATGATGACGAGGCGCTGTGCCGGTAGAGATTGTCTGGTCGGCTTTGGCACGAATCCGCCTGCGGGAACTTCGCGCTTACGTGGCCCGCGACAAACCGGAGGCGGCGGAACGGCTGGCCACGCGGATTGTTGCCGTGGTCGAAGCTCTGAGAAATCATCCCCGCCTGGGTCGGGTTGGGGCCGAGCCTGGAATCCGAGAGTTAGTCATCGGAAGCACGCCGTATATCGTCTTGTACCGCGTGCAGGACCAGCGCATTACTATCAGCACGATTTGGCACGCGGCCCAGCGCAGGGAAGTCTAGGAGGGTGCGGAAAAAGTACTTTCCGCGTCGCAGTCTCACCTCAGCGGCTAAAGCCGGCCCTGGAAACAAGTCGGTTACCGCAGCGGTGAACCGCTGCGCCACCCAAAATCAAGTGCGAGATCGAGTTTTTCCGCAGCCTGCTAGAGTTTTTACTGCAATACGAGCTGACGGTGAGGAAGGGAAGCTGGGCGGTCCGCCGACTTATTCGCACAGAACGCGAATGAGTAGGGTACCCGGCGCGGTCCACTGCCTGTTGCTGTTCTGGTTACGTCCATTGCTTTCGAACGCGTATAATAAGGGTTTCCACGCTTCACTCCGCTAGAGTTCCGGGCGATGGGGTTTGCCCGGTCAACAATTTATTGGGTTTAGACCAGAAAGGTATAGGGATGGCCACTACCGATGTCGTGCCCCAGGAATTGTCCGGCCAAGTGGGGCAAAGGCGTGTCATTAATGACATGAGCATTCAGGTTGCTACGGTGAATGGTTCGGGGTCGCAGAGTTCCAACACGGTTTTGATGCGCAGCATTTTTCAGATGGGCGTGCCGATTTCGGGGAAGAACCTGTTTCCTTCGAATATTGCGGGGCTGCCGACCTGGTTCACGATCCGCGCCAGTAAAGATGGCTACATCGCGCGCAAGAAGGAAATCGACCTGCTCATCGCGATGAATGCGGAGACGGCGCAGGACGATGTGAAGACGCTCGGGGCGGGCGCTTCCGTGCTCTACGACGAGCCGCTGGCGCTCGACAAGGTGCGCGACGATCTGATTTATTACGCCGTGCCTTACGACAAGCTGGCGGCGACGGTGGGTGCGGAAGCCAAGCTGCGCAAGCTGATCAAGAACATGATCTACGTCGGGGCCGCGGCGCAATTGCTGGAAATCGATTTTGCCGAGGTGGAGAAGGCGATCCGCAAGCAGTTTGCGACCAAGGTAAAGGCGGCGAATTTGAATCTGGCTGCGGCGAAGGCTGGCCATGATTACGCTGCCGCGAATCTGAAGAAGCGCGATCCCTACTACATCCAGCGCCTGGACAAGACCAAGGGCAAGATCATTGTCGACGGCAATTCCGCGGCAGCGATGGGGTGCATGTTTGCCGGGTGCACGGTGGTGACTTGGTATCCGATCACGCC